>Ga0179591_1271438_pt1 | contig 12520 bp, 13 predicted proteins | sample CZOMad2_1_08_16f_FD_182891 | JGI IMG/M metagenome (GOLD analysis project Ga0179591, IMG submission 182891) | Vadose zone soil fungal communities from Angelo Coast Range Reserve, California, USA - CZOMad2_1_08_16fungal (PacBio error correction) | ecosystem: Environmental > Terrestrial > Soil >... | reverse complement strand
TGTGTGTGTTTCTCCGTGCGGGTTCTAAGACTCAACTCGATTGGTTAAGGGGAATAGTACTCCTCCTTTCCCGAACTGGTACTTTTTCTTCCCCTTCGGTTTTTATTCTTACGACAGGCTTGGTATTATTTGTAAAGGAAATTGACCAAACCCCCACCTTATTCCACATTGGAAAAGCTCCCTCGCGTTTAGTAGTCGAAAACAGCTCTAACAACTAAAGTTAAGTTTATCACCTCTTCATTTGTACCCAACCGTAGTATTCTGAGATTTCCTGCCTGGGATACCTAGAAACTCAAGATCCTAGCTAAAACACAGTTACCCCCCTTCTCTCCATTGAAGCGTCAGGATATCGGCAACCTTCTGACCTTGCGAGCTTTTTCAAGTCCCCTGTCCTGATTTTCCTTCCCCTTCGATCTCCCCTCTTTAACCTCGTAATACAGTCTTCTCGTCCACGGACGGCTCGACCACCTTTTCCAACTCCGTACCCCGCCAAGCATTTCAATGATTCTTCCGCGCGGTGTGAATCTTTCATTTTTCCCTACTCAGCTTGAAATAAAGCACACAGTGCACCCCACTCCCCCCCTTTCCTCCTGTCAGTCTCTTCACCCCAAGGTTGTGGATTCCTTTATTTCCCACCAACCGTCTGGAGTTTCATGGAAACGTTGCGATAAGCAGGGATTATGCGGGTTTCTCTGTATCCCGGTGAACTTTCCCCCGCGTCCCAAGTCCCCGCCCACAGTTGAAAGAAGTCTGACATTTGATTCCTCTTGCCCATTCTTGGGTGCACACCTTCACTCCACTGAGTTCCCATCCGCAGTTCCACCTCCCCCTTCCCCCCTTTTTCCCACCAAAAAATGTGAGGTATGCGAAGGTGATTATTCTATTTGGAGGCCCTCCCGAGCGCCCTTTTACGCATGACAACGGATTCGGCGCCTTGGTGGGCGCCCCACGACGTAGTGGACCCATAGCTTATTTTTTCCTTTTTGGTTTCCTGTAAAACTGGTTATGGAAGATTGATGAATTTAGAAGTTTAGACCCTCGATTGCACCTCCCCTTTTTCAGGTTTTTTCCTTTCGTACCCCCTTTGCTTCTTCGCTCTTTGGAGTACTCGCACTACTTAACCCCCTCAAATTTTAGATGATTTTTTTCTCTTTCCTCTTCAAACCTCCCGTTTTTCACCGGCCCCGGCCACTAACCTCGACATGCCTCCGCCTGCGTCCTCCATGCCACCCCCACAATCCCCCCCCCCCCCCCAACGCGCCGTACTCTGACGTGCAGTTAGTAATCATGACTCTGGTCCCCTTCTGAATACATTTTGACTTTTTTTTTTTTTCCCCCATGTCACATGAACCTTTTTCGTTTTTTGACCGACCCTCGCCTTCCACTGATATTGCGTGAGACTATTGTCGCTTGTTTTGATCGACCAGCTTCAGTTTCTTTTCCCAGTTTAACTTCACCCTATCCCCCCCGTGACCGTGCTTCGCACTAGAATCCGGCGCGGATACTTCAATCACAATAGCTTTTTTTCCCCCGTTTTTTTACTATGTCCCTCCCCCTGCCCTTAACCCGGCCTGCCAAAATAGTAATACACTTGGAGCATTTTACTTTCCCTCCGTCATCCCCATCTTTCAAACCCACTTCGCCATAGCGTGCCTTTCCCTTCACCACCGAGACTCGTGCAAACAGACGCAACATGTCGCTGCCGTTACCCCACACATATTTGGTTGTCCTTCCCCACAATGTTCTTTCCTCGAACTCCCCCCCCCCTTCCGCCGCAAGCGTTTACACAATGGTCTGCTTTTGGTGTGCACCCCTGCGAATCTTCCTCAACAATTTTGGTGCCCCTTCCCTATTTTCCCCGATTTTTTTTTTTTCTTGGCTATATTATTGGGATCGTTTGGGTAAGGCGTGTGCCCCCACCTACCTTCCCTTTTTTACCCGATCCCCCCTGCAGCCACTGACCGAGACACGACCCAAATCAAAGCTGATTCTTTTCCTCAGTGTAATGTCCCCAAGTAATGTAGTCCTCCCTGTTGCGAATACTGGCAACTGCCACACCTCCCCCTGCAGGTTCCCCCTTCTCCCACAAAACCCGATGCTTCCCGCCAGCCCCAAATCCAATCTCTTCCCAACCCCTTCCTTCGGCTGACGACCGAGGTTCTCCTCCGTTCTGGGTATCTCCTCGTCGAGGCATATACTATCCCCGGCATGTTGTATCGAGCTTCTCTTGAGGGAGGGACGACTTCTCTTCCAACGAGGCGCGACGGCCGTGGGAAGGTCCGGACTTTGTTGGGGGGACAAACTAAGGAGTTCCTTCGGTAAAGTAGGCGAATGAAACAATCTCCCCCTAATAGTGGCGCTTTTTGAAGGCGGCCTAGGAGTGTTTCGCCGGACTTCCCCACGACGCCCCTTGAATTGAATTAGTGGTCAAACTGTCTGATCCCCCTATACGAACCCCCCTTCCCAGTTTGCTTCTGGTTCCGAACAGTGGTGATGTAGTGGTTACTCCCCCCATGTCCGCTTTTTGCTTGTAATTTGGAGTCGTTTTTTTTCTCCAGTTCCGATCAACCTTACCTCCCCGTCGTTCTTTTCGACTCAGCTTACGAGTTGCTGTCTTTTTCCCGAAACGATATTGGTGCGTAAAACGCGTAGGCGAATGTTGTGAAATTGCTGGACTTAAGGGAAATACTACCCCCCTCGACTCTTTTTTTCTTTCGAAACAACATTTGTTGGGCGCGTTGTTTCAGGTTGGCTCCCCCGCCAAAACGGATATCTGCTTGTCTTCTCGTACTTCTCCGGTGCGACTTGAGGACGCGTTAGATAGGAGGTGTTTCTACTGGAGGTTCTTCCGGTTTGAGTGAGCCTCTGAGTCCCCCGTTTTGGCCTTTTTATCAATAGAGCGCGCCCCACGCATGGACGGAGCGGGGTTTTGCGGCACGGCTTTTCCCAAAAGGTCAGTTCTCACTAGACACATTCAGCGACGCCTCTTGGCATGTTTTTTTTATTATCCTATTGTGCCTCATCTGAAGTTCGTGCAGAGAATCGGCCGCTTGCTGAGGTGCCTATTGCAGCTCTTGGCTTTTTTAAGAATGCAGCCAGACTCTTTGTCGGTTGATCTTCTAGCCCCTTAACTACTCCCCTAAGATGAAGCTGTCTATGTTACTGTGTAAACCACCAGAGAGAACTCCCACATAATTTCGGCCAAATGTTTGTGTCCCTCCGTGAAAACGCATCTCCCCCTTGCGTCCTGATTAGATTATCATGGGTCACACAGTTTTTTACACCCCTCCCCCCCCTTAACATTTTCTTCTTTGCCATCGTCATTTTTTGTCTGGCTGGCCACCACCAAAAATCCGAAGTCCAGACGTCTTCTTGCTCTGGCCTTTCCCCCGGTACAACAGCAGGATAAAGTCTGGCCACCAAAACCCCCCCTTTTTTTACATGGCCGCAGTTCCCTATTGCACACAGAATCTGCCTTGCGTTAGGCTTTGCCCCCTCCCTTGCAAGCGCCTCCCGACAATGATTGCTTACTTTTCAAGCTGATTTTCACCGAGTTGTTGACATGTTGACGTAGGTTTTTCTTTTTCACCTGCCTGTCCCAATAGGTTATTCTAAGAGATTTATTTGTGCCTATCCGCCAGCCCTTTTTGGGACCTCCCCAACTTGTTGCTTTCTCTACCTCGCATCGCTGTGGTCGGAGTTTCTCCTGTTTGGCTCACCCCATGAAAGAAATTTTTCACGCTTCCCCCCCCCCCACTCTTACGTTTATCTCGAATTGTTGTGAAGCAATCTTACGTTTGGATCTCTTCCTTTGGCTAAAGGAATTGACTTTCTCTGTTTACCCGTGCATTCATAAGAGTTAATTTCAAGTCCCCTGCCTTAGAGGTATTTGAAGCTTCGCTGCACTTTTTTCGGATTTTTATCGACGCCAATTTTTCCGGTTGGCTTCTGGCAGCGTGGACAGAAGGTGGAACCCCCCCCCCCCAGGCCAATCCCAAAAGGCGGGAACTCGACCTTACCTCCTCTTTTTGACCCCTTACCTTTCACCCCCCTTTGAAAGAATATTGTGTACAGCATGTTTCAAGAATTTAAAGGCTTTCCCTCCCTTTCCAATGGTGAGTCCTACCTCAATTCGGTTTTGGAATCTCTTACGAAATTAATCCCCCAGCTACATGGTCATAAAAAACAAGACTTCCCCCAATTAGCGGCCTCAGGTCTTGACAGTAGAATTTTAACCCCCCCTTTCCTCCTAGCTTGGGTTGGGGGGGGGTGCTTGGTTCCTTTTTTTTTTTTTTGCGGGGGGGGTTTTTTTTTTTTTTTTTTTTTTTGCCCCTTTTGGGGCTTGGTGAACCCTGGTTAAAACTCCCCAAAGCCCCCGATTCCCGGCCACGTATTTCACCCTCTTGTTTCCCCTAAGCGCGATAGTACGTGACCAGGATGTGTTTCCCCATTTCATCAAGTTCCCTTGTTCGCGGTGGTCCAACCTCCAGCTAACCCCTCCTGTGGGTGACAGGACTGCGCTCTATGCCTTTTTCCCCCCATCTCTCTTTACGGCTCGATTTTCTTAAGCGCGCGATTGATTTTCTTTAATCTTTCCTCCTCCAGTTGTGAGGAGAACTATATCGTTCCCCCCTCTAGAACCCCATCCAATGTTCCCCATTTCATCAAGCAAGTGGAATCTTCCTTATCACCACACCCCTGTTTTTTTTGTATCCCCCCTGGGCTAAAGAATTTTAGTGTATTCCTGTAACCCCCCGAGCCCCTCTACGGCTTCACTTTACCTCCCTCTGACTCCCCTTGGATGAACTCGTAGTACGTACAATCTTGCTCTTGATCTCCTAGCCTCAACTCTTCTTCCTTTTTTGTCCCGTCTTGAACCGGACAATGTACGATGAGGCGGGCTCTTTACCTTGTAGCCGTTTAGGACCCTACTGACTATTTCGCGTACACTCGTTTCCATTGACCAAAAGGCCCCATGTCGTTTTTTCCCCAAGGACCTCCCAGCCGTCGCTTTATCTCCTCAACCTCGAACTAGTTTGCGTTATTCAGCCTCCTTTCCCCAACCTCCTTCTGTTCATCCTGCTGAAGGATGTTATTTTTCTTGCTGCTCCCCCCACCATTCTTGTCCAAATGATCCAACTCGCGCCATTGATTATTCTTTGAATCTTAAACGTTGGAGATCCCTGGCCACCCAACCCTCTTTCTTTTCTTGCCGCTATGCCTTCCCCTCTTTCAAACCCCCGACCCCCGTTAACATCCCGCCCCAGGTCCCGCCCCCAAATGCATATTGGCCACTTAAGCTCTCCCAGGCACTGGCCGATCGCTCCGTCTTTGGGGAGTCTAGTTTTCCTTTTCTTACCGGGTTGAGCAATAATCTCTTCATTTCCCGTCCCTCCGGCTTAATTTCCCAGCGCTCTCCCAGTTTCGGCCGGGAGCAAAAAACACGTTTCTTTTCGGATAATACAATCCCCTCTTCGGACCCTTTCCACTGGATGCCATGCCGAGGTTTTGTGTTTCATCAACGGCACGTACCCATCATGACCCCAGAGTCGACTTTACCTTCTCGTAGACATCACCCCTTTTCTCGTATTGCCTAAACCTTCCCCAAGTCCCCTCCCGCACTTCACGGACAAAGCACCGTTTCTTTATCCCATAGAGTCCCCACTTGCGGCCCATTGCCAACCCTTGGTTTCCGAGTCTTATTGGCAGAACCATCTACCTTGTACCCGGAAAAGACCCTTTTGGTCTCAGAGACTCGGTCGGAGGGTTGGCCAGCCCTCCCCCCCCCAAACAAGTCCTTCCGTGCACGCGTCTAAGTTTCGGCTAATTCCTTCTTCTTTTTCTGATGCCGCGACGCGAGCTTTAGATGTTTTCGTGAATGTTTTATCCGCTCCTGAAGGGTACCATCTTTTACCGCTTCTCGATGGTACCTTTCCACCCCTGGTTAAACTAGGCGCGCAACTCCCCCTTCGTTTAGCTCTTCAGTGTTCTTATGCTCCCCCCCAAAACCCCTTCGGGCCCCTGCCATCCAAAGCCTGACAATTTATCTTTGAATGCTCAATCCCTTTCCCCCAACTCCACTTGGCCACCATATGCAAAGGCCCGTTGAATGCATTTAGGAAGCGCACCATGCCCATGAGACACCCATTTTTTTCCGTTGGGTCGCTTGGCCCGGACCTCCCAAACAGTTGGGACCCTAAATATAAGTAATCCAGATTCCCCCCGCGCCCTGGCTATATTTCTATCTTGCAAAGTGGACCCCCCCGAGAAGCATGAACGCTTCATCTGCCCTTAGCGGACGACTCTCTCCATGCCACTCTTACCCCAGGAAATCCTCCGAAATCCAATAAATCGGCAGGTTGCTGCAATACAGTAAGCCTGCTTTTCCAAAACCAGGACCCCCCAAACAAAAACTGTTGAGAGAAGACCCCCCCACCCTGGGTGAGACTTTTCGTTGCCCCCTTCCTTTTCCATACCTTGTCCAACATCGACCTCTTGAGACCACGATTCGCTCGTCTGTCCCAACTAAGCCCATTTAACCTGTCGCCTCAATAACAACCCCAATTTTTTGTGACCCACCCATGTTGATCGTTTTTACCGTCCCCCTACCCTTTTTACTCCACCTTACCGCAACAAAATCGGAGCACCGCAGCCATCCCCACTTCTGTCTCCAAATTGAACCAACCCTCATTATGATTGACAGTATCTTTGGGCAAATTTGTAGTTTTCCCAACCCGCTGCGCCTGCCAACCTGCAGGCACTTCACCTTTCCCGATGAATCATCCACTATTACGGTAGTGAGGCTTTTCTTTAAAGACGTCGATCCCTTGGCGTCCAGACATCAAGTCTAAAAAAATCGTTCTGGCAACACCCCCCCAAAACCCGATCCCCTTTTCTTTCTCCAGCCCCCCCAAACTCCCGCTCGAAACAACCTTCCCTGCTCTCTTAGATGCCGTCCCCCCGATCTAACTCTCCCCTGAGTACCCTGCATCGCCTCATTCTCCCCCTTTTCTTTTTTAGGTAGTTAGGTTGGTTTGAAGACCCGTTTTGTTACTTTACCACCGGTCTTTAGCTTTTAAGACTTATGCCGGAGCTCCTCCCAAATTCCTTTCATCTACATACTTAGATTGTGTTTTTTCTGTCCCCGTTGATCGTGTGGGGCCTTTTACTTTCTTCAAACTCTTTCGCCCCCCGATATTTGCCCCTTACCCTAGCATTAGAATCTGGTGCTAAGAACTTGAAGACAGAGTTTTCTTCCTTTTTGTGGGAAGCCTGCGCGGTCTTGGCGGAAAGCTTGCGTCCTTCCTGTCGTGAGATGCTTTGCGACTCCCCCAATTGTCGTAAAAATATCCCGAGGCATGCCAACCTGCTTACTTTGTCTTAGTTTGCCAGAGTCTTTTATAGGTTGGCCTTTCCCCCATACCCAGCGGCATGTCTTCTTTCCCGCTTTGGCCGCAACCCCTCCCCGATATATTTTGTTATGCGTTCCCTCCGACACAAGGTTTGTTGTTTTTCTATGTTGTTTAAGGAGTGAGTCACCATCAACTGCCCAACTTCTTTATGTATGCTGACTTTTTCGCATTCACTCAGATGATGTTTTACGTTCGTCGCTGTGAGTGTTCCGGTCTCCTCCCCCATATTTCTAAGCATTTCCGCCACATAATTGAGCGAAAATATCCCGCAATGCTCCCCCTGTGTTCCTCTCGGGTCTATCCAATCTCCCCTTTCCCCCGCGACATTCCGCTTAACTTCGCGAATAGCCTGATTTACGCGTAGTGCCCGCAAGAGGTTGACGCCTCTTCTACTGTGGGTGAGGAACTAAAGATTCACGTCCCCCGCTCTGCCCTGGTCCGTTTTCCGGTGCTCCCCCCCTCCGTGGCTTTCTTCCACTACCCTCGAAGCAGTGGCGCGTCCTCTATTTTTCGACAACTCTTGCTAGTACGCCAGAACCGGAATACCATTCGCACCCTGTAGCACCCCCCATTTCACCGCCGGCCCTGATATCCCACTTTCTTCCTATGCGGACCTGATCAGTCCCTTTCGACCAACAGTCCCGACTCTCTTTCCACCGGAACTCTTGGGGGGTCCTCCAAACCAATCCTAAATAGGTGCCTACAGCTTATTAAATTTGATTCCCCTGACTCCCAGCACCCTTTTTCAAATCCGGTTGTTGCTTGTTGTCCATTGTCAGTTTCCAAAATGAACTCCGTGCTTTCGTTTGCGGCGGGTTTGTGTCTGCCCCAACAATATAATCCATCCCAAGTTGATCTACTTATGGAACCAGTTCTGTTTCGAATCTCTTTTTCGTGAGGTCCCGTACTAACATTCTCAACGGTGAATTAATCCAGGGCCTTAAGTTCGGAATGTTTAAGGATTCCAGGCGGGGTAAGTTTGGGGGACCTGAATCCCCACCCTCTTGTGATTCTCCGCTTTTTCATGGAGTCCATCCGGCGCTCTTGATTGTAGGATCACGTACCCTTTTTATACCTCCCTTTCCACGCTTTTTTCCCAATCGTCGGGCGAATCGCAGGTAGTTCTAAGCACAATCTGCACCGATGTTTTCGGAAGCCCCTCCCTTTTTAAGTTACTGATAATTATCCCTTGTTTACTCGGTGGCATTTACCACCGAATAGAGACTCCCTTTCAGGCTACTCCATTCGTCGACCCCTTCTTTTGGCCCGACGCTATATACGTACATGACGTTTCCATGGGCAGTAGCACGACCTCCCCAAGTCTCCCCCCCATACCCAATGGCATACAACCCTCCCCCCCAGTTCGAAGGAATCTTTTTGAACCCCCCCCTTTTTAGGCTTTACCCCCCTCATGAATTCCGTTCGTTTTGTCGATCTCTTTCTCCTATGTAATGTTCTGTCTGTTTTTTTTGGCACTCCTATTTATCTTTTCTCCAAAGCCTGGTCTTCCCCCTCAACTGGCGAAAATCACCCCATTAGCTGCCCCTCCGCGTACAGACCGCACTTTGAAAACCTTTCTATTGAGTCTTCTTTTTCCCAAAGACAAAAAGGGACTCTTCCCGGAAAAACTCCCCCATTTTTTCAGTTCAGTCGCGCTCTTAACCGTCTGATTGTTTCTTTGTTACTGTACACTTCCCACGCTTCTTAAGTTTAGAGTCTCGGAAATCCCCGCCTTATTCCCAACGCACTTTCTTTTTGTGATAGCCTCGTTCTTAGCGATGTATCACGGCTTCCCCCCTTGCCCGGTTGTAATTTTCGAGTGTAGTAAGAGTAATGCCATAAGTTTAAACCCCCTTTCTTGTTGTTGAGAGTTCCCCATCTCTGCTCTCTCTTCACCCCTAGACTCGATTAAGCGAACCGCCCCATGGTAAACCTTGTTAATAACTGCCTTTTCCGCTTGACACCAAATCTAAGAGGAAGGGGTCTCCCGCTTAAGTTAAGGAGATTCGTTTTCCCCATGCCTGTTCCAATACCGCAGCACTCTGTCACCTTTACCGTACAGATCCCTTTTACTGCAAGATTTTTAATCTTGTATACATTGAACTCTTGATTCGCGGGTTCCAGTCCCGAGCTTTTTTTCCCCATGCGTTCAGTTCTTCTGCATGGACGCCTCGTCGTTCTTCTGTGAATTTCCTTTTTTAGGATCCGCCCAATTAAGCTGTTTCTAGCGTTATCCTCCCCCCAAAAAGTAATGTCTGCTCACAGTTTTTCAAGCGGCCTTATAGCGTCGAAAACAGATCGCCCAAATCTTGTTATCGCGTTATTCCCCGACCCCTGGTCAAAGTTCCTGAGATTTCGGCTCTCCAATTTTATTTTCCTGTTGTCCCCCCACAAAACGCTCCCCTCCCCCGTTGCTCCTTGCGCCAGGTGTCAGCCGTCTAGAAATTAAGCTAATTTGCTCTGATTTTATGACCTCTCTCTTTGCTATTTCCCCCCCCCCCCCCTCAACAGCATAAATCGACCGGCTGCTTATCCCCCACAATTCTGGATGTCTCCAAGCAATCCTAGCCTTTATCGAACGCTCTCACAGTACTTTTACGATGATGTTCTAACAGGGACATAACAATGACCCACAAACACTGCTCAAAGCAAACAGGTAAGTCATCCGATACGTTTTTTTGCTTTCATTTCTCCAACAACAACAGCTGGGACCTTCCCAATTTGCCCCTGACTTGGCTGCCTGCCGAGTGAGCCGGCATACAGTTCCCCTTCCCCCCCCTGACCATTTCGAACCCCCAATTAGAAATGCTGTAGCCAACTCCACTTTTCGTTGGGGCGCTGCCCCTTCTCAGTTCCCCACCATCCTACAACCCAAGTTGATTTTTCCCCCCCTTCTTCACAACTTGCGGTCCCATTCACCCCCCCAACCGGCGTAGGTTGTCTTTTTTACGAGGGTGCCCCGTAATTGCAAGACAGCGCAAGCGGTACACCCCAGATTTCGTCGCGAGCTTTTTGTGCAACCCCCCCCCCAACCCTGCCTTTAAACAAAAGTTTGAGGTTACACGGACGGAAGTTTTTCTCTCTTATCCCAGAGTATCTCCTTAGCAGGGGAGTTCTGCTGGCGTCTGTTTGCTGTTGATGTCCCAGACTGCGAGAGATTGAGGGAGTACTCGGCCCCCCCCTCTTTCTTCACCCATATATGAGTGCCCCCTTCTTTCTTTCGAGGGTTCTGATGATCCCCCCCCCCTCCAAAAGACCAAGAAAATCCAACAAATCGCGTGTATACTCTTCTCCTGCGCATTCCCAGCCCCCCCACTCGCAACCCGAGCTTTTTTTTTTCCATTGACAACCCACAATGAGATAATTGCCGATAATTTTTTCGTCCGTCTGAATCGCCTTCGCTTTAAGTCTGTGTATTTGCCCCGGCTAATGTGTGTTTTTTTGGACACTCAGATTGTGTCTCTCTCCTATGATCCTCCTTGCAACGTTTGCTCCCTCTCTCTTCCCCAACGCTTTGATGCCCCACAAGATCGACAGTGAAATGCCCCTTCCCCCTAATACTCAACTTCCACAAATCACTTCATTCGGGTGATGGAGGCAGCGTCAGACCCAAATTCCTGTACCCCAACCCATTTTCTCTCCTGCAAATCTCTTGCAGCGGTCGTAAAGCCCTGTCACAGTCGCAATTCTCGCTGACTCCCATTTCCCTGTTTTTCGTGCAAACTGTACTGTAAGCTCTTGATGGCCTCAAAAAAAATAGTTTTCTTCTTCCTGACACTGGAATTGACTAGCCCAGACCCTGCCACTTTCCTCACGTTCAGCCCCCCCCATCGGGACCCAGAATTCTTCCCCCCTCGCCTCCATCAGTTCTCCCCCACTTTGCCACCCCAGAACCCGCTTGCGGATCGGGAAAGGGCGTCTCGGGTTTTTTTTTCTAACTTTTAAAACCCTACTGTCCCTCCAGACAAAGCAGCGCGCTTCCCTTTTTTTTTCCCTCCCGCCCCCCTGCAAGAACTGAGTGAGAGTTTTTTTCTCCTCGTAACCCGGAGAGAGCATTCACCCCATCCTCTTGCCCACAACTCTTTTCGTTCCCAATTCCCCCCCCCCAAACTCTCTTATGACCAAAACTACTTTTTTGTAAAAAATGACAACTCAGATTCGTCTTAAGCCCCCCACGCTCTCTTCTCGTCCCCCCCCCCCTTCTTTTCTGTTTCGAGTGTCGGAATGCCCCTTCCAGATGTTGTGTCCCCAGTTTGGTTGAGGGCTGGTGAACGACGACCCTGCCTTTTTTTTTTTTTCTGCCTTTGTTTGGTCCCTCACTTAGTTTTCCCAGGATGCCCTGCCCCCAATTCTTTCCCTCCTTCTCATCTAACTAGTTATGGGGGACGTCTGATGCGCTGCGCTTTTGTCCCTTGCTGCGCCTTTTTTGCCCCAACACTCCAGTGTTTCTCCCAAAAGACAAAACATTATACCTAATACCTGCTGTTTCCCCTCCCCCCTTGGTGAGCCCGAGTGCTTTTTCTGGGGGGTCTGAAGCAGCCCCATTTTGCCGTTGACGTTTTTGCAGCGTTCCTTTTTTTGCGTTCTACCCATACATTTTTCCTCAACAACGTTTGGTTAGGCACGCCCCGAACTGGAGCTGGAGTTTCCGATACTCCTCGTGTGTCGTCAACTCAGGATGTCGAATTTGTGACTCTGGCAATGGTCAAATCTCCCCCCTTTAAGATATCCCCTTGTTTCTCTTTATATTCATCTCCAAAGGTGTTTTTCTTAGTGGACTGGTCATGGCTGACTTCGCTCTTCATCAACTTCCCCTCAACGCCCCCCTGCGTGTATTGAGGAGTGCGTACTCGAGCCTCGACTGTGAAGGTAAGCTTTTCTTTCTTTGGCTGGTGGTCATGTTCACAGGTTTTTTGAGTCTCCTTTCGTCCCACGGCAAGAGAGACATAGAGATCGCCCAAAGCACTTAATAGGGGTGGTCAATCGGTCCCACAAACAGGTTTCGGTCCCCTTGTCACACACGACCTTTTCACTCTTAAATTCTCTTCCTTGCCCTCTCGTTCATGTTTTACTCGGGCACAGTGCCAGTTGCTATGTCCACTTTTTCC
>Ga0179591_1256843_pt1 | contig 12520 bp, 9 predicted proteins | sample CZOMad2_1_08_16f_FD_182891 | JGI IMG/M metagenome (GOLD analysis project Ga0179591, IMG submission 182891) | Vadose zone soil fungal communities from Angelo Coast Range Reserve, California, USA - CZOMad2_1_08_16fungal (PacBio error correction) | ecosystem: Environmental > Terrestrial > Soil >... | reverse complement strand
CATAGACCAGAGGATGCAGCGATTTTATTCAGGTGGTAACTCATAATGGCTGGAAGTTCCTGATAGCTTTCCCCTTCAATTACATACACGAGCCCAGGCTATCTTCCCTTCGGTGATTTCTTGGTCTTAGATTGCTATTTATAGCAGGATTCTCACTAATGTGATCTCTTCACGGTCGAGGTTTGGACCCGCTTCCTAAGTAGCCCGTTCTTACTTGATGGGGCATGCGTTAAATTTTTTCTCTTGACCTAGGGATGGCTCCTTTCCGCAATTTGGTTTTTTACTGTGATGGTTTCTTTTTAAGGCAGGGCTTTTTTCGATGGCTCCTGGCTGGTTTTTTACAATGACGATAGTGGCCTTTTTTTGAATTTGTTGGTTGGTTTTTTGATTCTCCCTCTTTTCTTGAGATTACCTCGAACTTCTTCTTTTTGAAGGAAGATATACAGAGAGACCTTCTCGGTGCCAGGCTTCCTCTCCCCATCTTATCTACTTTACCTTAGTAATCGTTTCCCCCCTGGTGGATAGCAGGAGTCCCTGGGTGCCTCCCATCTTTAGGATAGCGTTCAGCTCCCTTGTTCTCCAGTAGTGACTCTTTAGGTCGATTTCGCCTTCTGCTTCTCCCCCTGTCGTCTTTTTCCCACCCGCCCTTTTCTTCATGACGACGAGTGCTTTTTGCTCTGTTACACTCGTTTTTGGCTAACCTCGCCACGCTTGGCTTTCGCAGCACTTCACGGAGGACCGTGGGAGGGGAGGGGGAACTACTGGACGTTTTTCGAAGTCCCCAGCTCTATCCTGCAGTTCGGGGTGGCAGTCGTACATCTGGGGAGTTAAGTGGGACTATCCCCCCTACAAGAAGATTTGTGTGGCTGAGAGGTATTAAGCTCGCGTCGCTCCCTACTTTTTTGGTTGTTTTTTGTTATGAGATGGGGGCGCAGAGACCCCCCCCCACATTCTATTGTGTTGCTTTGGTATTCCGGCAGCCCCTTCCTTCTGAAGGAGCAACCCCGGTGAGAGCTGCTTGGTCGGGCACAGTTTAAGCCCTCGACACACTCCAAGAGCCCCATTGGAATCTAGGACTCCCCATCCTAAGAATCGATTTCCCCGGTTCTTTGTATCACCAGAGTGTTCCCTAGTCTCTTGGTCCTCTTATTTTTTCCTTCATTGTTTTGCTCACCCTGAGTGCCCCTTAAGCACGCTCGGCCCCCTGTCTTGCTCCCCTCCTGTCTTCCCCCCGCTGCCTTGCCGGCCCTTTTTCTTTCGAACCGATCTCCGACCCCGTGAAAGACCCCTTTTAGACTGGAAGCACGGCCTCCTGCGCTTCTACGTTGCCCTTTTCCCCTATGCTGCACACGGAACCTGCGACTGGACGCATGAGTTAGCGTCCGGCAAGCCCAGAAGGGAGGAGGAAACAGCTTTTCCGACAATTATTATCTCCCGCCCCCTATTTCATCCAGCCCCAGATGTCAACTTTGTTCTACGACCTTGTCTTTACCATGCCACGTTCTTCTCCTTGTTGAGAACCTAACCCCTCCCTACACCCGCGATGCTCTGAAGTCATCCCCGATACCGAATGAATCGTGAACAACCCCACCCCCCTGACTTTCCCAGTTTTTACCCCCCTCTCCTTAGTTGCGGCCACCCGTGCCTTCCCCGGGGAAAGATCATATTCTTCGAGAAGGAAGACCTACCTCAGAAGGCCCATAGAAGCCATTCCTGTGACGCTTTCGATTTTCTTTTGATTTGCCCCCGATTCCCCCTCCTTCACCCCCTGCCAGCACTTTGATGAGTTTCTGACGAATTTTTCTTGCCTCTTTGCCGCCTGGTTACCGTTAGAAGCTCTGCCTAGCAGTATGGCGGCGACCCTTTTTGTGTCAGTTCGCAAGGGCAGCGGTACTCGGCTCCTGGAGAATTCGAGATTTCCCGCCCATCAGGAAAACGGTGATATTTTTTTGACCTTTTCTCCGCAGTTCTTTCTAGTCGAACCCAGTTGTTACCCCGGGATCCCAAGGAGCAGTTCTACTTTTCTTCCTGACGAGCCCTGACGGTCCTGTTCCCGCTTCGCCCAACCCTTTTTGAGGTTTTCCCTTGAGGCGCGCGTAGAGTGGGAGACCCTGGTTAACCTCGTGCGTGTATTCCCCTATTCCAGGGCCTCCATGACCCTCGGCTTACGACCCCCGTTGCCAGTATCGCCTTTCGACGTTGTGCGTTTCCAGCACCAAGTTAGTAGTCATACGCTGCCCCCGCCTTTTGGACAGGCTATCGCCCGCCGCAAGCAATCTATGTTCCGGTTTGTCTCGACACCTCCTTGGGTAGAGCGTTCTGGAGTTGGCGAGAGCCTCCCTCGATAGGTAAACCCGGAGGCGCTCGCCTTGAAGATTTCCTGCAGCCTTTTGCTCCGGTCATTCTCTTATTAAAACTTCTGAAGGACGTCTCGACATAAGGTAGTCCAACCCAGATCCTCCATTTTGCCGACAACAACTTGTTTTTCTAATCCCGCCGCCCCCCCGAGTTTTTTTCATTCCAAGTACAAGAGGCCTGAGCGACTGTAAAAGCCCACGCAAAGTTCCTGTCCCACTTTTGGCCCCAGCGTCTTTATGAATATGTTTTCCGGTTAGGAGGCTGACATGAACTTACTACTCACTCTTCAGGTAGATGTCTCCTTTATCGATTGACTAGATCCGGCCGTTTTTTCCCCTGCGGTTCGACCTCTTGAATTCTTATGATTCCGAGGTAAGACTCACTATCTGCCGTATACTGGACCCCGCCGGGCCGTGGCGTCGGTTCTTTGTGCTTTCGACCGCTGCCTACTAAGAAGACAGGGTACCCGAACCGTGGTAGGCCCTCTCCCCTTCTCTTTTACGTAGGTCTCGCGTCTGCCCGATTCTCTGGTTTGGTTTCCCCCTCTCCCCAATATTCTTCTCCCCTAAAGATATCGCGTCCCGAAGTGCGTACTGCTCCTCATGAGACCCAAGCACGTCATGGTACTATCTCTTTTCGTTTATGCTCCTTTCTGATTTTTTAGTCGTTAACTCCTGCGCCGTGCTCTTGTGAGAGTGCGTTTCGTCCCCCATCCCTCATCGCCACGGATGGGGCGTCAGCTCCGGACCTTTTTAGCAGCTTTTCTGACCCTTTCGGGCAGTCTCTCCCATGAGGCCTCCCCCCCGATGAGCTGCTCTTGTCTGAATCTTCCTAATGAGGTTCTTTCACGGTCGTTTGTTCGCAATGATTTCCCCCCCTGTCCTCTTCATACCCAGGACCGGTCCCTCACTTTTGAGTCCGTTGCGTTCCGAGTATGTTCGATTTTTTCCCCCGTAGAAGTAGTTTTTTTTTTGCCTCGGGCCTGTTTTGCCTTCTTCCGATGTTCTTTTTCACCCCACCGCGCCTTTTTCCCTTTGATTCTCGATTTCGATATACTTGCAATACTTTAATATTCTGATTGAACACGTGTCTCCTTCTCGTCAATTTTCACAGATTTCAGAACAGAGGTTCCCTCTTCCTTTCCTCCTCGACTGATGCTATGGTTTTCTATTTTTCGCGTCAGACAATTAGATGCTTTGTAGAAAGCGAGCATCCCCCAGAACGTGTTCAGCCTCTTTAATAGGATATGCAACCTCGGGGAAAGGGGCCTGCATCCCGTAGGCGAGCATCGTTCGATAGGTCCATTAATTCCTATGCCACTGAATTCCCTGCTACCCCCCAAACAACCAATTCCTCTCAGCAGTTGTTTCCTTGGTCCACGGACCTTGGTGTCGCCTCACCCTTCCCTACTTACGCTCCCCATGCCCCTAGTCACCGTTAAGAGACATGCGATCGTCTACGATGATCTGGAGGATTCCGGCTTAGACTGACTTCTCATACGATATAGTTCCCCCCGAGTTCGTCGCTGATAGCAGGTTCTCGCAGAACAGATCTGCGCAGAGCAGGAGAGCTATCCTAGAGCGATTTTCACATGGGTCTGATTTTTTTCTTCCCTTTTCTGCAAGATTTAGGGAAATGTCCCTGCCAGGGAGGATCTTATTTCGAGTTCCCCTTTCGATTTATATTTCTCATCATTTGCGAGGCTTCGTGACACCCCGTCGTTTACTTTCGCTCGGACTTTGCGGGCTAAGGGATGTGTTTTGACCCCGAGTTCCCCCATTTTCTCCCCCCCGATATTAGACAGCTCAACTGGTCACCTATAGCAGGCACATTCGTTTAGTTCCTGTACATTACGTCTCCTCTCTGCTGCGCGAAGATCCCATACTCAGAATTGGTCTCTCTCTGCTTGGTCCGCGGTTACCATCCCCCCCCTTGCCTCTCCTTTGGAGAGCGAGAACGCCTTCTCCCGATTACCTTTTTTTTATTAACTTCCACCAGATTTGAATTTTTTTGTGTTTACCCATACCTCCTATGAAGTCCATTGCAAAGGGAGCGTCCTAAAGCGCGACTCTGTTTGTTGGATCAACACTCCCCCCTTTAGCCTTTCTTCGTCGCCGCGAGCACGGAGGGTGACCAGATCTCGAAGAATTAGATAAGTGGAGCCCCTGCGAGACCTTTTTTTTTTAGTTCCGCCAGCCCTTTGAGTTTTGCGCAGCAAGCCCCCGCGTTTTTTGGGTCTTTCATTTTTTCCCCGCGGCCTTTTGCCCTTCCCGCCCTCAAAAGGGAAGTGCAGGTCAAATTCTGAGCTGGTCCTCGTTTTGCTCCCCCTTACGTTCCCCTTCGTTCTTTTCCTCCTTTTGTTGAGAGTCTTGGAAACGTCGGGGCATTTTCCCACTGGCTGTTGTTTACAGAGGCAGCTTTCGCCGGAAAATGACAGGCCATGGACGGTGAATGAGATTTGCGTTTATCTTTATTCGGCGGCTCTTCTTAGAGGGTGAACAGAAATAATGGAAGCAGGTTTAGATTGGACTTCCTGCTCCCTCGTGCAAAATGCTCTGAAGTCCGTCTCTGGGAGTTGTTCACAGATCGTTTCCGATTTCCTGAGCCGCCTGTGCCCGTTTGGCTTAGAATAAGACGTCTGTCCGCTCTTCAGAGCTAGTACGCCCCTTTGCCTGTCCTGTCTCGCTTTTTTTGATGGTTCGCACCCCGACGGCGACCTCCCCAGCTTTGAATACCTTTTCCCCCGATTGCCGCTTCGTTTTTCTGATAACTCCTCCCCAGCGACACGATAAGAAGGAGTTCACTCTTCTCTAGACATGGCGGACATAGTTATTCTTCTTTTTGATTCGCTTCTCTGAGAACAAGTTATAGTCGCCGTTTATCGCCACTGGGACCCCCGTGATCCCTTCTTCTTTTCTTTTTCCTCCTGTTGATAGCAGCGGGTCGCTAAAAACAATTATCCCGAATCTCATTATTTTTTAAAGCCCTCTCGTTCCCATGTTCTCTTGCCCAGAGCTGTCTCCGCCGAACGAGAAGTTTCCTCGGAACTAGCACTTCTCTCTGGGCAAGGTGCGTCCTCCTTCTCTTAATCCCTCCTACCCCCCTTCCGTTCGGCTTAGCTCTCTCCGTTAGAGCTATAGGAGGCTCTCGCTCCGAGCTAGCATAGTCCCCGGCCCCGCTCTTCGCTTGTTTTTTTAGCCTGGTCTGAAGAAGGCCGCCCCCGTTATCGTCCCTCCCGTTCTTTTTTTATTCTTTCCGCTAAACTTCCCCTCTAGCGTACGCTGATCGCTTGTTCTGATACAGCTTCCCCCCCTTGAGCACCCCCCCAATGCCCTTTTTCGGTTTCTTATTTTTTACTGGACTTCTCTTGCCTCGACGGCCCTTAGAGATGCCGCTCTTCGCTACCAGAAGGGCTTTTTGCAGTGCTGTCCCCCCCCTCGGCCCCCCCTCCATACTTTTCCCAGGCTTTCGAGCCCCATGCTTGTGGTTGGCTTCGGCATCTTCCCAACGAAGGCCCCTTGACGTTTTTACTTTAAACAAGAATATGGTCAGAAGAAAGTATGATTTCTCGGTCCTTCTTTTGCGGGAGGAAGGTGCGCCTCCCTTCCTCAGGTCGCAGAATGCGATTTCCCAGTCAAGGCTACTTTCCTTTTTTTACACAGAACTCGGTCGCCGGTTGGCTCCACCGATTTCAGGGGTTTCTTCCCCTGGCAAGAAGGCCGGACAAGCCACTGCTAGTGGTGACTCGGTCACAGACGTTCCATTCCCCTCTAGTTTCTGGTCCAGTTCCGGCCCTTTTCTTATTTTAGAAGAGGTTGTTGTGCTAAAGAACGGAAGCTCACCCTCGCTGGTCTCCCATTCTTTCATTCCCCCTCAGCGCGTAGGTCCTCTACCGCTCGTTTGGCTCCTTTCTCCTGCGATTGAGAGTTCTCGGCGTACGGCCGAATTTTTACTCGCCTGTGTCCCTCAATTCTGAGACTCTTGTAAGAACCTGATACATCCTCCTTTTTTGATAAACTCTCAACCCCTTCCTATTCTATCTTTCGTCTTTTTTGCCCCCCCCCCCTCTTTTCTTTACACATTTCGTTTCCCCCCAAGTATTATAGGCGACTGCTGTTTCCGCCCGCTTGATAGACCCCCTCGTAGCTAGGCTAGGGGGAAACCCTATAGGACCCCGACTAGATGAAGAAGAGAGCAAATAGTCCCAGGTTTTAGGCCTGATCGAAGTGAGTCTTTCTGCGACTCATTAAAGCGCAACTGTTACGCCCCACGTTACATTTTATGACAGCCTTTTTTTCCTCTAGTAGTAGGACCTACTCCTTCCTCCCCCCCCATTCTTTACCATGACTCCCGCGTCCTTTTTTATGCTTAATAGGTTGCTGGAAGAAATCAGTTCCTCCTCTCACGGTTACTGCTACCGGAGTTTTTCTAGAAGACCTCCATCTTGCTTTATATTAGGGGTCCCTAGCCGTACCCTTTTTAGGTAGTTTTTGATTTCACAGTAGTCGGGTGAGCTTTTTTCCACGGATTGTTGTGTTTTCCTCTTTGCGTATACCCCTTGGTTGTTTTTTTTCAGAGTAAACCTTATGAAGTTGTCGACGGAGGAGTCTCTGCCGAACGTATTAGACTCTGGAAGTGAACCCCTCTGTGACGATGGACTTCTTTAAAGATTCCAGTCTGCTCAGAGGCAGGGTCCCCTTGTCTATCCCAACATGCTAGGTGCCCCTTAGTACGAACTCCTCTTCTCTCATTGAGAATGGTTGGAGCGCACGTGACAAAATTTTCTCCTGCTTTTTCTGTTCTGGCTTTCTCGTTCTGATACCGGGAACTGATGCAGTCCGAACTATGTACCGGTGTATTAAAGCGAGGAACGTTAGTGTTTGTGTATTTTCCTTGCACCTTTGCTCCTGGTCCTTAGCAGAAAAGCGAGATTCGTCTCTTCCCGAGCAGACCTAAGTCACTTCCGCGTGGTTCCCAGCGCGGTGTTCCCTTTCCCCCTGGCTGGCGTAAATCAGTACTACTTCCAGGAAGCCCTTTTTATCCCGCTCCTGTATCTGTTCTTTCGTCTTTCAAGCCAATTGTTCGGCCCCTTGGAAGCCTTTTAAGAAACTCTTTTTCCTTTTCAGGCAGAGATTCCCGGGTTACGCGGCCCCCATTGCAGCCGCAGCCCTCGCGTACCGGTATCCTAACATCATAAGGTTTCGCGTTCTTCGGACGCCGAACGCGGTTTCCATCCTTTTTCCGATATCCCTTCCATGACTTCCCCCTAGAAAGGTTTTTGTTCCGCGACTCCCCGCCTCCCCTTCCCGTACGAGCCGATTACTAGTCCCCGCAAGATGGGATCTGGGTGAGAGCGGTTCTCTGTCTTCGCCTGCTCTTTTCTCTTTACCCGGTAATGCACGGCGCCTGGCTTTTCCGTTACTCCAATTTCACCCTACTTGAATGGTCTTTGCTGTTCCCTCTGCATCGTATAGAGACTCGTTAGGCTTTTCCGAGCATCGCTGGGATTTTTTGCCTGTTGTTGTTAATTCAATCCGTGCGAGGGACTTGTTTCTTCAGAGGAGTCCCTACCAAGTGTCTCTAGTGTCGTCTTTCCAGCGGTTGAGTTTGTGGCCGTGCTCGTGGTTTAGCCGGGTCCAAGGGGCTTGAGTGAGGCTGACTACTTAGGGAGACCTGCATAGGGTCCAGGTGAGGCTCCGTAGCTGCAATTCTCTAGCACGTCAGAGCTTTTCCTCTTGCGCAGATATTCGAAGGTTTCTTTTTGTTCCAGGGTTTTCTCGCAAGAGAGTCCGAAAGTCGCGGCGCCGCTTGGCTTTTGCCTGATAGTAATTTTTTTGGTTCTTTTTTTTCCGTTTTTTTTTTCAAAAGACCTGGAGTCAGAGGTAAGCGTTAGCAGCCCTGTGACGACACTCCCCCCTCGTTGGACTCCGACCATATTCGCTTTTTTCGTCGCGTCCCCTCATTTTCTTTCGTACTTTCGGAGTGGGTTTTATGCCTTTTAGTTGTGCCTGTTACCCAAAGAGAAAGGTTTCCCGTGGTAAAGAAGTATTCCATGCCAGGGAGTTTCCTTCGCCCCTTTCATCTTCTTTTACTCCCCAGCATCCCCTAGCTTTATCTCTTTTTTGTTGTTGAGATCGAGAGAACGGCACTAGATTTTATTTTTCAGACGGCAAGCCTAATCGTCTTTCAAAACTTAATAGATGTAACTCTGGTCGTCACCATTTCCCCTTTTGATTCGACCCTTCCCCCTCACTTAGAATTGACTCACGAATCTCTGTCCTCCCCTCTTTCTTGACGAGGTCGCCCTTGATTGTGTCATGATCCCCCCTTCTCTCCTTTCCTGCAGGACGCGGTTTGCGTCATTCGTCTTACATGCTCGTTCCTACCTTTTTCCTCCGCCTCCTTTACTCTGGCTGCCCAGTTCTTTTGAAGAGAAAGGCGATTGCCTCCCGATCGCCCTCAACTTCCTCCCCTCGATCCCTGATCCTTTCTGTTTCTGCTAACGGTTTTTCTAGGAGAAGCCCGTCTTTTTTTTTTGCAACCCGCTGCCTTCTCCGTAGAAGGCACCTTACCTTTCCGCAGGTCCGTTTTCCCCTTCCCCCCCATAAGATCGCTTTCTCCCGCGTTTTCCTACCCCCGGCACACCCCCGGTTGTTTTTTCCCGAACAGCAGGATACCTCTCCACCCGCCTCCAAGCGCGCGTTCCCCGTCAAAAGACGCATGGACCGCCACCAGCGATTTATTTAGATCCCTTCTCTCCTCGATTTATGACGTATAATCCTCAAACCTATAGAGTACCGTCTTCTCCTGCTCCTTTTTGAGCTTTCCCAAACGTCGCCCGTTGGGGTTACCTCTCCCTTGGTATCGTTCGGACCTCGGCCAGAGCAGCCCCCAGTACCCATCGCCCTTCCATTCCTGCCCTCTTGCATCGTTTGAGTAGGGAGTTTCGGCTTTAGCTCCCAGTTTCACCTTGCTCTTCATTCGTGACCCCCTCTTTTGCTCGTGGCCCTTTTCCTATTTTGAGAAGATTCGACCCTAGAGAATGCAGTGAACCCTTGGGAGGGTAGGTTTTGTCACGGGCTCTTTCGATTTTTTTTTGACCCACGGAGTCGGCCATCCCTCCTCCCCACCTCGGGATGTATGGCCCATATCTGAGAGTTATTAATCAAAGCTCCCCTTTCTCCCAGGGTCAATAGAACTGGTCCTCTTGACGCCAGCCGGCATCTGCCGTCCCCCCCCGTCCCTCTGGCCTTTTTTTGTGTTTCATGTTTGCCTTCTTAGTATCTCTTTTCCCTGGAACGGAGTGGCGCACTTGCATCTCAGGTTGAAACCTTTCGAAAAGCTTCAACGTAATTTTTCGACCACCCGTGCTCTTAGAAGACCTTTTATCAACTTGCGACCTTTTGAGTTCATACCTCTTCCTCTCTCCGCCCCCTTTCCCCATGATATCGTAGTGGGATGATGGCACCCACTTTTAATGACGCAGATCCGTGTGACCTGTTGAGAGTAGAGTTCCGTTCGGGTCTTTCCTTTTTTTTCTGTGGCTCTCATCCCATCGAAGGTTGCTTTTAAGGCGCCGGCCTCATTTCAGTAGATAGCCATTTATTTCCCGACGGTTTCTGCCCCTCGGTTCCCTCCCCCTAATAAAGTCACGGTTCCTTTCAACCGATGGCCTCAGCCTCTGGTCACCCCCGCTAAGCTGCCTAGGTGTCCTGAGATATTCAATCTTTTACCTCTAAGCTGTTCGAGGTTTTGTCCCGAAGAGCCGTTGCGTGATGTGATGGATGGACCTCCCGGCTTCCCTTTTTCCTCCCCCAGTAGAAGAGATTCTGACAGTTTTTTATTCTTCTCCGCCGCTGCGCTTCGCCTTTTATGGACTCTTTCTCCTATTTGTGGACCATCTTGCCATCTCCAGATTTGATTGTCGCGGTGCCTCGAACGAGCTTCATTTTGCCCTAGCAGGCGCTCCAAGGAGGAAGTGTAATTGCCGTCTCTTCCTGTCGTTCTTCGCGCCGGCGACCTCCCCTCGAAAGGTATTTTTGAACCTTTTTCGCATCTAGAGATGGCTTCTCGGCGTAGACTATCCGCCGATTTGTGGGACACATAAAGACCTCTCGATTCGCCTCTCCTCTCGTTTCCCGTCGCGAGTAATTCCTCCTTCGAGGACTTTGCCGCTGACCTTTGTGTAAAGTTGCGAGCAGAGGTCAAGAAGAAAGGAAACTGATTGTCCGTGAACGACGCCACGCCTGGTTCTTGGATGGGCAGGCGTAGCCCCCCCTCTACTAACAACTCGACTACCCAGCTTATTCGCCAGATTTCCGGCAGTGAAGGACTAAAACTACTCCAGAGAGAGGTCGAGCAGTTCCCCCCCCAGAGTGCTCGAGAGCTCCCGATTCAGGATTGACGATGATCCATTCTCTTCTGCGGTCTTTCTGTTAGCACCTCCTCTTCGGATTCGACAAAGGTCTTACTCCTTCCGTCTGGATCTTTATTTTGTTTTTTCTGTATCAGATTTTTTGTCCCCTTTGGTTGCCAATAGTAGAGGGGTCTCCTTTTCCTTTCGTCGGTGAGGTAGAATTTGCGCCAACCTTTTTTTCATCTCTGTTTTTTGAATATATGCGAAACTTATGATCTTTCCCCTTTCTTTTTTTCCCCCGTTAAACTCTCCAGGAGAATCTCTTCTTCCTAGGGGGGAATACGTCAGTCCCCATCCGCGACTTCCTGTGGGCATCGCCCGACTCCCTGATACCCCCGTTTGTCGCCCTGCAATTTCTTTGTGTGGTTGAAGCGAGTTTTCCCAGGAAGATTTCCAGCCTCACGTTTCCCCTGACAGATAAGCTGAGACGGGCTACGGTCCCGTCCTCTTTTACTTTCCCGTAAAACTGAGCCAAATCCTAAATCAGCCTCCCGATCCTTTTGCCCTCCGCTTGCACCGACGTTTTTTTTGTCGTTTTCACCCTTAATCTGGTCTTTTGTCCTCAATGATCCCCTTCCCTATGCATGCTACGGTTCTTGCCGATGCCTTCTGCAGTGGCGCCCTTATTCTCCCCCTTTCCCTACTGACGCTTACCCTTTCTTTTAAGATTACAGACTGCTATAGCGGGACGCTGGCCGCCGAGTTGATATTCAACTGCGCGTCGCGCAAGAATTTCCGTCTGTCTTCGGGCAATGGGGTTGGAGATGATGGGAGAGCGATTTACGAGACCAATGAAAAGGCGTCTTCGGAGCGGCGTTCGGGGGAGCCCTTTTTTTCCCCTCCCGGTCCTGCGGCGGCTCCGGGCCTAGTTCATTTTTTTTTCCGATCAGCGGTGTGATAAGGGTTGCTCGAACACACCCCCAAACCCCGCGTACCTTTTTACTTTCCCTACTCCCTTAGCCGGGCCGTTTTCTTTTGGTCGCTTCAAAGTCAGAAGTAACCTTCTCATAACGAGTAGGATCAATAGTGCCGACGTCCGCTTCTGCCCTGACTTAGCTGAGGCCTCCTTTCCTTTACCCCCAGTTTTTCGAAATTCTATGATTGAACTTGAATCTTCCTAAGAACGATTCCCCCACTCTTGATTGCTTCGGTGGAAATAATCGCGCCCCTTCACCCGTCGAGTCGCGTACATCTGACTATCTTTCTTTTTCGGAGACTCCCAAAGGGCGTGCCCTCCCTCCCCGGAGTAATAGCGCGTCTTTCATATCCCAGCGCCCGCGCCCGGCTATTTGGGCAGCGCGCCAGTTTCGCGCTCCTGCACTTCTGACAAGGTATTTTTTGTTGACCCTCCCCAAGGCGCTCCTAGGTCATTGCTTGTCGCCTGTTCTTGACCGTTCAGTTGGTCTTTGCATTGCAGATGCTTTGTCTTTAGCTAGGAGATCTTTCCCATCACGAAGTTTGAATTCCTTTTCCCTTTTCCTCCAGTGGTTTGTTTGAGGTCGTGCACCGTCGGGCTGTCCTTTCCCACGAGCGCCAGTCCTATTGATATTAATGCCGGTCCACAATTTTTTCTTCGGACATCGAGCTTGTCTCCTGATGAGTCCCCTTCGGCTCTGTGAGAACCTCCCTCAAATTTGGCCGGCAGGCGAGAAGCGGCTGCCACTGACCCCGCCGGTTTTTTTGTAGGTGTCACCGTTTAGATTTTAGTTGAGCTGAGACCTAACGGCTTGGTTTTTCTTTGTTTTT
>Ga0179591_1366400_pt1 | contig 12521 bp, 10 predicted proteins | sample CZOMad2_1_08_16f_FD_182891 | JGI IMG/M metagenome (GOLD analysis project Ga0179591, IMG submission 182891) | Vadose zone soil fungal communities from Angelo Coast Range Reserve, California, USA - CZOMad2_1_08_16fungal (PacBio error correction) | ecosystem: Environmental > Terrestrial > Soil >... | reverse complement strand
CCCTCGGTTAGTTTTCGTCTTTCTTTTTCCCCTTGCCCTTCAGTTTTGTTGCCCCTCGAAGACCCGCTCATAGAGGTTGTCTTTTGGAGCGTCCCCGTATAACCCCTTTTAACTCGCGGGAGGTCCGGACGGGGAGCGGCATCAGCCCTTGCAGCTGGTCCTCCCTTCGTAGAAGATGTACCGATCTACTCCATCAGTTCCGGCAGCAGGCCCCGGATCTGCTGGTTTTTGGTTTTTTTCCACGTACGCCCCCGACGCGGTATTGAGTTCCCCTGGTCCCCGTTCCCCTTTTTCAATGCGCACACAAATTGGTTTTGGGATGAAGATTTTTTCCCCTACTATCCTCCGGATGAGGATTCTGTTCTTTTGATTTCTCGAGCGCAGCCCATTTGATTCTTTTGTCGCAGACTTTTCTTTGCTCGCAGGACTGCCAACCGCCGCGTTTTTGTCCCCAAAGAGGATTCATACAGAAATGTAACAACAGCGAGTCGTTTTCCCTTTTTGCCCTCCCCCCCCGTTAGCTGCTACTCCTTTTCCCGGGCGTTTCGTCCCCGTGAGGCCGGCGAGTTTTTTTTTTTTTCCCCTCACCCGTCGGAGGACCCTACGACGCCTCCCAGGACCCTGTCTGCTGCTGCTTGCTCCTTGCTTTTCCACCGGTCATTGACTTTTTCTTATCCTTCATCTAACTTTTGACCCACCTCCTCTTTGGGACCCCGTTCCGTTTTGTCGCGGTGGTGGTCCTTCTTCCCTTTTTTTGAGCTCTCTCGGCCTTTTCCCCCTAAAGCGTATTCGTTGTCTCCTTAGGAGTTTTCGGTGTCCTGTCGTGACAGGTAAGGCTTTTGTTCTATCACCCCCTCCCCCCTCTATAACTCGTTTGTGGCCAGATCGATGACACGGGGATCCTCCTTGGTCTTGTTCGGCCTGAGTCTTTTTCATCCTCTCATTGCTGTCCCTTGCCGAGTTCCGTTTTTCTGATCTTCCTTTTTCCCTTCCCTTAGAGCACAGGAGGCTGACCCCCCAAGAGCCCCATAAACGGCCCACGGTCGGTCGCGGTGGTTTCCGTCCTCTGGTTCCGGCGCGTTCCCCCTCCCCCCGGGCGCCCCCTTTGATGCTCCGTGCGGAAAACAAGGTCAGACCTTTTTTCCCCCAAATGGCGGCCGATACTTCACTTCGGGCAGTGGACGGCCTCCAGAAAATCACACCTGCTCTCTGTTGCCCTGCTCGCCTGATGCAGACTTCAAAGCCGGATAAGAGCAGTCCAAGGAGTTTTCCTACCACCGGATGATGGAAGACCCCGTTTCCCCCCCTCCCCCTTTTTAAGGCGTTTGTAGATCACTACGCTCCGGCTAGATTCGATGTATTCTGGTTTCCCTGGTTATTCCCCGTTTCGGACAGTCTTGGCGGCTGCAAGAATTTTTTAGCACCTGTCCAGGTTCCCTTCTTCCCTCGTGCCTGTTTCCTCCTCTTGTTCTTCTATTTGCGGGCCAGTATCGTCTGATTTAACCAGTTCTCCCCCCTTGACTGTTTTAGAATTCTATACGGAAATCTCTTCTTGGAAATAAAACCCGTGAGTCCCGTGATTACCGCGGTTTCCCTTTGCCCCCCCCCGTACGCATTTTGTACTACAGCCAGTTCCAAACCAAGTTTTCCTTTTTCCCCCTTTAAGGCAGCGAATTGCTCCGTCAGCTAAATCCGGTCCCCACCCCTTTTTTTCTGATCGTTCATCTAGATTCAGCGAAGATTTTAATCGTCGGCTAGTAAGGGCCGCCGTACCCTAGCCTCCTAGCGACACTGCGTCTCCCCTCTCCCCGGTTCTTTCCCCCCCGGTTGCCAGCGAAGCTTTAGTCTCCCATCCTCTCCTGGTACCCCCTAGTGCTTGCCCGGTCGTCCTACCTTGCATTTTCTCCGTTCGGGCGTTTCCTCTAGCCTTTGGTCGATTCCCGCTTTTTCCTGTAACGCCTTTGTTGATCCTGACCAGAGATCCCTTTGTTTTAGTTTTTTCTTCCCATTTTTTTATGTGACCGCGGCTCGATGCGGTCTGAATTCCTTCGTCAACGTCCTTTTTTTTCGCCTCGTGCTTTTACTTTTCGTAGATGACATTTCTTGTAGCATCTTTTTTCTTTTGATGGAGAGAAATTCTCGTCAGGAATTCCGTGTCGAGTGGACTTCCCGGTCCTAAGGGATTCCTTTTCTTTTTTTGTGCTAGGAAGTGTCACGAGAGTAGTTCATGGAATGGTTCTCTGAAGGTCTATCCTTCCGCCGACGGTCTTTTTCTTTTTTCTTTTTGGGCCCCTTCTCCCCTCTTTCCTTTGGAGGGGAGGTTCGCCCTGAATCCAAGTGAAGAGATAGTCGAAAACTTTTTTTAGGGGCCTTGCGTGCTCTCTTGCGGAGATTGTTCCTTTCGTGCCCCCAGCAGTGAGCTTAAGGCATTCCCCCCAACGGGCCGGACACGAGGATTCGGGTCTTTCACGTCCCCATCTGTAAACCTTCGTGCTTCCCCTGTCAGGTTTTTCCCTCGCTTTCTGATTCCCAGTTCCATTGTGCTGTATTGGAGTTTAGCCGGGATCAAGTGGATTAATGGTTTACAGCGCCCCCGCGTTTCTTTAAGGGTGCCGAGGGATGCTCCTTTTAACCGCGCGACTTCTCGCCCCCCCCCCCCCAATAAGAGAATCGATCCCTTCAACGAAGACCTGACCCCGGCCGCACAGCTCTGATTCTACAAGTGCCCGGAAGGCACGATAGACCTTAAGCAGAGAGGAGCCGCAACCCCAGGTCAGTCCGCAGGACATTTGCTCGGTTAGTTCCCGTTGGAGTCGGCGGAGAGACGCCGCTGACGGTACGTGTCTCCAGTCGTTTCCCGACTGTGTTTTCTGTTTCTACGGAGTGGTTTCTGAAGGCTTCGAGCCTCTGCATGCGATTCGTGTGTTCTATACTTCTCTCCTCCCCGTCCATCCCCCTCAACGCCCTGGTGGCTTCCCCGGAATCCCCGGCTTTTTCTTTCCTTGCATATAAGAGATTGCCTTTTCCCCCAACAAAGCGTCACCCAGATTTCTTCTGGAATCACCTGCCTCTGGTCATCACTCCCCCCACCCCTTCCCCGTAGTTTTCTTCTTTCAAATTGCTCCTTACACCTGAAGATGATTACTTTTCTTAAACTCACCCCGTGAGCCCCCCCGACTTTTTTTTACTGTGGGGTGTGGCTACCTCCTTTTGGCCTGGCACTTTGCCAAGTTGCCGTGCGGGGTCCTCACCCTGTGCGCCCCCTGGTTCCCGGATAAGCAGTGTTTCACTATTTTAATTCATCCTGTTTTTGTTGAGTGTTCACCCTTCTTCTTCTTTCCTCCGGTGGGTCCCCCCCATCTTTTTTTTTAGTCCTACGCTGTGCAGCTCATTCCTTGGCTACTGGAAACGTTCCCTTGCCACGGAGTGCGCAAACCACCTCTCTTCACCCCTTCCTTGCCTCCCGGGGTTTCTTTTTTTTCCCGGAGGCCGCCTTAGTTTCAGTCATGGGTAATTGATTCCTGGTCGGGAACACTTAATTTTTTTTGTTCTTATGGCATCGTCATCGGTGATTCCCAGCTTTCCCCTGACTTTTTCCCTTTTTTTTCCCTGAATTTTCTTCCGATTAGCTCATTATGATGCCCTTAGGCGAGGAGGCTCTTTAACTCAGCTCATGGTAACTTCTGTTTATATGAATTTTTCTTCGGGGACCTTTCATCATGAAGGCCCTTGTAAGTCGGAAGACAGGACGCCCTTTTTAGTGGAAAATACTTTTTTTCTTTCCGTTCCTTTCCACGTTAGTACGGTCCTTACGCGCGCTCTTTTATTCACTTCTTTCTACCAAATTCTTCCTCATGCTTTGGGGAAGATCTTTTTACGGTGGTGACCTGCTTATTACGTAAGGCTTTTTCCGGTTATGCGCTCGAGTTTGGCGGCCTTTCCCGTCTCTTTTTCCCTGCATTTCCCTCTTGGTAGGCGTTTTAGGGACGATTTTTGGTCCCGCATGGCGATAACCTCCGTCTTCCCCGCCTTGTCCCCCCCGGTAACGGATTGACTGCGAAGAGTCTCACTGCCACGCGACCGTTGCCCGGGTTTAGTTTAGAAGACCACTCCTCCGCCCTTCCCGTGAACCGTCGGGAAGCCTTTTTTTGGGTAGGGCGGCGGACCACTTTGAAAGACGTTTTGCCCTTGTGGTTCCTACTCTCCAGTTAGGTGCCGACCCTCCCCCAGAACTCTCTGCTTTCCTCCAGCCATCCCCGCCCCTTGTTTGTAGTAGACTACTTTTCCCCCCCTTTTCTTCGCCGAGCTGCCCAGTCCCTCTTTAAAGTCGAACGGGTTTATCGCCCCAGAAAGCTGTGACCAATCTCGTTTTTTTTTTTGTCACGCAGTAGGTACTCTTTACAGTTTTCATTTTTTCCTTTCTTGGTCCCCTGTCTTTTCCTTAAGACGCGCCCCCCCTTGGCCACACATCTTCGCCTAAGGACTTCATTCTCCTAACTTCCCACAAGACCCCCCTCTACCCCTAATGGTTCCCCCCTCTCCCCCTTTCCCCTCCTTTACCCTTGGAGCCAAGTTTTGTGTCCCACTCATTCTTGTTGCAGAGTTTAACTCTCCTATCGGCCATTCCCCCGGTTTCTGATCAGTTTGTTCCAGGATCCACGCGTCCCCCCTTCCGGTGCTTGTGCGGATAAAGTTGTCCTTCTCGACGCGGCCGAAATTTTTCTGCCATTTTCCTGCCCTTCCTTCCGGGATGATTTGTTGTACCTTTTTTTTGAGGACGAAGAACGGGCTGCCCGCTTCGAATTTAAAGGTTTCCTCCTTTCCTTGCCTCGGGGCTTTTTTTAACTGATCTATTTCTATGTAACTGAAAGTTACGTGCCTGGGTTTCCATCGCGTCCTTCTTGATTCGGGTTCTATCCCGAGGGTATCCGTCCCCGCCGCCCTTCTCCTAAGAAAGGATTTGTAACGAGACCTTAGTGTTCCAACGGTCGAAGGGCCCTCTCTTCCCCCTCTCACCAAGTGTTGGAATGGTTTGTGTTTGCCCATTAATATTCCAGTTTCTTCTTTTTGGTTTCCGGACCTATATTTGGTAACCTCCCTAAACCTGGCGGTTGGGACTTTTTCATTGCTGTTTCCCTATCTATTTTTCTACCTGTGAAATCCACGGGGCACTTAGACGAGGAGCTGATTCACTAAGTCTCCTACCAACTTTCCCCCTCTCCCAGTTTTTTAAAGAGTTGACTCTGGAACGTTCTTTTGTTTTCAATTGTTTTTTCTGCTATCACCTAGCCCTTTGCTGGCTAGATTGCAGCAGAACGTGGATAATGCTACGACGGACGAGCGTCTTCCTACCTCAACCCTCGCGGCGATTTAAACCCGTGTGCTGAACGCAGGTATCGTAGCTGAGAAGGGGGAATTTCGGCTTCACAGAGTTTCTTCCTTCGCTTGTGCTCCGAGCTCTGAGGGCGGTCCCGAAGTCGATGGCAAGGACAGTTGGAATGAGTTCCTGCGCTGTTATGGTTCTCTGGGTCCTTTGTGCCTCCCCCTGTCACACGGCGGGGCGTAGTCCTACAGTACTCTCGCCCGGAACCGTATCAGAGACGGGTTTGTGAGGTTTGCTTTTTTCTGGGTTCCTCCCTCCTTTCGTTGCTCATCAGGAGATCCCTGAGGTTTTTTTACAACCCCAACTCGTCCGCTGGACGAGCATGCTCTCGTCTCCCCCCCGTCTCGACATCTTCACCCCCTGGTGACCCCCGCAGTTTTACCCTTTTTAGTTCCAGTGTCGTTTGTTTCCCCAATCCCCCCGCCCTTTTTTTGTTCCGATCACACCTAATTTTTACGTGAGGTACTACCTGGTCCCTGGACTCTGGCGACCTGTTTCCCCAAGGCTCTTCTTGGATGATCATTGACAGTCCTGCCATCCTATTCTCTGGAGTGTAACCCTGCTCTTTTTTTTCGAACTTGCGAGGTACCGGATGTCTTCGGTTTTTCTCCATTGCCCCCGCTCGTTGTTTGACTTCCCGATCATAGACGCTCAAAAGTATTTACATAATTTACTTCTGGTTGACTTTCGCCTACCTTTTTTCTCCCTTTACCTTTCCTTCCTGATTTTTTGTTGCGGGGCCGAACACGGTTGCAGCCTTAGTCCCGATTTAGACACTCGGGCACGCTGCCGCCTTCCCATCGCAGAACGCGCTTTTTTTCGTCCTTGCTTCGTTTCCGTCTCTTCCCCCCCCATCTCCCCCTCGGCGGTTGGAAGTACCTGTTCAAAATATCACCGGTGCGCCTCCAGGCCTCCCTCCGTTTTTCTTCCGCCCCGCGTTGTTCATCCCCAATCAGTCTTCACAAGTCGCATTTTTTTTGAAAACGTAAGGCCACTCACCTGGAAGGATTAGATGTTTTTCTGCTGTCAATGACGATGCCCTTTACGCCGCCCAAATTTCGCCCTTTTGTGGGGCCAAGTAGGCTGAAAGAAACAGCCGGCATTCTTGAGTTCGGACTGTTTCCCGGTGATTCCTTCCCACGCTTCTTCGGTCCTCTGCCCGTGCCGAAGTCTGTAGAGGAACTAGAGAGCCATTGTGCGTACCCCCCCCCTTTTCCGTTTTCATTTCAAGGAATCTTTTTCTTTCGTCTTCTGCCCCTGTCTGTCCGGCCCTGCCTTCCTCTCCCCTCTCTTTTTTTTTCTCTTTCTCTCAGTCTGAGGATAATATCTCTTCCTTTTGGAAGACCGTTCTTGTGAGAGTAAGATCATCCTTTGAGTCGCCCTTGGCCTCGGCGGTGGAATTCCGAACCCCCCCCCCCTTTCTTGTCCCCGGGCAGCCTAGACGATTTTTTTTCATCGATTTCCTGGAAATGGTTTAGACGAACGTGGTATCACCGGAAGTGGCGGGTCCGGTTTGGACGCTGCAATCATCCTCGTCCTCGGGAGTTCCCTGAAGATGTTTACCCTACGCTATCCAGCTGAAGGCAAGGTTTAACCTTCTCATCACTCCTGACTTTTCTTGGCCGTCTTTGATTGTCCACCGGACCCGAGGATGGCCCAGGTTTTATCATCTGAAAGCCTGCCCCAAGCGCATCCTCGTTGATTTTTCGTGCTGCCGAAGGTGCACCTCTACTATCGCGGAGATGAGGCTTCTTTGTTCCGGCGACGAGCGCCTCAACCCTCTTTTTCGCCTGGTCGCAATAGATGTTCGTCCCTGGGTCCGTTCCCCGGTGAGATGTCACCCCTTAGGGCCACGACCTCCCCGGCAACACAAATGCGTGTCTGCGCCACGTGCTTGATACGTTTATTCATAGGGTCAGAGCTCCGAGGCCTTTGCCGCTATCTCCCAGCCGCTTGTTGTCGAAGCAATCCCCCCTTCGTAGCATCCCCCCCCCAATCCTCCAACTCAGTTACTTTCGTATGTTGGCTGATGAAGCTATGAGTCCCCCCCTGTCCGCTTTCTTTTCACCAGACCGCCTTTCCTGTCCACTGGTGCACTAGACGATGGGACAGGCCAGCTAATCGGGCGCGTTGTGCCTTTTCTTTTCCGGTTTCCGGATCCGCAATCTCCCCCAATTTGAAGTCTCCCAATCAAACTTTAGTATTTATTCATTCCGGAGCTCCCCTTTTGTCTGGACAGGAAGGCTTGTATTACACCTCCCGAGTTCCTTCGGCTGGATGCCCTTTCGATGGTTCCCCCCCCTTCCGGGGATTATCGCTTCACTTGAGTCGGGCTCAGCGTTTGGCGCTCGGACGAGTTCTGTGCGTCCCCTCCTTTTTCTTCCTTGTTCCTCCGGCAAATGTGCGTTCGAAATCTCCCCCCCCTCACACTTAAACCTTTTCCTTTCGCCTTTCTAAAGAGCGCCGCCCATGTCGCCGCCCCCCTCTCTCCTGTTTCGGCCCCTGTCTTTGCCGCTCACCCCTCCTGTTTAATCGGTCCGGCCTTGAGGACGGGACAGTCCCCACAAGAGTCGATCGCTGTGAAACTCCCTCTAGCCGCGACGCAGTCACCAGCCTGCTCTCACTTTGCTGTTATTCCCCCTTTGGGCGGCATCCAACCGTAGACCCACAAGCGTCCCGGCTGAGAGTGTGACGCGAGCTACTTCCGATCGCGTGTCGTCTCTTGTCTCGGCGGGCCGCCCGTTTCCCGGCCAGCCGCTCTTTCCCTTTAGACCCCCCCAAGCAGGTTAAGAAAGAAACGGTGACGCTACTTCCCGCGAAATCTCCTTGACTCCGCGGGTCGCTCTTTTGCTTCCCCCCCGATCGTCAACCCGGGCGCACGTTCTTGAATACACTCGGATAGGACAAATGTCCGGCTGGCCCCCCCGTTTTTCTGCTTTCTGACCCGCAGGTTCCGGACTTTTCCAACAGAATCCTGCGGCAGATTGCATTCCTCCTCCATTTTCCCCCACGTTTATCTCTGTCTGGCAAAAGTTACAACGCTCTTCAGCCCATCCAGTTTCGGATCTAGGGGCAGCAGGTTCGCATCGCTCCCACGAGGCAGTTGCCCATCTCATCAAGCCGCCCCGTTCCCGGAGCCGGCAGTACCTTTTTCCGTCGCATTTCCTGATTCATCCTTTATTTGCGCTCCCTTCGGGACCTTGATCTCCTGTTTGCAGACCGTGAGTATCGAGCAATGTAAACCTTAGGCAGTTGCCGCGTCGGACTACCCCCTTTCATGTCTGAGTTTTCTCTAGGTGTCATTAAGGCATGGCAAATTTACCGACCCGAGGTTTCCGACTATCCAGTCTTCACTTTTCTCCAAGCTTTTGAGGCCGATATTTATGTGTGAGTCTTCCTACGGTGCCTTAAGGCAAATTCAAAAGCGGGGTTGCGCTATTGCCGGGTCTGTTTTTCCTTATCTTTCAACCCGTGGACGGAGTCGTTAGTTGCAACGCCAAGGCATGCTAGGAAGGTTGCCGGGGCGATTCCTCCCTTCCGACTTTCTAGGCTTGATTGTCGTAACATCGAATTCCATGATAGATATTTCCCGAGAGAAGTCTTTTGCCGCGACGGCTGATGTTTTCCCTGATGGTTTTTGGTTTCCCTCTCCCCTCCCTTTTTAGCTTTGGGCGGTCGTGCTTTTATGATAACGGCTAAAGAAGAACAGTTTGGAGGGGAAGGCGGGCGCGTTTTTCTTCCGCGTTTCCCCTTTACGGGACTGAAGAGCGTTGCTATCTGGAGTCCCCACTTGGCGAACCAGCGGTCGGTGTGTACTTACACCGTCACCCTCAGTTTTCCCCCCTTCCTTTCCCCCGCGGGTGCAGCGCCGCGTATAAACGGTCCCGGTGTCAAGGTCTTCGTCAGCGGCTCTCCCTTGATCCCCCCTGCGACTTCCCCCGGTACGCGGTCTCTAATGTTTCTAGAAGAAGGGGCGAAGTTAACATGTAGAGCGCGGCCCTCCAAGAAGAAAGGACGTTATCGCCACTCCCCCTCTGCACCTGCCCCAATTCGGGTGGAGGCAGTGAGACATTTTTCCCGCGGTCACCCGCGTCTCGCCGGCCTCGTCTCCCCCCCTCTCCCCTGTACCTTTTCTCCATTGAGTTACCCGGGCCCCGGCGCGCGGCGAAGCCTATACTTTGACAGGCCGCGGTGGGAGCCCTGTCCTTGGGCCTCTCGTCTTTTGTAGTATTTGACCGTCGTGCTCCGACTGCCCCTCCTTGCCTGTTCTTTATAACGTCATTGACTACGTAATTCAACCCGCCGTGTCTGCGGCGTCTTTCTCTTCCTTACTTACTTTTTCCCCTCCGGATCTCATAGCCCGAGATTGCAGAAACTCCAGTTGTTTCCCTGGAATAAACTTCCCGGTGTTAGCCTAACACAATACCTAGTCGTATTTTCAATTCATTCCTTTCCTTCTCACCCCGTCCTTTTTGCTTTCCTCTCGGGGCAACTCACCGTTGTTTCCTCAGGGCGAGGTGTGTTTCTAGCAGCAGCTTGAGAGGAAATGGCCCGTTGCGCCTCCTGATTTTCCCTTTCCCCCCCAAGCCTTCTTTTACCCCCGATTAATGCTGAAGAAGGGTTTTTCCTATCCCCCCCCACTCATTTTTGTGTGTTGAGAGCCACCCTACTTCCCTTCTCTTTTTCACCCTCGGGGCCTTTGCGTCTGACGGTGTCAGAACAATATTCCTGGGAAAATGGCCCAGTTCCGCGTCCCGCTGTTTTCCAACCGCGCGTCACCCCTCGCGCACGTTGGTGTTTTCACGGAGAGTCTCCATTCTTTTTTTAAGGAAGCTTTGTCATTAATAATGAACTACTTCTTGTTTCGGCTTGCCCCCATCTCCTTTCCTTTGATTTTGCTCTGGTAGCTGGTGCTGCCCTAGATGCACGAGATTCTCCCCCTACGTGGAAGGCGCTTCTGATTCGACTGCCTGTTTTGACACCTGTTCCATTAATTCCCTTTTTTCCGACGTGCTCGACGCGGCATTCTGCCGAGGCTTTCAAACTTCAGGGCGCGGGACGCACGCCTTTAGACCATTCCATGGCCGTGGCCCCGAGTTCTCTCCTCGGCGTTTTAAGCGAGTCAAGAGAGCCCCCAAGGCAAGGTAAATGGCCGCACCTCCGGCGCGGTCGGACTCTTGGGCCCTTCCCTCCGCGGGTTGACCGCTTTCTAAGCGGGGTCGTCACGGCGCGCTCGATTATATTTTTTAAGGGACGTAGGCATTGGATCATCGCGCGTTTCCGTCGTTCAGGCCCCCCCTTTGTCCCGCCCGCTGGTACCCGGCCCTGCGATCCCAGACAGTTAAGCGGCTGGTAAAGTAGCCTGGATCCAGCCCCGTCTTCCTCTGCCCCCCCACCCTAGCACCGGCCTTATGACCGCCAAGTCGGCCTGTCGGTATTGAAGCACGGCCTTGACTTGGGGACGTGCGGGTACACCGCCGCCTTTTCTACTTTTGGTGTTTCCATCCATTGATTGGCCTTTGGGTGCTACCCTTTTTTCCCTCTATCGTCCTCCATGACACTCCCGCCCCTGTTTGCTGTATGAGCCCGGTTCAAGGCGAGCGAGCACGGAGCGCTCCCGTCGCCCCCTTTTTGTCATCGGCCCCCCCCCAAATCCCCTTTCTCCTTCGGGGGCCCGTCCGACAATGTCCTTTTGCACTTTTTTCCATTTTGGTAGTTTCTTCTCGTGACACTGACTCCCCGCTCTCCGACCGTTCCCCCTTCCCCTCCCCTAGCACCTTTACCCGGGACTAGGCCTTTCTTGCACTCACTAAAAATGACGGATCGGCATGTTTCCGATCTCCTTTTCCGTCGGTTTCCTGTCCCCCGGCCCCCCACAGCCGTTTCTTGCGTTGACTCTTCCAAACTCATAGGATTGCTGCTTCACGCTATCCCACTGCCATCAACTTTTCTACCTTCGTTATGGATGAAACACGATGTCTAATGGGTTCCTGGATTGGACTTCCCCCCTCCTTGCGTCTCTTCCTACCACTTTGCTGAAGGTACGGGCGTTTGAACATGCAAGGCCCAGCGCCCCCCTGTACTTTGAGTTTGATAGTTCGATCCCTCTGCTCCAGGTCCAGGCATTGTGTCCCGATCGCTCGACCTTTCTGGCTATGGCTTTTTAGGGCAGACAGGTCGCCGTTTTCTCTCTTTTGTCCCTTTTTTCGCTTTCCAGGGTCATATTGCTACAACGTCGCCGCCGAGATCCCCCCGAAATGGTCCTTGCCCCACGGCGAGAACCCATGCCCAACGTGGTGCGTTCCACACGTCGTCCTCCAACGTTTTTGGTCTGGCCGATTACATTGCATCTCCCAGCCCCGGTGTCCCCCATGCCCGTGCCGTCCTCCTGTTTCATCCCGTCGCTCAAACTGGTGGTAAGGTCTCAAGCCGGACGAGAAAATCGAATCGCAATGCCGTTCAGGTCCTACTGGTCCAGCGGCCTTTGTTTGCTGCTAACCGTATTCGACCACGTTAGGAACGCCATTTCGTTTGTCCCCCACCGCATCGCGGAACCTTTGAGCCCGCCCCCCCCTTTTCTCCCTCGCAGAGCCAGTGGCTTTTCCGGACGCCCCCGCAGAGCAACTACAGCGCGATTCACTCTGCTTGGCGCAAACCCCGCAGCGCCCTCCTTCCTGTTTCCGCTTTCTTCTTCAGCAATATTTGTCTGCGCTCCCCGCCCTACTAACGTTTTGGTGTGTCGTGTGACCGCTGCATTTTGCAGGTTCGCGCCCGTCAGTTTGGCTTTCGTATGGTCCGTCGCTGCACGCCCGGGCCCACGGATAAGTCAAAACGAGGTTGCAGGCGGCGGTTCAATGGGCGCAGCTAATTAATGGCGACATTGGCGTATTAGTCCTAGGGCCATTCCCCGCGTGACCGCCAGGTGGGCCGGGTGAGGTGGCCATATGTCCAGAGTTTGCTTTCCGTCCGCCCATTTTACCCATGACTCGGTTCTCCCGAACGTCCTGCTTTAAGGCCCTTGCTTCTGGAGGATTACCGAGCCGCCCGTCACACTTATTTCACTCTCCGGCAACCGCTTTTTTCTCATCTGTTATCTTTTGTTGATACTCCCGACTTGTCCCTCCCGTCTGTCCATAAT
>Ga0179591_1337292_pt1 | contig 12521 bp, 14 predicted proteins | sample CZOMad2_1_08_16f_FD_182891 | JGI IMG/M metagenome (GOLD analysis project Ga0179591, IMG submission 182891) | Vadose zone soil fungal communities from Angelo Coast Range Reserve, California, USA - CZOMad2_1_08_16fungal (PacBio error correction) | ecosystem: Environmental > Terrestrial > Soil >... | reverse complement strand
GGTTGTGGTTTTTTCCCTCTTCCAGGCGCGTGCTTCTTTTCTTCCCATAAGGAGTAAACCTTGGGAGGGAAGGTAAATTCCTTTCCCTTCTCCTAAATATCTTTTTACCTTTTTCTCCTCCCCCCCCTTGGAGTCTTCCCCGCCCCCCCGGTCTCTCTCCTGCTTCGCTTGACGAGCGACAGCTTTTTTTCTTTTTCTTTTTAAGCGCCGCCCTAGCGCTTGATTGATTGTCTTTTTTTCGTGCCCGACGCTCTCCCCTCTTCTTTTCGCAATCGCACCCCTCTAGGGGGCGGAGCCAGCGGGTCGAGGACGTCTTTGGTGCCGCATCGAGCCTCTCTCTCCCCTTTTTTTTTTCCTCTCTGCGAAGCTGCGTTTGTAGAGATTGGGATTATGGACGGGTCCTTCCTTTTCAGAGGAAAGGTACTCCCCTTTTTTCCCCTCAGGCTGAATAATAGATATTTTCCTCCTCCCTCTTTTTCTCTCTCTGCAGGCTTCTCCTTCAGTAGTGCTTGTACCGATCTGAAATTTCTAAGAAGTAAAAGGAAAATCCCCCCCACCCTCGCAGCGGACGCAAGACTCTCCCCCCCCCCCTTCTTCCTTTTTCCCGCGGCGGCACCACCCCGCTGAGTAAAAGGAAGACGGCTTTTTGGAGCAGCACCAGAAAGGGCGTTCTCCCTTTCCCTGGGCTCGCTAAGGGAACGCGGTCTCCCCCCCCCTCACAAGAGTGAGGCTCAATGAAAGAAGACACCCTCATTTAGATAGGAAAGAGCTTCCTTTCCCCTCCTCCGCGGGTCTGGAGAATTCCCTTCCCCTTCCCCACCCGGCATAGTAGTAGGCGACTTCTCCTGGGACAGGCACGTTCTTCTTCTCCAACCTTAACAGAGTTTTCCCTTTCCCCCTCCATAGAAGAGCCTTTTAGGAGGCACTCTCCCTCTGAGCTAGAGATGAATCCCCCCCTTCTAAATAATAATCGCCCCTCCTCCTCTCAGATTCACACTAGAGATCGACTGCCTCTTTTTGTCAGTAATTTATTGCCCTTTTTCCATACCGGAGATCATCGCCTCTTCCCTTTTTCTCGGGCCTCCCTATTTTAGTCTCTCTCCAATGAGAAGGTAAGAGTCCTTTTTCCCCCTTTTTCTCTCTGCCGGGAAAGGGCATTTCCCTACTTTCTCCCTTCGCAGCAGCATACTTGTTATAAGAAGAACTCGGTGCCTTTCTAGAAGAGGTGAAAGGGCCCCTCGACGTGTTGTGGCTTTTTCTTTCCCCTCCCTCCCGAGGGGTGCCTCTAGATGTAGGACCTTCTATCTTTTGATGTTCGTTTTTTCTCCGGCGCGAGCCCCACAAACGGAGTTTCCTAGAGGTACGGGAGAATTTTTTTCTTTTTTTCATTAGAAGCAACCCCTCCACCCTTTTCCCCTCCTCATTCCCCCACTAGAAAGGAGATCTCCTCCCCAAGTAGATGGACTTTCCACCCTTCAGAGCTAGGTGTCAAATCCTCCTCCTCCCACTCAAGAGTACTACCCAGAGCTAGTTAAGGAGTATAATGGGGCTTTTTCCCCCTGCGAGGTAGCTCTTCTCCTTCTCTCCCCCCCCGTGCGCCCCGTATAGACCTTTATATCATCGATTGGCGCCTTCTCCTGGGTCTTGTGGATGCCCCCTTCCCCCTCCCTCTTTTTCCAATTGCTGCCCTCACAATTATACCCTTTTTTCAATGGGTTGACAGTGCTTTTTTTTTTCCCCTTTTGGGTCAATGAGTCGACCATCGGGTCCCCCCTCGGCCAAAGCTCGCGCTGAAGAGCAGCCTTTTCCTGCGACGGATTCTTCGCGGAGGAGGCGATGCAGAAAGTAGAGCCCTTTTACACTGGCAAATGTGTCAGCAAGGACTGCGGTCCCCCCCCTTACTAGAAAACGTAAAAGTGAGACCTTTTCCCTTCCCGCGAACCAAAACAGCAGTTGTCCTCTCCTTTTTTTTTCCTACTAAGAAGACAGTTTTTCTGGTGGGGTAAAGAGGCTCCTCAGAGAAGAAGAATCTTTCCCTCCCTCCCCGGAGCCCCCCTTAAGGGAAGAGGATGTCCTGGTTGAGCCGGGGACCTTTTTGATAAGAGTCTGGGACCTGTTTGCCTTTTTCCCTTTTCTTAGCAACCCCGACCACAACCTAGCGAAGGGGAGATTTTTTTTTTCTTCCGCTCCGGTGAAGAAACGCAGTGTCTTTTCCTGCACCGCGGTAAAGAGAGGGCTGCATAAGAAAGGGGCGCCCTTTGTCCTGAGGTTTCACCGACATTTCCTCGTGGGAAAGGTGCCCTCTTCCTAATGAAACACCCCCTCACGCAAGAAAAAAAACCCCTTTTTCCATCTCTCTCTGTCCTAAGACTCGTTGTTTTTTCTTCCCCCCTCAACTTTTTGGTCTTCGTTGTGGGTACCGATCCTCGCGAACCTGTCCAAGGCCTTCTTTTTTTCGGTGAAACCATAAGAAGTGCGACTTTGAGGATGGAGACCTAAGAGCTTTTCCCTTTTTCTTTTTCCCTCTTAGGACAACGGGGAGGAACCTCCAGGACTTTCTCTTATCGGATAAGATGACCCTGGTTGTCCTCTGTTTTCAGTCACCACCCCCTTCCCCCTCCCTTCTGCTGCAAAAGGTACCATTTCCAATCGGGATCCCTAAGAAAAGGCCCCCATCCCGCTGACAAGACGAGGCCTCCCCCTGTTTCCGACAGAGTAGCGGGTCCCTTCTTTTTCGAGGCGCCTCCTTTCCCCGGGGAACCACAAGGAGGGAAGGGAGTCTTCTCCTGTCATAGATTCTAATGCTTTTGTTTTTCTCTCCGGCGTGGTTTTTTCGGCTCTCCCGCAGGAGTCTTTTCGGTAATGGCCGCCGTCCCTCCCCTTTCCTTTGATCCAGGGATGGTTTGCAAGGCTCGAAGGGCTTCGGAAAGAAGATAGCTCTTCCCTACCGTCGCCGAGATTGCTTCTCCTCGATATCATAAGACCCTTGGAGCTTTTCCTGTCCCCGGATTTTCTCCTCTTGAAACAAAGGGGTGAGCTTCCAAGGTCAAAACCCCTTCTCTTCTCTTGCGACTGTCTCCTTCCTTTCTTTTTATTAATGCGTCCTGGCCAACAATCGATAAATGGAATCTCCCCCCCTCTCTTTGATGGCCGGCCCCCTCCCTCTCCCCCTCATAGGTCCGCCCCGATCGAGCGTGGCTGCGGCGAGCCTCTCCGTTTCTTGTCCCAGACCCAGAGAAAGACTTTCTTTAGCGAGAAGCGGTCCTCGGTTCGGTTTCGCCATTTTCTTTCCCTTCCGAAGATTCGTGCCTTGTGCCGTGACCCGATTGAAAAATCCCCTCGTGCGAGCGCCTCTTCTGGTGGTCAAGGCGAGAAGCGCCCTTTGGGGGTTTTTCTCATGCAAGCACCGACTTTGCTAATTGGAAGGACAGAAAGGTCCTCCAGCTAGATTTCGCTCTCCCCCCTCCTCCCAAGATACCTCTTCTAAAACCGAAGGGACCTTCACTCATTCCCTTCCCGCCATAAACCCTTCTCTTTCTTTCTCTTCAGCCCTTTAAAAGAGTAGAGCACCCCTAATGAAAAAGAGGTATTAGGATTATCTTTCTGCTTCTGCTCCTCCGCGAATGAAATTTAAGAAGACGCCTATGCCGCGGCTAACGGACTCTTCCCTAGTGAGATTCTTATGCAAGGAGTTAGTATTTTTTTCCCGGATTCGAAGTCTCCCCCTCTTTTTCCCCTTCCCGACCCCCCCCGAGCGAGACGATGCTTCCGGAGTCGGCGGAAGCTGCTCTTTTTTTTTCCCCCTCGCCGCCGGCTTTTTTTTCTAAGAACGCGCCGGTTTTCTTCTCAAGGAGAGTTCTTTCTTAATCCGGGTCCTTTTTTCTGAGGGGCCTGCGTGCCGAAGAAGCTTTGGTTTGTGGAAGAAATTTTCCTTCTCCAGCCCCAGTAGATTCCTTTCCGCCTGGATTGACGAGCGAACATTTTCTTCTTGTATAGAAGCCTCATTCCCCTTTCTCGGCGTGCAAGATCGGATCCTTTTTTAGAAATAGCCCTCTCAGTTTGGGAATGATCAAGCGCTCCCCTCTTTGTAATGATGAGTGGTGGTGCTCTCCGCTTGGTGGCTCTTTTCTTTTTTTTTTTTGAGAGATTGGTCTGCTTTGGCAGGGGAATTCTTCTCCCTTGTTTTACGTTTAAATTAAGATTTCCCTTACACTCCTTCCTACCGAAGGACTTCCTCTCCTTCTTTTTCCCCCTTTTTTTTTGATCGAGATGAAGGCCTTCTTTATTTGCGGTGCTTGTAATGGATCTGAAATTTCCTCTCTAAGAAGTACACGGAAAAGAAGAACAATTTTTTTTCCGAAAGATAGCAACCATCGTCTCTGAGAAGGCTCTGAAAAAAACACGAAGCCTTCCAGAGAAAAGTGAGGTAGTCTTTCCCCCCAACTATAAGGGCGATGGATCCTCTCTCTCCTTATCCCCTCTTCTCCAGCGAAACACCCCCCAAGAGATGAGGCTGATATTGCCCCACTTCCATAAGAATTTAGATAGGCAACCCTCCCCTACTACCAAGCGGGTTCTGTCGCCGTAATATCACCAAAAATAAAAACAACCCCTTACCACAAGGTAATAGTAGTCGTGTTCTTTCCTCCCGCCGACAGCGCCTTACCGGCCGCACGCCAAATTTAAAAGAGTTGCCGCTTTTTTTTCTTCCCCATAGCAACGCGCTGTCTTCCCCTTCTTCCCCCCCCCAACAAGGAGATGCTCCCGTGAACCTTTTTTTTTTTTGGGGTGGTGGGGGGGTGGTCGTTGTGGGGGGTTCTTGCGCCGCCGCGGCGTCAACATCGCAGCGATGCCGCTTTTCGCGATCGCAATGGAGAGAGGACTCCTGTCTCAAACACCAACATTCCGGCACCCCCTCGAACACCCTACTACCTAAAACTATCAACCCCGCCCCCCCCCCCCTCCCCCCTCCCTCCTTTCCCCCCCCCCGCCCCCCCCCCCTCCTCCCCGTTCTCCCCCCCTTCCCCCCCTCGCACCCCCCTTCCCCCATCCCCCCCCCCCCCCTCCCCCCCCCCCCCTTCCCTCCTCCCCCCCCCCCCCCCCCCCCCCCCCCCCCTCCCTTCCCCCCCCCCCATCCACACTCCTCCCTACCCCCCCTCCCCCCCCCCCCCCCTCCCCTCCCCCCCATCTCCTCCCCTCCTTTCCCCCAATCCCTCCCCCCCCCCTAAAACTTCATTCACATTTAACTGAACACCACCTAAACGCAAAAACCCCCTCCTCCGCCCAACACTGCTCCCTCACCTCTCCACCCCCCCCCGCCCCCCTGACCCCTCAAAGCCCCGGGGTAAGAGACCAAGAACCACAGAAACAGCCCTCACCCTTAGACCCCAGTAAAAAACCCCCCCCCCCTGACATCCGACACTCCCCAAGGAACATCCCAAAACCCAACAACCGAATCCTCCCCGAAAAAGCCCACAAAAAAAAGCCAGTGTGACCAGACTCTATCAAGCACCAAACTCTTTCCGTTATTGAAAGGAATGGGAGTTCCTTTTCCCCTCGCCGACGGTACGAAGGTTCACTCTCTTCCTCTCTATCTGCACTGGCGTGTACGAGTCGTTCTCCCCTTCCGAGAGAGGAAAGGAATTCGCTTTTGTCCCTTACGTGGTCGATACGAATCCCCTCTTTTCCCCCCTTTTCTCTGCTAGACGCGGTGAAGGGATTACCACCTCGACTTGGGAATGGTCGCTCTTAGGTGACGCCTTTTCCTTCCTCTCTTTCTCCCTTTAGGGAGAGGGGTATGTCGGGGGGCGCTCAGAGAGATTACCCCTTTTTAGCGGTAGGTTCCACTCCTTCTCCCTCCTGGGGTGCCTGCTGAAGAAACCCCTCTTCAGTAGACGACCTCCTCGCGATCGACCCTCTTCGCTTTTTCCTTCTCTTCACCTTTCTTTTGCCGAATCAAACCCCTACTTGAGTCAAAGCAGAACTTGCTCCCCCCCGAGACTTTTTCAGCCGGCAGGGCACGTGTGCCTTTTTCCCCCTAACGCGACTCTTTCCTGCAGAAGACAATGCGGCGTTTTTACGCTGGAAACGTGCCCTTTCTTTCGAAGATTGCCGGCCAACTGGTCTTGGGATTCTTTTAAACGTCTCTTGTTTCTCTCCTGGAATCTCAAATCTAAAATCGTAAGTCTCCCCCCTTCCATGGGTTGAAAGTGTCCCCCCCTTCTCACCCATGGGGTCAATATCTCCCTTCCTCTCTCCAATTAAAGAAGCCCCAGGGAAGAAGCCAGATATTTACTGTTCCCTTCTAGCTTCGTAGGAACTTTCCTGAGAAAAAATTCAAGGGGGCCCCTTTTTTTTCCTGCTTCCCATTACACGGAATCGACCCTCTCCTTCCCTCTTTCCTTCCCCCTCAACCACGCCGGCACCTACAAACCAGCAGTTTTTTTCAGAAGAAAGGAAATTGTTCTTGCCTAGCCGACGACTCGATAGAGACCTTCTCCCTTTCCCCCCCTTTACGGGACGAGTGACGTTCCTCGGTGTCTAAGGGGACCTTTTTTTGATCAGCGAGTGTCCGGTACCTGGCATCCTCCTTCCTTCCCCCGAACCACCCTTGTTATCGGATACGCGTCCCTTTTACGGCAAGCTACCGGTGAAGCCCCCTCCTCTTCGGCGAAGAACCTGTCCCCTTTCTTCCTTCCCCCTACGCCGGGTACTGAACGGCGAATGCGGTTTCCCCAAAGGTTGGAAGGAGTCCCTTCCCGTCAACACCCCCCTTCCCTCGCCCAACAACCATTGCTCGTAGAATCTCTCCCCCATCAGTTGTTGTTGTTCTTCCCCATCCCTGGTGTGGTTCTTGTTGCCTCCCCCCCTTTTTTTCTTCCTCAGCTCTCCTGTAAGAAGGAAAAAGTGTGTCGTTCCGCGAGCGTACCCGGGAGGATGGCTCTTCCTCTTTCCCCCGTTTTCGTAGCAGACTTTTCCATGAGTTTATGAAAAGGGAGGCTTTTTTCGTGAATGGAACCTTCCCTGGTTCTTTGCCTCCTAATGGACTTCTTCCAACCCTAAACTAGGCTGATCCTCGGTAAAGGATGACTTTCCCGTCCAGTTGGTGAACCGCTCTTCGAGTCTTATCTCCTCTTCGAGGCTTGCGGGGAGAACTCCAAAAAGCTCTTTCTTCTTCGCTAGGAGTGGTCATTTCCCATCCCCCCCCCTTCTGGTTGTGGAGTAGCCTTTCGGAGTTTTTTGGCGAACTTTTCCCTCCTCAGGTCTAGGTTATTCCTTAGGAAGGTCTTTTTCTCTTTTCCCCCGGGATTTTCGTTATAGAAGGTGCCAAGAAGACCGTTTCCTTCCTTCTTCCTCCCTCTCTTGAGGATTTTGGAATTCTTCACTCTTCCTCAATTGGAGATATTTTCCCCCCCCTTTAGGAATATTGCCCCCTTTAGACTTCAGTCCAGGTAAACCCCCTTTTCTTGGAGAATGAAGATTTTCTTGTCCTCCTCCCCCCCCCCCTTTCTTTCCTCTACCTGGAATTCACACTTTTTTCCGGAAAGGCTTCTCTCCTCCTTCTTTCCGCGTCGAGCGTTCCTTTTTTCTCGTCCCGACTCATGAGAACGAAGTAGACCTGCCCCCCGTTCCCCTCGGAGGTGTTAGTATCCCTTTCTCTCTCCTTTTTCCCCCTTCCTCTTGGGACAGGAAGATTTCAGTTGAAAGGGTTGATCCCTCGAGAAGTAAATAGAATTGACCCCCCTTCGGGAAGAGAGCTTTCGTTTTTTCCCTTAGTAGACTCGAAAGCCGGGGGACCTCTTTTCTACCCCCCCTCCTCGTCCCACACACATTTCCCCCATCCCCACCCCCGGACCTCCCTACCCTTCTAGGGGTGATGAGACACAAGATCGGAAAGGCTCTCCCCGTTTCCTTACCGCGGAAGTTTCTTGGGAAGATAGAGACTCTAAAAATAACCATTGCGAAAGAGATGCCGTCTTTCCTTGGAACTCGCTTCAGGAAAATGAACCGCAAAAGTTAGATAAGCCCGGGAAAAAGCGTAGAGCCCTTTTCCCCCTGACAAAGAGGTATTAGGTCCTTTTAGCTGGATGCCCTTTACGCGACGCGAGTACGAGGAGAACAGCTTTTTCGAACGGACTAGTAAGCTTCCTTCTTCTTCTCCTCCTCAAGGACAGTTGATTCTGTACGAGTACGGCGATGATCTTAGAAGTAGACAATTCTCCTTTTTTAACCCCCCAAAGAAAGCTTCGCCTATCCCTTCTTCGCTCCCGGTCTATCTTGCGCGCGATTTTCTTGTCTGATACTTTCCGGCATTCTCGTACGAGAGAGAGCCCTTCCTCCGCCGCCAGGCTCTTTTTCTTTTTTTCCCGGACGGCAACTTGTATGTTCGCCTTTGGCACGGTCAAGGAGACTTTTCGTCGAATTCGCACGAAGACGCTGACCTTGGTTTTTTTCCTCCCATTGGACTCTCCTCCCCCACGTAGATGAGGCGGGATCTTTCGCGAAAGTAGGAATTTTTTTTCTCATCCTCAGCGCGTGATTGTTTTTCTCTTTTCCGAGCGAAGCCCCCCATATTCGTTAGGAGCCATCGCCCGTACGCTGCTCCGAAATGGTAGTCCCACGTCTCGTTGTACTCTGCTTTTTGACGACTCGAGTCCCCCTTTCCTGAGACGATGCGCTTTTTGAGAGCGTTTCTTTTTGTTACTTCTCGACATGTGTTTATCCTCCTTCCTTTTCCTTCCGTACAAGCAACTGAAACTCGAAGCCAGCATCTCTATCTTTCCTCCCTTTTTTTTCCCTTTCGTAGACGTAGTTTAAGGTGATTGTAAATTTTCGCCCCCCTCGCAGAAGTCCCCTTCCCCTCTTTTCCCCCCCCTCTCGCGTCAGCATCTCTTCCAAAAGAGATATAGAGTCTCCCCCCCAAAAAGCAGCAGTACTCCCTTTACCCATTGCGGAGCGAATCCCTCCCCCCCCTCTCCGGGCTCGCCCGTCAGATATTAATGGGCTCTCCCCTCACCACAATCAAGAGCTGAGGATGCTTTTTCCACAGAGCCGAATTTCGCCTCTTCCTCTCCTCCTCTTTTCGACGTCCGCGGGTATGGCTCTGAAAGGGCCGGCCCTCCTTCGTAGGACGATTAGACGACCCTCCCTTCCTTCCCTCAGAAGCCTGGCTACCCTCCCCCGGATTTTTGCCGCCGAGGAAAACCCTTTCGGGAGGAGGCACAAACCCCCCCCTCTCGCGGACGCGACCGCCCTCTTCTCTCCCTCCTCCTCCGATGCCGAGAGCTCTTTGCGAGAATAAGAGATCTCCTCGCGGTTTTTTTCCAAGGCATGGGAGCCTTCTCTTCCCTTCCCTTTTTTCCTCACTCCGCGGGCATCTTATTCTCGTATAAGCCTATTTTCTTTCCGTTAGACCGCGGGATACGACGAGTGTTTTTCTTTCTTCGCGATCGCGTGTCGTCGCCGCCGCCCCCCCTCCTCCTCCTCCCGAAGACATCGGTTTCGTTCCGAGCTCATAGACGTCCTGTGCGGGATTAATAACTTCTTTGGTCTGGCCGCGACGCGGAGGTTCCTCTCTCTCGATGTCTTTTAGAGGGGGATGTTCGGTTTTTTTTTCGCGAGCTTCCACGAGAGGCCCTTCCTTTCTCCCCCTTTGAGCGACTCGTCTCATTTTGAGGAGCAGCACCCCCCCAACCCCCCCCCCCCAACCCCCCCCCTTCCGTGCCTTTCTCGTCGAGAGCCCCACCTCTTTTGATCGCCTATCGCGTTTTTCCCGGCTTAAGTTGCGCTCCCTCCCTTCCCCTGAAGTCCAATCCCCACTTTTGAACCAGAAGCAACTCCCCTTCGCGCTCAGGCATCCTCTTCCCTTCGGGCTCAGTGGGAAAGACTAGGTACGCCTTCTCATCCTGCGGAGCTGTCCCCCTCCTTTCCCGCCGGACCTATCTCCTATTGGCAGAAGATTGCAGGCCATCCGAGGCATTCCTCCCTTGCGCATGACTCTTCACATTCTTTCTTTTCCCCTCTCCCTAGAAGTGTTTAAATGGTACAGGGGAAAATGATCCAATTGGGGTAAAGGAGTCCTCCCCCCCCCCCTGTCCAAGAGCTCCAATTTTTTTTCCCTCTCTTCAGAAGCGCCTTCCTCCTCAAGCTCGGTCCCTCCTTCTGGAGAGATCCCTGCGTATTGGCCCCCTCTTCCCTCCCCTTTTCGCGGACCAACCGGTGGACACGTTTTCTGCAGGCCATACACGGACTCTCTATTCCACGTGCGCCCTGACCCTCAACCCCCCTCCCCCCCAAACCAGCAGCCGCGGGACCCGCAGCTCTCCTCCAAGAGGTGGTCAAGACGGCTCTTCTACAGAATCGCTCTATACCCCCCTTCGGCACCCCCCTGGACGGACGAGTCTTTAAGGGGACCGGGGAGTTCCTTTTTTCTTCGTGGGCAATGGTACCTTTTCCTTTTTTTCCCCTTCTGAAAACCCAAACACAGGGTCATCCCTCTCTTCAAGTAGGAAGAAGGCCGGCCTTCTCAAACGCAAGTGTTCCTGCCTCCTTTCTCCCCTTTTTTCAAGCGCGTTGCCGGAAATAAGAACAGTTTCCTTTGAGGAATGCGGCCCTTTCCTGACGGGACAGGTTCTCTCTTCCCCCCCCCACGGCCCAAAAATTTTTTTTCCTATATTTTCCATCTTTTCCCTTTCTTCTCTGCGATTCGACCATAGTGTGTGTTTCTTTGTGGGATGACCTCACTTTGTCACGAGGCAACATTTTGGACCAGTCCGCCGTTTTTTTCCCTTTGCCGGAGGGCCTCCGTTCCAGAGTTTCGTCGCCTCTCCCCTTTTTTTCTTAAAGGGAGCTTTAGAATTGAGAGGCCTTTTTCTAAGATTCCTTTTTTTCGGTTATTGCAGCCGAAACTTCCCAAAGGTAACAATTGCAACCCTTTCCGAGTCGCCGCCCCTGTCCCCCTTCCCCCTCCTCCATATAGTCTAGTGGTGAAGCCGTCCTGAGGGGTGCGATCTCTTCCTCGGAGCTCGGAGGGAGCCGCCTTGACTTTAGATATGCGGGGAAGAGAGCAGCCCCCCCTTTCGGCTTGTTCTGGTGATTGGAGAACTGTCCTCCCCTTCTGTAATGGACCGAAGTCCTGGCACCCCCCTCTTTCCCCCCCGGATGTGGGTAGGCCGTCACTTGTATGCATAGAACCCTTTCTTCCAGCGTCCTTTTCTTCTCCTTTTTGATGCTGCTTCTTCTCTGCATCGCGCTCTTCCTCTCTTGGACCCGGATTTCTCCCTTGGTACCTCTGTGGTTTTCCTCAGGGCCACGGTCTCCCACCCCTTCTATGGCGACTTTCTCTGGTACGATGTGAAGACGCTCCCAATTGGCACAAAGCCTTTCTCCCCCTCCCCGGTGATGGAAGCCTCTTTCCTGCCCCCCCCTTTTTCTTCTTCCTTATAGCTAGAGCTTTCTTCCGCGAGATCGATTTCTTTTTAGGGCCCCTCCCCTGTCGAAACCGTTTCGAGTGAAGAGAGCGAATCCCTTCCTCGGGAGGATTTCTCCGTCCAGGCCTGAGCTGCGGGGCCCCCCCTCTGCCAACCTTCTCCTTCGTTTGAAAAAGAACACTCCGGCTTGCGGCGTCGAGGGGTTTCCTTTCTCCCTCTGGTCCTGGCGGGTGCTATGCACCCTCGGCGAGGCGCTACTCGCGACGGGAAGCTCGTGGACCTTTCTGTATTAGAAACCCTCCACCCCTCCCATTGCGACAGCTCGACTCGTCGCCGAGGAACCCCTTTTTTCCCATGCCCGACATCAACACGTCTCCTTTGATGAATCCGTTGCAACCGCGTCTTTCCCCCTCTGCACCGAGGTCTTCGGATCTGGATGCGGCGAAGATCTTTCATGACCTTTCCGCTCTTCCCTCTCCGCGCGACTTCCCCGTACTCGGACAGTGAATCTTCCCAGAAGAAGTTGAGGACCCTTCCTTCCTCGTCGCGCGATTTCTCGTGACGGAGAACTGCCTTTTTTCGGACCCAAAGACGCCCTTCTTTTTCCCTCTAGCGAGTTCGCGTCTTTTTGGCCCGCTGAGATGAGAATTCGCGCTGCTTAGCGCAGGCCGGGTTGTGTTTTTTCTCTTCTGTTCTCTCGGGTTTCCCGTCTTTTTCCCCCTTTTTTTCGACGGCGGCTGCTTTTTTCAAGGAGATGGCGTGTCGTTTTTTGAACGTGGGGGGGGGCTTTTCTCCCTTCTTTCCGATTGCGGCGGACGCTGCTCTTTTCTCCCCCTTTCCTTCACTTTGGATTCTTGCTTTTTACTCAGCATAAGAGCTTGATGTGGGTCCCTCCGAGAGAGACATCCCCTTATCTCCCCTGGATAGGGGGGCTGCTCCTTTTTCGTTCTCCAGTCTTCGTTTTAATGCTGCGTGTTGGTTTCTATCGCTGGTGGCGCCCTCTGCTTTTTTTATTCGAGCTTGGTCTTCTTGCCGTTTTTTCCAATTTAGCTTCTTCCAGCCCCCTGAAACTACGTATAAGAAGGCTGTTCG
>Ga0179591_1303420_pt1 | contig 12522 bp, 13 predicted proteins | sample CZOMad2_1_08_16f_FD_182891 | JGI IMG/M metagenome (GOLD analysis project Ga0179591, IMG submission 182891) | Vadose zone soil fungal communities from Angelo Coast Range Reserve, California, USA - CZOMad2_1_08_16fungal (PacBio error correction) | ecosystem: Environmental > Terrestrial > Soil >... | reverse complement strand
CTTCTTCTTTCTTCGTATTCAGCTTGAGTAGCCGGGCGACATCCTCGTCCCCCTTCCCTTTGAGGGTGTTTTCTTCAAACCACCTCCTGCGGTCCTCCTGTCGTCGTCCAAGCAAAGAAAGAAAACTGCCCTCCTTTCCAGGTTTCGCTCCCTTTTTTGTGTGGCAGCCCTCGCTGAGCCACCGTCTTTTCCTTATCGTAGCGTTCTCCCGATCGCTTACCTCTCAGAAAACCCCTGCCTCCTGTTCTTCTGGCGGCGGGGGCGATTCCCCACCGCCACGTCCTTGTCCTTGAGCCTTTCTTTCACCTTCCCTGGCAAATAAGGAACTCCTCGATGTGCAGGCTCTTTTTTCTCAGGAACAAACCAAAACCCCTGTTGTCAACATCGACCTGCGTGGGCCTTTTAAGCGAAGGTTCCTTCCCTCGATCCCCTTTTTTTTTCCAATTGCTGTCGCTTTTTTGTGAGTTCCCTTTTCCCTTCAGAGCAAGGATGGGAGGCCGCGGCTGTGGAGCTTTCCCCCTACGCGGAGGCTTCTTTTTTGGGTAGGCGGTGGAAAACTTCTCCCCGCCTTTTTGCATAAGAGTCCCCTTGTTTCCTTCCTTTTTGGATTGTTTTGGCGAGGACCGATCCCTTTTCGACCCTCCCATTTAAGTCTCCTTTCTCTTTTTCCTTCCCTCCCCTGAGTATCGCTCCTCCCTCGAACGCCGGCGAACCGTCGTCCTCTACAATGGTATTTTTGTTTTCCTCCCCCTCATCGGTTTATGTCCTACTACAGAGACCCTGCTTTTCGCATTCCACCGACGGTACTTTTTTCCCTTCAGTAGACACGCCATCCGATCTCTGAACAGGCATTCGTCCCTGGAGCGAAGCGTGTCTCCTGGACACTCCCAAGATCGACCCTTTTTTCTTCAAGGGCGTTCCTCTTCAAGATCTACCGATCTCAATTGACTGCCCCACGAGAAAGTTTTTGAAGTGTCCCTACCTTCCCCCCCCCCCTCACGCAGACTGCCGCAATTCCAGTCCTCTCTTCCTCAATCTTTAACCCCACCTGTATTCTTCGTCCCTTGCACCGCATCGACAGTCGGCCCCTCCTCGGTCTCCCGGGGGCCCTGTTTCTTAAAACCCGGAGCTCCCCCCCCCCTCCATTTCAAAAAACACGGCGTCAAACCCCTCCCCCTCCTCTCGCGTACGTTTCTCCCTCGGAGAGGGCCCGAGCTTCCACCTTTGGAGCTTCCCGCAGTTTCCCTTTTTTGAGCGTGAACTCACGCCGATCAAATGGAGCCTGCCGGGCGGTAGTTCCCGGTGATGCCGACTATCACCCCTTTCCCATCCCCTTTTTTTTATCCTTTTGACTCGGAGTTCTGCCAGGTAAGAATCTTTTCTTTTATTGCCCCCTCGGCTTCCCTTTGGCGGCTGACGATTCTTTGCGAACCACCCATCGTACATATTCGCCCGGGTCTCCGTTTTGCGGTGGCGTTGGGCTGTCGCTCCCCACGACCTTTTCCCATTCCTTTTTTTTCTTTCAAACGAAATCATCGGTCGCTGGGGCTTCCGAGCGCTCTACTTTCTCATTTTCCCCCCCCTTCCCTAAGAAGAGTGGGCATAATCCATTCCTTTTTTCTTGTACCTTTGGCACGCTGCAAGGCTGAGGAGTGAGCCCTTCCTTCTCTTTTCCCTTGGGTTTTTTCAAACGCCGGGGTAGTTTTCGGTGGCCCCTTCCACAGAGCTGGTCTGCTTCCGCTTCCCCCCCCCGTGACACGAAGGAGGGCGCTGAAACACACTGCATTTTTCTAGATCGTGCCTTCGTCCGTATATCCTTTCGCAGTTTTTCTCCTTTTCCTTCCTTAACTTGACTAGCAGATCTCTTCCAAGCCCCTGCCTCTCAACCACCCCCCCCCCCCACATGGCTTTTCCCTTTGTTGGCCGTCTCACGCCGCAGAGTGTGTACCCCCCCCCTTTACTTCTTTTCTTTTTTGTCTGGGTCTTGTTTACCCCCCGGTGCTTTGGGTCCTTTGGGTTTTACCGTTCCTTTTTTCTAACCCCTCCGAGGTCCACCGTAGAATTCATCCGTCCCCTCAGACAAGCATGTTTTTTTTCTCTCCTTATAACCAGAACTGGGAGAACCATCCCCCCCCCTCAGGAATGGCCATGTTTTTTTTCCATGTGGTTCTAAACCGACTGTACTGGGAAAAGTTTTAGGTAGCTGACCCGGTTTTGGCTGTAAGATTTGCGATGGTGTTTTTTTCCTCCCGTGTTTCGTCGATTGCGCTTTTCTCCCATCCCCCCAGCTCCTTCTTTCCTGCTGTCACCCTGTTAGGTCCCTTAGTCTTTCCTCTCGCCTTTACGGGGCCACAATTTCCTCCCTATCCCCCCAAGCATCTCCGGGATCTTCTTTCCACTACCCCCTCTTTTGTTTTGAGAGAGCCTTTCCATCCCTTTCAAAGCCCGGTGTTCTTTCTTTCTCCCTTCTATTTCAGGTGGCCGCAGGCCTCCGTTAACTAGAGAAAGCTGAAATCCAGTGTCCACCCCCCTATGGGCTCGCCCTCCCTTCTCTTAAGCGGTTGAAAAGGGTCGCCCTCCTCACCCACCAGCTCCCCCGACTCTCGCTTTTTCACCCCAGCCCCCCGACTACATTTTGTGGCCCCCCTCGCCGGAAAACGGTTTTGCTCCCTCCTCCTTGTCCCAACCAGATGGGGATCCCCATCCCGAACCCCCCTTTCAATTCCGCCCTGAGGGCTGGTGCTCCCAGTTTTCTTTTCTTCCTCTTCGCACCAAACTGCGGGCGGATTTCCTTTGATTTTGGAACTGGTGTTGATCCACCCCCCTTCCAAAGTAAAGTAACCCGCGAAAACCCTTTACACAGACTCCCCCCCAAAACGTGACCCCCTCTGGACCCCCCCCCCTCCCTTTTTGAGGGAGCCCTGGCTTGCCGCCATCTTGGAAGCCCTTTTTTTTTTTTTTTTTGTTCTTGCGCACGCCCTGGAGCTATGACCTTCGTAAAGTTTCTTGCCGCAATTTAAAAGTACTCCCTTCGGACGGTCCTCCATCCCTTCTTTTCGACCCGAGCAGCTCGTGTGGCATGGCAAGCCCAACCCCCCCCCTTTCCCTTCGGAGCACCACCCAAGCTGACGGCTCCCAATTTAGGTGTTTTTCTTTTTCTTGGTGCCCAATGGGGTTTTCCAACAAGATACCTCTTAGGATGGATGCCCTTCCTCCTCATTTTCTGACACCCAAGGGACCAGCTGTGCAGCGCCCAGTTCTTTCCCCTGAGATGAGCGTTTGGATTCTCCTGATTTGCTGAGCGTTTGTCGGACACTCCATCGACTTCTTCTCTCCCCCCCTTCTTTGCCAGATGCTGGGGGATGTGCAAGAGTGTTTTCTCCTCCGACGTCGCCAAGACGCCCCCTTCCCCCCATCTATGAACTAGGACGCGGAGGTTCAAGAATTTACGCCTCCTCCTCCCCCCCTCCCTTGAGGGAATCCAAAGTCAGAGGCGCTTAAAGCTTCCCTCCTGATTTTTTTCAGAGAAAAAACCTGGATGTCCCATTTTGGCTTCCACCCTCCAGACTGTGAGTTACTTCTTCTCTTTGATCTAGTGTCTTCACCCCGACCTTTTCTTCCCCTCCGGAGCTCGGAGGCCGCTGCCGCGTAGGCTTTGAACTTTCCCTCTTCTTTCTGGCCCAAAGTCGCCGGCTGCGTTTGATCTTTTTTTTTAGCATCCCCCCTCAGATTCGCTTCTCCCTGACCAGGGGTAGCCCCCGTAGTAGACTTTTCCAGTTCTGTTTTCGGTCTCTCCTCCGTCAGGGATTCTGTGGTTTTTTTCCCTCTTAGACTGACGCGCGCGCTGTGCCATTCGGTTTCGGGCATGTCCCTCCTTTTCGATTCAACGGTTTATTTCACCGATCCAGGGCTTCTCTAGAGGAGAAGTCGCATGTATTTGCTCTTCCGAAGCCTTGGAGCACGCGGGTCTCTTTTTCTTTAAAAGTCCGCATGCCCGCCTCTCCCGTTGGACTACCCCCTTTTTGCTCTTCCTCGTGCTTTTTTTTCTCTTTCTTATTGACTGTCCCCCCCTCTTTCCTTCCCCTGGTGGACATGGCAGCTGCGTAGGGATCATGAGAAGTCCTCTTTTTCTCATGACCCCCCTCTATGTTTTTTGAAACCCCCAACCAAAATTTTGGACTTTTTCGGTTTTTCGGTCGGTATCATAGTCCCCAGCGAACTAAGCTTGTCGGAAGGCACGGTGCCCCCCTCGAGACTCCTTTTTTAAAGCTTTTCTCCATTCACTTCTTTCCCCAACTCCTCCCCCTTTGCGCCCATTAACTTTAAATGAGGGTCTTCTTTCCTCGGACCAATTCTTATGAGACTTTCCCCCTCGAGGAATCCTCAAAGCGGCGCGTTGTAGCCACTCTTCTTCTTCCACACCCTTGCTCACCGGCACATCTGAATTTTTTTCCTGCCTACTTCCAAAGTTTATAGACCCCCCAACCCCCCCCTCTCACGACTTTTGAAAGAGTGATCTGACTTTTTCCCCACCTGGTCTCCGTCAAGCAGGTCGTATTTCAATTTCCTCCTCCCTTCCTTCCCTGCGACGCGATTTTACTTCTTTTCCCCTCCTTTGGCGTCCCCCCATGACGCGATTTCCCTGGAGTATTTCTTTTTCCCTCCCCCTGTTCCATCCCACTCCTTCGATCCGAAGGCCTAAATTCCCCTCTCTTTTTTTTCTTGAGAGACTCCGGGAGCTGGGTAGTACCCTCCCCTGAAGATCTTGCCTACCAGACTCTTTGCCTTCCCTCTCTTGCTGACACAAAACAGTGGAATCCTACCCTTCCCCTCTCCTCCTTTTCCCCCTTCGTTGGATTTACGACGGCGTGAGCGAAGAGTCAGCAGATTTTTCCTTTTCTTCCAATTGCAACAAGGTGGGGTCAGCAAGATAGATGACCAATCCCTCGTCCCCCTCCCTCCTGCGGCATTCTCTTACAATTTGTGAGCTCTCTTATGGGTCTTCAGTTTTTCTTAGCCCCTTTCCCCTCCTTTTTTCCCCCCCACGTGGTGGAAGTTTGCGGGGGTTGAGAAAATAACTATTTTTCTTCCTCCCCTCTTCCCCCTTTAGGCCTAAGCCACGAAAGAACAGCGTCTTTTTTTTCCAACTTTGGTGTTTCAGCCCCTCGCTGATACGTTCCCTTCGTCGCGCTATAATACGCTATCCCCCCCCCTTTTCCTAGCTCGCACGAAATCGCTTTTTGAGGTCTTTGCCGTAGGCTCGACGCGGGGGTGATCTCCCCCTCGCTTCTCTGCTGGACGCGTCATGGGGACGCCAAGTAGGCTCAGGCGCTGCCTTCCGGGAGTTTCGTCCACCCCTTTCGAAGCCGCCAGCGCCGGCTTTCATGGAAAGATCTCTTTTGTTTTTTTTCCCCCGCGGTCGGTGTTTTGGTTCGTGCAAAATTTTTTCCTCCTCCGAACCCGGGCTGGGGGCTGCCGCCTGTTTCCTCCGAGCTGCGACAAGCGCCGCTTTTGCTGTTTTCTTCTTTTTTTTTTTCCCCTTCGCGCCTCCTTTTGGACTATACTCGTCCCCCCCTCCCCCCCTTCCCCTTTTTCTTTCGTCCAATTGTTAGGGGAACGTTTGGCGCAAGATCCCCCCCTTCTAAAGTATCAAAGGGCCCGTGTCTCTGTTCCCCCCTCCAGAGGATTTTTTCTCCCGAGATTGACTGAAAAGCTTTTTCCAAAAGGGTTTGTAGGGTCTCACCCCCTCCCCCCCCTCCCTCTCGGGTTGCTATGCCGCATTGCTCTTTTCTCATATCTTCTCTTACCGCGACGGCCCGTCCTAATTTCCCCTTCCCCTCAGCCCCCTTACCTCCTCCAAGTCATCTTCTCTTCCCCCAGTCGTCACTGGAGAGGGGGCTTCCCCCTTTGACATAGCCCAAGATCGCCACTGCGCATTCAGACCTTCCCTTATAAGAATGATTCCCCAGACGAAATTGATAGTTGCGTCCCCCCCCCCACCGGCAAGAAGTCATCCTCCTTTCAGCCCGCGAATGCCAAGGGTTTTCTTCAGGAGAATTCAACTGCAAACGTTTAAACACCCACTGTCCCTTTCCTTACGTCTCTCCCTCCCGCACCACCCTACCCCCTTCATGGCAAGGACGAGGTTTTTTTTTCTTTCCTCTTGGAACATTTTTATTTCTCCCCAAGTTTTTTTTTCACCTTACCCCCCCACAAGACTTACCCCCGCCCCCCTCTCCTCTCTGGAGCCTCACGCACCGAGTGATCCCCCTCTCCTCAAAAGTCCTTCAGCGGCCATCCGATCCTTCCGGAGATGCTTTCCCCTCAGTTAAACTGAGCAGTCCCCTTTCTTTTTTCCCCTCATCGTATTGCCCGGTGAGGCCGCTACCCTCCTTAACTCCAGGGTTTATCTTCTTTTAATTTAGTCAGGAGTTTCTTCTCAAATATGGCGGATTTCGCTGGAAGAATCTTGCTCTCCCCCCCTCCAGGTCCATATTAGAAGAGGTGTCCTTAGGCTCGATCGCTCGGTCTTTAGGCCTCACATTTTCTTGCCCCCCGAACTCTTTTTTTTTTATGGCCACTTCCGAAACTCAGTCGCTGGAGTCAGGGCTTCCCAAACTTTCTCAAATACTACTCGCGTTTTCCACCCCTTAATCTCATCGCAGGTTGAATCCACTGCAGTCCATGTCCCCCCCCTTTGGCAAACGCACTGTAGAAATTTTTTTCCTTTTACACTTCCTTGTCAATTTTTTGGGGTTCCCCCCCCCCGCAGGTAGCTCGCTCTCAACCGGCCCTTGGAGCGTCGCTGTTTTTCCCTTTTGACCAACAAGTTTTCCTCCTTTCCGCCCCCCCCTTTCCCTTTTTTTCGCCCCAGTCTTTGGATTTTTAGTAAGTCCTAATTTCTTCCTCCTTTAAGTGGGCAAAGTAAAATTTAGAGCTCTCGTGACCCCCCCCCTCGACGAGGGCGTGCGCTCCACCCCCCCTGAGTGAACCAAGAATGGCCCCTCCCCTCTTTCTTCTCCCGAGAGAGGTCCCCTTAGTTTCCCCTTTTCTTTCTGTGTTTACCCCCGGGTGCTTGGGGTGTTCTCGGGGCCCCCCTCTTGTTCTTTTGATCAACCTTGGAACCACTTTCCGTCGATTTCTACTCCCTTCCAGAGTTTTGAGATGAGGAGAAAAAGACCTTTTACCCCCTCCTTGCAAGCTTTCTCATTCCCGGGGTCATCGCGATCTGGTAATCTTTGTTAATAGAAAAGTAGGCAGTGCAATTTTTCTCCCTTGGGCCTTTTTTTGTGTTTTTCGGCTAGGCTTTCCTCTTTTCTCCTTGGTGCGCGCGACCCTTTTAAAGCTTCTTACTTTTTTTCTCCGATGGGTGGACAAGTCTGCTTTTTTGATTGGACTTGCGGATTTTCCCCCCTTGCGAGCCCAGAGATACCCCCAAGCAACCTGCTCCCTTCGTCTGATGATATTTCTTCTTTTCCCACTTTCCCGGTGTTGTTTTCCTGAGATTCACTTGATCTCCCCGTTTGAGTTTGATTGGTGACGACTCTCCACCTTTGGCCGTGCCTTGCTAAGAGAAAGAGCCAATCCCCCCCTTTCTCCGCCCTTTTTTTTTCTATGCCCGTCCCGCCAGTAGAGAAGCTGGTTACCAATTTTCCGCGTCCCACCCAAAGCGCAAACCTTTTCCCTGAAAAAAAAAGCCCTCCAACAACTCCCTGGGTTTGACGCCGAACAACGTTGTTCCTTTTGAAGAGCCCCCCCTGATGGGGATAATTTCACCAATGGCAATCATCTTCCCTTTTTCTTTGTGACCCCCCAGTGGTATACGCACTTCCCCCCCAACCTTAGGCTTAGGGGATCCTGTTTTACCTCAGTTGTTGTCCGCGGGGGGGGAAATTTTTTGTTTTGATCCAAAAAAGAACCCCGCACTTCCAATCTTCCCCACAGACCCAAAGCCCGGGTTCTTACAGATGAACCCGGACCCGACCCTCGACCTTCTTCGTGATCCTCTTGGTTTGTAAGAAAGGATCTTCTGCCCTTTTGGGTTTTGGGGGTGGGGCCCTCCCCTTTATTATGGATTTCAGAAGATATCTAGTAAATTTACTTTGCCTCTGGGGGAAGCAAGGATATGATTGAAAACCCTCCCCCCCTTTACGAGCCCCTTCTTTTTTGGACCCCTCACGCCTTACAAACGGTTTTCCCACGGTTGGTCGGCGCATCCCCCCAAGTGCTCCAAAGTTCTCTTGCGGAGGGAGATTTTCCGCAGTCTACCCCGGAGGGTTCCCCCCCATACCCCCTTCATTGGAACCTTCTTCTTGCTGCACTGAGATCCTTTGCGTTTGCAAAAGGAACCGCGGCAGACTCCCTTTCTCTCCCCCGTATGAGCTTAAGGGCCTAGGAGTCCGAGGAGTGATTCTCATCTTTCCTTTCCCTCCTTTACTGATGATTTTCGTTTAGCGGGCCCTCCATGTATGGATTCACGGTGACGGTGGAGCTCCGCCCTCCCTGACGTCGCCAGACCCGGATCCCCCCTCCTTCTCCTTCTGGGTCGATTCAGTTTTCTCGTCCTCCTGCCCGGCCCTCCTCCTCGTAAGATCAAAGAAAGAGGCGGAACGCCTCCTCATTTTCTGCATACTTTCTAGAAAAAACCTTATCCCTCTTTTGGCATCCCCCGTCCTCTTCCTTGCGGACCCCGCCCTGCGCTGCATTTTTCTTTTCTTCGTGTCTCACTCCCTAATTGGGCCGGAACTTTCTGGCACTCCGGATCGTTCTCGTTTCTGTTTTCGCGGTCTAAATTCGAGGATTTGTTGATCCCAGTGTTGTTTTGGCTATTTCTTCTTCCCTCCTACTTTTTATAAGAAGGTGACCTCTATGAGAGCTGGCCTTTCTGGCTGCGCTTGGAGCTACTTCTCCTTTTTGGCCCTCTGCGCTGACGCGCTCCTACCCCCCTGTCATAAATTGCGACAGTCGCGGGATTTCAGATTCTTCACGTCCTTGTGGCTCCGATTTATTCTCGGGTAGACCCTCCGGACTTCTTTACCGGACGTCCTTCAATGCGCACGCGAATCTCTCTCTGGAGAGGTAAACCGGTCATGCCCTCCTCCAAGTGAAAATGGATTTTGTTAGGAAATCGCTCCCCCCTTGTTTTGCGGATCTTGAGGGCCAGCACGAAGTCTTCATGTGGCCAGGAAGAAGGTAGGGCTCATTTTCTAGGACAACTGCGACTCCCCCCCTAGGGTGAGAGAATTTTCTAGACCTCAACACCCTCGATTTGTTCGACGGCGGTATCTCGTGGGTCTCAGAATTTATTTCCGGCCCCAGGTGACTCGAGACACCCTAGAGTTCCCCCAAGGCTTTTAATCGGTCATAGCCCCCAACCCTTTTTTCCACAATTGGAGCCAACCCAGAATTTTCCTTTTTCTCCTTTGTTACCCCTCTTTTAAGTTTGCCCGGGCCCCAGAGACCATCGTCTCGGCTTTGACGGCTCCCTTCTCACCAGTCGACTTTCTGCTTTCCGTCCCCCTTCCCTATCCCTCCCCACCACACCAAAAAGCCGACCGCTTTTAGTCCTCGCCTCTGCAGGCAATGCGCTGCTTTCCTCAGGTCGCCCTTTTTTCACCTGCTGGCCGCCTGCTCTTTTCTCTATTTTCCTGAGTGAACGTACCCTTGTTGTCCCCCCCCCTTGACTTCAAGACCGCTTCCGGGTCTTTTGCTCTCCTCCCCTTTCCCGTCACCAAGCAGTGAGCCTACGGTTCACAGAACTCCAAGCGCTCTTGTCTGCGCGGCCGCGGTGAGCGTACTCTCTTTCCCCCTTTGCTCTCAGGCTACAAATCTCGTGCCCCCTCTCGGGGCTTTCCAACACCCCCCCTTCCCGCACACCTCTAACGATGCGCATTTTCTGTGGCTTATGGAACGAAGGGTGTCGGACCTCGGTTTGTCGTTTTCTTCACCCCAAGCCAACCACCGTTTTTTTTTTCAGCGGACTCAGGAGGTCGCCCGGCTTTACTACAAGCTGACGTTTCCCCCCTTTTTTTGCTCTCTATTTTTCCTCCCTCCCTACCGTTGTTGTTTTTTTTCTCTTTTCCCTTTCTCGTATGGACTCCGGCAGCTGAGTAGCCGGCGATCCTAGTCGCTTAACCCCATTGGGGCAGTTTGGGGGGTTGAGAAAACGGACCCCGCTTTTCGTCCCTTCCTCACGTGTCTCAGCCAACGTTTTGAAACCTCCCACGTTTTGAAGCGTAGCCTTTTTCGCCTTTGGTTTTTGGGGTGCAGCCCCTCGTGAGTCAACTCTTCTGCTTAACTTTTTCTTTTCGCGCGATTATCCGCTCTACCTTAGAAATTCCCGGCGAGCAAGAAACTTAACGAGCTTATTTTTTTCAGAGCTCTCTTGTGCGTTTCCCTTCCCTTTTTCCACCTCGATACTCTGTTGATCTCTTCTGTTTACTACCCGTTCGGTGGCACTAAGGACCTCGGCGTGGGACTTGGGGAGTAGTTCCCCTTTTTCTCGAGTGTAAGCCGTTTCAGCCGTTCTTCCCTTTCCTTTTTCACTGACTTTGTCAAAAGGCGGTTTCTTTTTTGGTTTGATCTCAACTTTGGCTAGACCGGTCTTTGTCGTCTCGGGACGGCCCTTCTGACGAGCCCCCACGATCCCTCTTTGAGCGGGAATTGTGCAAGGGGGATCGTCTCTTCCCCCCTTTCCCCTTTTTATTGAGTTTCGTTGAAACGTTTGGCGCTCGAAACCTTTTTTAAACGCTTGAAGGCCGTGTCTGTCTTAAGGTCTTCCCTTCACATGCGATTTCCTTAGCCGAAGATCTCTGCAAACAGTGCAGCTAACTTTTTTTTCTTGTTCTCCCAAACCCCCCCTCGGGTTATGCCTATTCGTGACCTCGCTATCTTTTCCTAAGCAGGCTGCTCATGTAAAAAAGCGGCCCGTCTGTCCTTCAAGATAAAGAATTCTCGATTCTTTTCCTAAAAGCCTGTCTTTTTTCCATGGTCTTAGAGGTTCTCTTTAACCGTAGAATGGCCAAGATCTCCCCTCCGCCGTTGCTCCCAGGAGTCCTCACGTTAGTCATGAAGTCGTAACCTCGTTCATCCGTCGCCACCCCCCTTCCCTTTGCTGAATGAATCACGCCTCAGACCCCCTCCTGCCAAGGGAAATGTGCCGCGCTCGCCCTGAATTCTCCCCATACCGTTAACACCAGATCTTCCGGCCCCTCCCCCCAGCGAATTTTTCCGCGAGTTATCGGGAGTCAAAGGGGTATTAAAACGGAGCGTAGCCACCTTTCTTCCCAACCAACCCCACTTTTGCCGCTGTGCGAACTTCCCTTCCTTAGGGCACCGGCCGAGATAAAGCTGAGCTCTACTTCTCTTTACGGGCGTGAAGCACTCCCTGGAGTGTTCATACCGGAGGGACTGCCTTTGATTTCCTGTCTGCCGGTTTGGATTTTTTTTTTTTTTTTTTTTTTTTTTGCAAATCTTTTCCCTCCAGGTTTTCTCACCCCCTTCTTCTCTGATTCGAGCGTTCCGCCCTTTTCTTTGTTCTAATCGCCCTCTTCTTCCGGTTCTATTTCGCATCATTCCATATCGCCGGGTTTGCCAGTTCCGTCCCGAGGCTTGCGTCAGCAGGAGGCCCCCCCCCCGTCCTTTCCCTTGCATTTTCCAATAATCAGTCGTTGATTTCCTGCTTCCCTCTCCGACTAGTTATTTTGACTCCTCGCTCATTCGGCTGAACCCCTGACAGGAGAGGGCTGTCCCTTGGAAAAGATTTCCCCACGGATTGAGGAACTTCCAATCTGAGGGCCGTTGGTTTTTCCCACTCCTGGGTAGAGGCGGTGGCCCCCCGCCCAGACCCCTCCACCCGAAGCTTGTTAAGCTGGGTGTTTCGACGACCGGTGACCCCTTTTTGCTGCCCAAGAGACCCGGCCCTGTTTGCCCCAGTCTTCTTTGGTCCATCTACCCTTTACGTGGCGGCAAAGTCATCCCTCTCTCAGCGCGTTTTCCCCAGACATACTCTCTTCGTGCTCTTCCCCACCAAACCCCGGGCAACAAGAATGGCTTCAAGCCAGGGGTTCCCTTCTGGCGGATCGTCTTTTGCGTCTTGGGGACACCCAGGTGTGCTTTGGGTCTCTTTGTGTACAACGTGGTCTAGTCTTTTTATCCCATACCGTTCCCACGCGTCCCCCCATTCGAAGCTTTCAATCACGTCCCCTCCCCCCGCAGTTTTTCGATTGACCTTGACCTTGAGCCCCCCTCAACTGGCAAGCTAATGGAAAGTGGGTACGCTTGGTTTTTATCTATACTAGGGTTTTTTCAATTCCCTTCTGCAAATTTTTTCACAAATTTTGTTTCCTCGTCTGTGAGCTGGTGTTTCTCGATCTCCCCTCTTTGAGTTTTTGGGTGCGCCCCTTCCCCCCAGAATTCTTTCTAAGTGAAGGCGCGCGTGAAGGCTGTCCACTGCTTTCTCGTCGGGTGAGCTTTACGGCACCACGTCCCCCCGCCGCGATCCAAATCAACCTATTTTTTTGG
>Ga0179591_1350607_pt1 | contig 12524 bp, 18 predicted proteins | sample CZOMad2_1_08_16f_FD_182891 | JGI IMG/M metagenome (GOLD analysis project Ga0179591, IMG submission 182891) | Vadose zone soil fungal communities from Angelo Coast Range Reserve, California, USA - CZOMad2_1_08_16fungal (PacBio error correction) | ecosystem: Environmental > Terrestrial > Soil >... | reverse complement strand
GCAGTCCTCCAGCTTCCCTCTGATTCAACCTCTTCACATACACGCGCCTTTCGCTGTACTTTTAGGGATCCCGCCCTCAGGATTCTGACTGGACGATTCCCCCCACGCCCTTTTACTTGCCTTAAGAAAGACTGCGCAATTCACGTGAGCCCGCAAACAGAACCGTCCGCGATTCCTGTTTTCGCATCCTCCCCTTTTTTTTTTTTTTTTTTTCACTGTTCTTGTGAATTATTTGGTCAAGTACCCGCAAATGACGACGCAGCGCACTTTGTCTTTTCCCTTGTCTCCAAGATTGACTTCCAGCCATCCCTAGTTCTGTTCAAGTGATGGACACGAACTTGCGCCGGACACCCTCTTAAAGTATTCCTTTTCTCTCTAGCCTTTTTTAACCCTGTCCCCCCTTCAAGAGTGGTCCCCCTTTTTTTTTTTTGGGAACAGAGCAGGCTGTTAACTTATTCGTATGAATGAGGACAGCGCCACACCCCTTTCTTTCTTGTCTCGCCCCCCAGACCTGTGCCGAATGAAAGTGTGGCGTTTGCAAGGACAAGGTCGTTTCTCCTCTTCTACAACGTTACGTTTACGATTCTGCCTGGTTTTCTCGTTCTCTTCTTTTTTCGCTTCCCTTTCAGTATTACGCAAAAACCTTTTTCAGGATCGAGTGATTAAGTTTTTTGATGACCAGCGGGGTTTTGCTTTTGCATCCTCTCCCCCCCCCTCTTCTTTTCCCTTTAAGGCTTGATATTTAGTATAACCAGTTCTGTCACAAGAGCTCAGCCGTACAGTAGGTGTTTTCAATGGTTTCGCTCTATCGGCATTGAATGTGCTACCCTTTCTTAGCCTTGATCGGGCTTTCTCTCATCCTTTTTTATTCGCCTCTTCCCCCTTTCATTTTTCTTACGCCGTAAGTACCCCTTAATAGACAGCCGAGATGTTTGTGAGAGGGTATCGCCGGTAAAACTCTCAATATCGACCGTCTCTCCTTTCTCTTTTTTTGTTCGCAATCAATTCCCCGTGATATCTTTCCAATTCCGGTTGGGGTGTGACGCGCGCTTCGTTGACGCAAAACTAATTTCATACTCTCTCAGTTTTAGGCACCCCCCCCCCCCTTGCCGCTCTTCCCAAGAGCTGTTCTTGAGGACTAGTGTCTTCTTTTTTCTAAACTAACCTCCAAGAGGGTCTTTCCGTTTCGACCCCATTACCCGACCTTCCCTTTCTGCAATGTGACACCCTTCCTGAGATCCCCGTGTTTCCCCTTTAACCCTTCCTTTCTTAGCAAGAATTCGAGGGGATGATCAAGATCATAGTGGGGGGCGGGAATACGTTCAGTCCTTCCCCCCCCCCTCGTTCTCTTTCCTGACTGCTTTTCGGGGATCGAAAGCTGGGTAGGCTTTTTGTCCCCCCTCCTTGAATGCTTTGGGCTTCTCCTTTGCTTCTTCCCGTCTGATTGCCCGTTGAAAAGTTCGTCACATTCGTCCAGCCATATCCAGGGACTTTCAGACGCTTCTTTCCCCCCTCTTCCTCCGACCTGTTTTCGACTTCTCCCCTCCTGAGGGATCGGTTCACCCTATAAGAAAGTAGGCTACAGGACTGATTTCGATTCCCTCGCCGGACCGGCAAGCCCCCTCTACTACGACTTTTTGGCCTTTTGGCCAGGATGCCGGGGTCGTGGTGGCCTTTCCATACTCGAAGGTCCTGTGAGCCGTTTTTTTTTTTTTTTTTACACCCATTGATTTCTATTCCTTAGCAAGTCAGCAGACGTTTAGTAGGATGGACTGCTTAATAATTATTTGGAGAAAACACAAACTTCCTTCAAGTCCTTCTTATTTTTCGATCTTCCCATCCTTTTCAGTTGTGTCAGAACATTTTTTTTGTCCGAACCCCCCCCCCCCTGGTAGAAGGGCATCTGCTGGGTCTATTCGTATTGCTGGTTCATCTCCAGTCGGAACGGGTTTGACGATTCCGGAGGACTTCATCTCCTTTTCCTTTCCGATGACCCTTCCTGCTTTTCCTTTCCGAAGTTTTCGTTTTCTTCGCCCCCCCCAGGGTCGATTGACAGGACATACAGAAACGGCTGCTCATCCGACCCCTTTTCCATAAGTCGCTTCCCCACCCTTAACCCTCTTGTATTCTGTATCTCCAGGAAGCAGCCCGCGCACAGACGTTTTAAGGCAAGCGCAGGGCCGTTTAGAACATCCCCTTCTTTTTTTCCTTTCCCCCCGTTGACTCCCTGTCAGTGTTTTCTCCACAGAGACCCCTTCCCCCCCTTCCTATGCTAGCCCTGTGCGAAGTGGAAAGAGGCATCGTTATTATTTCCCGTGCTTTTATTTCTTTTCTTAATCGTCGCCCCCCCCTAAACTGTCTACCTTTCTTTTCCCTCCTCCCCCCCCTTTTTTTTGTTTTTTTTCTTCGGGTCAGACAGATGAAGAACAACTCAGAGCCAGCAAGATAAACACGTTGAGAGAGGGCAAAGTATGCAGGTTCGGTCTAGACCCAAATTCTCCCCCAATGCACGGAATGTGAGACTTACCCTTTTTGTACTTTAGTTCCCCCCCCCTTACCGCTCCCGCCCTTTGATTTTATTCACCCTTTTTATTGGAGTTGATTTCATAATTAGATGCGGGGTGACAAAGATTGATGGCTTTAAGGTGAGATGAGACTCCCTTTGAAGAGTGTGTGTCTCGTCTTCGCTTTTTTTCTTTTTTTCTTCTCCCCTCTTCTGATTTCCAATGTGACCTCACCTTTTTTGACATTGTCACAAACCGAGTGTAGCACTGAGAGAGTTTGTGTGGTTTCACTGAATATGGAAACGATGGTTCCTCCCTGACTATTTTTCCTAGCCCTTTTGGTTAGAGTCAAGACCCCCCCCCTCCGTCCCTCCCACTCCCCCTCCATCCTTCATCCTTACTCTGATCATTCCAATCTTGCACTCAAAATGTCCTATCGGCCAATCAGGTTATGCCCTGTTTTGGGGAGACCCAAAGAATTTTTTTTCCGTTCCCTGGGTCTCCTTTTCTGCGTTTCTTTGCTTCTCGATTTCTACTTTAAATATGTTCGTCAGATCAGCTTTGCTGGCCCTTCACACACTCTTCTTCTCTTTCCCCCATTCCCCCTAAAAAAGTGGATATTGTAATCTCTCGGGTTGATGTTTTCCCCATTCCATTGTCAGCTTTTTCCTTTCTTGACCCTCTCTCTTTTTTCCTCCCCCCCTCGATTTCCACATTTGCTTTTCCCCTTTTTTCTCCCACTCTTCTGAGGCCGCCCCTTATTGGGTGCGGAGCGAAACGGAACGCACCCATCTAGCAGCACAATTGCAATATTCTGTGGTGTCTTTCTCTCACTCCCCCTTTCTTTTTGATTTCCAAACCCCCCCTTTCTACAAAGGGTCTGGCGAGAAAATTAAAATTATCGCTCCAGTAATTTTTTCACGGCCCTTGAACCTCCTTCTTTCCACCTGTTCCTCCCCCCAATGTCTTGCTCGCCCTCCCAAGTCTTCCGTCCCTATAGAATAGGTATTAAGTTCCAGGGCGGCATATCGAGATTTGTGCACCGGCAGGACCGTAAGGTTCCTTGTTGGGCTTTTTTCCTTTTTTCGACTTTCCTCCTTCCCCCTTCCGTTTCCCTTTCATTCTGCACATCGCCCCATAATCTCAGTACGTTTGAAAAAACTCCTTCACTGGCGTCTCTGAAACAGTGACTTGCCAACGCGCTGGCAAAGTCCCCGCCCTCTTCGATTATCAGAATCCTTGATGCCGCAGCCGCGTCTCTCCTGGTTTCCCTTTGGGTTTTTTTCGTAGCCACCACTCCTCCCCCCCGGTAGACACGGCTGGAGCGAGGTCAGATGTTACGAGAGTTAAATTGGGTGACGGCCTTTGTTATCCGCAAAATCGCTCTCTCACCCTACTTGTCCTTCACTTCCCCCCCCCCTGTCTTCTCGCCGGACCCGAGAGACCCCCAGATCCAACACCCCCTTGCACTCGTGGTAGAAATAGGCGCAATTACGGCCTTTTTTCCGGCCACGTTATTGTTACATGAGAATGGGCGATTTAAATCGCAGGAGCTTCTGATCTGCGGCTCCGTTTCCCCACCCCCCTTGCTTTCAATCACCCCTCCAAGCTTGTAGTTTGTGCGCCCCCCCCCTTTGGGAGTGAAGTGACGCGAGCTAGAGATAATTTTTGACCCTTCATATATTACATCTCTTTTTCGATTATTGAGACCCTTTGTCCTTAGCACTCTTCCCCCATGAGGTTTAGGCGTTCTTAGAACAGAGATCCCCTTTTTTCTCTCCCTCCTTCTCTGACTTTCCCCGTACCATGGACCCCTATGGTTGAATCTTGGTCTCGCACTCTTTTTCCAACAGTCCTCCCTATTTTCTCTTTTTCCCCCCTGCGCTTTCACTTTCCTCCACTTGTGGGTCAACCCCCCCCAGGCCTTAATTGGCGCAATATTGGCGAACATCAGCAACGGCGTAGGCTTGCTTATTTTCTGATCTCCTTTTCTCCCTCTTTCAATCGTGTCCTCCCTGGCGTTTATACCACCCCTTTTTCCGCCTGAGGACTGGGATGGGAACTGAAGTGTGCTGTTGTCTTTTTTCCCATCTCTCCCTTCACACCACCCTTTTTGCCTTTACTTCCAGTAGAGAATCTCATTGAGGGCCATAACGAATTTGCTGGACACGAAAGGAGCCCCCTGGCGAGTGAACATCTCTCTCTCCATATTCTGCGTTTTCTCCCGCCCCTGCCCCCCCCCCCCCGCGCATTCATCAATCTGGGTGTGACCTGACGCATCAGAAAGTCCGTTTAAAGTACTACATTTTTTTTTCCGTAGCTGGCTCTTCTCCCCCCTTTCCCCCCTTCCCCTTTTCCCCTCCCCTATCTTTATAACCGTGTTGTTTCGTCTCTGAATTTTGTACGTGAATTTTTAGCACTACTCTTGAGTACCGGCACCATTAGAATTACTTCGAGTCTGTTCTTTCCTCGGTTTTCCTTGGCCCATCAAATTGATTGTATGCCCCTTTTTGGATTCCAGGCGCTCAATTGGCATGAGAGATTGTTTCTCCCTTTTTTTTCACTCTCCCCTCTTTCCTCCTTTTGACAGCACTTCGTGAGTATTTTCGTGTTGGATTCTAACGTACAACTGGTTTTTCCTTCTTGTCCTCCTGTGTCCTTCCTTCCAGTAAATTAACTTCCCAGCTAAAACACACAGACCGTAGTTTCTACGACACAGGTTACCTTCTAATTCTCCGATCCCTTCTTCTTTTTCCCCAATTCCCCCTCCTGCATTTTTAGTCCTCCTTCACGATGGTCCCTTCCCACATTGACAGATATTGGTTCCCCCAAGTGTGACAACCTCGTTTCACGCTTTGCGCTTGTTTTTTTTTTCCCTTAAAACGCCTCCCTTTCTGATAGTTTCTGTCTTTCGAGGTCCCCCCTTCAATCGGGTTGGTGAAACAGGATGGCGGGTAATGAGAAACACTCCCCCTTACCCTCCCTCTCCCCCCCTTCCTCTCGCGTTTGACACCCAGAAGTGTAGAGGACAAGTGGACGATTCGGCAGGACCCATTTCCTGTCACTCGATCGGCCCCCCTTTCCCCTTCTCTTTCTTTTCGGTCTTCCGAGTTCTCTTGTTAACGCTTTTTTCCCAAAGTTTTACCGATCGAGTCTCCCGCGTGATGTTTGTACCGCTTGTTTTTTCCGTCCTTCCGCCCCCTTCTCCCTCCCTCCTCTCTAGGTATCGCAAACTTTCCCCCATGAAGTAAGAGAAAAGTTTTGGAAACCCCCCAGCAGTCGAGTGTGTAGTGCTGGTCCTATCGTGGCTGCCTCTTTCCTTTTACCCGCTTGATTCTCCTCTCTTCGTGACCTTCCGTTTGGCGGCTGCCAGAGCTTCCACCTTAAAACGATATAGTAATCAATTACTCGCGAAACGTGGATTTCGGCGAGGTGTGCCCTATGAAGGGTAAACCCCCTGGCTTTCCTACGACCTTCCTAGACTTTCTTTTTTTTCCCCCCCATCTTTTTTTTTAAATCGTCTTTTGAAGACTTGATCATACGCTCAGTAATAAGGCGGTGAGGTGGAGCCAACCTCGACAGGGTATGGTCTTTTCCTTTTTTTTTCACCATTTAAATTCCCGTCTTTTCCCTCTGTTTTTTGGGTCCTCTCCCCCCCCAACTATTCCTCAAATTAAAGTCTTCCGGTTGGACCAACTCTCGTAATGTTACCTGTTCCCCTACCCCCCTTTATTATTCAATAATTAGTTAGAGGCTGCCAGCTGACATAGCGAGCCTCCAGTGGCGGATGTCCTTCGCCCTTACCTTCTTTCTTCTCGCACGTCCCCTTGGTTCGAGGCTAACTTCCTATGAATTGGTTTGGGTAGCGCCTGTGAATCCAATTCTTTTTCTCGCTTCCCCCCCTATTGATTATTTCCCCTGCTTGAGACATTTGTGGTCTTTCATAGTCACCTCCCTCTCCCTGCCTCTTCCTTACTAAACCTTTTTTCCGAATAACACAATGATGGTACATAGACCATGGTACTCCTCTTCTTTTCCCCTTCCCCCCTGATTTCGTCCCTCCACTTGACTCGGTTTCATCTGAACTGTCATAGACGAATACTCCGGAAGGTGACGAAACGGCGCAACCTTTTCCTTTTTCTCTTTTTTCCTCGCCGGCTTTCCCTATGCTGTTGTGCCTTTCCATCCCGAGAGCGGATGTGCGCGTGGATGGACAAGGCTACGCACCTGCGTCTTCCTTTTCAGTCCCTCTTGCTCTTCCCCGTTTCCCAATGAACCGATGAACCCATTCTTTCCACACCGGAATCACACCCGTGATTGGCGACTTCCCAGAGACGTTGTTTTCCTCTCCTATCCCCCCCAATTTTTCGTAGCTCATGGACTCCCGAGTGTGTTGGGTGGTCAACGAATAAATTGGCTTTCCCCAGCTTATGGACTTCCTCTTCCTTTTATCCCCCTTGATACTGTACAAACGTCCTCTCTGCCTGTTTAGATGCTGAAGGTAGAGGGAAAACTGGCCGCCGACCAATCAAGACGTATGATTCCCCTCCTCCCTCCTTTTTTCTTTTTCCCCCCCCCATAATACGCGTTCAATACCAACGTCTGTCCCTTTCGGAGGTCCCAGAATCCAGGCGATGCGTGACGCAAGAAAAAGCAAGGCCCTGCCTGACAATGATACGCCCTCCACCGGATGAGGAAATCGTTTCTCCCGACTCACTTTCTACACATCTTCTTTTTCCTATTTGCCTCCCCCTCAACCCTCCCCGAAAATGAAGTGGCACTCGTCGTCTAACAAGCTGAATTTTCAGAGGTGTCGGACTTAATTTCCCTCTTTCCTCCAGTCTCTCTCTTCCCCCACTCCCCTTTGTTTTTTTCTCCTGTTTTTTATAATTTTCTTCCCGTTCCTCCCTTTCCTCCCCCCGCCACGTTAAAGAAGAGATAAAGAACTCTGGTTACTTGAATATTTAAGGATTGACATTTGAGAGCCCACCACAAGTGCTTCGGAGACTGGTGATTCTTTCTTCCCCCCCGACTCGTCCGCACCAGCCTTTGGATTGCTGCCCCCTAGGCGTGATTTATCCCTTTTTTGAGCGTCAGCAGAATCGATTTAGAAGACAGAATAACAATCACCCTGTTGTATTTGTGGGGGTTGTCTTCTTTGAGCAGACGTAGTTTTCTTGTTAATCTTCCTTCCTTCTCCCTGGTACTCCTTTTTGTTTTTTTTTTTTAATTTTTTTAAAAGTATTTCCTCTCTGTCATCGAGCGAGAGAGTTGGTCAACTCTGTGCATAGTTGATGAAGTAATCCGTGCAGGTTTTCCTATCCCTGCCCTTGGGCTGCTCCCCACCAATCTTCCAATAGCCCCCACTCCCTCTTCATAAGAGAATACATGGTGTTTTATGAGATGTTGGCAAAGGAACCCCACTCAATCTTCCCCCTCTCCTTTTTTCTTGTTGATGAAGTTTTTTTTTCCCCTCCTTGAGTCCTCTTGAAGGGAATCCCACCCCAGGAGCGAGGCTGGACAGAATATGGGTTCAGCTTCTCCCCCTCTTCTTCCCTTACCCCCCCCCCACTCTTGCATCCTGCCTCCCCCCCCCACAGGACAATAAAGAGGTCGGCTTAATTATATTCGGCGAGTGTTCTCCTCACCATTTCTCCCCTTTCACTTCCGGAAATTTCTCCTTTTCTCTCCCTTGGTTTTCCCCCCCCCTCACCTGTCTAGAGCCCGCCTTCGTAGACACGCGGTACGTAAGAGGGTTATTCCCTGGCGGGGACTCCTTTAATGCTGACCCTTCTTCCACCCTTGCTTCATCCTTCACCATGTCATCATATGCCGGTCTCTAGAGACGAAGTGATCAGATTTTTCAAAACCCAGAATCAGCCATCGTTTTCTCTCCACTACAATTTCTTAGAGAGTCACGCGTGGTGGGAAGGTTTTCTTCCTGCCCACCCCAAACAGTGGGATCTAGATACCCTCCCCTCCTCTCTCCTTCTTGCTAACTCTCTTCTTTTTTTTCCTTTAAGGGCCGTTTTGAGAGTTTGGCCAGCAGACCGAAGTGGCGTTATCTTTGTTTCTCTTTCCCCTTTTCGACCCTTCCCTTTTTCCCCCCTCTTTTCATGTCTGCCCAAAGAGGACCCCCCTCCTTACCTAGTGTAGACACCTCAATGGGAGATCTAAACAGTACTTATTTGAGCCCTTTCTTGATTTAGTACGAGCTTATATCACTTCTATTATTCCCCGGCACTCTCCCGCTTTCTCCTTTTTCCCTTCTTCCACTGTTTTACCCGTCTCCTTCGCACACATACCTCCCTCTTCGCAAAGACTTGAGAGAGGAAGGTTGCTCGCGATCGTAAGGGGTGACGCGATATGCCGCAGCCACTAAGTAGAGCATTAGACATGATATATCTCCTTTCTCCCTTTTAATTCGCCTTACACTTTCTTTCTTTCCTCCCCTCCACAATACCCCTTCCCCTATCCTGAAGGCTCTCTTTTACCAGGAAAGATTGTTCCATGGTATATTGACCCGCATTTTCTTATTCCTATGCGTCCCTCCGTCCACCACCCCCCGTTCTGGTACCCAAACAACAGGGTTGATAAGCGCGAGTGACAAAAAGGGGTCTCTCTTCCCTTTGTCCTCTGGTAAGCATTCTTCAAAATCTCCCCATGACATTCGAGTCCTTCACGAGAAGACAGTCGGACCGAGTTCCAGGACTCCTCTTTTGGTTGCGTCCCTCCCCTTTTCGTGAATTGGTTGGCTCTTTTTACCGCCGGCTCGATAGACTTTTTATTCAAAGTCTTTCCCCCCTTCCCATTCTTGACACTTTTTCCTTTGTTGCTCTTATTCCCCATGACGCTATCTATAATCTTTCATTTCTTTTTTTTGAGTTTGCCCGACACCAGTTAACGCGTTTGAGTCATGTGGGAAACCACGCCCTTTTAATGTCGCCTTTCCCCTTCTGGAGACTTTCCCCCTCCCCTTCCCGGAGCGCTTTGCTTCTTTCATTTGAGTGGAGGATAATTTGAATTCGTCAGTGCATCCTTCCGGGATTTTACACCCAGTCCGCTGCTTTTTTTTTTTTTCTTCTTCTCTTTCCGTTTTTCCACTGTGATGACGCTTTATGATAGTGGCAGAAACCTTGGGCAGTCCAGGGCGATAGACTGATTGTTGAAATCCTCCTACTTTTACATCCCTTCCCCTCCCTCTTTCTTTTCTTGGACGTTCCTTTCTACCCCCGCTGATGCGGGAGCAGCCACAAAACTTAACAGCTTCCGCGACGGATTCCCCCCCTTGCCACGATCACCCCCTCCCATTCCCCCCCCTTACGACTTCTTGGTTTGCCAGGTCTTTTTTCGCTTCTTAAAACACTTCGACAGGTACAAATGAAGCTGGTCCTACCATCTTTTTGTTTGGAGCTAGATCATTTCTCTTCCTGAAAGGTTGATCCCCTCTCCCGCATCACGGCCCACCCTGAGTGAATAGTGGAAGGGTCGGTGAAGTGGTCAGAAGGAGGTTCTTTTTCCCAGTTTTGCCTTTCATCCGCTTTAACTCTTTTTTCTCGAGCGATGTCATAGTAAACCTTTCACTTTTTTTAGATGATGTCCCCCCCCCTCCCCCCTTCGTCTGTTTCTCTACCTCTGCTTCTCTCCGAGCCCCATGCCCTTTTATGCGACGAAGACAAGCGATCGCTGAAGAAACTTCAAGTCAACACGCACCCCCCCCCCCCCCTACACCTTCCTCCTCCTTTTATAAGCCCCCTCCCCCTCTTTCGCAGAGAACTTTCTTTTATCCAAGTAGAACGCAATTAACAGAAGAAAGTCAGCAGTTGTGAGATGCGTACTACAACTTTTCTTCTCCCCCCCTTCCCCCTCAGGTATTTTTTTCCCCATTTTGGCCCCCCCCTGCACGAAACCCCTTGTCTTGTCAAAATACCCTAATGAGACGTGTTTTCCCCCTATTTTCGACGTTTTTTCCCCTTTCCCCCCCACTTAAGCGTTTCCCCCCGCATGTGGGGCAGGACGTGAAGGCGCTCTCTCGAGCCGGCGTTTGTCATTTGCTAACTTTCTAGCACTCTTTGCGCTTACCCCCTCCTTTCTCCTCGTCCTTTCAAGTGGACTGCCTTTCTTCTCCCTTGCCCCAAGGTGGCACCTTCGACAACCGCTGTTTTTACATGATGCCAGGTTGTAGGTAGAGAGAGATCCTCCTTTCCCTCAACCCGTTTTTTTTCCCCCCCGAGTCCTTTCTCTCCCACCGCGTTGTTTGATTTACCAGCGTGTGTGGGTTGGAAGGCTGCAAGACCAATAACGTCGATTTCTCTTTTTTTTTCTCTTCCCCGCTTCTTGTCTAATCTTCGAACAAGCGTTCCTTTCCCCCATGATAAAAAGTCTCCTGCAATGTATGGTGTATCGTGAGTTATGCAGGAACCGCAGATTTTCTTTCCTCTCCTATTTGTGAGCTTCTCTTCTCTTCTCATTCCCCCTCGAGGCCCTAACCCCCTTTATAAGATCGAGTAAGCAACTGCCTGCGAACGGGTGCAGGTTGGAGAATTCTACGTTTTCCCCCCCCCTTGATCCGTCCCTCTTCTGCCGTCGTCTCGTGAAATCAATTTTCTTTGCTCCTATCACAACCATTAAGTGCCTCATCCCAGAACCCAGAAGAAAGCCTTTCCTTTTCACTTGCATTCTTTTTTTTTTTTCCCACGAGCCTTTTTCTTCTAGTGTACCTTTTTTCACTACATTCACAGTCCCCTGGAGGAGAGAAGGGTAGACAGCTTGAACAAATAAACCCCCCCCGGTATGCAATGGTGGGCAACCCCCCCCTTTCCCTCTCTTCCCGGCCCCCTTTCCCCTGCCCTTTCCTATTAGCCCTGAATTTTTATCATTCGTGAGTCCATTAGTGGGGGGGCAGGTCTTTTCCTTTTCAATTAAAATGATGGTTCCCCCCCCCTTTCCTCACTTCGTTCTGCGGTTTTCCCATTAACCCTCCCGGATGGGAGGCGTGTTTCCCCACAAGCGGGAATTTTCAATGTTTTGAGGAATAATTTTTTCTTCCCCCGTTCCCTTTCCCTTATTTCCCCTCTTCCCTTATCTGTGCTCCTGTTTTTTCAAGCTTGGTTTAAGATTACCCAGTACCTATCCGGACCCACGATTACGTTACCCTCCTTTTCCCTCCCTTCCTCATGGTTCTTCCTTCTCCGGATTTTCATCATAGTTATTCCGTCCATAAGAGTGTAAGATACTGAAGTTCTTTCCATGAGGATGGTCCGGCAGACCTTTACACTTTCTTATGGACCCGCCCCTCTTCCCCTCTTTTTCCTTCTTTTGTGCCTCGTGAATGAGGCTGATGTTGGGCCTTTCCATGGAGCGAGGCTGAGAGCGTACAGACGGATTCGTAGAGAAGCCTCCCCCACCGCTTTCCCTACCTTTCCTTCTGCCCCCCTTCCCCTCTTGACTACCCTTTTCATTTTGGCTCCCCCCCATTTCAACCGCGCAGTATGATTGGCGATAGTTAAACGCGCGCATCTTTTCTATTCTTACCCCCCCTGATTTTCTTCCCCTTCCTTGTTTTCAGTTCTGTTTTTCTTTAACTCTCCCGCCTGGATTTGATTCTGAAGATAAGTTAGGACGCTCTCAGTGTCTGAGATTGACAAAACGATAGTTGAAGCTATTTAAGCTTTTATTTCTACCCCTTTTGTCTTACAATGGGTTCCTTTTTTCATTCTCTTACCTCCAGAAGACCCTTGTTGATCCTACGACACCAGAAACGCGGCAAAGGAGTTGCTTCTATTAAATAAGATCTCTCCTCCCCCCCTCTTCAGCCTTAACCTTTCCCCCCAGAGTTTTCACACCTTTCCCACTTCTGTGTGAGGAAGCTGTTTGTGTGGAAATAATTAAAGTCTAAAGGCAGTGGAGTTATGTGTTGATTTCCCTCCCTTCTAAGACCTTAAGTATCCTTTCCCAATCCGTGTCCCCTTCTATCTGATTTTATATTGGTCTGGTCTTTCATTCTGCGGCATCCCCTTG
>Ga0179591_1355321_pt1 | contig 12525 bp, 15 predicted proteins | sample CZOMad2_1_08_16f_FD_182891 | JGI IMG/M metagenome (GOLD analysis project Ga0179591, IMG submission 182891) | Vadose zone soil fungal communities from Angelo Coast Range Reserve, California, USA - CZOMad2_1_08_16fungal (PacBio error correction) | ecosystem: Environmental > Terrestrial > Soil >... | reverse complement strand
TTCTATCGAAAAGTCTCTTTGCCCTTCCCCTTTTCATCTTCTGTTCACTTCCATGTTGATTTAATACCCAGTAATTTTCTCTTCCCTCTGACTGATTTGAAAGACCCATAAACCGGCGAGCATTTCACTGACAACTCTTGAGCCAGAAACTGACCTTCCCCCTTTCCCCTTCTTTTGATCCCCTTCCTCCCCGTCAATTTACTGTCCCATATTTTGAATTGGATTGTGAGTCGAAAGATCTTTTCTCTTTCGACAGGCTGATAAGCACCCTCCGCAGACTGTCCCCTCCTGAAATACCCCCCCCCCCTCTTTACGCTTCTGATAGACCCCATCGTGATCTGTTCCAGTCCCCCTTCGTCTTTGACGAGAGATAAAATTCGGTATATCCAAATAGCAGACATTGTTCGGTTCCAGTTCCTCCAAAGTCAGTTCTTTTTTTTCCCCCCCTCCTCTTCGACGAAAGGATACCCCCCCCTTACCTGGACGCCTTGCCGGCGTAGTCCCTTGTGACGATGGGCTGAACCTCTTCCACTCCCCTTTGCCACTTTTGACCAGACAAATCAATTTACGACGGTTCTTTCTCTTCTTCCTTTGAGATTGCAACTCTCTTCTTGCTCCCGCCCATTGAAGGACCAGACTCGCGTCCCTGAAGGCTTAATTTTCCTTTCGCAGAAAAAGACCTTTGTCCTCTTCCTTGCTCCCATGTAAGCGCCCCCTGCGTGATTTTCATCCCCTTTATTTTTCAAAGCGTGGATTTCCGTGGATGCCGCGTCTTTGCGGATTCGTTCCTTTCACTGACGTTCATAGATAACAACGTCTTGCTATCCCGATGGCGTGGCCGCCTTTTACCCCAAACTGAACCCTGTCGGCATAAGGTTGCCCGATTAATGGCTCCCGTTTCCCCCCCCCTTGTGGCGAAGCTTTGATAGCATCCCAACGCGCACCGACACTCGGTTTCCCTTTTGAAATACCGCCCTCTTCTTTCAAATCTCTTAGGCCACCCCCTACTACATCTTTGTTTTTTATGTCGACTTCCCTCTCCCGCCTTAGATGTCCGCTGTTGACCGATGGTCTCCCCTTACAGAGCCCTATTCTCTTCCAAAGAGTCAGCCAGGCCGGACCCCAGTTCCCCACGATGAAATTGTACCGCCAAGAGACCCCCGAGGATTCACTCCCCAACAGTTAGTCGCAGCTGTTGCACTTTCCACCTCCTATGCTAGTGTTGTTGGAGCCTTACCCCCGCCTGATGGGATTCCCCCCCCCCCCTTTCCCCGCACCTCCCGCTGCACGAAGAGCCGTCGCCGCCTTGCACCATTCCTATCCCCGTACACCGTTGCGCGGCCTTCCATATTCTTGGATTTCTTTTCCCCTTTCAGAAAAGCCTTCCCCGTCCCGCCGCCTGTCCGGCCATTCCTCTGTCAGTGATTCTGAGCAGGCTTTAACCTTTTTTTTTTCATGTCTTTTTAGTGTGTCTTTCTCCGTCCCTAAGAAGAGTTCTGCCTACTCTGCGTGTTCCACGCTATTCCCCCCTCTCTTATGACCTCGGAATGCCGCCGGTTGAATTAATTTAATTTCCTTCCGCCCCCAGCCTTTCCTGTGGGAAATTCCGCTTGCGAAATTGGTGTCCTTTTTGTGTTCCTCTAAATTAGATAGGATTTGTCTCCTTTCGCTCCAACCGTTTTGGACTGTTGTTTTCTTCTTTTTGTTGGACGCCTCTCGCGCAACGGTTCCTCACATACGCCCACTTTTTCGGATTTTAGTCCTCTCCCTAGCTCGAGAACCCCTCTTACAGTTTTCCTCCGAGCCCTTTTCGGGACGGTTGCCCAGACTTCAGGATTGTTCCGCCCCCCTCCCAGATCGCCGCGGAGAAGGCCATAGATTTCCGGGAATCTCTCCCCCTCCAGACTTCTGAGAGTTGTTCAACGCCCCCGATTGAGCCATCTTTGCTGTCCCCTTTACGTTATCTACCTCAGTTTCCAGTTAGACGCCACTTCTCTCCGGTGAAGCAGAAATAGAACACCTAAGTCTCGTTTAGTGAGCTCCCTTTGTCTGGAAGGTAACCCCCCGTGCCACCCTATTTAGTTTCTTCTTGACACTTTTCCCCCCCCCGATTTACCTTGAAGAGTGAATACTTTGGAGTGATGTGCAGTCTTTCAATATGTCCCTACTCTCAATTTTGTGTTTTTGCCTTCTTGTCGACTTGAAACCACAATCCCTCCACCGGAGCACCCTTCAACGAATACTTGATTGAACGAAATCTGGCTCCCCTATGTCCCTGGCACCAAACACCAGCTTCTCCCCCCCCAAAAAGGTCAATTGCGGTGTTCTCACATCTGTTTCCTATGCACCCCCCCCGAGGTACCTCTTCCGGGCGTTCATGCCAGTTAAGGTCCTGGGCCCGGAAACGAATTCAATGTCTTCCTATTTGCCACCGTCTCGTTCCCCAGTGAGGGCCTCATCGAGAGAAGGCCCTACCTTCCTTTCTATCACTCCATATATATGAGTGAAGTCCCCCCCCCTCCTCCTTTTCCTCTTGACCCCCCAAAATGCACGCCGGAACGGACGCCGAGCCCCCACTTTCAGGTTGTTACCCAATATCCCTCCTTTTTTACCACCTTTCCCCCCCCTCGAAGTGGCTTATCCCACCCCCATAGTCGCCCCCTCTCTTAAAACCCCCCCCATATGACCTTTTACCCAACTTCCCCACCAACTCTTGAAGAAACCTTCCCCTTTTCTTTTTAGATGCCCTCACTCTGGAATTAAGAGATACCAACCCTACCATTTAATGCCACAGCCTGCCGATTTCCCCCCCTTCCCCTTGAATGTCCCCAATTCGCGGTTTATGGCGCGCTTTTCTCGTGAATCACAGTTTCATGATAACTTTCCCATTCGTCGTCGACCCCTCCCCGAACTTACTGGGTGCCCCCCTCCCACGAATTAGGAATGGAGGAGCTGCGTCTCCAACTTCGTTACAGGGCCCCTTGATCCCCCAATAAGTCCCCATGATACCTGCTCCAAAACTTTTGAACTTTCGCCATTGGTGTTCCTGAGTTACCTTTGCAGCGTCTGGATCGTGTGGGCTAATTTGTGTATAGTCCCTTCCCTCCGCTCTTCTAGGATAACCACAAATGAGACATAAATGGTCTTCTTTTCCCCAGGTTATCTACTCAACTACTCTTTCTGCTTATTCCGAACGACGGGACTTTTTCTCCCCAGTTAGCTCTCTTAGGCCGTTTCTTCTCTTTCCCCCCTTCTTCCCGATTCAGTTAGTAAAACCCCGCCCCCCCGTCTTCCCCTCTTACATCTCAGTCTGATTATTTCTTTCACCTCAACCCAACTCTCATATTATGGAGAATGATTCCCATGAGGGTTCCCTTCTAACCCCCGAGTTGTTCGCCGTTGAGACGGCTAGTCTTCGTTTCTTCCCTCTGGGAGGCATCGACTGTCCTATTCAGCACGCCAGTTTAAAGTACCCTTCCTCCTTCAATACGCGAGCAAGGTGATCTCTTTAGCCCCCTTCCTTTGACTTTAGTCCGAATTTTTTTTTTTCCCTTTCCCTGAACAATCTTATCGCTCCTACAAAATCCCCCCCAGTGATCCCTAAGTGCTTCTTCGCGTCAGCCGAATGGAGACTTTATTACTTTTTTTTCATTGGCTGCCGGCAGCTCGAGCTGTAGTGCGTCGGAGCCCTGCTTTCTCGTCCGAGCTCACACTCGATGCAATGTCTGTAATTCTTTGTCCCCCCCCTCTTTTTTCTTCATTTACGAGGGCGTCCATTCTTCACCGCGTCCTACGCCCACTTTGGGTAATGATCTTTGTTTTTCTGGGTTACGGATGAGCGAAATGGACTTCCGACTTCTTGGGCCCTTTTTGATAATTGCCAACTGCCCCCCTGTTGATCTTTTGGAGCCCTGCAAGCGTATGCGCGGCTCCCTCTGTCCAGGTTCCCCCTTATCCCGTGCGGAGCACGAGATTGGTTCCTCCTTCTCTCTAACTTTTTCAATTTGGGCGTTATTTCCTCACTTCATATGTTTTTTTCTTCCTTCTCTCTTGCGATCCGCCCTCGCTTTGCCTAGTCAAAATCACCTTCAGCTCCCCCCCTATGGCGCCCTTGACGTTTCCAATCCATAGTCAATAGAATACTCCTTTGTAATTGCTCTTTCCCCCTTTTTTTTTTGCCTGAGTTATGTTGGTCTTTCACCGTGTTTCTAGTTCTTGCTTTCGTTCCATCCTTTCCGCTTAAGGTTGAATCGCAAAGCTGCAATCCTTGGAAAAGCGACTTTAAATTTAAGACCCCCTCCTTAAGTGCATTATCTTTGTTGTGTTAGTCTCCCTCTCCCCTGATTGCTTGCTTTTTCCATTTTCAAGCTCTCTCTGAACTGGAAATTTCGGATTCAAATTTCCATTTTTTCTATTCCCCGATTTTTTTAGATTCAGAATAGACCCTTTTTTGAACTTCCCATCCATACCGTTCCAGGCTCCCCTGCCTCTTTTGCCCTTCGATTTATTTAATTATTTTATTTCCTGGTTACGTCTGTGATCTTTTTTTCTTGAAGGGATGCTTCTTGTCCCTTTTTCGTGTTGATCTCTGTAAAAGGCTTTCCTAAATGGAACAGATGCAGCGGACTTGTTCCCCGGTTCCACTTATTTTAGCTCCTTTTAGCAGTTCCCCCCCATTTCCTTCTCATGATCAATTATGAGTCCACTTTGATCTCCCTCGACTTCTACAATCTGTGAGGGTTACGGCTGCCTCAACAGGGAAATCCTTTTCCCCCCACCCGCACGTTCGCTCAAGATTTAAACCACGTACCTCAGGACGTGCTATTCAAGGTTTAAGATTTTCTCCCCCCCATAGCCATCCGACTCCGCACCGCGGAACAATCGTTAATATATCCCCTTCTCCTTTGTGTATGAGAGCCCTCCTCCTGTTCCTCTCAAGAAATCCTCCTTCCCAGTTGAAGGGAAGGGAAGTTTTCGCAGAAAAACCCCTAAACTTTTCTGTGATACCTCTTTGCTTCTGGCAGCGGTTCCGCGTGGCTAGTATGCCAAAGATTTTCCCCAGATCCCTTTCGAAGATTCCGGTGGCTGTCGTTTTTCCCGTTTTGAATCCTATATAAGGCCCCCCGTGGGATACCCGAGCTACACTCTCGGAGTAGGCGAAGTTTCCAAAACGTTCCTTACGGCACTACTTTTTGACCCGAGGCCCGCCGCTCCCCTGTCTAAACTCCTATAGTCCGCCCCCTTTAACCGCTAAAAGACCAGCTGGAGTAGAATCCCCGCCGAGGATCCCCCCCCCCTCCGGCCATTCACGCCGACGGTTTTTGATGTAATTATCCCCTCAACGCAGAGTCGATGTAAGCGGGACTCTTTTTTCCCTCCGTAAGCTAAAGCAGTTAGCCAGCCCTTCCCCTCTGATATTTCCTGTCCGCCTCCAGCGGCTCTAAACCCTTCAAGTCCAGATACTGTTCTTCCCCTTTCTACCTGGCAGTGACATAGACTTTTCTTTTTTTTTTGAGCCACACACCTTTCCCCCCCAGACGACGAAAAACCTCCTTCCCCACGCCTCAAGGTTTTCCTTCTAATGGAGGCTTTCCTCCCCTCACTTTCTCAAAATTGCGAATTCCGCACTCTTCCCCTCGCGTCCATAGTCTTGTGAACTCTTACAAGGGAGACCTGCCCCTGCTCCTCCCCATTCCCAGTGAGTCATGATCTCTCCGGACCCATGTAACAGGTTTGTGGTAAGCTCGAAGGTTAGCGGAAGACTCGGGATTTTCATTCTCCCCAATTCTGCCAAGTAACTCTGGCCTTCCTCGGTTTTTACTTCCTACGTGGCATTTTGACCCTCTTCTTTTTCCGGAAGCGGCTAACTGTGTCCTTCCTAGCCGGCGTGGAGGTCATGCCACAGGCGTCCTTTTTATCATCACACCTTGTGTTGAAGTTTCTGCAGACTTTTTTGATACTGTCATGACGCCAAGCCTCCTCCGCTTGTCTTGGTTTCTGTTATTGACCACTCTTCCTTTTCATACCCATCCTCAAGTTTTCGACGCCGAGCGTGCGGTAATTGAAAATCCCGAGCCCCTTCGGGCGTTCCCTTCCCCCCCTATATTTCCGCCGTGATGGTTCTGCTCGCCTCCCCCCCCCCTGGGGGTGTGAGATGTTCATCCGTTCCCTGCATGCCCTCGCCGGGAGATGCCGCTTTCTTCAAGAGTTGCAGCCTTGACTGGATATACCTCGTGTTTCGGCTCTTAGAGATCCCCCTCTCAACACCCCGTCCTTCTGTACCGTGCCCCCTTTAGTTGGTTTTCCGTACCCAAGAGCTACATTTGAATTCCTCCCTATGAAGTTGAGGTGCCGTAGTTGTGAGGTGAGGCCGGGTACCTCCCCCCTTAGAGAGTTACTACTCCTAGTGTTGGTGGTCTAGAGAGTGTGACAATTTAAACTTCTTAATTCGGGCCGCAGTGGAGTCCTTACCCTCCCCGACATCGGACAGCTTTTTCGTCCCACCTTATAGCGGAGAGACCAGTTACTGCCGTCCCGGTGTTGTTCCGATGTAGCGGCACACAGCGACAGACTGATGACCTTTTTTCTCCAGTCCCCGTCCCCTTTTGGACCTTTCCCTTTCAATGCAGGCGGCATCGATCCCGGTGTCCTTTCTCGAACTGCCTCTTTGCCCTAGAATCCATCTGACCTTCGACAGTCCGAGACTACCCTTAAGGTCAATACTCGAAGACTTATTTTTTGCCAACCGCTCATCTCTGGCTTTGATTCCCCCCCCCCGAAAGTCCTTCTGTCGCCCGTGTCCTCATACCCCCCCCCCCCTTACAACCCGGAGTGCTGATGCCCAGGAACATTGCGCATAACACCTCTCCCTTTCCCCCCAACAGTTTGATCTTACTCCAAATACCTCATTTGGCTTTCCCTACCCATGAAGTGATAGAGACCCACACTTCTCAACTTTCCCCTTCCCCCCCACTAGGCTTCGCCGACTCCCCTATTCCCCCTCCCCCACTCCAATTTCTTATCCTGGTTATGGGGCGGTAATGCAACCTTAGTACGATCACCTCCGTCACGAGCCATCTCAACAACCTTTCCCCCCCCTCAGGTCCCTTTCCTGTTCCTGCTTCACTTCCATGTGCGCGGGCTTTTCCTTTCTGAATTTTTTGAGAACGGCTCTTGACTGTTTTCTTGACCCCCATCCCAAGTAATTCCCTGCTCGCAAATTTGTGCCGTGTAATTTACTTTGACAACTTCAGAGAATTCTTTCCAGATGTTTTTTTTTTTTTTTTTGTTTGCGTGTCCGGAAGGAGTTGTTCTCCCTCTAGGACAAGTCCGTAGGCCCCCCCCCCCCTTTAGCATCTCTATATGCCTGCCCTTTCTTAGAAGCCCTCCCTTTTAAGCCTCCCAATCCTTTTGGCTTATATCCTGAGGCGGGCGTCGTTTCCCTAGTGAAGGCTTTGATATTGATCTTCCTTTTGTCTTCTTTACTTAAAAAAGAGTCTCTTACACCCTTCGTTGCTACCATGGACCGTAACACTTCCCCGCGGTTGAAGGGCAGGCCTTTTCTTTCTTGTTAGTTCCTCACCTTTAGGTCGCTTTTTTAGGGGACCCTTATCTGCGTATAGAGGTCTTCCCCCTTTCCCGGAATCGGGTTGAATATGCCAGTCCCCTTCCTTTGTGATCCCTTGTCTCCCCCTCCTCGAAGGTGTCTTCTCTCCCCTCCTCCTTTTTCTTAGACCCTGGAAGACCGTGTCCACTCCTAAATCCTGCTGATATAACTTGGAGACTTTTCTTTATAAACTCTTTCCCGCCCTCTCTGTCTCCCCGATATGCTTTCCCCGGACACGTTCGGTGTTGATGAACCTCCCCCTGTTCCTTGGCGATTCGCAGTCGCCGTCCCTATTTTTTCTTTCTAAGAGAAAAACCCTCCGGTCTCTCTTAAATGGTCTTCTTTTTGTCCGCTTGTCCCCTTTCGATGGCGATTCCATGTCCCCCGCGTTCTACAGGGGTAGTGTTTTTTTCCTTTCTCCTTCAAGCGCTTGTCGCCTTTGTCCTTTTTGAAGAAATGCTCCAGGCCACTGTCGCTCTTTCGCCTTCCCGTGTAGCGGCTCGCGTCCTCCAGCCCCTCCAACGATATTGGCCATCCTTTCTCTCATCTACTTAAAGGGGTGACTTTGATTTGACCGTCCCATTGCTCTCTGCTGTTCTTGGAGTAAGATTCCCTGTTCGCCTCATTTTTTGCCAAATACCATTTTTCCCTCGAACACCTATCCGTAAACGTTTCCCCCCCCCCTTCCAACTCAATCCCCAGGCTTTATTTCTCGCAAAGGTCGATCTTTTGTCATGCCCTGCTCTGTCCTTGGTTTTTTTTTCCAAAAATGTTTCTAATGTCTTCCTCCTTCAACAACTAAGTTCCCCCCTCCAAGGTAGATCAACCCCGATCTAGACAAGCCCTTACTTTGACTTACGCCCTTTGTTTTTTCGAAGCTGAAAACCCTTTTCCTTCCTCTCTTTCCCCCCCCACTCTTAGAGGCTGCCACTTATTCGAGTTTTTTTCTTCATATGCCCCAGTCTCTTCAGTGCATGGTGCAAACCTTTCCATGTTGTGGCCGACCCTTCCTTTTTTTTTTTTCTTTCATTAAAAAAAGCTTTGCCCCCCCTCCTACGCTAGACTCTGATTAGCACTGCCCTTTTCTTCTTTTTTTTTTTTTTTTTTTTCTTTTTTATTCGGACGCCTTCCTTGGACTAGATCCGCTGCCCCTCCCCCAAGTTAATAGTTTTCTTTTCCTGGATTTTGTTTGAGTAGGCACAGCGCGGATGTCAATTATGAATTCACGACCCTCCCTCAATGCCAAGATCAACTCTTGCTGGTCCCCCCCGGTTCCCCCCACTCGGTAGCCGGACCCCTCTTTGAAAGTTCAATAGAGTAACTTGGTCGCGCTCCTCTCATGAATCTCGACTTTAGGGTTCCATTCGGATGTCAAAACTTCCGAAGCGGACCCCTCGCCAGAATCCTCCCCCCCCTTTTTTAGGACAACTGCAGGCGTCATCCGTGAGTTTATAACCGCAATTCAAACTTTTTCTCGGTGCCATCTCCGCCCATTTTTCATATCTGGCTGCGGTGATGATGAGACCACCTTTTTTAACGTGCCCTCCAACTCCTCGCTCCCTTCAGTTGCTCATCCCACCTCATTGGTATCATTTTTCTGTTCCCGCCGTACCGGGCTGAGCACGGTGTTTCTCCCCCCTTTCACGATTTCCTGAGTTGATGCCAGTAGTCGGTCTCGTCGGTCCCTCTGACCGTGGATAGTCAAGGCACACTGGAGTCTCGAATCACCTGCGCGATCCTCTGACACTGTTGCTTTCCTGTAGCCGATTTGCCCGTTTTTCCCCGCTTTGAGAAGCTTTATCTCCCCACACCACAAGCCTTTTATTAGAATATCCGCATGCTCCCCTTGCCTGTGCTTTCCCACTCCCCCGCTCGGAGGTTTCTCAACTCCATAAGCCCTAGCAGCGGTAAAGATCTTTGTGTCCTCACCTAAGCGCCTCTTGGAAGATAGATAGGCGCCAGTCCCACGCTTCAAAGCTTACCTCCAGAGGTTCCCTCCTTCCCGTTATGGTGGAGATTACTTCTTTCGGCCTCCGCGGACCCATCGTGTCTTTTTTTTTTTTAGAACTAAGACACATTTCAGCCGTCGATTGCTTTAGCACGACATGCTCCCCCCCCCGATCCTCTTTCCCACTCCTTCTCCGTCTGAATTGGTAACTTTCTTGTCCTCCATCCTGCCACAGCTAGGCGCTACTTTTTTCCTCCAAAGACTGACGACTTCTCCTACCCCCGGAAAAGGTGTCTCTGGGATCACTACCTTCCCTTGCCCCATGGTTTGCCACGTGGTTGACGCAGTCCTTGCGAGTAGAGACGCGCTTTTTTTTAACTCGACACTTCAGCCCCTTATGACAAGCGGTATCAGCCATTGGCGTTTCCATTGACCTTTTTTTTGACATGCTTTTTCCAGCTGTGGTTTCCGGACCAGTCCGCTGCCTGATAGAAGACTGAGTTTCTTTCTCCCCAATTTCTCTGGTCTGTTTTTTTCAAGCTCAAACTTTGTTTGTGACTTTTTCGCTTGTTGTGACGCTTAGTTCTTCCCCCTGTGCCGGGAACTTGCACCCGGTTCGGCTTTTTTTCTTTCCTTTCCCCTGCGGATTGGCAGAACACCCCTCTGTGGCTCTCCGAGCTTTCCGTTTTGCGGTTGGCCCCTGAACGAGGGAGACCTGCCCAAAGCTAGATCGCCTTGAGGTCCCTCGAAGCGATCTTGGCGGCCGTGGTTACGCTGCCCCTCTCTTTTTTCCTTTTAGAGGAAGAACGTGCCCTTGATGCTTTCCCCCCCCCCGCTCAATTTTGCTCCCCCGCCTCTTGGTCGTCATCGCTGATGGTTCCGGATCCGCTCCCCCCCCCTTCGACCGTTTCTAGGTTTTGTTTAAGCGTAACCCTCTCTATACCGATGTCGTAGTCTTGCACTTCCTCCCCGAGGCTTTGACGTGCCGCCCGTTTGTCTTTTTCTTGCCGGGTCAACCTCTTGTCTCCCCTCTTTGTTGCTCTTCTCTGAACATCACCACCCCGGCGGAAAAGTCACCCCGACTCCCTTCCGTCTCTCTCTCCCTGACTACCCAGATGTACTCACCTTTGACAGGAAAAAAAAATTGCGCCCCACTCGTTTTCCCCCGATTTAGGAACCCTCCTCGATGACCCGTCCCTTAGGAGTTGCTCCTTCCCGGTTTCGCAACCTCTTTTCCCCCATGCTGAGGAAATTAGACAGTTGGGCCCCCCAGTGCGACGTCGATACCTACAGTCCATTTCTCTTCCTTCTCCAATATCTTTCTTGAGGTAAATCCTCTTTTAGCACAAGTACCCCGGAAAGGCTGCTCTTCGACCCAACCTTGAGCTTGTTTTAGACAAAGGAAGCTTATAAGCAAGTCCCCCCATCCTCCCGCGGTGATCCCCGATTCTTCCCTAGTAAACACCAACTCTTCCGTGACAACCCCTCCCAACCCGTCCCTTTCATTTTCCACTGACGAAATATGATGTGTCACTACCGCTGGTGTCATCTTTTAACCATTGAGTCCCGCCTTTTCCTTCCCCCCCCTTTCCTGCGAGCCTCATGTCACTGCAGCATTCAGTCCCTCTTTTCCCCGGGAGATACCTCCCGCATTGCTTCTTTCGGATTCACGGCTAGTCTTCTCAGAGACTTGGCTTTGCCTTTCATTTTCCTTTTTAAGATCATTTTCAGTCTTCCATGGTCTTGATCCGTGTTTCAGTTTTTACCTTCTTTGCGATCTCCTTACCTTCGTCCAAGCGCCATGCGCCCTTTTCTTCTCCTATCTCCCATGGTCCCCTTCCGTTCCCCCCAGTTTCATCCTGTATCCTTGGCTTCCTTGGTGCTCTCGTTAACTTCGACGGAAGGTCCGGTTTCGTCGGCTTAAAACAGAAGACGTCATTGAACTGACGTTTCCTTTTAACTAAATTCACGTCATACGCTCCCCCGGGATTCTATCTCTTCCCTTTGACGAGTTCAGCTTCACGTCTCGTCCGGCCGATCTATCTTCTTTTTTTTTTCGTTCGTCACCCACCATCATGCGTTCTCTTTTCCTCTTTTTCTGGAAGACATCCCACCCTTCTCGTTGATCAGCCGGCGTTGGTTTTTTTATTAGAGAACACCCTGGTTTCTAGGTTTGCTTCCTCTTCTGCTGCATATTGCTGACGCTGTCCGCAGCACCCGTTGAATGTATGACCTGCCCTTTCTCCTTTTTTGCAGTCCTCCTCCGAGTCTTCACGGAGGACCCCCCTTTCGACCCCCTCAGTGCACGAATCGGCATCGACAAATGAAAGTCCACTTTCTTCACCTTGACTTGACTCATATCTGTTTTTTCGACTCCCTGACCAGACCGGTCCTTTTTCTCTATTCTTTGACATGCGGTTTTTAGGTTTGTCGGCAAGGCATGGAGCTTCGGATCTCTCCCCACCTCATCCTAGATGACCTTATTAATGTTTCCTCTTTTTGCGACTTTCGAGCGGCGTCACGCGTCTACTCCTTCCGCTTTCAGTCAAGTGTGTTTATACTTTTTCTTCCCATCTGTTAGGCTTCTGTTCACTGATTCCTCCTAACCACTGAAATGTTTTCTTCATTTCTGAGACCGGAATGGATCCGTCCACCCTTCCCTCTCTTAGTGCGGCGCACGATAGTGTCCCTCCAGCTACCCGCTCAATTAATTTTTTTCCCCATTCTCTGATCCGGACCTTCCAGTGGTCTAGGTATTCTGGGTCTTTGGCGCATATTAGCCCTCCGAGCGTTCACGCCCCTTTAGAGAAAACCTCTGGGCCGTCCTCCTTACCTCCCCAAATCTCTAGATTCAAGCTTGCGTCGAATTGCGCGACCGTCTTCTCCCGCTTTTCTTCTGCTCGCTGATGTATCCGTGTTATCATTCCAGATAACCCCCCCCCCGGTGACCAGGACAGCAACCCTTTTTTGA
>Ga0179591_1347392_pt1 | contig 12525 bp, 13 predicted proteins | sample CZOMad2_1_08_16f_FD_182891 | JGI IMG/M metagenome (GOLD analysis project Ga0179591, IMG submission 182891) | Vadose zone soil fungal communities from Angelo Coast Range Reserve, California, USA - CZOMad2_1_08_16fungal (PacBio error correction) | ecosystem: Environmental > Terrestrial > Soil >... | reverse complement strand
CCCTGGAAGTAGACAACGACCTTTCCCGCTGGGTTATCCTAGGGGTGGTGACGGACGGTGTGGAGCCACAGGAATGAAATCAGTTCAGGAGGCGTCTTGGCCCTTTCTAGTCCCTGGCCGCTATTCATTTCTCGTCACTGACATCCCGACAACTCCTTCGATTTCCCGCGTGAAGACGATTGGTCCCGTCGTGTGGACGATTTCCTCGTCAGGGGCGTCTCCTCTTTTCTTCACCGTTCTCTCCGGCGCTGATCTTTAAACTAACGTAGTCGCATTTACACGTCAAGCACAAGGTTTGCGGACTAGGTGCCGGCGGTGACTTATGCCGATCGCTTTGGAGACGGCCCGCAGCAGGTAATCTCCCGGGTGTGTGTAGCCCCTCTGGATCAGCAGGTTCGAGAGACTTTCCGCGGGGAAGGAGTTTTTCGTATGAAAGTTCTAACTCGGCTATAACTTGCTCTCGTTCTCTACCCGTTGTTATTCTCTATCTGAAGGGGCTCGGGTGTGCCCGTTGGTTGGGACTGCCTTCTTCTCCTTTCCCGCGCCCTGATTACGAGAGCTTTTTTAGGGCACGGTGTCCTTGCTTTCCGGTGACAGGGCGCCCATCGCTCGATCATCACACCTTCTTCGAGTGTGTGTAGGTAGGGTGGTCAGGCCGGTGGATTAGCCTGACAGGGTCCTCCCAGCAGCTCAGCCCCTGCGTCCCCTGTGCCTTATGGTGGTCGCAGCTAGCTGCGGATCGGTGGTGTGCTGCTGACACGCAGCCACAACGAGAGGTTAAATCGCTCGGAAGTGTTCTTGGGGTAGCTTTCTGCCTTTGGTCGGACCGTCTGACTGGTTTACGCCTAGTACGTTTGCGCTTGTACTCTATGATCGACGGGCGCGGCTGCTGTTCTAGGACCAGCTAGATCCTTTCGTCTACTTCAGGGTCCTTTTTCTTTTTTGTGAGGATCTTTGACCGACAGGCGGGCCAGAGTGTTTTGCGCAGGCCGACAGGAATCTTGTTTGACGGCCACGTTTCCCCTGCGGCGTTTGGTCCGCTCCTTGCGTCTCCGTTTTCCACATTCTTGTTTTGCTATTTTTCACAACGCGCTCCCTTGATCGATTGTCGACCTGGTACGTCTGACGGCACCGTCAGTGTAACCGTCGGGTTCGTTCTAGCGGCCGAGACTGATCGGTTCCTCGCCCGAGCCGCCCTTCCCTCTTTAGGCCACGCGAGGGCGCCAGCAAACTCGCCGGGGTAGCCAGTTGTAGTTTTTCGTCTTTTTTTAAAGGAGGCCCCTGGGACTAGCATGTCGTTTGGCGTCCCCTCCGGTATTGGCTGGTGGTGCATCATCCGGCAGGTCGTGGCCTTTGTAGCCAATGCGGCAGGGCCGTCGGTTACCGTAGACGCTGCCTCTCTAGCGCGAGGTCTCCGTGTAGCTTTATTGATTGGTCGGTCGGTTAGCGGATGCCAGGAAGCCAAATTGGGCGACGTGTGTCCGCGGCTAGGAGAGGCGATGACAGACTTGTCCTTTCCGGTCTATTTCTCCGCTGGGCTGGCAAGTCGTCTGTGTCGGCTTCCCTTGACTAGAGAAGTTTTTTCCCTGTCGAGCTTGTCCATGGACCTTTCCTCTCCCTTTTTTCTTCGACGCGCGCACCTGTCTCGCTTAGCAGGGAAGGTAGAGGCACGCGTTTGTTAATACACACGGATAGTTTTTTGGGATGCTGCCCTAGGGGGGTCTTCCAAGGATCAGGGCTGCGCGGTGGTTCCCTGTTTGGCTCTTTTTTTTGTTCGTCCCGTCTAAGAGGTCTGCTCAATTTTAGAAGAACAGTGCGCTATGGGTGCAAAATGTCCACAGGAGCCCACTTATTTCCTTGTACGGACCGGTTCCCCTGCCTCTTTTTTCAGGCTTGTCTTACTTATTGAGCCCTTAGAGCACGAAAACGAGTGCCGTCGGCTGGGCGAGGAAAGACCTTGACGTCTCTGAGGTCCTTGGCCCGCGCCTGAGGACAGAGAGCGTTGTTTTTTCTATCACCGGGTTGCCCGGGTTTTCTCGATCACTCGATCTTGGCGGTGTTAGTCCCTCGGTTGGACTCGGTGTATCGTCAGAGGTGCGAAGTAGCCCATCCGGCTGGGGTTCTTTCTCATGGTGCCCCCCTAATACCTCCGTTTTTCTGTCTTGAAGCGATTTCTCTCCCTCCCGACCACTTCGACGAACAGGACTTCCTTACCTATACCAGGACGAATACGACAGAGGGTATTCAACCTGCATTATGGACAGCCACCGGGCGACTAGAGTCAATCCTTCCCCTCGACCAACCTTTTATCTTCCCCCCCTGAGACATATCCGCGCGCGTGAACCCCGGACGGGCGAACCTTACCAAGGTTCTCAGGCTAGCCGGCCCGATGTCGTGCTCTACTTGCAGAGAAGTCCCCCAGACTGCACCCCTCGTCCACCTTCCCCCTGGCCGGGCCAATCCCGCTCAGAGAGACCTGATTCCGTAGGGCACATCGGACGGTCCGGCTTTCGGCGAACTATTCGCGCCTCACTTCCTCCGGTGTCCGACCCACTTGTGCACCGAGAGGACCGCGCCTGAGCCTGGACTCGACCTCCTGCCGCATCAGTCTATCCTCCTTTTTTGACACAAAACCCCCTTTCTTCCCGCAGCGCGTGGAGAACTGAAAAGTCCTGCACCGACTGCTTTGGGGAGACCTGGACCAGTTTTCCAGAACCGAATTTGCGAGCCTCTCATTCAAGGCCTACTTTAACTACCTACTTTCGACGGTGTAGACCTGGTTGTCCGTAGAATAGAAGCTCCTTTTGTACACATAACTTGCCTGGTGCAGCTAGAGACCACTCCCCCCCACAAGTCGACCTCACTCTCCTCAGCCGCCTCTTCAGCTCTAGCTTAAGAACCGACGTTCTCGGCAGAATGGGCCCCAAGTGCTGGACCGCACAGATTGCAGCTGCACAACCCCTCCTCTCCCCCCCTCCCCCCCTCCCGGCACACCTGCCTTTGAGCGCCAGGTGGCCGACTGTTAACCGGCCGACAAGTGGCAAGGGAGTGTGGGCGACCCTCTTGGCGGAGCCCGCACTTTTACTCGACGCGAACGAGTTCGAGATGCAGGAATTTCTACGTTGCCTGTAGAAAAAGAGGTTTCAGCTGACGGGCTGCGCGTGCAGATCGCCCCCTCCTTCCCATCCCTTTCAGTACACCCAACAGGCGGTTGAACCGTCGACCCCTCACGACCTCTTCTGCCCACCAGAACCTCTTCTGGTGAAATTCATGTGGGCGTTCACACGATGCTGGCCTGCGCCACGTTCATCCTCCAGGCTTCCACTCTTCGCTAGAAAACCCGACCTGCTAAGGTACTGGAATGATCTACATCTGACACAAGATCCTAGTCCGTCGTCCCTTTCGTATGTAATCGGCAGACCGTGCCATGTCAACCTCGACCCCCACCTGCCAAAATTAACACTACCGGAACAGCTCGAGTTTGAATGGACGGCTTGTGTGCTGCGTTTAAAACTGCAACTCCGGCCACTTCCCGACCGTCTCACCTAGGCACCTTCCCGAGTGAATAGGTACGATAGCTAGGAGACCCGGTGAACGTTCCCCCTGGATTGTCTCAACACGCATCGTCCTCGTTTCGAGCTCTACCGCGGCCTTGGTCGAACTCCACAGAGCAGGGGCAGGGGGGCAACACGACCGGCTCTATCTTTCGCGATCCAAAGGCCGGACCGGAAAACCCGCTTGAGCACCCGATGCGCCACCACGTACCTGCTCAACTGCGGGCGCTCCTGCGCGTGACCTCCATGGACCTGGGTCCATACTTCAAGGACCGTTCAAGCCGACTCGTCTCGCTTTCACTTCTGACCATCATCCCTAAGCCGTTTCAATCCGCAACGCAAGCACCTGAGACGGAGGCAAGAGTCTAGCACCCGGCGACTCCCTGTAATCTTCACGAAACTCTTTTCGTGCACGGGGTGACCCGGCTGACCGTTTTTTCTGTTGTCTTGATCCGGATGCCTGCACCCAATAACTACATACTACCGTCCTCGGTGCCGGCAGAGCGATAGGACACGCTGAGTGTGCGCGGCCCGCATCTCGCGACTTGATCCGACTTCTGATTCCGCCCCCCCACCGCGCTGTCGCGATGCCCTGACTTACTGCTTCTGTCATCAGCCCTGCCCGATGGACTGCGGGTGGACATTTCCGAACGCCGTGATCGAGATTGCTCGCCCACGTTGTTTGTTCTTTCAAGTCTTCTTTTTCCCGGTGTGACTTTTACCCCTGATTTCCTCAGTATGAGTCTCCCCACGAAAAGCTTTCCCAGATAGAGACTTCTATCCTCCTTTGTTAGCTACGTTTCTCCCCCCGCGCTCCCCCATAGGGCTGGATGAGCCCGGAGGGACTAGCCGGCCGAGCTTCTCATGAGCTGTGGATTTATTCATCGACATCCCGTGGTATTCGTCGGTTAGGGCCTCCTACCCCTTCCCCGGCATAGGTTTTCTATCGAGATTTTGCGTATTACCAGGTAGTGCTCGCCGTGAAGCCATACGCCTTCATCAAAGTTCCCCTTTTCCTGAGTAGCCTAACGTGTGCGGACTTGGCCCGGCGTCTTCCCCTCCTGTGCTCCGATCTGGCACGGGCGTCTTTTGGCGATCTGGGGGTCGCACGAGTAATCTCAGGCTCGGAACATGTGGATTGGTCGTTTTGAATCCTTTCCTCCCCCATGCCACCCTCCGGCATCATCGTCCCGCGTTGCTGCAGTGCGCGCTCTGCGGGCTCGGTTAACCCGCTTTTGGCCCCGGTTTCTTCTCTAAAATGATTTCGCCCCCGTCTGCGGGCAAGGCAATCGCTTCGTGGCCGATGGGTCGACAGGGTTCCCAGCTCGATGCCCCACTCTGCGTGTTCCGGTCTTCTGCTCCTGTGTCGATGTCACGGGTCGCAAGTGACGTGGTCCGAGCCCGGGCCGTTCCCCCCGATTTTCTGTCCGAGTTGCCGACCTCCTTGTTAACCTGACACCCGCAGAAAAAAAGCGGTAAAGATTCCATTCTGTCGTATTGATGATTCGCCGTCTCCTTCTGCGAAGAGGTTGCGCGAGTCTATTCTTGGATGATATTCCCCTGATTAGAAGGACGCTTCTGGCCTGGCCGTTCGCTCTCCTTGACTTTCCTCTTGATAACCCTGAGCGGGTAGGGTAGAGGCGGGTTTTGAGGCCTCGTCCTAAGCCCTGGGAGAGAGATGGCCCTCTGTCCCCCCACGCCCCCCTCCCCGCCTTCTTTCTGTCAGCATTGCTGCGTTAGCCGCGAAAGGATTGTGGTGGGTCTACCCCTTGGATCCTGATTCTGAGAGTCTGCCGTCGGCCTTACCAGATGCGAAAAGGTCGGAAGTTCATTTTTGATTGCCTCCCCCTTCGAACTCTGTCCTATCGCTGTGCCCTCATTCCGCGGAGGCGCAAGCCTCTGGTAGCCCGCAAAACCGAGAGAGGTTTGCTCGAGGCCTGGTCTTTTTTTTCCTTTTCCACCTTTCTTTCTTTCGGCTCTTTTGTTTCTGTTTCGTGTTGCACGAGTCGCGTGGTGCGATCGGAAGGTGCGCTCCACCCGCGGCCTTCCGCACGGGTTGTCTCTTCCTCTCGAGCACTTTCATTTCAGAGTTCTTCGCCCATCGACCTGCGTTGGTCTTTTCGGTGGCCCTTCCTGTTCCCTCCGGTCAGAGTTCCCCTTTGACAGAAGACCCCTGCGCGATCCGAAGGTACAGCCCACCAAGGTCTGCCCACGTCGCACATGTAGATCTTTGGCCCCGGTCCCCCCCCTCGCGCTTTCGAATTCCTACAGGCGGTTAATGTCGATATCTTGGTCAGGTCGGCCTGGATCAGCTCTAGGAGCTCCCCCGTGTGCGCACTTTGTTTTCTCCTCGTTTTCCCTTCAACAGATTGATACGGCTGTGATGCGCGTACCTAGACTGGCCGCGTTTCAGTTCCAGCGCATTGACTTGACAGCCGCTTCCTCCTTGGTCGGCCCCCCGTCTCCTTCCCGGCGGTTTGATCCGAAATAGTTCGAGTCCCTTCCCGACAACAGGCGCCGTAAGGGTGCTTTCAATAAGGTCGCTCCATTTCTTTTATTCCCGGCCGTTTCCCCTGTTAGAGGTCATTCGCTTGCTGCGCGAGACGTTTAGAGTACGAACATGTCTTTTCCCGTCGGGCTTGGCTTAGGACTTCCCAGTGTTCCCACGTTTCCAGCGCCTCTCTCTTTCTCCGTTGGGCCGCTCACGGTTTGCTTTCATGGCTCTGGTTTTCCTTTGAACGAGAATCTGGTTCTTGTCGGCCGTGGTCTCAGACTCTGAAGACTCTTTTTTTCGTTTCGTTCGATTGCCTACTGTAGACCTCCCTGTCTTGGCTTTCCCTGCTCTCTATCTTTCCTCTTTTTGTGTTTGAGAGAGAAGACGACAGACAAGTCGAAGACAGGACTAGGCACGGGTCTCCCTCTCCGCCTCCCCTGAGCGGTTCTGCAACTTCGCCCTTACGCCCTTTCCCCTATCTGCTCGTTCAACCAGCCCTGCCTCAACACGGTATGTCAACGGCGCCACAATATATTGCTGGGAAAAAGTGAAGGGTTCAATCATTAAAAGGTCTACTGCAAGCCCGACGTCTGCCATGTTCTACCGTTTTCTTCTTTCCACCGCTCCCGTCGGGACCCCCCAGGCCTGCGTTCGATGACCTGCCGGCACACATAAGGAGGAGTCCCTGGCTGGCGGTTCCCCTCTCGGCCCAACTTCCCACTCTCCCCCTTCTTTAAAGCGAGGAGCGCAGTCTGTGGCAGCGGCCGGTCCGCCGCGAATAACACGACGATCCGATCTGGCCCCACCGCTGTGGCTCCTTCCCTGTTCTAAGAGCACGCGTCTAACCGCGTCAAGTCCTTTGACCAGGCCGAGGACAATGGACATGCCCCTTGGACGTCGAATCGAAGGACAGTGCCCCCCTTCCTTCTACTCGTCGGCAGACTGCGACTTTCTCTTGCAGGTTCAGGACCTAGTAGCACTGGTACGCAAGAAGCCCCGACCGTTTCCTCTCCTCGCTCGATGGTCGGAATGCTCTCTCGCGTCCGACGACACATTCCTTCCGAAGCATGGGCGACCGGGGGAGCGGCCGAACCGGAGCCCACCCCGCTCTCTCCCCACCACCGGACCCCAGACATGCGCGCCAATTGTGACGACCTGGTGAAGATGACCTACCCGGAGGAAAAGCATACCTTTCACGGCGCGCTTTGTGCGTGAGAACCCGCGCGTTGACCGTCGAGATCTGGTCCTTCACGTTCGTACCGGGAATTGAATACTTTCTACACGAGGTTCCCCGAAGGTCGCAGATGCGGTGGCCCCTACGTGCAGATCTCGCAGACCCTCTCCTTGCCAGCTAGTTCAGGCCCAAACCATTTGCCAGTTCGCCGAGAGCCTCCCTCCAATGGCTGTGCCCCCGCCGAGGTAGAATTCTGTGTTTCGCCCACGATGCCTGGCCGCGCTCTTCCGCGCCAACCTGCGCTCGCATGGGATCAGACCGCCTCGTCCCCTCCAGATGGTCGGCCGCCTCTCTCTAAACACCTTGACGTCCCTCCCCGCCGCGTCGCTCATCGGTAACATCGGAGACATACAACCTCTCACCGATTTTCTGACCCCCGGAATCAACCACGTCATCGCCGATCTTTAGCTTCGTTCTTTTTTAACAACCCCCATGATCCGATCCGGCCAATCAATGCTCCACATCGCCCGCGAGTGTAAGCCATCTGATTAGTCCCGTCCCTCAGTCCCCGGCCTGTTTCCCACTGCTCGAGTCTGACGTCGAGCAGACGGCCTTAGTCGGACACCTGGCCTGCAGGCGGATCCGTGCCGGCCGCACTTTCTCAGGCGCGAATTCAGGGCCATTTCCCCCCTCCTTCCTGGCGCCGACACTCGATGCTTCCAAACGGAGGACTTCTTTCTGTGGCTTTCGGACCAGTAACTCCTTCAACGTTCCAAGTATGAAGGTACGCTCGTCTGCCCTCTCCCTCGTCCCGACTCCTTAATGGCAGCACCCCCTGAAGCGGAAGCTGGACCAAGCGATCCCGCAACCCGCGCCTCGGGACCTTTTCCTCCCCCCCTTGGAGGGTCCCGCGGACTTACTTGTGAAGTGAACGCTCGGATGCCTGTTACGACCCTCGTTTGGCTGACGTGCACCTTCGGCCTCCCCCCCTTGCCACAACTGGCCCGTGCTTGCGGGACTGCCTAAAAGAATCCTCTGGATCTTGCAGAATCTAAACTAATTCAAAGTCACTTTCCTTCTTCCCTCGGTCGTTAGGCCCTGCCGATGGAGTGGCTGCGGGGGTTTTGCTCCACAGTGGAAACCCGCACCCCCGATCGAGAACCCGGCTTCTTCCGTCGTCTATTTTCCCCCCTCCTCTCCCTCTCCTCGTCCTTGGTGTTGTGGACTTAGAGTAGACAACTCACTTTTCCCTGCAGCAGCCCGGCGTTACGATCATGGTTGTACGCCCCCCGCGGCCATCTCAGGTCTGCTGAAAAGGAGAGGACACGGAAACCTTCCTGAGCTTGAATGTTTTTTACCTTTCTTCCGTCGCCCAGCGATTCTTTTTTGTAGGCGAAGAAAAGCACCAGTCAGTCGTTCTCAGTGCGCTCGGTCTCCGGCACGTCGACTGATTCCCCCCACATTTCTCTCTCCGACTCGTGCAGGCTCCGAGCTCCTAAACTACCGTAGTAGAGGAGGAACCAGTAGCAATCGGTGTTTCTGAAGATTTGAACGCTCAGGTCCTTTCTGCCCTCTGTTCACCCCCAAGGGTGTGCGTGGTGAATCGGTGGTTTCTCGCGAGTCCTGGTCGGCGGTGAGGACTGTTGCGGCGTCCTTGGGGTTGTTTTCTGTCCCGGCCCCCCACTCGGATCCGCCTGGACGGTTGCACCGTTTTGGTAGGGCGCGCTGGCGGCGGGTTGAGAATCTTTTTTCAGTGATTCAGTCTCTTCTTTTTCCGGGCTCGATGGAAAGGCCACCGTCGATCGCTGTGGAGTGCAGGGTCGGTCCCGCTACTCCACCCCACCTTCTCAGATTCTTACGGAAGGAGTGACGTCATGACCGTGTTAGAGCAAGCTCTTCGTCCGGTAACGAGGCCCTCAGTGGTGGAGGTTTTTCCTCTCGGAGTGCAGTTTGTGCATGTTACACCACCATCTCTCGGTCCAGATCGCTCGACGGTTAGGGTTGCTGATTGTTGGTGGGTTTCCGTTTGTACCTGTCTTCCCGATGATTACATGTTGCCGGACGCGGCGTGGGCCTTGGCCGTGGCACAAGTCTAGTGTATCATGTCGCGAGATGAGCGGTTTTGTTCCCCTTTGGCATGCCCGTGTGGGCGGCTGATTGCCGTGAGCATTTCTCCAGGCAGCAGTTTTTTCAGCAGCCCAGCAACGCCCGGCCTTTGGTCCCTTCCTGCAGGGTTTGCGCTTCGCGGGCAAATGTTATTTCTTTCTGGAAACGAATCGAGATATGAGGAGCTCGCGCGCGGCATACAGATTGACGAAACGTTTGTAGACGGAGAGTTTATCTGCTTCAGAAATAGGCTCGCGATCGCTCAGAATTCCCCCCCCCCCATCATGTGCGCGCCAGCGCGGCTTGACAGCACCAAGCGCGGGGGCAAGAAGCTGTGGCCGGTCTTTTTCTCTGCCAACTGGGCGCTGCAGGTTTCGGTCTGGTTTTTCCTTTTCGATCCGTTCGTGCAGCCTGCCGGCAGGTCGTCGGTCCAGAATCCCCTCCCATGACTCCGAGTCTCCTCTTCACTTCGAGCTCCTGTTCTCTCCTCCGGAGAGGTCGAGTTGGTCGCTCGGCTCCTGACATGATTCGGGGCGGGTGTTACCTTCCGCCCGGCCGAGGCCCGCGCAGCCATTTTGCTGGCACCGGTTCTCTAATCTAGGGCGTCGGTGCCTGTGATCGTTTCGGCTTCGCGTCTTCTCCCCCCCGTTTCACTGCTTGTCCCCCTCCTGCTCGTGCCGTTTGGTTTTGACCCGTCTTCGCGTTTTGCGCCTCGTTGTTTGCCGTCCCCCTCTGGACGGGTTGTGTCCCGTGGTGATGATGGGCCGTCGGTTCACATCCGGGTCTCTTCAGCTGCGCTTTTCCCTCGCTTTGTTGTTCCCCCCGTCATGCACTTGCGCGTTGCTCAGCATCCGTTCGCCCCGCCCCCTTCGCCGGGTGCCTGAAATTTTCATAAGCCTACGCGATCTGGCCTTTGTACGCCGCCCATGTCTCTCGGGTGCAGGAACTTGCCTTCTGTGTGCCGCCTCTAGTCTCCATCAAACGTCGCGTCGGGGTTGGCGAAACTGAGTGATGCCTGCCAGGGGTCCCCCGCGTCGTGGAACATGATGCCGCCGAGTTGCAGCTTGGCTCCCGCGGATCTTCCCCCTCGTGGCGAAACGAATGCAGGTTGCTCGTTCTCCTTTTCTAGTCGAGTGAGTATCTCCGGACGATGTTGTCTCCTCTCTCTTCCCTTCGTCCCGATTCTCTTCGCTTATCCCGTGGTGTTGTTTCGATTCTCTAGCTCTACCGACCATCGAAGAGCCAGACCGTCTACTTCGCATCTATAACGCGAGCGTTTATGCAGTTTGGGACGACAAGGGGACTGCTTCCCCTCTGCCATGCTCCACCCGGTGACTTCCCCACGTTGTCTCCTTCCCACGTGGCCGGGCGCAATCAATTCCAGTATTCCGCGCCCAAAAAGCGGCACCGAATTCTTCTTGCGAGCAGCTCAACTCCTTGCACGCATGGTCTTGTTCGAGCCCTCGCGAGCGACCCTGTGTTGTCGCCATGATGCGTGTGTTTGTCCGAAATAGTTTCAACCGCCGGCCAATGCTGTCTCTTTCGCCCCCCCCCCAAGCGAGACCGGCAGTCTCGACCGCGCCTGTCGCCTACGGCCGCATACCCGACGTAGAACGGCACCCCGTGTATCGGGCGAGTGCGCCAGTCGTTACCGAGTTTTTTCCAGGCGACATCAGTCGGCGACATGAACCCGTTGGTCGCCTGGAAAGGCCGAACGACCCCAGGAACTGCACCGCCTCTGATCTTACATGCGTCCTTCGACAGGCTCTCGTCTCTCCGGGGTCCTACACCGACCCGGTAGCCCTGCAGGTGTGCTCGGAGCCGGCGCCTGTGACGACCAACCTCGACGTCGGACGCACGCTGCTCGAACCTCGTACTCCCCTCTCCTCGCTGTCAGCACCCCACTCTGCCCGCTTTTTTTTGCCGACTGCGGCAGCTGCACCCCCGATCGCCTAGCACCGACCGTCCACTTCAAGGTGGCGCTTTTCCTGAAACTACCCCCTCCCAAGCCTACGGCTCGAGCGCGCTTTCGGCAGCGAGCGGTGGGCCCCCAGGTATGGCCATCCCTCGAGGTGAAGCACCGCTTCGAGATGCAGCTCTCCTCGGCTACGCGTCTCAACCCGACGTTGATGGGTGCCGGCCTGGCCTCGCTTCTTAATATGCCTTTTTCAGTGACCCACCCCCACTGGATCGGTTGCCTTTTTGCTCCAGCCTGCGCGCTGCCCCAGCGGCCCTGGCGGTAATGAATTAGGGGGCTTTCGTAAACGAGGACTCCGGCTCGCATCCCGGCCACTGTTTTTCTTTCTCCTCTCGCCAGACCCGCCATCTCCCTGCCCTGGCTCAAGCTGGCGCGGACATGATCTACAGCGAAGTTTGGACCCGACCCCCACGCGCGTCAGCATCGTACATCGGCACCAGCCTCGGACTCACCTGGGACCACGCATCATCACCTACCAGTCCGCCTCTGTCCGACGCGTGGTGCTTGTCACACACTTCTATCGATCTCTCTGCTCCTCCCCTCGGACTGGCGCTTGCCTCGTCGAAGCCGATGCGACCCGCGCAATGCCTGTTCACAGGCTACGTCACCCCGCCTCCGTGGCGCGTGACTCGCGCCCTGTTACGAGGTGATTTTTTTCCTCTTGCCCGCAAGAGGCCTGGCTAGCGGAAATCGTTCGTCGAGAACCTGAAAACGGAAACCTTTAGCCCCAGAGCCCAAGGCGCCCGCGCTTCAACCGGAGAAGACTCTCTCGCCGAGTGTGGACGCCAGGACCACCCACGTTCAACTCAGTCACAGGATCGGCCCCGGCTTGGCAGTTTTACGCCACCGTGATGCCCCATCCTGCTCCGCACGCGCGGACGGCTCCCCAACCGCAGCAACTTCCCGCGGGCACAACACCCCTTTCGTGCCTGCGTTGCTCCGCGACTACCCGGTGTGACGTGACGTGATCTCTGATGCAAGACGCGAGATTTGAACCTTAGCCCAGACGGTCCCCTTCGGTCCCCCCTCTTGGCCCACCGAATTGTTTTACGGTCTTCGGACGGCCTAAACTCGTCGCGGCCTTTTCTCCGGCGTGCATCGAAATTTCCCCAGCCGATTTTCGGTCTTTTCTTCACGCTGGTATCAGCTTTTGTTCATCTGGTGCTAGGAAGCCGCTTCAGAAACGACGGTTTGTGTAGAGTCATTTCTACTTCCCCTT
>Ga0179591_1345333_pt1 | contig 12525 bp, 16 predicted proteins | sample CZOMad2_1_08_16f_FD_182891 | JGI IMG/M metagenome (GOLD analysis project Ga0179591, IMG submission 182891) | Vadose zone soil fungal communities from Angelo Coast Range Reserve, California, USA - CZOMad2_1_08_16fungal (PacBio error correction) | ecosystem: Environmental > Terrestrial > Soil >... | reverse complement strand
TAATAGTTGTCCCGTCGTGCGGGTATCGTGACGATGTTCTTTACCGTTTTTAGACCCCTATTGTACCCCTACCTTGCCGCGAGGACCTCGCCAAAGCAATTGTCCTTTTGTGTCACAACTCCCCCCCGCCCACCTTTCAAGGGTCGGGCGCTACCGGGCACAAGGCGAAGACGAAGCGTTTCTCTCCGAGTTCTCTTATTTTCCTTCCCCCCCCTCTTGAGCTGGTCCATCATGGAGGCTGAGACAGACTTTTTTGTCTCCTATGCAGGCACGCTTCCCTGATGTCGGTGCTTCCGGCCGGCCCGACGGCACAATCCTCTTTTTCCCTATCCGTGTGTGTAGTTTCCCCCCCCCCTGATACCATCAGGTTCGGACATGCTCGCGCCTTGAATGGCCACAAGAAGTCTAGTTCCCGCACTTCCCGTCTGACCTTCATGGCGGCTGACTTCGTGTGACCGCCGCATTCCGGTCTTGATTTTACACAATTTTTCATCTTCTCTCCCCTGTTCAACAAAGACTTTCTCTCTTTCGTTTTTCAGACCGCTTTCCCTCTCCTTCTCTTTCTCTTAAGTGTGTTGTGTTGAGGGTCCCCCCCAGCGTGTTAAGCCCTTCAACCTTTGCGGCATATAGTTCTTGAACTGATCGACGCGGGCTGCTTGTGGCAAATCCCCGTCACTGGCTTGCGGTCGCCCGCTCATTCCCATTTTTGCTCCCTTCTTTCTTTCGCTTCTCGAAGGCTGTCCCATCTGCGGCGAGCAGGTTCCTCACTGCCGGTTGTCTGGTTTCCCCGTTTTGGTTTCCAGCTTCCCCCGTTTCTATTGCCACTCGGAGATCAACGTGCCGCGGCCAGACGTTCATTCTCGCCGTCCCGTTAAATTTCTCGATTTGCCCCGAAGTGTCCTCCCTCTTCTGTTGTCGCGCATCCATTGAAGCGTCGACGACCACATTTGCTGTGAGCTCACAGCAGCGTATTCTCCGCTTCCTGCCGCCGTTGTGGCCGTGCAGCCCGTTTTACCCTGCTCATTGGATTAAGTCGTCTTTCTTTGCATGCCCCCTGGTTACTTTAGGTCTTGAGCCAAAGGGTAGGGCCCTGAGTATGCTACCATTTACACGCCAGTCGCGGCACCGCAACGCCACCGTACTGCACAGACTTTCGGTAATTCTTCTGGTACTTCTGCCGATAGGTCTCTTCCAGTTTTGGCGGAGGAGCCGAGGGATGATTCCCTCGTACTTTTTGTTCCTATCCCCCCCGATTTCTTCGAGATTTGGACCTTATAGTCGGGCAGTTGCGGCCCTCCACACCGCGTGGCGATGCCAGCGCGTGGCCGGCATTAATGGTTTTTTCCCTACTTTTTCCTCGCACCCCTGAGTCCGCCGCCTTTTACGCGACACACTCCCCTTCCCGGCAGTGGTCGTGCCGCCTCCGTCAGGCGGAAAGTGCCTATCCGTATTTTCGGTCCTCCCCACTTTCGTGCCCATGCCTCAGCTTCATAGCCTGATGAAGAGAGCGCTCCAGCCCCTTTTTCGGGCATTTCCAATTCGAGAGATACTGATTTCGACGATTTTGTGGTCCGTGGGCTTGGCGGGGGCTTTTTGGCGCTTAGCCCCTTTCCTCTGATTATTGAACGGCGGACACGTCCACTCTTTATTATTGTATTTTGTAATTTTTGTGAGATCACATCGCGATCATTACTTCCTTCCCTAACCCAATTGTGAGGATTTCCCTTTTCCAGTCTGATTCGCGCGCTCTTCCGCTTTTGTCTTCTCCGGATTCTCATACCTTCCCCCTTTTATTGTCCTGGAGCAGGCGTTTCCAGCCTTAATTCGGAGACGATGGTGTTCGAAGCGATCCTAGATACGGACGAAGCGATGCGTTCTTGGACGCTCGCCATCAGTCCAGTGGTGGCTAAATTTTTCCCCCCCCTTCCCAAAAGTCCGTCCCCCCCCTTGAACACGGTCAAGTCGAGCTTCTCGCAACCCGAATCCTTACACCTTCATGTCGCCTTCCTCTTGACGTGTCTTCCCCTGCCCTTATGGTTCGACGCTCAGAAAAAACTTTTCCTACTTTCCGGCGTCTCACCATGTCCACAGGGCGCGGCGAAGTCGGGCGGGTAATCTATTTCCCCCCATTCAGTCTTCTTCTCTTTGGCGGCGCGCAGAAGCGTCCCCTCTCCATATTGTTGCCTGCGCAGCGGCAGAGCTTGCGGCCGGTTCGCGATCTGTCAATCGTCTTTATTTGGGTGCCTGTTTTCTTCTCTGCCCCCTTTTCAGACATGTCATGACATTGCAATAGGCCGCTGATTTGCTATGATCTGAAGGTGCTTCTGAGTTTGATTCGTGGTCATCGCCTCGAGCGTTTTGACTTCGTCGGGTTACCCCTCTTTTGAAATGCGTGCTTTTGAGGACGGATGGCGGCGCCATCCTATACAGGGTCCTTATCCTCTCCCCCGCAGCCGAATTTTGTAGACTACAACTACCCAGTTTCGTTCTTTATCTGTCCAGACATTTTTTTTCGCCCGCGTGACCTCAGCGGCCTCCGTACCCCTCCAATCTCGGGGTGTCTGTTTAAACTCCCTGAGGCCCTCCTTTACAATTGAGCCCACTCGCTCAAACTGTGTCGCTTTCGGTATTCCTGTGGTTGTATCCCCTCCCCTCTTTCCTTTTATGAGAACACAACCCCCCAATACGTGACACGAGATGAGGATTCTTTTTCCGACTTGCTCTTGTTTGCCGCCGGGCCGCTGGGAATTGGAGCAAGTGTCTTTGTTCATCTCCCTCTCTGATCCCCCCCTCTCCCTTTATTGGATTGCGCCGATGCTTTTTCAATCAAGGGTTGTTTGGTGTTTTTTTTGCGGCGACAGATCGTAGTCCCAAGAGCTGGGCCGGTCCCTGCCCCTCTTTTACGGCGCCAACCTTCCTTCATATGGCTTTCCTCTGTAGTTGAATCCCGTGGAAAGAGGAGCAGACATCTTTTCAAACTATCGCGGATGGTGAAGCCTACACACTCCCCCCCCCCGATCGACGGCTCCCCCAACACGCTCGCGCGCCGGTGGAGTCTTTTCCCAGTTGGTCCGTCGTTGCCGACAATAACGCTCTTACAAGATTCGGCCCTGTTTCCCCTTTTGCCCCCGAATGGCAGCCGCCGGTCTACTACTCAAAAGGTGAGAACCACTTCAAAATTGGCTGTTCAAGATGCACTTTTCTATTGACGGCCTCTCTTTACTTTCGCTTCCCAAATGTATTGATGGGCATGGGTTTCACTTCGCCGACCTGACACCCTATCTCTCTCATGTCGATGGCGGTACCCCTCCTTTTCCAGCACAGTATTGGGAGATGTAAATTTGGTTGGTTTGCGTGACCCCTTTAACCATTTCGCCACCGTCCGAACCGCCGTTTCCCGGGATTTGTCCAGCTTATGTTAGTCCCGTTTTCATCGTCCTCTTTTTTTAAATTGAAAGACACTTTGTTGACAACGCGTCTGGTAGTGGGGAAACCCCCGGTTGCCTTTTACCCCAGCGCGCAAGTGCCAGTATCTCCTTGGATAATCCCTCCATTTTTTTTTTTTGTCTGCGTCATCTATGGCATTGGTTTGTTGCGGACGGCAAGCACTGTCAAGCATCCTCCCCAGCCCTTTTGTGTAAACTATGATCTGGCTCAGTTTCAGCATGCCTCGAAGCCGGCCCCCCTTCCCTCTTCCGATCTCAAATTCCTTTACCCCACTTTACTGGGCGGTTGGGTGGACCTGCTTGTTTACTTTCCTCCGACCCCCCCCCCCATTCTGAAGTTTACCTCTCATCCTTCCCTTTTCCGTTGACCCAATAGTCTGATAGGTGGTTGCAGTCTGCGAGTTGCCCCCACGCGCCTCCATGCGGTCAGCCCTGAACCTCATCCCTCTTGACTTTACTAGACACTGCGGGCCTTGACGACAGCACCTTTTAGTTTCGGCCCCCTTTTTTGCTTTTTTCCCCCCCCTGGTGGCCTATTTCACCGCCGGCCCATTGCATGAGTTTGTAGTCCTTTCTCTTTTTTTCTTTCGGCCTCAAATTCCCCTTCGCTTCCGGCAGATCGCACCCGCCTACGGCGCGAGTGTTGGCTCGGCTCCGGCTCTTGTGTCGGTTGGGCGGGCGTCCCACCCTTCCCTCCTTGATTGGTCTATCCTTGACCAGTTGATCATCTGTTCCTTGGTGGCCGGGGCTGAGCCTCTGCAGGAAAGTTTCTCCGGTCTGCAACATCTTTCTTGCTCATTCCGGGCTTTTTGCTTCAAGCCGAGCGGCGCGCATTGGTCTTGTCACCTTCCGGTCGGATGTCGGTCGCGTTGCTCGGCTTGCGAAGGCCGCAACACGTCTCTGCCATCCCAATTACCCCCCCCTTCCCCGGCAAACGGCTGCATCAGTCAGGCGAGAGGCTTCCCGACCAAATACTACATCTTCTGGTCCCCGTTATTTTTTGTGTTGTTCTGAGCGTCCGCGTCTGGCGCCTAATTAAGCACCTCACGCGCGATTTCCGATTGGTGTCTACCCTCCTTTTTTTCCCTCTTTTTCCCTTGATCCCGCCGCCAAACTATCGTGTTTCAGGCGAGGCCGCGATTTCACTGCAGCTTGATGATTCCCCAACTATAAGTAATCACAGAACTATTGAGTTGTCGGGCGCACTTTCTTCGGTTTCTCCTTTGCAAAACATCGTCGCCCTGCCCCCTCAAGTTTTCGGAGTTCGCCCCTTTTGCGAAGCAATGCGCAGTCCGCGCGACGTCAACAAAATTCTGAAGTTGCTCTGAAACCTCAGTCCCCCCCTTCCCCTGCAGATTCATCGCCGGCAAGCCATGCAGTGCGCTATCTCCCTGTCATGTTCATTTAGGCCCCTTGTCCGCTGCTTCCCTCCACACACCCGACGATGAGACAGATCCCTGCCTCTTGGCCATGCCTCATATTCCTTTCCTTCAAGCCAACCTCGCATCTCGACGCCGTGCTGCTCGACTCCAGATTGCTTTATAATGGCCTTTGACAAGGCGAACCCCTTCTCCCTCTCCGGCGGGCTGTGATCGCCTTTCAGCATGATGCAATTTGTCGCGACGTACGACCACACCTGTCGCTCTGTAAGGCCACCTGCATCGTGAACAAGCGTCTTGATTGTCATGTCTGCTTTCTTAACCGCTCGGCACCTTTTGCCCGTGTTTCCTTGCCGTTGATTGGGCCAGGCGCACACTGCTCTGGCTCAGATCGCGGCCTCTCCCTCCCTAGACAGCTTCTCCATACGGATGACGCTGGAAACCTCTTTCCCGAATGTACCTGTCACGCTGTTTATGCACTTCCATCGCCGGAGGCGCCCGCCCTTGCGCTGCCTCGAGCCGCTGAGACCAGCTCTTGCTAACTAGCCTACCCATTGTTCTTTTCATTCCCAGATTCCTTCAATCGATGGTTGCTTCCCTCGGGCCCTCATCAAATATATGTTTTTCCCTTCCTAGGACACAATCCGCTGGGCCCTAGAAGCCACAAACATGCCCCCAGAAAGCCGAGACAGGTCACACATGCCAGACGATTAGCTCTCCTGTCCCTTTCTTCCTTTGATGTCCCCATAAGAAAGGATATGCTGCTGTAACCTTTTTACACTTGCCGTTTTTTTCGAGCCCATTGCCCGAGCTGGGTCCGCCTTCTAGCGGCTTGCCCTCCCCTTCGGGCTTTTCGTTGTGCGGCCGTTGCGATTCATCGGCCGTCCTTCTGCGGCTCGAGGTAACGGCGACGCCCCGCGGCGCTCCCAAAGCCTCGTTTTCTTTTCTTCCCCCCGAATCCTTCCCTACGGAAAATTTCCCACGAATCAGGGCGCATCGGAGACCCCCCCGACTGTTGAACGACACCCCAAATCCCTCCGGGGAGCCGCCCCCCCCCCCCCCTTTTTCCTGCCCATCTTTTTCCCGGTACTTACCCGCATGCCTCCCTCGGGCAAGGTCATCTTTTTGGGTGAGTGTCTCGGCCTTCGAGGTTGACCGTGTGGTCTAATCTCAGGTTGTTCCCCCCTTTTTTGAGCTCGGACCCCATGCCAAGCATACAGCAGCTTGGAACAACTTGTTTTTCACCCCCTTTGCGACCAAGGTTTCTGGGTTGCGAAGGCAACGGCGCCTCCGACCGCCGCTCCCCCTCCTCCTTCCTATTTTTTCCCTTCCCTCCCCCATGGCGTGTCAAGCATGGATTATCGACCCCTCTTTAGTTTCGAACTTCGGTTTTTGATGGACTCTGTCGGCGGCCGTTCCTTCGGCCTAGGCCCCTTTCTAGTAGTCCCCAATATGCCGTTGCGCTGCACCACAAGCCGGCAACCGGCAGTGGAGGACTTTTCTAGCCTACGTTACTTTGCAACCTCGTTTTGAGTCTCGCCCCTCCCGGCCGCCATTGACTGATTTGCCCCCCTTCTCAATCCCTCCCCAGTTCCCTTCCTTTTCCAAAGGATCCGGATCATTTCTCCCCGATATGGCCGCTCGTGTTTCTTCTTGCTCCCTTTTGGCACCTCCTATTATCTATTGTTGTTGTTTAGCGATGCCCAGCGTGCGCGCGCCGAAACACGTAGCGTGTCCTATTTTCTTGCCTTTTTCTCCCGACCTTCCCTCTCTTGTTAATCTTTCTGAAACGGCCCTGCGTTGGCCTGCCCAGAAGCACTGGCGACTCTTGTAGTTTTGCGACGAAATCTTTGACATATGATCCTTGTCGACCGGTTCACGCCCTTTTCCTTTTGCATATTGTGGGTTTAATTCCTTCCAAGTTACTTTCTTGACCTCTTCCCTCTTTTGGCTTCCGAAAGCCGGCGTCGCCGACATATAAGCCCCCGAGAAGATTTTCAATCCAATTTCTTTTCTTTCGAGCATCAAATTGAAGCTACCAGCATTGCTGTTGAGCGTACAGACCTAGATTTCTCTCTTCTTTAGTCTTCCCTTCGTTTTTGATAGCAGCCCGACCCCGGGATGCGCGGATTTTCAAGAGTTTTTCCCCCTGTGATTTTGACCTCAGGTAGAGAGCCCCTGGTTGGCCCATGATCTTTCACACAAATTTTTTCTCCCTCACCTTTCTTCTACAGTCCCTCCCCAGCAACAAGGGCCGATGGAGTCATGCGAGAGTCTTTTTCCCCGATAGGTCCCTGCACCGTTTTGGCTGAGTTGGATTCGTGACCCTTTTTTTTCCCAGATTTTTCCGATTCTTCCTCTTATCTCCCCAAGATACAGGGTCGGGACCGTGCAGGCGTACCCCTCCAACCATCCCCCTTTCTTTGCTGATGGCCAGCCGGGCGGAGTCGCTGCCTCGCAGCTCCCGCGACTTCTCCTCTTTCCTCTACCCCCAGTCCTTGACCATCAATTAGCCGGGCTTGGAACGCCGCTCGTCAGGCGCGACCTTCATTCTTAACCCCCTTAGTCTTTCCAGTGTTTCCCATGCCCGGAAGGCCGCAATCCTGAGATTCATATTCCTTTCTGTCCCCTCCCTTTCTTGGTCAGTAACAGGCGAGCGATCTGCTGGCCGAAGATTTTTTTTGTGCTTGATTTGCTTTTGGACTTTGTTTGCTTCTCGCGGCCCGAGGAGGACGGCCAGTTCCCAATAGTTTTTTTTGTCTCCTTCTTTTTCTTTTTTTAGCAATTCGCTATATCATCCGCTGCAGTGAATCCACCCAACAAATTTGGAGGATGCAAATTGCAGCAGGACGCTCGCGCCTCGGCCGAGTAAGATTTCCCTTTCCCCCCTGTTTTACGTCCCGTATTTTAGCTCCCGGAGGTTCGCGATCATTCAGGCGGAAATAGATTTTTTGACCCCCCTCCCGATTCTTCCGTTCCTTTTGAGGCACCCTATGTCGGTTCTTCTGCCGCTATCTGAGAAATTTTCTCCTTGGTGAAATTCTTTTTTCCCTCTTTTTTCCAGTGAACGTTTCAAGGTGCAATCGAGGCTAAAACGCAAATGTACTTTCAGACTTTTTCCTTTTTTCTTGCCCGTCAATTCCTTCCCGAGTTTTTTTGCACCCTCCCACATGGGCCAATGAGGCGGTCACAAGACCTGAACCTGGAGGTTTCCCAGTATCGTCTGTAAGCGCGACATTCAATTGTTTTTCCCTTTTTGTCTTCTCCGAACCGGAGCGCAAAGATTGAGATTTGTTGACTCAGGCTGCACTTGTTTTCTTTTAGCTTTTAGTTGGAGTGCCAGTCGATTGGTCTTTTCCCCTCTAAGTAGACCTTTTCCCCCTGCCCCTTCCTAATTTTTATCAATAGCCTGCATGCCTTCTCTTCCTATTAATTCTTTCTCCGAGTATTATTTTTAGGTGCCTGCTTCGTGTGACGTAGAGAGCCCCCCCCCCTCATTCCTCCAATTTCTTTCCGGCCAGGATGGATGGGGCCATCCCCGCTCAAGGTGTTTTTCTTTACTACCTTTGCCCTTCCCTCCTCTTTTTTTCCTTTGGCGGCCAACTAAAGGTCTTGAGCAACGTCTTCTTCAGTGGTATCGCCTATTTTGCCCTGCGGGCCTCCGCCACGCCAACTCTCTTTTTTCTTCCATTTTTTCTCATTGCTTCCCTCCAAGCCATCGCGCAAAAACGCTGCGAGTTTTTTTTCTCCTTTCAGTACCGTCCCAGAAATCTTAAATCGTCTCCACAACACCCACTAATGGCTAAGAGTCTTCTTAATGTCTCTATCTCCTTCCCCCTTTTTTCTTGGGTCGGCGCCCCCCGGCCTTGGAGTTCTACTTGGTGCTTTGAAAGTCCGAGCACTCCGCTTCTGGCCGGGCTGACTACTCTATTTTCACTCCCCCTGTCATCCTCTTTTTTTCAAGAATTTGCGGGATTCGTGCACGTCTGTCATACTGGCACCAAAAATATGCATTGGAGGACCCTCCTCGGGCAACCGCTGTCACGAGGAGCAGCTTGTTCCCTTCACCATTCCCGGACCTCTCTCGTTAACGCAACCCGCACAAGTTATTTTTGTTGGGTGTTTTTTGTTTTGGTTGTTTGTTTGTGTTTTTGTGTTTGGTTTTGTGGGGGTAGCCGGCTGACCACCCTCTCCTGATCCCTTAGTAGTTTGGCTCATTGGGTAATTCCGGCTATGTCGCCGACAAGACCCCCCTTCCCCAACTCTTCTTGCAATGGTTCGGAGTGAACTACTTTAAGATAATTAACCCACCCCGTACCCCCAGTTTTTGTTGTCGAAACCAAGTGCCGTTCCCCTTCCCCCGGAGGTTTGGTTATTTTCTATTGATCGATGACTAAGGTGAAGGGCTTTCCTCGGCTTTTCTCGCTTGGGACCGTCCGACCTGCAACCATCCCCTCATTTGGTCTTCCTTTCTCTGGCTTGTCACAGACTTCACGCACTCATTGGCCCCGATTTCACTTTTGTTGTTCGGCGAATTCCCCAAAATCCCCCTAGATTGCCCCTCTTTTCCCGTTCTCCCCGATTCTTTTTTGACGCTATGGTGTCACTTTGCTCGAGGTCCTTGTCCAATTGCTCCAGTCCTTCTTTCACACCTGGTTCGGGATGGCTTGCCCTATCTTGCCTTTCCCCTTCTACCCCCCCTCCCTATCTCTCCTTTTGTTGTTGTTGAGTTCTATAGGTCCCATTTCTGTGCCGGGACGGCACGTCGCTATGTTTCACCCTCCATCCGTCATCCCTCTGTTGTTACATGATCTGGCTGGCAATCAGCAATGCATCGGACGGTTTTCTGCCCCCCATCCACTGCCCGACTGCCTCAGGGACTTGTCACCCTTTTGGGCGCGCACAACGTGCCCCCCTGAGGTTTGCCTCGAATTGGGTTCTTTACGCCGAACCCCTTTCCATTATCTTTTTTTTCCATTTTTCCTACGACTGAAGACCAGATCTCCGCGTCGGTGTCGCAGTTTGGGCGAAGTGCCCAAGTTGTCTTTTTTTCCATCACGTTTTCACCTGCACGCGACTGTAGTCTACATCCCCCCACTCTTTGACAGCCTTTCCCGCAGAGACACCCTCTCTCCCCAGTACTTCAGAGAGGAGAGACACTTGCGTGCAGGATGTGCGGCGACACGCGATCCGCGGGCTTATTTCACTTAGCCCCTTGAATTGAGAATCTGTCTTTCTGGACCTTCTTGTCTGATACGGCTCTCCCCTTCAACTTCCCATCCTTTCACCGCCTCAGGCGCAGATCGGTTTGTCTTCAGTAGGCTTCTCTGGGATTTGGCGGCGTCCAAAGTCCTCCTATATCGTTACCTCGCCCCAATTTATCTTCGCCGGCTTTTCCTTTGAGCGTTACCTTCCTCTGACGTTTTTGAAATTTTGGAGACGGGCGAACGTCTTTCTCCTGACCCCAGGTTCCGAGAAGACGGGCGAACTGGTATGAACATCTAGTTTCTCTCCAGGCGCTGTCGCGTGGCTCTGTCTCGCTTCCCCACGGCGATCTGCTCCCCTCCCATCTCTGTTAACCCCCGGCGGCCCACAGTAGGCGAGCGCTTTTCCATACTAACTTTTTTGGCACGTATTGGTGTTGTTTAGCGCCTTTCCCCTTTTTTTTGGTCCCTGAATCCCCCCAGCGCGGTTGGCGCGTGGGGCTAAATCTTGCCTTTCTTTCGCACTTCCCGTTAACCCTTTCAAAACCCTATCGTTTGTTCACCCGCGATTTCCCCCCCCCCCTGCCCCCTGCTGGACCCCTCCTACAAGCTCTACGTGATCAGCACGACCTTTAGTTTATTTGGTCGAAACTTCCTTCTTTTCCGGACTGCCCAATGCGTCCGCTTTTTTTTTTCTGTTCCCTCCTACAGTAAGTGATCCCTCCCTCCCGCCCCTTTGACAGTATTTTTCGCGATCCCTAGTCCCCCCCCCTATTTAAGATTTGTAGGCACCAGACATTGCCTACCGTTCCAGTACATCTTCTTTTCTCCTCTTCATGCAAGAGATCTAGGCATTCTCATTAGTGAACGGTCACTATTCCCCTGAAAGCCACCCCCTACGTTTCTTTTATTTACTGAGCCTCCCTACTCTGTGTAGTTTAATCTTCCGCTGAAGGGAGCACAACCCCTCTGAATCTTGTTCAGGTGCGCCTAGCCGTTGGCAGAATTTGAATGTCCCACTGCCCCTCTTCACTGCTTTTCCTCGCCGCCGCCCGTGTTCTGCTGTGTCTCGCATCCTCTGCTTTCCGGTGTCGAGCGGCGAAACCTTCTTTAATCTTGCACGATTTTTTGAACGCCCTGGCTGGATTCCTGGTGCTCGTGTCGATCAGATTTCCCTTTCCCTTTTCCCTTTTTTTTGTCTCTGTTTCCCTTTATGGGCGTGGCTAGATAGCTGCTTCCGAACTAGACCTTAGCCTCCTTCCCCTTACGGTGTGTCTTTTAGGTTTCCCCCGTGTTTTTAGACGTCATGAAGGCGTCCGCCGGTTGTGCAATCCATAGGGACTTGATTATCCTACTTCCTCCGGATCGGTTTTTAGGCGCGCTACTGCCGACAACCTTCTCCTCCAATTTGCGTTCCGTAAGATGAGCGAGACGGGCTTTATCTTACCCCCCTCCCGGATGACCCCGATCCACTCTCTGGACTGGCCGCCGGGCACGGGCCGCGAAGCCCATTCTCCCCACCTCAAATCCTCCCTCCTGCCCCCCCAATACGTCGGCAGCGCGCCTGGAACCTTTTCACGAGGACCCATCTGGGGCCTTCCGCCTCTTCATTCAGTGTCGTCCGGGGAATTTAAATCCCTTTTTTAAGTATAGTAGCTTTCTCCTTCTTTCTTGTGGAAGAGGGGGCGGCACGCCCAAAATGTTTTGTACTTTTTGTTGCCCTCTGCCTTTCGGTCGATTCAGTCGTGCGGAGCGAGATTTGTCCCCCCTTCCCTCTCGCCCGCCCCGATCTGCCCCGTCTCCCCCCCGCGCCCCCCGGGGGGCGGAGCATAAGATCTCGAAATTCCATCCTTCTTGTCGTCGTAGCATAGCGATATTCTCCCAAGACGGTGAACGACTCGACCCGCGGCAGACTGTTCCCCCCCAAAGGTGGTCCCCTCGACCCCGCAACTTACATCGAGCATTCAAGCGGGACCCTTCCTGCTTTTTTGTTCGTTGATCGGGCTGAGTTTTCCACCCTCTGGTTCACTCCCTTTGCGTTTGAGTTGACCGTGGAAACATCCGTCGTCCTCCATCATTTTTTTCTTTTCCGGCCACAAGTTCGCAGAATCTCCCGCTCCCCCTCACTCCTCGACCCACAGCCTGGGCGTCTTGGTCAGTTCCCTTTCTTCTCTCCTCGAATGGTTTTTTGTCCCCCGTCTTTTTCTCGAGGTCGGGCGACGCAGGCATTGCGGAAGACCTTCCCCACAATATAGAGGGTTTTTCAATATGCGTGTGGAGGCACCCCACTATGGTCCCAGGCAACGGCAGGGGTGTTTTTCCCTTTCCTTTTTCCTCTCCTTGGCTCTGTCTGCACCCCTGTTAGAGCGCGCCACCGACGGGCGCCCATTTCATGTAGGGATTCGCAATTCCCGTGCCAGTGCCTTTATCTTTTTTCCCCCCCCCCTCTTCCCCTTTCTTCTCCTTCCTCCCCCCTCCTTTTTTTTTTCTGCGGCC
>Ga0179591_1329571_pt1 | contig 12527 bp, 12 predicted proteins | sample CZOMad2_1_08_16f_FD_182891 | JGI IMG/M metagenome (GOLD analysis project Ga0179591, IMG submission 182891) | Vadose zone soil fungal communities from Angelo Coast Range Reserve, California, USA - CZOMad2_1_08_16fungal (PacBio error correction) | ecosystem: Environmental > Terrestrial > Soil >... | reverse complement strand
GGTTACAGATTAAAGTAACCCAACAAGAAGGCCAGTCTTTTTGGTGTTCATAGCTTTCGAAACTTTCGCAATTGATGAGTTGCGATTGAATAACCAACGCCCTCTTTTTCTCCAACGTTGTTAAAATTGATCCCTGTTTTCTTTTTTCTCTGCTCCCATGGTGTGGGGCGAACTATGTAGACCTTCAATCGATCTAACGATGGGGTTTTTCTCCATCATCGATCAACAGGTTTTTCCCCTAGATCTGTGGAAGACTTTCTGTGGAAAGTGGCGCGCCGTACTGACCTTCTGACTTCGATACAAGGGCCCGCTTTTTTTCTGTTTTACTCGTTGGTTCTCTAAGAAGAACTAGTATGACTTCACCCACCCAGCTTCAGTTTCTTTTGGTAGCTCAATGCAATTGTGTAGATGCCCCCACACATTTATTTGTTCATGCATCTCGCGACATACTTAGGATCCATAACCTCTGCCGCTGGGATGTTCTCCACATCTTCTCTCTTTCCCCTTACTTCCAAAGCAATCCGAGCGCCAATCTTTGAGATATGCGCCATTTGATCCTTCCCATGTGCCTATCTTATTCTGTCCTTTTTACATCAATGTTTTACTCTTTTTCTCCTTCCGCCCCTTCTCTGTTCTCTATCCTGAATCCTACCCGTGGCGTCCACACCATTTCGGTCTTCCAAATCATTGTCGGCTGTTATGACCTATTGTGTTCTTACTCCACCGTGCTGCTGCTTTCCCCCTCCCCCCTTGATTCCGAAAACATAGCGTAACACACCTAAGTCTCCCACTAAGCTCTTTCGGAGATGGCATGTTTAACGTCTGACCACTCCTCCATCGAGAGAGATCGGAGATCGTGCTCACCCTTACCCCCTTCAAGCAGTCCCCTCAGTTCTTTTGTCTCGTTTCATGATATCCCAATGATCCGTGTTTCTCTCATCTTTCCGTGCTTGAGCGGCAGAACCCGCTCCCCCCCGACCGCCACGTCTCTCTTTGAACGACGATCATCACCCCTCCCCAGGCGAAGGGTCCTGAGTACCCTTCAGTTTATAGTTTTCCCAAGCCCTGTCCAAGGATTTCCAGGCTCATCGCCTCCCCCCGGCTCTAGAAACGTGGAATTCCTGCCCAGTTCATTCCGCCTTGTAGTTACAGTGCATTGCGATTATTTTTCAGCTTGAGCTAATACTTGAGCCCCCCTGCGCTCAGGGAATTCCTTTTTTTCACATACCATTCACGAGCACGTAAAATTCACGCCTCAGTTGTTTGTTAGGAGTTCGCTCGTCTAGTTGACTGCGCGGACGTACCCCCCGTGCCTCTAAATGAAGGTAAATTGTCAATTCCCTTATCTGTTTTTTTCCCCAGAAGGCTTCATACCTTTTTTCTGTGTCATGACGCTTCAGCTGCTGCCCTCCTATATCGCCGTCACACGCTATCTGCTTTCGGCGGTCAGAGTGTGATGATGAAACTTTTTATGTGCTTTCTTGTCTAATTTCGCTTTTCCCGGTTTTCCGGCTTGACTCGGTCTCGCGGCCGGCCTTTTTTTCTGCGGAGATGCCCCCAATCCTTTGGTCATGAACCTTGACTCCACCAAAGCGCCGCGTGGGATTCCAATGAGGTTGGTTTCCTTGATGGTTCTTGAAATTGATCTGTCAACTCTTGCCGTGTTTGTCACTGGGCCCGATGGATTATCATTCTTAACCAGACCGGGAACTTGTCAATATCAACGAAAACTGTGTGAACATTTTTTCCCCTCCCCCCTCTTGTGTTTGTAGCTGATATGTGATATCAAGTTTTCCTGAATCACCGCAGGAACTCCCTGAGCTGTTAACGTTGGTTCTTTCCCGGACCCTTTCTTTTACGTTTTTCTGGACGAAAACGCTATCCCCGGCGACGTTTTCGTTCTTCGGCGCTCCTTTCAAGTGAACCTCTCTAACACTTGATAGTCCAGCCACCCTTTCGGCCCCCCCCCTTTCTCTTCGGGCGGTGGCGAATACGCAGCAAATTATCAATCATTTCTCCTTTGATCCCTTTCAGAAGGATGTAGCCAACCTTCTTCGGAGCTTGATTGGGCTTGTCCCCTAGGTTTCGGATGAGACGGCATTTTTGACCACGATCTTCCCGGTCTTCGGATTATCCAGGAGCGAACCCCGCCTTGCCACGCTGCCCCCCGATGCAGTGGGATTCCCACGTATTTATTTCCCTTTCAGCGAAGTATCGGCTGGCTTTAGATCGATGCTTCGCTCCTGGCCTTCGTCTCGTTTTCATTCGGATCCATTTCCTTCCCTCTCGTTTGAGATAGCCGAAATTTTGAGTTACATTCCAGGAGTTCGTTCACCCCAAGGAAAGATACTTAGCTACCCACTTTGACTTCACCCCTTCGGTTTTCTACACTAACTTCCGTCTTGAGCGCGAGTGGCAGTTTCGGCTTAACGTTCTGAATGAAATTCCTCCTCTCTTGGAAGGCTCCTTAATGAAATCGTCGTCATGACGAAGGTGGAGCCCAGCCCAATGATCGCTCTATCCCTTTTTCCCCAGCGCCCTGAGAGCAATTTGTCCCCAGTGATCGATAACTGATTTCTGTGTCTTTTTGTGGTTTTTTTCCTTATTTTCCCCCAGTAAGGGATCGAGAACTGTTTTTGCGGGCTCTCCAGGCGGACGCAGTCCTTGCATTTCTGCACTACACACCAGTTCTCAGGCGGCGGCTTTCGTCCGCCCAAACACGTAAGTGAAGACATCCCCTTGCGTCAACCCCCCCACCCTTTCAAACTTTTTTTATTTTTTCGGACGTGGATGATCCGTTCTCGCCCCACACCTCTTTCGAAAGGTCATTGGCCGTTTCTTCCGGAGGCATTTCCCTAGCTTTTAAGCCCTTTTTTGCATGACTTCTGAATCAATTTATAAACCTTTAAATCTCTTTTCACCCACACCCCACGAATTCTCCTTCTTGTTCGTCGTTCATTGATTATGCATTCGTGCAGGCGTCCTCCCCAGCGCCTGCGCCGAAGCCTGACTCCCCGGCCATTTTTTTCCTCAGATGCTTCGGTCACACTCTGACCCCCTCACCTTTTAGACATCTACTGCCCTGAAAGCCCTCTTTTTTCTTTTTTTTTAGTGCCCGATTCCTGCACCCGGGCGCGGTAGACCAAAGGGAACCAGGGTTCTGTTAGTCCGCTCGCCCCATCGATCCCTTTCCCAACCCTGGAGTAACGTTTTGATGATCCTCTAAGCATTTTTTTTTTCTCCACACCCCCTACCCCATAGGTTCTTGGTGAATTTCCTTGTTCTTTGACTTCATGGTGAGCAGAGTCCCTCTTTGCCGCCTTTCGTTTTTCAAACTCGAATCTCCGCCAAACGTTTCGTCGTCCCTTCCCCCTGTGCACACAGCCTGGTTCTATGCACTGCATTTGAAAAATTCCCGTTCCCTCTCCAAGTAGTTGACTCTATGATTCCTTTTTCCCTCCTTGGGACCTGGCTGTTTACCCGACCCCCCCCACCTTGAAGACCCAATGCCAGGCCCCCCTTTTTTGATGGTTATGCCTGGAGGTCCACACTAGCGACGTCTTTTTTGTTTTCTTGCGCGGTTTTTTCCTGAACAATCCCCCGTCCACCGGTGGCTTTCTTAACTTGGTATGGTCGCCCTCCATTACCGCCCTCGCGTTTACGGCGGACATTTTCTTCGTTCCCCGTCGCCTTCTTTTTTCTTGGCTTGAGGCATTCGTAAACATGCCATCCTTACCCTTGAACTTTCTCTCCTTCTTTTTTTTTTCTCAACCGGAACCCTGAGGCCTGCCGCTCTCGCGGCTTGAGTATGGTGTGGTGTTGACTGTTGTTTCTTGTGGTTTGTGGCGCTTTGGCGGGTTTTGCCCAATTTCCACGGGGCCCAACCTTCGCTTAACCACACAAGTAGCCCCCTTCGACAACGCGCCATTGATAGCACCTGACTTTTTTGTTCGCGGGTAATTTATGCATTCCGATAGAGACCTCTCCGGTGTTCTCCGGATTTTTCTTTTTCCATAAAAATTATTTCAAAACCGTCCCTTCCACGCGCTGTCGACAATTTATTTTCCAACTGGCGCAATTATCTTCTTCGTTTTTCTTTTTAGCTTGAAAATTCGTGCTTTTGGAGTAATAACGTATCGCGATTGCCTCTAATGTGGATTGGTCTCCCCTTTTCCTTAGGCATGACCCAATCCTTATGTTTTGACCGCCCTAGTACCCACCATATGTCGAACTTCCCGTGAACTTTTCTGATCTGTTGTGGTTTTCTGGGCTTTTGCCGAGTTCGCGCGTCCCCCCTGACCTGCCCAACAGAACGTTCCAGCAACCGTGCGACTCCACTCATTCTGACTGCGCCAACCATGCGCAGCACCTTCTCCTCTTTCAGCCACATCGTTTCTTGGACAAACCTGGTACGCTTCCAACCACCTTCTTTTTGACCTCATACTCGAGCAGGTGCGACTTCATGTCTTTGACCCCCTAAAGCGTCCCTGCGCTTTTTCCCATCAGCAACTTGCTTTTTTTCAACCAGGCGTCCCCCCCCTCGTTGTTGCTTCGTTGCGTGATTAATCGCCCAAGATACGCCCAAGATAACGTTCTAAGACTCCTACCAACACCACACAAAACGACCTATCTCGAGGGCATAGGGCTGAGCATTAAGACCACAGACCAAAATACCACCTATCGGGGCACAATCTAACGCTGGTCCTCTCCCCCGTTGTCCTCTTCCGTGGTTGACGGGGTGCGGATATACAGTTGCAGCCCAACCATCCCAACTAATGGCAAAGATCGCGGCGTTCCTAAAAGCTCCCGATTTGCGCAATCGATATGGATACTACCCCCGACTGCCAAAAAAATCGCAATTTGACTACGGTTGCCCCCCCCCCCAATGAGGTTACTTTTAAGAATCATCGTGTTACGCTGTCTGCGCCCGAATAAGATATTCAGCACCCCCAAGGATTAGCTAGGATCCTATATTTTTTCCACCGCTCTGGTTTGTTGAGACCGATCATGGTTTGAAGTAACAAGATGATCTTGGGCGTTCCCCTTCCTATTAGTTGCGTACTTCAATTCTTCTTCGTGCTGTCTGTCTTCTCTTCATTTCTAGGTGCTGGCAGTTACCCCTGTTGCTCCGTTTTTTTCACGGCCTGGAGTCCCTAACGTTGGCCCAATCAGTACCAGACACCACACCCTCAGTATCTCCCTTATTTTCGGCCGAGACTGATCACTTGTTTTTCCCCCCAATATTGTGCGTAGAAGTCTTGTCCCCCACTGTATTGGTCTGCCTTCGCCCCCCGTACAATCCCCTCTTGCCACTTTTCAAGCCATCCTCCTTGGTCAGTCTTTTCCCCCCGGTCCAACAATCTCTTCCTTTGACACTAAGAACAAAGCATCCCTAATGCCCATTTTGCCTCCTCTAAATTATCCCTTGTGTAAGACATACCTTTTGAACCAGCGGGGGAACTCCCATTGTACAACTTCTACCGAAGACGGAAACCAACGCCAATCCCCTTGCCCCTCACCCACCTCCTGGCATCCTCGACGATCTCATTTACACTGTTCATGAAAAACCCCCCAACAATCTTGCGGTTCTTCGTTTCCCCCACGATGGCGACTTGTCTCCTTGGAATTTCGAAGTTTGAGCACCGAGACATATGCACCAACATCGACTTCCCCCCGAACCACCGGTAAAAATCCCGCCGGCTCTCTCTTAACTACAGAACAACCCACCAAGATGACTAAACAAAAATCTACCCTGACCTGGGACCCACCTAACATCCCACCCTCCCCTCGTCCATTCTGTAAGAGCCGACCACCTCCCCCCTTCCCTACCCGCCACCTTCTTCCCCTCACTACTCCTCTTTCCCAAAGGCTCCACCAGAGAATCGACCGTACGCCCAATCCAGATCACTTCCCAGGACACGGAACCTACTCCCTCCCTCACCCTCCCTCCCCCCCCCCGATCGCCATCTTGCTCTCAGTTTAAGCAGTAAACGAAGAATTTTATCAAGTCGTCCTTTTTCATTGATATCCCCATGAAACATGGTCCCCCTTTCTTTGACTGGTTTGTCGGTTGGCGCCCGCAGTAACGCTCCACCCGCCACCCCAAACCAGTCGCTCTTGTCCACGCCGTGCACACAATTATTCGGCAGGGGCATTGGTCGCTATAGTTCGAACTTAATATAGCATGCTATACCAGCCCTTGACCAATGTTGTGAAAGAAAGCCTATCATTAAATCAGTAAAGGCCTCCGTGTAGCTGTTTTTAGACCAGCCACATTCGGTCCATCTCCAGTTAAAAGGGACCTGAGACACAGGGGGAGTGCTTAAACCGGGCACATCCCGCCACAGTCCCGACATGGGGCCCTTACATACCTTGTAAACCCTGCAGTTCCCGACTAACCACCACAGAGCAGGAACCCCATTAATTCTCGGACGCCTTCTAAGTTTCCTGCCCGGAACCAAACCCAGCTCCAAGGTATTGTCGTCTTTTTTTTGCTCTTAGTGGTTTTATTTGAGCGTGCTCTCAGATCCATCATTTGCATTGGCTATTACCTGTCACTGCAGATCTCCGTTTCGAGAGTTGACTCCCCCCCCTTGGTTGCCCCTGGGATCAATACTCAACTCTCCTGAACCAGTGAACTCCTAATCTCGCGACAAAACCCTAAACAACTTTTCCGGATTTTCGAGCGTGACCCCCACCTTGATGCGTTGCGTACGGTTTTGACTCGCCTCTGACACATCCAGTGCCTGAAGAAAGGCGACTGAGTACCGAGGAATCCCTCGTCAGGGGCTGGAGGTTGCGATAGCATCCAGACTTCCAAATATCAACCTTAAAACGCAAAAATTAAGACCGTTCTTGCTTCCAAATGATGGTGTGTTGTTGTTTTTTACTTTTTTCTTTTTTTATGTTATTGAAATTGATAGATACTCCTTTTTTCTTGGTCCCACGATTGACGTATCTTCTTCCCCCGTACCCCTATGAAATTTCCTAAGGGAATCCACTTGCCCAGCTTGGGAACACCCTTTTCCCTTCAACTTAGGTTGTTTTAATCTGACTTCTCTTTTCCTCCCTCGACTGATAAGAGGAAATACAATCCCCAGTTTTCACCCCCTTGTTGGTTTTTCCTCCGTGTCCTTCCCCTTCTCAGCCTTATTTTTGGCCTTTCCCCTACAAACCCAAGTAAATGCGACGTTTTATTTTCAAAGGCCCCCGTACCATTCCACGTGTATCCTTGCCCCTCGCCAATGGATAGCCCCCAAGACCAACTCCAGTGTTGAGATCCCATTTCCGGTGGCCCCTGGTTCCACAACTTTTTTCCCCTTCCCCTTTAGCAGTTTCTTACAATTTTCTTCGACGGTGGTCGTTTCCTTCTTACAACCAGGACCCTAGGCCCGCTCTCCTTTGCTTTGCTCCTCATTCGGTTATGCTACCCGTCCCCGTAGATCTTCCCTTCTTTTTTTTTTTCTGATATCCAGGTGCTCCGATTCTGGTCCCCTTTTTCTTTCCCTGCCCCGCGCACCCCGCCGTTGACTGCTCTTCCTTCGGTCACAACCGGATTTTCATCCCCAGCTGCAAGGTGGAGTACCGTCCTCATCTTTCGGTCTTTGACTGACTACTGTAATCCTGTCACCATTTTCATATATATTTATTTTCCTCTCGGGTTTTGCGAGCTATTCTTCCGAACTGGCCCTCTTCAAGAAGCAGTAGGAAACCCAACGCACCCGCTCTTTGATTCCTCCCATTTTAATATCTTCTTCCAATATTACTGTGTGTTTCGAATCTGCCCTTCATCGGCGGTGTATTAAGCCTTTTTTGGCCTATCTTTTTTTCCCTGAATGCGTCTACGGATTAATATATAGCCACCTTTCCGTCGTGTAACGATCTTCGTCATTCCTAATCGGGTCGCACAGACATGATCGAGCCGAGGCCGTGCTCTACCTCTCAAAGGATCCTAGTTGCCCGGATTTCCCCTTGATGTGCTTCAGTTGTTAGACAAGGTATCACTTCCCCTTTTGCGGCAAAGGTTTTTGTTTTCCCCCAGGGCGTCCGGTACTTTTTTCCCCCCTTGAATGTTGCCTGGGTACTAGCATTATGACGCGTTTTCCCGACTCCCCCCCCCTCAAGTTCGCCTTCCCATTGGGCACGACCGGACCCCCCCCCAAAACATTTCCACTGCTGGATTCTTGGTGTACAGGACTTTCTTGCTAACCACTACCAGTCAGCTACCACACTCTTTTTCCTTGCAACTTTCACCTTTCCCGTGATTCCGGAAAATCCTGTTGGAAGTATGATCTCACTTTTTTGCTTCACTTTAGTTTTAATTGCCTGCCAATCCATCCCGACCCAACCACACCCACACCACTCACCACGACGCCGCCCCCTTTCCCCCACGCCCTGTTCGCATCACATTCCTTCATTTAATAAACTCACCATTTCATTTGCACGCCCCGCCGCCCGCAGCCAGCCCCTCTCCGGCCAGGTTCATGCGCAGTTTTCCTCTCCGGAGTTTGTCCCCGGACCGTGAACATAGTTTGCATCCCGAGAAAGTCCTTCTCTGTTGGTTAGTCGGCTGTTTTTTTTTGTTTGGGGGTGTTTTTGGTTTTCCCGGAACTTTTCGCGCGGTTGAAAAGGGCTTTGATTTTTTCTCAGCTCCTGCCCATATTTTCTCCTTTAAATGCACCTCAATGTGGTTCATGGAGTCCCGGTGATCGATCGGCCACTCTAGCCTGAGGAACCCCACACCTTTATTTTGTCTTTGAATTTCCCCTTTTTGTTCTTTACTTCAGTCTTTTTTCCTGACGTAACTTACCCTGGCGCCGTGGCTTTTTCCGTTCAATTATCCTTTCCCCCCCCCTTTTTTAGAAGTGCCCTTGTCCCCCCCTTTTTTTTCCTTTCTATGACTGTTCCTTGAAAATTATGTCTACTGATCCCTGTTCTCCCCCCTGTATGGCTGATTACGCCCTCGTCTCTTTCCTGTGGATGACCATATTTTTACTGATTTTCATCCTAGCCAAGCCAGGACCATTGTTGTGAGCATTCGGGTAACCCCTCTCGATGGGTTTGTAGTTTATTCGTTTATGAACCTTTCCCCGTTCCCTCCCTTTATTAATTCCTTTTTTTTGGATCCGTCCCCCCCTACATCTAAAGTTTCCCGTTTACGCTTAACCCCCTTTTCTGATAGTGCGATCTTTTGTACTGCATTAACCCCTTCACCCCATCTTGAACCCCTTGGATACGGTCTTCGCTCTCTTTTTTTTTGGAATCAACCTTTTTATGATTTAGCGCAGCTCCCGTTGCTTAAGTTGCCAATTGTCGTCCCCCCTTCCTCCTTGCTCGACCGAAATACTAAAGACAAATTGGTGTGGTGTTTCCTCCCCCCCTTGTCCGTGGATTCTCGGCCTTAGTTTGGAGAGCATTTTGGGGGACGGGGCTATGATGAAGAACCATGGATTCAACCCCCCGTGTTTTCTTTTTCAAGTACGGATGGCCCCCCTTTGATCAACGTTCTCAATATCTCAATCTTTCCTCGTGATTCAGTATGAAGGTTCTTTCTTTTCCCTTTAATCCGAACCGGCTTCGTTGCTGTTGATCCCTCTTTTCGTCTACTTCGAATCGGCTCCCTACCGGCGTTTTTGTCACATATTACAACCCCTCTTTTCCCTCTTCGCTTCAACCAGAACGTGCTCTCTCCCTTTCTTGTGTAGTGGTTGGTGCTTGCTCAATCGTTTCGTCTCCCTTGATCCCTCCAAGAAAATTTCAGCCAAGAACTCCTTTTCCCCTGCCACTTTCTCGAATCCCGCCTGTTTTCCCTCCAAACTGGTAGCACCCATCCCGCGTAACGCACAGTCGTAGGATTCTTCATCTGCTTTCCCCCCCCCACCCCAACCTGCCCCCCCCCTCTATTCGCTCGTGAAGGTGACACTCCCTCGGTCGCCCCTACAAATCCATGTACTCCTCTGAGCTTCTGCAACTGACCTCCCTTGTTAGTTGTTTAAAAAGTGTCCCTTCACAGATCTTCTTTTTTCGCATTTTTTTTCTGTTTCTCCCCTTACTGTCCTCCCCAGTTATCTCAGAGATGCCAAACCCCCCCCTCCTGTCCTCTCTTTTCATTTGCTCGTCTACTTACGCCCCAGTCTAACCAAATAAAATATATACTCATCCCAGTTGTTGTTTTTAGTCTCTAGGGTGTGATTTTCTCTCTTCTCCGCCCAGTACACCCCCCCAGCAATTCCCGTGGGGTTGTTCCATAGATGTCGAACTCTCCCTTATATTTTTTCTTCTCCTACCCACTCCTCCCCCATCGCTTGTCCTGGTTCACTCCCTTGATTCACGATCATCGGCTTTCCTGGATTTCGTTGCGAACCTAGTACCCTTTTCCCCTTCTCTCTTCGAATCGAATTTGGTACTTTTTGGAATCTAGCTCCACCACGGTTGGTCCCTGCTCTGTGGCGTGACGTGATGGTTGCTGAAGTTCTCTACCGTTTAATGACTGTCGGGCAGTTCCCAGTGTGCTTTTCTTTTCTTTTGGACGCCTTTCCTGGCGGTGAGTTAGAGTCTCACCCTTAAATGACCCACCAAAGATCAGCCCCTTTCTGTTTCATTGTCTCTCAATTCCCTCTTTTTTCGCCTTTTGTCAGTCAAACCCAAAACTCCTGTATTGTTTCCCTCACAGTGCCCTCCCCGTCGTCTCCAAGTACAAGCCCGAATGTCCTTCTTTTTTCCCCCCTGGCCCACCTCTTCCCCCTCCAATTACTGAAAAGCTAGGAGCAAAATCGTTTCTCTAATTGCGTCGTTATCCAGTCTTGTCCTCCTAACAATGGGTTTTAATCAATTTTTTCTTTCAGCATCCCGCAAAAGTCCAAGGCTTTTCTCTCCTCTTCCCTTTATAGTTAGACCCACCCCAGTTTGAGTTTTTCAATTCTTGTTCTCTGCTTTTTGTCGTTCCTCGACAGTTGTACACTCTGCCCGGGATCTTCCCCCTCCTAGGTTACTACCTTGATTCAGTTAACCCACATCTCTTACCCACCGTCTCTCACCCTCATCGGGATGCCCTGGTTTAACAGTTGACTCGTCAATCGCTATTGGACTTATCTCTCACCCTCTTTCTCTTTTTTCAGTCCCCCTTTCCCCCTCGATATTTTCTTACCTCAACCTCTGTATTTCCCCTGAACTACGGTTAAGGTGTACGGGCTTTTACTCCCGTAGGACCAGCCCCCTGCCGCCCCTGAACCTCACAACAGTCTTCGGTTTGGAAATCCGGACTCAACAACCCTACCACTTTCGGATTTTTTTTTCTAGGCCGGTCCTTCTCCTGACACTTCTTCTTGAATCCTCTCCAACTAACTCATGTAGACCCGTTCCCCTGCCCCTTATAGACACCTGTGGAGAAACGTTCCTGCTCCTCCCCCTTTTGTCCATTTTTTTTCTTTTCTCATCCTTTCCGAGCCATTTGCTCGTGGACATTCAATCGAATCAATGTCATCCGAGCCCTTAACATTCACCCTATCCTTTTTCTTCGCTTTGCGCCGGGTGCCTTCACGATCACATTGAATCCAAAATTTGTCTTTTTTACCCTTTCCCCTATCGAGATGTTCCCTGAAGTGAATTCCCGAATAAATTTTTTCCCCCCCGTTGTACTGACCCCCGCCGCCTAACCAAGGGCATCGGCCCTCAAAGCAAAATTTATTTGAGGAGGATTCCTTTTTCTTTCCCCTTCATGGTGTCGGTTTTCCCCCCTTTCGATGATGAAAAAGGTATGGAAGCCCTTTTTTTTTTTTTTTCTTCTGCCCGTCTGGAGTTTTTCCGCCTTGCCCGAATTCCCAACTCATGACACGGACTCACAAATCTCCTCTTATTGTGCCAAGGATGGTTTTGTTTGGTTTTAATTTTTCCTTTTGAACCAATTTTATTTCATCTACCGACGTTGGAAAAAAGATGTCGTCTTACAGACCTTTCCATTTTTTCCTCCGTTCTGCCCCTATGTGTGGTCACCTTTTTCACTTCCAACATCTTTGGGGTAATCTTTTATTATTTTCATGTATTCACCCTCCCCGTGCCTCATGCTTTTCCTTTTTGTGGTTTCCCTTCCTTGTGGCACCCCCCGATCAGTTTACTATGGTTTGTGACCAATAAGTATCCAGGAGAACTTTTTTCTATATTTACCCAGTCACTTAAAGTCCCCCCCCTCCCCTTTGATCTCCCCTCCAACTCTGTCGTTCTGTCGGGTTCCCATTTTTCTCCCCCTTCCCTCCCATGTTCGTAGATCACCTGTTCCGGGGGGCGCTGGCTCCCCCCGCCTCCTTCGGCTTGATCCATTGAAAATTAGTCATTTTCCTCCTCTCCTTTTGACCCGATCTTCCCGTCCTTCTTTCTGATAAGGATCGCTTCAGGTTCCTTTTACTTCTCTTTTGCTCATCCCCTCCCCTCTCGTCAGTCAACCTGACTTTTAATCAGACGAGTATCGATTTTTCGGCCTCCGCATCTTCTTTTGTTTAGCTGCCTATCGTCGACCCATTTTCCTCTTCTTT
>Ga0179591_1294126_pt1 | contig 12528 bp, 8 predicted proteins | sample CZOMad2_1_08_16f_FD_182891 | JGI IMG/M metagenome (GOLD analysis project Ga0179591, IMG submission 182891) | Vadose zone soil fungal communities from Angelo Coast Range Reserve, California, USA - CZOMad2_1_08_16fungal (PacBio error correction) | ecosystem: Environmental > Terrestrial > Soil >... | reverse complement strand
CTACCGCCGTCCACTAGGGGCTGACTGCCGGTTTTCTTGCCGGTTTCTCTGACCTACGACACTCTTTCTCGCGCACTTTACCCCGTCGATTGGCCCCGGTAATCGATATTCTTATCTCCTCCTCACGATTCGCGGCTCTGCAGCCGCTAGCCACACAGCGCGCGACACGGTTTTATGGCCGGCACTTTTCAATGACCAGAGAAGCACGGATTGCCTCAACACACCTTGGGTCCACACCCCGTGCGTGCAGGCAGCAGGTTTCAGAGGTTGTCTCCCGTTTTGAGAGCCCTCCCCCAGATGACGCGGAAACACGTCCACCCCGTGATTTTACCCCCCTAGCCCATGGAGCGCCCATCCTCAGGTGCAGCCCAGGCGCCGGGCTTTTTGTGTGAGTCCTGCTGCCCCCCCTTGTCCTGCCTGGACTGCCCCCGGCCGGCCCATGCAACTCAGCGGAGAAATTACCCTTCGTCAAACATTTCCTCCCGCATGGCCGATTGTCCTCGTACCGACGAGGCAGTGGCCTGTCTGTTATTAGAGGAGGGCCGTCTGTAAAAGACTACCTAGATATGTGTCAAACATGAAATTGGTTTGCCTTGCTTTTATCTACTCAAGAGGCCCGGACTGACTTTCCTGGATTGGCCCGGCCTACCAAAAGAGGACTCCACCTAAGAGAGCTTATACTGCACCTGGGCCGACAAGGAACTGGATGGACATCTCCTGACCTCCCCTCATCCCGATCGAGTCAGATTCCTTCCCAACCTTCTTGGAGTTCCGGCTGGCATTGGAGAAAGCCTGTGGATGTGGAATTCCTGAATGTCCCCTTCGGCCCCCCCGAGTCGGATTGTCCCGGGCAGTTACCCCCATTCCTGGGTTGCAAGCGCGCCCCGGCCCACGAGGCATCTTCTCTAGCTTTGACGGTGCTGGCAAAAGTGCTACTTTTTCGTGCGTGAATGCCCACTTCCTCAAGTATCTGTTCCGCTCGTCACCGATGGGATTTGGTAGGGCCCCGTCGCCTCGCTCTTTCTCCGCTTCGTGACCTGTCCCGCCCGCGGAATAGCAGATGTAGCTTTTCTCGACGAGGTCTTAGGAATGCAGGACTTCCCTGCACAACGTTTCTGGAACGGGCAGGAACATTCCTTTACTACATGGTAAGACCCTCGCCCGGAAAGGGCGCGATTTGAGGCTTGCTTCCTAAATTTCCATGTTTTTGTCTTTTTCAGTCCGGCTCGCTGTGGTACCCTTGTTAGGAGAACTGATTCTCCGTTGCACAGTCCGTTCACCGAGCCCTTGCGTTCCCTTTACTGGGGTTTTTTTTGTTCGGTTTCACAAGATGTCCTCCTTCCTTAGGAAACCTTCCACCCGACCGTCAAGCGGGTAACTTTGTTTCCTAGGGTCTCCCTCTCCCCACCATCCCGCCCACGTCCGGGGGCTGCTCTCTTCGAGATCCCCGATACGGATTCGCCCTTATGCTTTCAAGCAAGAGAAGCTTTTCCGGGGCCGATTGCCTTTGTCTGCCTCGGATTGTGACCTTAGGGAACTTCCCTATTTTACAAAGCTCTGGATCCTTAGATGTCCCCCGTCGGTCCTTTGTTCAGAAGGTTCCCTCTGTGAACATCTGGCCCGCTTTTCACGTTTTCATTCCCAATTTGACGAAATTTCGTGCTTTAATTTGACCAGGAAGTGATCTTTTTCTGTTTCTGACCTCGTGGCCAACCTGATACGATGGGGGCTCAATCTGTGGGATGAAGTTCTTCTTTCCTTGTGGTGAATTCGTCTTTGTTTGCTGCCGGAGTGTTCTTACCTTCCCCCCCCCTTGTGCTGACGCCGGCTTTACAACGATTGTTTTCTGCACCTTGACCGAGGACTAGTCCGTGTTTTTGCTTCCGTTCGAATTGTTTTACCCTCCCTGACCTCCGAAGAGCATGCTCCCCTTCTCCTTAACCAAAATTTTCCTCGGCCGAGGGGACCTGCCCTTGGCCCTGCACAGAGACGTTGCCTTTTCTTGTTAAAGGTTCCCATCGCTGGAACGCCCCTCCCCTCCGGTGCTGCAAGGGGTTTTCCCTGTTCTTCCTTCGACTTCTTCCTTTAATTTCTTTAACGGATCGAGCCCGGTTCCTGCTGTCCTCCGCTGACCGCTTGTTCCCTCAACAAAGTGACGTTTTTTCACAAAATTGTATCTGCTTCCTCACCCTTCTCTTCCCTTTTTTATCTCTCCTTTTTTTGTTGTAGAGGACGTATTTTTTCTTTCTCCTTCCCTTGTTGTGCAATTCACTTTGTTTAGTGCGCCGTCGTTACTGCTTGAGAAACCCTTCAGTTACGCGGGGATGATTCAGCTCTGTCCTGCCCCTGACTTTATCCCTAAAAATTGGTATGTCCATCCGGCAATTTGACTTTATGACCAGCGAGGTATGAACATTCTCCCAGCACGCCGTTTTCGTCGGTGGCTTCTCGCTGGAGGGAATCAACCCTCCGCTTAGTTGACAGCGTCCCCCCTGCTCTGATCGTTTCGTTTCCAACTTTCCATAATACTTTTTCTGTACGCCGAGCGTTGTGTCACTTCATGAACAGTGTCCGGTCGCCCTCCTGACCCCCGTTTTTCCCGATTTTTTGCAGACCGTGTCACTTCCTACAAGCAGTACATCACCACCCCGGGTCTTCCCCACCCTTGGGAATCCATTCATACCAGCCTTTTTCTCCCTTCCGACACCTCGAGAGCAGTTTTGTACGATGTCCTCCCCCACCCAGGAGCCTTTCTCAACTTTCTTGTTCTTACCCAGCCGGCCATTTTACGAGACACTTGGGCACCGTTTGAACACCCTCAATCACCTGTGGCCACCTCGGCCACACTCCGTTTCCACCGCCCGTCATCTTTGTACCCCGCAATCAGTGACCAGCGTTTTTACCCTGCCCCCTTACCGACCCCTTGGAACACCTGGCGAAAGGCCCATCAACCCCTTCCTCTAGCATAGCCGTGGTAGTCATGCCTTTGCTCAAGCAGTCAATCCCTGGAGTACAGCTGGCGAAGACCCTTAAAAGTCGGCGAGTCTGGTGGTCTCCCTACCTAGGGTCCATCCCCTTTGTGAACAGCTTGTACAGGAAGGTTCCAGATCGCCCTTTCCCCGGAATCTTCCGACCGCCGAGGCCCCACAAGTACACTGCACCTCGGGAAGCCCTTTTTTCAACCTAGTAACGCGCTGTCCTTTTGTAGACTAACCTTAAAAGCACTCCGAAATGTCATTCAACGAAGGCTGGATTCAGCTTAATCAGCCTCGACCTGGACCTCTCTGGGATCTTCCCAGGTAGTCCTTCCTAATTGCCCCTGGGCTTTTTCCATAAGTTGTCGGCTCAGTTTCCTAACTACCTACCCAGGCTAAAAATCCCCGTCATACTCGGTCTTTTCTTTTCCGGGACCGCAAGCCTACTGATCTCCCTCTACGTGCCGAACCCCCCTCCCCTATTTACTCGTATCGGGTTTGAATAGACCGTTAGAGCCTGCCAAGCCTCCTCCCCTTATTTTTTTTTGACCATCTTGATCCTGGATCGTGGCGGGGCGCTCTTGCACCCCCCAGTTTGGTCCCGGCCAGGGCCATCTCCCGTAAAACATGGTGGAAGAATGGCCTTTCCTGTCGCGCCCACCTGTCTTTGCCCCCCGTACCGGACGCCACGACTTGTTTCCGCCTCGGAACCGTTTCGAGGTCGTCCAGTGCCTGGAAATAGTTTTTGTCTTAATTTTTTCGCGCCTACACGCGCTTTATTGACTTTTTTCGGTCCTTGTCCGCCCCGGCCGCTTGCGTTTTCCTCTATGACTCAAGAGTCGTCTGATTTTTTAATGGTACTCCTCTTTCTTTCTGTGACCCTCGGCCCTCCGCGACCTGCCTTCCAGTCTCTTCGTACTCGACTCGGCGAGTTGTTTTCCCGGTCCAGGTCCTTTATCGGCAGTTGATGTTTTTCGCTCTACATTTTTCTGATCGCCGCATTTTTCAGCCTGAACAGTGCGCTTCGCGAGCTATACGCCACGTGAACTAGCGCGATTGCAGACTCGTAGACCAGACAGTAGCGGTGCCATCCCTCAGGACAAGACATGGTTCCGCGCTCGCCCTCGGGTGGCGGTTGAGCTCTTTACCTTTTTAGAGACCGTACAGAACCGGCACGACTGTACTTCTTGCTGAGTTCCTGACACACGACAAATTTTTCCCCAGCAAGAACGCGCCCGCTCTTAGCGGGTACAGGAGACACACGAAGTGGGGGGTAGGAAGAAGCCAAAAGAAGGTAGAGGTTTGAGGGTCCCTCTCCCTCTGCTCGTACGCCGGTCCTTCCTGTGCTGTTGCAGGGCCGGGGACGATCTTCTTATTTTTTCCCTCCCTCTCCGGTTTCAGGTCTTGACCGCGTCTCCTCCCCAAGGGTAAATATTTTTCTCCTTGTTTCGTTTGGTTGTTGATTCTCTTTTCCTCTTCCCTCCTGGGTGGTTGTCCCCTACGACGTGCCTCCCTTTTCCCGTTCCTCTTCCCCCCCTCCAGCGCTTCGTCCCTGCCCCTGGCTTCTTCCCACCTCCCCTTCTCTGGCCACCCTTTTTTACGGAGCCGCTGCTGGCCTTCGCAAAAGTACTTCTTCTCTTCGCCGGAGACACCTGCTCTTTTTCTTTTTGCCGGCCATTTTTTTTTTGAGACACCCGCAGTGCTGGTTCCGACTGTGCGAGGCACCCCACCCACACAACCCAGGCGATTGCCGGTCCCTTGGTATTTTTGAGTTTTTTTTTGGGCCGACTGTTTGAACTTGACCAGTGTTTTTAAAATACTTGAGAACCTGTTTCTCCCTGTTAATTTTCTGTCCAGCGGGTCTCCCCTTTCTTTCTCCTGCTGCCTTTCTGTCCGGTCCCTTCACCCAGAAACTGAATCCTTTTAGCGTGGAACACGCAACTTCTAACTCCTTCGATCGAGTAAGTACCGGCCCTTTTCCTTCTTTTGGCCTCTTTGAGGTTTCGGTCCTCTTTTTTCATCCGATGCATAGAGATTTCAAAATCTTACCCTTCTCTACTGCGTCATAAGAAGAGACAGGCATCCCTTGCCCCCCCTGTTGGGTGGTTTGCGGCCAGGCCTCCCACCCCTTATTTCCCCCTCTCCTGCTCGGCCTCTCCCTTACGGAACATTTCCTGATGGCCACTCCGGCCTACCGCTCGATTATAGTCCGAGGAGGACAACGTCGTTCCTTTTTTTTTAAGGGTCTTTTATTACGGTCTTTTGGCTGCGAGGGCCGTAGTCTTTTTTCCCTTCCTTATGGTCCAGGTCCTTATAATTGTGTTGAAATTTATCGCCCCTTTCCCAAACCCACTGGTCGTGTTTGAGAGGGCGTAGAGTGAAGGTCTGCCCCCTGCCCTCTTTTCTTAGTAGGTTGAGGCTCTCCCTATTCCCCTCTTTCTTCCCCACTATTCTCCAAATATGTGAGGTTTTTTTTCTTTCACGTCTCACGCTACTAGGTGAGATGCGGGAATGGACCAGGCAGCCGGTTGAAGACGGCCTCGTTGCGTTTTTCTAGAGGTAGGTCCTTCCCTTCCCTTATCCGACCAGGTATGGTAAAGGGCCTTTTCCTTCATGAACACTGGCAGACCCCTTCAGGAACCTGGTACTTTCATGGATCGAGGAACCCATTGAACTGTTCACTTTTTATCCGTGCTGGTCCGGCGGGCGACTTCCCTCTCCTTCCCCGCTGTCCAATCGTCCGGCTTGACGGTCTGAGGGCGGAGACTCCCGGCACGGCTGACGCCCGTTAGTAGAAAACTGTCCCTCTGTCAATTCTTTTCCCCCCCGGTTTTGCCTCGTGCGAGTCTTCCACTCGCACGTCCTGGTTTTTTTCTTCCAGTCGGATCTCCCTTTCTTACTTCCTTAGCCTTTTTGCGGAAATCACTCTATCCCCTTATTTCTTTTTCTAGGGGCCGCGCTTTGCGGGTGTGCATACGTCCCCCTATCTCTTGATAAATTGATGGTTCAACTTTAGCTGCCGGGCTGTGCCCTCCTTTTGATTTTCCCCTTCTTTTCACGATGAAAAAAGTGGCCAGCCATTCGGGCTGTCTGTACATTTATCTCCGGGCCGGTTGGGCTGACTCTTTTTCCACTGATCTCCTCCCCAGATGCACTTGATGGTTAGGTTCTCTCACTTAGTTTATATCATGGGTTTGTTTTTCAGATTCTTCCGTCCTTCTCTGTATCTGTTCACGCCAGGCGTCCCCCCTGAGTATTTCTTCCCTCTGGTACCAAATTTCCCCTTATCCGTTTTATACTAACCGTGTTGTCCACACTTGACTAAGAGCCTTTGCAGGCCGATTTACCCACCGTCATCGCGTGAGTTGGATACTGTTCCCTGGCTTTCTCCTCTAGTGATTCGGGTCTTTTTCCCTTTACCACCCCCCCCTCAACCCGCTTCTCCGTAAAATAGGTTCTCGAAATTTCCCTTTCCCCGGTAGTCGGTTAGAAGGAGTTCCAGGTAATCCGACTTACCTGTAGATCCCTGCTTCCTGCCGGTCTACAGATGACCCGATTCTCCATCACCCAACTTGAAGTTTTCAACCCCAACATTTTCTTGCTTTTTTTTCCAAGCCTTCTCTCTTTCCTATCTCCGTTGTTTTTTTTTTCTCTCATTATTGCCTCTATACCCTTATTGGAGCCACACCCAAGTTGTTTTTAGTTCGTTCCCTTCTTTCATCGGGCGCCCGCAGGACGCGGGGCTTTGATAAGTTCCTCTCTTAATTAAGTCGAAGCCCGACCTTTTTCGGGTGCCCTTTCCGCGACCCCCCCCACTTGTTTGACTTTTTCTTCATCTCTTCCCCTTTTTAATCCCATACCGAAGAAGTCGTCGGTTGGGAGTATCCCTACGGGAATTCATACCTACGCCAGCTTCTCCCCGTTTTATCTTCCCCGGGCGCCTAGTTTTTTTCCACCAATTTCGAAACGGTAGTCTCGTCCCTTTTTTTGACGGAAAGGGTAAGCGTTCCAAGAACGACCCCTTTGGTTTGCCTTTCCCCGATTGTCCCCCGTGCTCCGAACCGGCCTATTCGGTCCAGCCAACACCCCTTCTGCATGTGGGAAGAAAATAATTCCTTCTTCTGCCGCCCCCCTCTCGAGCCCATGTTTCCACTCTGCTCCCCTTTGCCCCCATATCCTTCGGTCCAGGAACCACCCCCTGTCGGACCCCCACCTGGGCTGGAAAAGAGCCAGTTTGTAACGTCCGGTCCCCTTCCGCCCTTCTTAACATCCTTTGCACCCTTCGGGCCCCGGCCAACGTGCCTGAAGTCCACAACCCGCGGCGCACGGCCCCAGGACAAGGAAAGACGATTCGCTTTGAGATCTCGGTCAGACTCCTTATACTTTCCTCATCTCTCTGATAAGACCCACTTTCGTGGCTCTGATTGTGGGCTCAAATAGGCCTGACGGGGTCCGTGTACGTATATGTCATTCAGTTACTCCGGGGCAATCCTTTTTTCCCACTTCTCAGCACTCACAGTCCGCTGGAAGAGGTGTCCCTCTGTAAGACGGTTTGTCGCACCCGAACTTTCGCCTCTCGAGACCTCAGGACCCATGTTCCCCCTTTCCGCAATATCCTCTTGAAATGTCAGGAGAGGGCTTACAGGTCTTCCCTGGCTCCCTTTAGACGGAAAAGGCCAGAAGCTGTCTCCGGTAAGGAAGATTCCTTTTCATAGTCCTGGAAAAACTCATCGTGTCCGATAGGCCTTTTCCTTCCAAGGTCCCGAAGAGCGTCGCTTTATTTTGACTCCCCCCAATCAAAGTTACTCGTCGATCGTGATAGAGGTGTTTCTTTTCTCAGTGTCCCGGCCCTCCTCTCCACGTGCCCCTTTAATCGACAAGGTCCCCCTTCTAGCGACTATCTGAAGTTTTTTCTCAGAGTCTGAACACCCCAGTTCTTTGCACTGAAATTCAGCATTCCTCCGGAGTTCCCCCCTTTTCAAGTTCTCCGTCACTCTCCGAACCATGGAACTCAACCTCCCCTTTTGGCCGAATCGGAACGAAGATAGTTCCCCCTTAAGTTGTCATTGGATGGCTTAAAACGTGGTTCCGCAGCTCCAGCTCTCTTCGATACTACTCTTTTTCCTCCCCTTTTAACGTCCCCTCCTTACTAGTTAGAGGGGACGTGTTAGTAGGGTTTTTCTTCCGATGATCGGTCCGACTTTTTACCTCCCCTTCCCTCCCCGAAATGACACGTTTCTTTTTTTTTCCTCGACCTTCCCTTGTCGTTCGGCTTTGTTCTTGATCTTTTTTTGTTTTTGCGTGTCCCCCGGGGACTCCCCCTTTTTTTCAAGTCCACTCCCTCCCCCGCCCAGATGAACAGGTTCCCCTCCCCTTGTCGCCTAGGTCCACCCCCCCTTCCCTGTTCGTTCTTTTTTTTTCTTTTCCCCCCTCCCCCCCATAACCCCTCCCCGCTTTGGTTTTTGTGGCACCACGTCGGAAGAATGCAGGATCTCGGACATCTAACCCTTTGTCTTTCCTAGCCTCTCCCGATGCCGAGGGCGAGTACCCAGGGCCAGATAGGTGGTCTGCCTTTCAGTCGATAGCGTGTCCAAGAGACGGGCAGTCCCTTTATCCCATCTTATTTCTTTTTTCCCTCTTTTTCATTTTTCCCTTCTTTTTTTGTTGTTGAGTCTATCTCACCTCCCTTGGCCTTTTGACGACCCGAGAGTTCGATGAAGAGACCCCTGAGACCCCTGCCAGGATCTGGCCCGGACTGAGTACGATCCTGCGGATGGATCGGGCCAGATCCAACCCTGGTTGATCCTTACGTCTTCTCCCTTTGGCTGCTTTTTTGGTTGAGAGCTGACCCCCTCCCTTCCTGAGTCCCTGATGGGCAAACAAAACCTCCCGTGCCGGTTGACGGGGGTTGGGTTGGAAGACTACATTGGACCGCACCCGTGTCCCCTTTGCGCCTATGTTTTTGCTCCGTAATGTCGTTTTTCCGTTGTTCAGATGCAACGGCGGTTTAACTTGGCCTCCACGGTCGAACTTTGGAGGTCTCTTACCTTTCGCCGTGCATAGTGGGGTGGGAAGCTTGTTCCCCTCGATCATTCTGGGATGGTCAACATACTGAGTATATTCCTGTGAGTGATTTTTTTGAACCCCACAAGCGCGCACTTCGGCGAAGCACCATGTTTTTTCCCCTCCCTGATCGTCCTGGCCGCACCTAGCGATCTTCCGAGGAGGCACGTGTGTTTCCGGATTTACTTCCTCAACCTCCTGGCCTGGCGGCCCTTTTTCTTCCGCTACCGAGTAAGGAGGACCCAATAATTTTTCTTTCCCCCTTGAGCCCCCCGGCCCCCCCTTGAATTCCTCTCCTGAGTGCTGGGCTGACAACGGATATTGTAGTCGGGCCTTCCCCTTTTTCCTTTCCCCTCTCTTTCCTCGTGTCACTAGCTGCACCGTGACGCGATTTCCGGCTGCGCCTGGCGCCGTTTCTTTCTTTCGGTGTTTCCCGGTAGCGGCGGTCGCCCCTATTTACCTTTTTTTCCTTTCCTGACGTCGCTCGCTCACGTTTCTTGCGGGCTCGCCTGCCCATGGTCCTGCTTGCTTGGTTCCGACCGCCGTCGCGCCGCTTCACAGAGTCCCGGTTTTGACGGTGACTTGCGTGTTCTTTTCACCCTCCTCTACGGCCGCTCGTCAACTTTCACCCTTTGTAGCCGTGAGATCGACCACCCCCGGTCCACGCAGGGGTCCTTTCTCCTTCGAGCGAAGTCAGGCTCCCCTTCTTCTCCCGCAGTCCTTTGTGGCCGGCCATCTTTTTCCGTCCAGAAATGGTTGGAAGTTTCAAGTCTCCGATCTGGGCCGCCGGGGCTCTGACCATACTGGATTCCCACGATTTTTACTTTGGCCCCCCGCTGTTCCATGTGTAGGGTAGGGCAGTGGCCCATGTTCTCTGCGTTTTTTTTCCTTATCACGGGTTCTTCGTTTTCCTTCCCCCCCCCCCCCCCCCTTTGTTGTCTTCCGGTTTGCTCGGCTCCAAGATTCGTTTTTACCGAGGCCTTCACAGTCGGCTTTCCTTCCACTCCTCCTGATTTTTCTTCCCTGTTCTCAGCGCCGAGTTCTTCTCGAACCTGGATGATGTCTTCCTTTTGCCTGTTGAAGCCGTCACCGAGGTGCGCTCGGCTACCGGGCCCTCGGCTTACGCTTTGCTCTTCGCCTCTGAACTCCGGCGCAAATCCAACCCCCGTGCTTCACAAATGTTAGCGAATTTCTTCCTCTTTTTTTTGAGTTTCTTACCGTAAGAGCAACCTTTGTTAGGCGCCGTCTTTCAGACTGTCGGAAGCTGGGGATCATTACCTCTTGCCTAACTCCCGCTGTCGTAAGTTTACCTTTTACGCCCCCAATAGGTGACGCCCTCCCCCGGTGCCCGTACCCCTGCCTGACTCGTCGGTGGCGTAGCCGTTCAGGATCCCTTGACCCTCCTGCCTTCTTTCGACCCGACCCTGCGGTCTCCCCTTTTTGTGTTACGGCCGCAGGTCTCGGCCAATCTTTTCCGCCCGTGACGAGGACGAACCCGGCCACCACCCCTTCATGCGATGTCCTCCCGTGCAGCCGCCACGGGCCGTTGGCCACGCCCCCCTACCCACGAGAACAGCTGTAGTTCACGTATCGGGAACTTTCCACCTCTTCCGGCGGCCTCCTTCCCGTTGACCAGAACCAGGGTCATTCCGACGTAGCACCTTTTTACCCCTCTCCGGTTCGTCCTGCTGTTGCCAGAAGCCGTATCCTATAGTGTGATCCGCCTGGACTTCCCGGTGAAGTTGAGTCTGGTATAACTTTTTTGCGCCCGTGGTCCCTCTTTACTAGGGCACGCCTGGTCCTCACGTGTCTTAGTGACCCGTCCGTCGGCCGGTCGCCGCCTTACCGTTTCTCCATGCTTAGGACATTTTTGCCTTGGCGTTCCTTTGCCGTCACTTTCCTGCTTGGTGGTCGCCGGAAACCGGACTCCTCCCTTGGGCGGGATCGCCCCCCGACCTTCTTTTTCCCCCCTAGGTTTTGCCCCTGTCCGGCCGTTCGTTCGCGTTCAGCTTTCGTAAAAATCAGAGGTTACCCCGGTAGAGTTGGGGCCACGCTAGTTCCTCCCCTTCCTAGATTCAGCTATTTTTTGAAGGTCGCGCTGCATGTTTGGGAACAGGCAACGCTAGCTTCGTCCGTTCTGAAGGACACCTTTAAGTTCGAACCTGCCCTCCGGAACGCTTGGCATTTTATCTCCCCCCCCTCTAGCTATTGTATTTCCCAGAGTTGGAAATCTTGTTTTTTTCAAGGGAGACATCCTTCTGCCTGTTTTTTGCGGAAGCCGCATGTCGGTCCCTTCCTCTCGTTCCCCTGCCGTACCCTGAGTTGGTTCCATCTTTCCGCTTTTTGAGCGGTCCTCCTATCCTCCCAGTTCCCACGGCCCGTCGTTAGAAATAGTGAGGCTGTCTTTTTTCCAGAGTTGTACTTCCTGGTGCCTGTTTCTGTGTTCTTCGGGTTTTGGGGTAGCAGGCAGCCTTCAGGACTAAAGGTCTATTTCCCCGCAACCCTCCCCCTTGTTCTAACAGGGCGAGGTGTGACCTTTTAAAGGTTCATTTTTTTTCTACCCACACCCCGTCCTCCCCCCCCCCATCCCTAGTTTTCTTTTCCTGAAGTCCTTGACCTCCTGCTTCTCCTGTTAACTCCGCCCGGCCAGCCTCCCTCGCTGTTTGCACTGTTTCACAGCAAGAAGTCGTAGGACGCGGAAAGAATCTTCCTTCCCTCAGGTCCCTCTCGGTTTTTTTTTCTCAGTCTCAGATCTTGGTAATAGAGCCCCTGGAATATCTTACCTTGAGTAGGTTCCGAGCCCCATATTCCTTTTACGTAGTTCTCCTCACGTTTTGTTGCTATCTTCCAGATTCCTGATGTTGAATTACCCTTTTTCCCCTGCCGGTCTCGATACCTATCTCATTACAGGTCCCCCTTTCCCCCCGCCCCGTCTGGCGTTTCTTGATTTAGCTTTTTACCCCCTTCCGATGATTTTGCTACTTCCCTCCTGTATACAATTCGTTTTTTTTCGTCTTACCTCTCCGACGGGCTTCCCTCCGTGGCGGGCCAAACCCCCCCCCTTCTTTTCCCCTTTTTAGGTGAGGGGAGCGGGTGGTTCCAGCTACCGGCTGAACATTTCACAAGTGGTTCACTCTTGAACATTTGGTCATTTCATTTGATTCTTTCCAAGGCGCCTGGTCGTCTTAGTCTTTTCTGCCCGGGTTGCTGATTCCACTTTAAACGTCATTCCCTCCCCCAGTCTTACATGACAAGCGAGTCAACCCCCCCTTTTGAACGAGTAAGATTAGATTCGACCGTATTTTTTCTGAGTTTCTGGCTGAGGATGTCGCCTCGTTTTAACGACATCTTCGTCGCTTTTCCCCCCTCCCCCTGGCTACTCTGTTTCTTCGGCAGAGTCAAGTATTTCTTGAAGTCTTAGGCAGCCCACAGCCCCCTAGGCGACCGCCTCCCTTTTTTTCTGGCGGAGACACCTTCTCCAAGAACCTGT
>Ga0179591_1288780_pt1 | contig 12528 bp, 13 predicted proteins | sample CZOMad2_1_08_16f_FD_182891 | JGI IMG/M metagenome (GOLD analysis project Ga0179591, IMG submission 182891) | Vadose zone soil fungal communities from Angelo Coast Range Reserve, California, USA - CZOMad2_1_08_16fungal (PacBio error correction) | ecosystem: Environmental > Terrestrial > Soil >... | reverse complement strand
CTTCAATTCCCAACAACGCCGAGCGGAGTTGATGCGCTTTTCCAACGACGCCCTCCATAGATTAGTAAGGACCTTCGCCCCCCTTCCGGCCCCCTCTTTTTTGCAAGAACGGGTCCGCAAAGTTTTTTCGGGACCTTTTGTGCGGCCCCGTCCCGCCGTAGCGTGCATTTTTCCCCCTACGACTTCACAAGTCTTGTAAGATGTCCAGGTACTTTTACCGCTAGCTTGTCTGTTTTTCGCCCCCCGAATTGACGGTCGTACAGGTCGTACCTTCTCCCCCTTCAGAGGTCCTTCTCTCAGGCCCCCAACTCGCGAGACCCTCCCTGCCGGTTAGTTTCCTTTGGAGCCCACTACGTATGGCCGTGTCTCCCCCCAAACGAGCGCCGTCATCAAAGATCGAACGCTCGAGTTTTTTTCTGATAATTGTAAGGACTTTCTTCGCATATGGAAGTCCTACCCGATGATGTAATAAAGCATACATTGTTGTTACACACTCCTTCTCAACACTGCGGCAAGCTTTTCTCCTTTCCCCGGGTTTTTCCCTTTTGTTCTTGTAGGCAGGATATTCTGAGGTTCTTTTTTGCAGTTTCTCCCTCCCCTAGCCCCGACTTTTTTCCTGAATTTTTCCCCGATACTTTGAGAAACAAACGCAGGCTTTTTGATTTTCACCCCGTTTCCCTGAAATTGAGCTTCGGCGCTCCCTACAACGAGGCTAAAAACCCCTCCTCTACTCGCCCTTGTGGCCAACCGCTTCTTGACGACAGAGTTGGTCCTCCTTTGCAGCGCGTTTTTTAGAGGGGGAAGGGGTTTGACTGTGAGTGATCCCCTCTCTCCACTGGAGCACCCTCCTCCCCTTGAGGAAGATTTTTCCAGGTTCGGAGCCAAGTGATTCTCGCAGCTTGAATCTTAGCTGTTTCGGGGCGCTGCTCCTCCTGTGCCTCCCCCCTTGATTGAAATCTTTTTCCTGCCATGGTCCTTTTCCCTGGAGGAACATTCGCCCGCTCTTTTCTTTGCGACGCGAAGCCTTCCCAATACCGCCCCACAGCAAGAGACTGAAGCTTCCCCAAGGTGGAACTCCGGGTGTGGCCCCCTTCCACGTCTTGGACTTTCCTTTGGCTTCATAGAGTTGACTCCCGTGCGACCCTGTTCACGCCCCCCTTAGAGCTATCCTCATCAAAAATGCTTCTTCTCGGGCTGATCTGCTTAGTATAGTCGTCTTTCGCCCAGGCGATATCTGTTACTCCTTCTTGTTCAGTTTCGCGGGCTTTCTCGAGACCCCGTGTGCCGTGGTCGGGGTCTAGAGCTATGCATCGCTCTGTCTAAAAGGAATTTCTTTTTTGCCTCCTTTATTCACCATGGTGCTCCCCATCAGCTTGACCCCATAAACCCTTTCTTTGCATTGACAGTAAACATAGGCGCGCGATTTTTTCTCAACGCGCGTCCGCCTTCCTTTCCCTGGGAAAGTCACGGTTTTTTTCTCCGAGAAGGGGCTTACTCCGCGCACAGTAATGACGCTGCCTATCCCTTCTTTGGCAGATCCTTTCCTGGCGCGGTGGTTCGACCATATCTCTGTCGATCAGATTACGCTTTCGTCCAGTGGTGATCGTCCTTCCTTCGCACGTTCCGACCCACTCAGTAGTTCTTCACGCTTCTGCAATGGACGTTTCGCCGCCCATCCATTTTGTCCTCGCAGCGGCCATCGTTTTCGTATTTTCTTTCCTCGGCCGAAATCTCCACACCGCCGGCCCCCCCTTCCCCTCCGTCGTCCGGGTACTCATCCTTGGGGACGGGGTTTTTTTTCCTCGCGACTGCCCCTCCGTAGTCTCTCGGTCTCGTTCGCAGCTTTGCGCGAATTTGTTGCCCAGCGCGGATGGAGCGGGGGCCTCCTAAGGACGTCCCCACAGGTTTCCTGGACTCGCGGATTGCCCCCGTCTAGGGTGGTAACGCGTCCCGTCCCCGGCAGGATTTTTTTGGGCGGAGTTTTGAGCTTATGCGGTTCGTCCAGGCGGCTGGTCCTCCCCCAGGCATCTCTCTAGGTTTCCCTTGTGTTTTTTGAGAGATCAATGTCAACAATAAAGAACCGGGCCGCGCCCTGCCTTGCAATGATCTTCTTTTTCTTTTTTCCCTCCGTCGTGACCACCGCCCGGCTGGCTTCCCAGTACTTCTGGTCCTTTTTTCTCGGCTTGATGCTCGCGCGGCCCTCTTGCCCCCGTATCACACAAATTCTTTTCACTTAAACTTGGTTCATTGGTAGCGCTTACGTCGTAGCCTCGGACTTTTTCGGGCCGCCCCTCCATTTTTTTCTTTACCCGTTTCCCCCCCTTCTTACTCCGGACTTTCGGCTGGTCTACGGCAGGAACTTCTGCAATTCGGCCCGTAGCAGCTCCTTCCTTTCTGGCCGCTTGCGATGCGTCGCATGTTTTTTTCTCCCGCGGCACGAACTTCTCCCGCATCCTGGATGCCTCCTTGCGGCTGTAGGAGTGCATGTACCCTTTGCCGGATTTTTCCCTGCTCGAAGATAGCCTTTCCCTTGCGACCCCACCTGTCTTCGAGGCCCAATATGCAAGCAACTCGGCAGCGTCAGGGAACCTTTCCCGGCCCTTTTCTGGTGGGACGCCCGTTTGTCTAACCTTGGGCAAGCCGGCTGACGCGCTTTTTTTTTTGGAGCGCTATCGCTTCGCACATATGGTGAATTTTCGGCCCATCCCCCCTTCTCCCAGAGCGTGCGGCTTGCCTTTCAGACCCACCCCTCCGTCCGTTGCAACGTTTCTGCTTTATCTTACAGCGTCCCATATAGAATAGAACCGACCGCCCTGAACTCTCGGATTTTCGCGATCTTTCTCTCATGCGTCACCTTCCTGCGTACTCTTTTCGCGGGCATGCCTGAATGGATAGACTATCCCCCTAGCCCCGTTTCCCCGGGCTGTCATTTTGTTCTTACTCGCTCTCTCGGATATCTCTTAGAACAGGGGATGAAGTCACCTCGACGACCGTTTCCCCTCAGGGAAATTTCCACCCGGCGTTCACCTTTGAACAAGCCTCTTCCCTTTTTTTCTGTGCATTCATTTTTCTTCGTGAACTCTTTCCCCGGTGGCATCGCATGGAAAAATGTCGTGTTCCCCGAAGCCCAACCCCGCAGGTTCGGACCCGTCTTCTGGAAACGCAACTTCGCAGGTTTTTCACTGCCGACATCTTTTTTCTATCCCTTCCTCAAGGGTCCTGGCGTTTTTTCCGAGATTCTCACTTTCCCTTGACACGATCTCTCCCTTGGCTTAGCATGAAGACTTCATAAAGATTTTTGATTTTTCTTGATCAGACTTTATTGGTACCGTCCCTAGTATCCTTGTGCCTGACCGGAAGGCCTTCACCCCCCTGCCATGTCTTTTTAGCTCGCTTCTTTTCGAGCTCCCTGCTCGCTTAACGATCAGTGGCCAACTCATAACTTTTTTTTTTTTATCCGAGAATCCCCTTCAAAAGTGATCCCCGCCTGGGACTTTTTGGCACATCGCGGTGTGCCTGCCCTGGGACTGGAGGTGCCCCCCCCCATGCCCCTTGATGAACACCCCTGCACCTCCTCTGACAGCTTTTTTTTCTTCTTTGTGCGCTCGGCCTATCTAGCGAAACGTATAGCGCCAACTCGGCGGTTTTTTTGTTTGTTCCGTGGGCGCCTTTCTTTCGACATCGAGCGTGCAGGATGGCTCCTGCTGTGCGTTTCCTTGCGAATTTTTTCTAAAACTTCCGTTTTGGGCCGTCTTTTGCAGAAATGATTCTCAATTACGATTTTGTACCCCTACCTCTTTTTTCTGCACTGAACTTAAAACACTTCAGATGACCCCCGATGAGAGAGTATAGAAGTTCGAGACTTTCTTGTACTTGGCACCATCGTTTTGCAGACTTCTTTCTCTGAAGTTTGGACTTTACGACAAACCTTCGTTTTTTAAAATTAGAGAAGTCCTATTGGCGAATGTTTTTTTAATCATATATTCCGATGCGAGTTTTTTTTTCTAGGAGTAGGGAGATCTTCTTTCGACAGCAAAGAGTGGTTTTGAAGGGCCTCGGAACCTTCCCCCTCCATACTTTTTCCCCTTTTTTCTCCTGAGAGACAATTTGTCTCGTATGGCTCCACTCCCCCCTTCCCTACCCCCAACCCTGAAAAAAACAACGCTTTGACGGTTGCGTTGCTGCCTCTTTCGTCCCAACGCCGCAGGCGGTTTTCGCCGGTATACTTCCTGCGCCAGTATGGCACCTTTTACGGCGTCATCAAGGGGACGAATCCCTGGTTAAAGCCCCCCTTTTCTACGTCCTTAGCTTTTCCCATTACACCCCCCCATGCTAATCCATCCGTTCTGCATACGCCCCGGTTCCTTTGAGCATCCCTCTTTCCCTCTTTGTCGATTCTTTTTCTTTCAAGATTCAGTTCCTTCCCAAAAGGCTGAGATTCGTCCCACAGGTAGTTTCTTCCTTTTTTCTACTGCTTTTCTCTTCCAACTCTTCTTTGCATGTTGTCCGAGAGTACACACTTCTTCCCTTAGTCCTCCTCAGGAGGCCCCTCCATCGGTAGTTTGGATCCCTTCCCAACTGACCCCCCTAGCGCCCTCAAGCCTTTTTCCCCCTTACGTCCCTCCCCTTTTTCTACTGTCGCTTGAGGAAGGTCCGCCTCGCGCATCTTTTGGAGGAGCGTTGAGTCACTCCGCATCGTTTTTAACCCCCCTCCACAACCCCTTCCTTTTCGAACTGGCTTGGTCCCTTGGTTGCGCTCAAGGTTTTTTTCGGCGGATGAGATCTTTCGTTCTCTTTGCGTCCCCCCTTGATCGAAAGTTTTTAGCCGGGACTTCTGCAGCTGAATCCCCGCATGCTTCAACACCCCCGCCTTCCTGCCGTCCCTCCACCATGTCAGGCCCCGTCGTGTGCTACTTCATCATCGAGAGCGACCCCTCGAAAAAACCCATGAGACTTCTGGTCGTTGGGCCAACAACCAAGTTTCATGCGAGGACAAGCGTTGTCTGCTCCCCCTTAGCGGGCTCGCGTTTCCCTGCCGCCAGATATTCAGATGTTCGAGAACCCTTTCGGAAGATGATTTTACCAACGGCCTGTTTAGTTGCATCTTCGACCGTGCAGTCTTTGTGTTGTTGGTTGCAATTAGGCCGTCACCCCCAGCTGTATTTGATGCCCCCCCCATGGTGAAATTTGATGAAAGAGACAGTTCTCTTCGAAAGAGCATTTCACAATCCATGCAAAGCATAGCTCTGATGGCGTCGTCCCTTGGACCCTTTCCTTGTTCCAGATTGCCTCCCCGAATTTCTTTCGACAATCCGTCGTTTCCCTTTAGACAGTCACTCGCTTTAAGAAGACAGTAGAGCATCGTCTGGGGCGATCCCCCACAGGTACCCCCTTTGGTAGAGTCTTTCCCAATGTATTTTCTCCTGAGAGTACGAAGTGGACCCTTGAGACAGGGCGCTTTTCGGGTATCGCCCCCCCCTCGTGTGCCTTTTTTGTTGCCCTTCTCGGACCTTTTTCGCTGGTCCTCCCACATATTTTGTTTTTGCAAGGTGCAAGACCCCGTGCCCTTTTCTTAAGGTCTTTTCTTCTTTTCCAAATGAGTGCCCCGCCCTTTTCCACACCCCAACCCCCCTCTCGATTGCCTCCTTAGCGTGCGCTTTCGAGAGAGACCTCCCTGCGTTTTTCAGAAGTTCCGCCAAGTCCCGACCCCCGGTGTCTCCCCTTGCGCGGGGCACGCTTGCTGCTATAAGTACTTTTGGGAAGAGGAGACGACTTTTCGAGCGGCGAACTTCCCTGTACAGAAGACTACTGCGTTCAGTTTCCCAGGCACCTTTGTGATCGGTTCTCTCCAGACGCAAGGCCGACCAAGGCCCTCCAGGTAGCGGGGTGAGTGCGTGCCTCTCTCTCCCCTGTGCCAGGCCTCCTGCTGCCATAGCCTTTTTTGGTAACTGATCGCTCTGAAGAAGTTCATGCGATCACCATCCGCGGCTTTCCCCCCTTCTTTGTTTTGACCTCCATCCTTTTCCTGCCCCGGAGCTTTTCGTTACGACGTTAGCTCCTCCAGGAAAAAGTTACGTAGCTGGGCCCCGTCCCTGGTGTAGAGAGGTTCTGCGAGAATAAAGGCCGGAGGTGCACATAACCAGGAAGCTTCCTTTAGGATTGCGTCGACGATTTTGTCCCTTCTTGTAAGGACGGCGAGAGAGTTTCCGTTCGGGCTTTTTTCTCTTGATTGTGGACATTGCCGGTTCCAAATATCTTCTTTATCAGTTGGATGTTCCCTTTTTCTTCAAGCCCTCAATTCCACCCCTTCCTTTTGATAAGCTCACAAGCCGCCGGGACCCGGCCTGCCGGCAAGGGGTTCCAACGAATCCGGCGAACGCCCTTTATCTCAGTTGATTCTAGTCCCCCGTTAGATTCGAGAGCTTTCCTCTTCACCGCGCTGACCCCCTATTCCCGTTCGAGACAAGCGAATTAAATGGTGACTTTTTCGGCGACGTGTTAAGCCTCAGAGGCCTCCTTTAAGCTCCTTGTTTCCTGCACAACCCCCTTCCCCCCCCACAATGATGAGTTCGCCTCTAGGTGCGGCGGCACTTTTTTCGGCAGAGTTTTCCTTTCAGGGCCCGCGTCAGTAACCTTATCTTCCCCTTCCTCTGGACAGGCGGGTTGAGTTTCCCCCCCTTGCTAAGCTGGTGATGCTTCTTTTTCTATCCTTAACTTCGGCCTTGCGGCTGTAGGTTTCCCATGTGGCATTGATCTTCCTGCTCGACAGATAGAGGATTCTAACAACCTGCTGCCTGCTCTTGTCGGCGAATAGACAAAGTCTTCTGAGCTTTAATCATTGGGCTGTCCGCCATCGTCTTCTCCCCTTGCGACCTCTGCAACTTCGGTCTTGACGAGAGTTTCTTGCCTTTTCTCGCTGTGAGACGCCTTAATTCCCTTCACACTCCCCTTTTGTAAAAGCTGTTCTTCCCGTCCCGCATTTGCCCTTCAAAGGACGTTGCACACTGCACAAAAGTGGCTTTCCCGCGCCAATTGCTCGATCTAGTCCCTTACACGATTGACTTTTTCTGTCCGAGCCCGGCGCTTGTTCCTGCGTACCGATAGCGCCTTATGCACTGCGCCTATAAGGAAGAAGCCGTTTCTGAGCCGGTGAGTGTGGATAGCCCCTCTACTATGCTCACGTTTTCGGCCTGCACCCCTTTCCTTTCCTTTCCCACCCCTTTTCCTGTCGCCACGTCGGCCATACGGTTTGCCTTGCAAAACCGGCACGCTTTCCCCCCACCTTGACCTTTCAGGTTCCCTCTGCGTTTTCTGGCGTCTGCGAGACTTTCCGTGATCAAATCAGGCCTTTTTAGACATCTGCCCACTTGAATGACGACGATGCACCTAGGGAGTCCTTTCCTGAGCAGGCCGTCCACTTCCTTCCCCTTGTCTCCTCCGACCTACGCGCCCCCCAAGGGGAGGCGTGTGCTTTCTGGATAATATGCTAGAGAAATTTTGTCGAGTCCCTCTGGCACGATAGCATATCATGAGACGCTGGTTTTCCTGATTCTTTGATTTTCCCCCCTATGCTAGGTTCTCGCGCTACGTGTGAATGACAGTGGATTTCTCCCCAAAGGTCCTTTGTTTGGCCTCCGCGCTTCCTTGATAGAGAGCGGAAGAGACATGGAGGTTGTTTTTTTTTTGCGAGCCAAATAATACCCCCTCCTAGGTAGATCCTCCCCACCACAAGTGAAGCCTTCACCTTTTTTTGGAAAAGTTCGAACAATTGCCGTTGTTCATGCTGGCGGTGCCACCTTTTGATGAACATCACGTTCTTTGTTTTAGGCCGTGGAATTTCCTTTGCTCTTCCTACCCCCTCAAGGATTCGCGCCCTCGTTGACGGCAATGTTATGTTTTCGCTTGGGTAGTTTGTTTACTCTGTCCCTACTGATTTTCCCCTTTTTAGCGCTCCCCACCTGGCGCTGAAGGGTTTTTTCGAAACCTTTTTTGGGAGGGGGTTTTTTTTTTTTTCCTCAATGATGGAAGGCTTTTCTTTTGGTTGCCCCTTCCGGCAACTTTTTTCGGCACTTAGGGGGAGACCACATCATCGGACAGAATGTTTTTTTTTTTGAGTAAGGACCCTGGCGTCTTGTTCCCTTACTGAACTGGCTTCTTTGCGTAGTTTGGTTGAAGTTCCGGCGTCTCGTCCTCTCGAACTGGGTGGCTTTTAAGACCCCCCGTTTCTCGGAAACTCTTTTTTCAGGGGTTCCTCTTTGAATCTCCCCATATATTTGCCTCCATCCTCCCCCTTTTAGTTTCGTCCCTTTCAAATCCGATTGGCGTCCTAAGAGTGGTTTTCAGTTTTTGGAACCTCTTTTTCCTTTGCTCCTCCCCCTATCTTTCTCCTTCTTGTTTCCCGTCGCGACTCCCGTTTCCCTCGGACTGTCCCCGGCAAACCCCGCTTTTTGAAGGGTCCCTGCGTGCTGCAGCTCCTGGAGAGGTTTCGCAATAGATTTCTTTGGATCTATTCTCTTCCTGACCCCCCCCCCCCTGCTTTGAGAGAAAAATTAAAGAAAGGGCCGCCAGGTGGTAGTCCCCCCAAGGCGGATACGACTGTGCAGTAACTTCGTTCATTCAACCGCCTCCTCTCCCTGTAACACTTGGCCTCGCCATTTCCTCGAGATACTCGATAAGCTTTTTGCTGTTTTCGCCTTTGAAGTCGCCGCCCCTTGACCTGGTAAGGTTTACCCCCCCCCCTCTTAGTGCGCTCCTCCCCCTTACGGCCGGCCCCCCAAAAATCCGGCCACTGAATGTTCCCGTCCACGTCACTCCCGCAGCCCAGAGACCCCTGCTACACGTAGTGACTCACAAACTAGAGAGCAAGTAATCCCGAACAGATCGCACAGTTTTTTGTGCCTCCTCTTATCATTTTTTCGTTTCGAGCGCACGCCCGTCGCGCATCGTCTTTTGTGACGATGATTCATCAGCCTTGTTGGTTAAACAACGCAATTCAGGTGCCGGCACACATGCAGCGCCCCTTCCCAAGGGTGCGGCTCCCCCTGTCTTCTGTCAGGTTGCCCCCCTGTTAGTAGTTGGATGCAAAGCAACTCGCGCGGAAGGATGCTTTCCTCCCCCCGATGAATTCCTGAAAACCCCCACACCGATGACGGCCGAGTCTTCAGGCAAGAGTCCGCTCGGAAAAAATAGAGATCAGAACCCAATGAGCCTTTTTCTTTTTTGAAACACCTGAGCCGCTTATGGAAGGGAAGCTTTGTGGAAAGTGCTCCCTTCTTCTGGTAAGCGAGCACTACTCAGAGGTATTCTGTCTTTCCCCCCTTCTTGACCCCTGAGATGAGTGAATCCGCGTGTTTTGTTGCATCCCTCGGACAGTCCTCCTTTTCCAGATGTCGTAGTTGATGTGATTCCGCCTTTCGAGAAGGCGAATGCCCCATCTCCCTTCGCATCGCGCCTTCCTTTTTTTTGTCAAAAGGTTTTTCTTTTTGTTGACCGGATGTGTCCCCCCGGAGAACTTTGTGCCAACGAGTTTGCCCCGTGCGAAGTTCCCCCCCCCCCTGCTTACCCCTCCTCCCTTCCGCTCGTAGAGGTTTTTTTTACCATGATAATGATGGTTATTCTAGAGTAGGGATGCGTACTCTCCCCATTCGAGGGGAAGTTTCTTTTTTTTATATCGGTCCGCATTCGTTTCTCGGCACGGTTACCTCCCCCCCCCCCTCCCAGTCATACTGTTTTTCCTTTTTGGTCAGATCCTATTAGCATGGCGTTTTCAATTTTGTGCAAGAATTGACAAGCGTCTTAATTTTTGAGTCCCTTTTTCCTCCCATCCGACACTCTCCTCACACACTTTGGAAGGAATGCCACCATAGGTTCTCCGCGATGACTCCTCCCTCCGCCCGAAAAGCGCTCTCCGACGGTGCCGACAAGTTCTCCCACCGGGCGCCAATTTCGGGGCACTTCTCCCTTATCTACCTTTGCTGGGCAGCCCCTGGTCCTCGATCATGCGTCTTTTCTCACTTAACAGACGATATCTTCCGCGTTTTTACATGCACGGAATATTTTCCGCCCGAAGCTTTTTCTCTCGCGGGGCATTCAACACTTGTCCTAGTTACCGCTCTTCCCTTACTCAATGTCTTTCCCTTTCGTTACAAGGCTTGCGGTCGAACACCATCTGCCGAATCAGGTCTGTCCCTTTCCCCCCCCCCCCAACAGCCTTTCGAGTAACTAATCACTTTTGGTTTTCCGTACGAACCTCGAATGCCTTCTTGTTTCGTTCAGCGCCCCTTTCCCCCCCCGTATAAGCGTGGCTTTTTGCTACGGGTGTCAGCTGTTTATTTTTTTGCTTGTATTCCCCTGAGCTAAAAGCAGCGGGAAAGGCCAACCTTTTTCTGGACTCGCGTGATTTCTAGCCGCTCGGTGTGTTCCCCGGCCGGCCGGTCGCGACTTCCTTTCCCGGGGCTTGGACCGGTTCGTTTCTTCTTTAGACGAAATCGGTGCCTTTTCCTCCTTTTTCGCTCGATGACGTGCCTCCCAAGGGGGTGTCAGCTACACATCGATCCCGGACGAATTTTCTTTTATGATCCGCAGCGGCCTTCCTTTCTGCTTTTCTAACGGATATAGCCTTCTTTTTGCTTGCTTTTCTTCCGGGGAGTCGCGCATAGCCCGCCCTTGCTGTACAAAAGGATTCAACCCTTTCCTCCCCAGTAGGTACGCGTATGACTCCTGTCGTACGAATCGGACCTTAAAGTCCCCCTTAAGGGACGTAGACAGTGGCCGGTTCCGGCCACCCCGGATTCGACGGATGGTCCGGCGGTGAGCATCTTCCTTTTTTTCATATTGTCGGCCGCCTCTCACCGCTTGTAACCGGCGATGGCACTTAGGACAGGGAGTACATGGATTCCTTTCTCCCGAAGGCACGAACCTCCCCCTTCTGTCCGTTCGTGAGGGCCTTCCTTTCTGCATTTCACCATGTGACGGATTTGAGACGATCATCTGATCGACAGATAGCGCTGGGACATTCCATTTGCTACTTTTTAGTTTTATAATTCCCCCCCAGCAACGTCTTTTTGGACTGGGCGCGTTTACGCGAAATATCTTTGCGTCAACTTGGACTCTTTTTTTTTCTGTCGTTTCCCTCGTTCCTTCGTTTCTTAGGGGTCTCCTGCGGATTCAAGGCACTATAAAGGTGTTTATTCTTAGCGGATGGAGGCACTCTTTTTTCTCAAATTTAAGACGTTGCAATTTCTTGCCCCCCACTCCATCTCCCTTATGAGCTAGACCGCGCCCTGCCGGAAAACAGGATTTTTTTGCGATCCTTTCGAGCCAGGTAGCACTTTTTTCATATTCGTCCTACCTCCTGGATAGACTATAAGGTTCTCATGCGCAGGTTGCTTATAACTGGGGATAGCCCCTAGGTTTCCTAGGCTCTTAGGCGAGTGTCTTCCTCACCCCTTTCCACCTCGATTTTCGGCGGAAAATAAGGAAATCCTTCCCACCCGGCTTCCAACCTTTTCCTTAGAGCTGCGTCCGATGCCTTCTTTTCCGCGCTTAGTCGAAATGTGAGAGGGATAAATTAGCCAGGGTGGCACATCGTTCAGGCCTGCCTGCCCCCCCCCTCTTCCCACACCCAGAAGTTTTCTCTCGAAGGAGAAGTTGTAACTACTCTTCGTTTTTTCCCGTCCCCCCCTTTTACACCCCCACTGGGCGGCTTTCGCGTCCCTCCTTCTGATCGAGAACCCGCTCCTTCTGCACGTCCTACGCTTTTTTGCTTCCTCCCTCTTTTTGAGCACAACGGTTTTTTTTCTCATTCGTTGATTTTTTTTTTGGCCTCGGTGTATGTGTCACGCGTTTGTCTCTGTGTTGCCGGACATTTTTTTTACAACCTTTCATTCCTTTGTGTTGGTTCCTCCTGATTCCCCTTTTGTTTATCGAGCGATCTTTTACATGGCTGGTTGATTAGCGCGTCCCCGCCAAACCTCGCGGATAATCCGGCTACAAGTCCCGTGGTGTCCTTCCCCCCCAACGAACATGACGTTTTTTTTTTGGCGGTGTTAAACATGGAATACCTGGCCCGGCACCCCGTTCCCTCGCGTATGTTGGGCGTGTTTAATCACGCGCTTCCTTCGCGCAAAATCGTGATTATCTTCTGGGATTACGTTTGGGCGCGTTTGTTATGCGCCTACTTTTTCTGAACCTTTTTGAGGGGGCTGGTGGCGCTGAAGGGATGACACGGTCGTACATTCCGGGTGTTTACTGGATGTTTGGAATCTCCCGCACTTGCCTTCCCTAACTTCCACCTGTCCCCTTCTTAGCCGGGTCTTTTGGGCGAAACACCCCCAAGGATGAGAGAGGTTATCGTTAAATGCCTCTTCCCTTTTGTGACATGGAGATGGTTTTTGAACGCCTCGTTACGTACCGCCTGGTGGCCTTTACCTTTTTTGCGCCGTTCATACTGAGAAGCTATCGCTTCTCTACTCCGGTCCCCCGAAAACCGCTTTTTTTTTTTTGCCCGCACCCCTTTTTTTTTCAGTT
>Ga0179591_1240418_pt1 | contig 12531 bp, 13 predicted proteins | sample CZOMad2_1_08_16f_FD_182891 | JGI IMG/M metagenome (GOLD analysis project Ga0179591, IMG submission 182891) | Vadose zone soil fungal communities from Angelo Coast Range Reserve, California, USA - CZOMad2_1_08_16fungal (PacBio error correction) | ecosystem: Environmental > Terrestrial > Soil >... | reverse complement strand
TCCGACGAAATCCACTCGAGTAGGCCTGAGTTCTTCGAGATCAGGCCCCGATCCCCCCTAAAATACGCCAGTCTTCTCCCCCCCTGATAAGTCTTTCCCTGAGCCCAGGTTCCCCCCCACTACACTTTTGCCTCAACATTTGTTTTTTGGGTTGGAACTTACGGGACCGTAATTCCTCCCGTCGCCGTCTTGGATTTCGGTATCGGCCTCGCTCCTAGTTCTTCTACGTTTCCCTTTCCCTTTTCCCCCCAGGTGTGTGTTTGTTTTCCCCCTTTGCTTTTTACGTCGTGGCACAACCCTACTTTTCGAATGAATGAGCAACACGCTGGCTGCTCCCCACGAGACCATGAGCGTCCTTTTCCCCCTTCTCTTTTTTTATCTTACGGCTCCCCTCATAATTCAGGAGTTATGATGCTATCGCCCTTGTCCTTCTGTTCCCCTCCCCTTCCATCACTCCCTACTTTTGCTCTGCGGGCCCTTTTCCTCCCCCTCTTCTTTTCCTCCTCCGTTGTGTTTATCTCTCTCCCTTCCTTTTTGCCTCACTTCCTCTAGGCGTCTCAAGGGTTTTACGGCTCTGTCATGTCAGGCTTGAATTTCTGTTATCTGCTCCGTCCTCCCATCTCCAATCGCCCCCGTCGCTTCGCTTCCGCTCTTTTTGTGTCCTCCACTTTTTTGCCTATTCTCTCAGTGTCGTCCTGGGGCCGTTGTTCGTCCACCGGCCGGGTCACCCCTTTCCCCCCCCTCACACTCGGCTCTTTCCAACGCTCTTGCGCTCTCGCCTATCTCCTTTCCTTCCTGGTCTTTGTTTCCCTCCTCTTCCCAAACCACAATACCACTCAGAGCCCCACCCCGGTCGGTGCTTCTCGCTCGATCCCTGTCCGAGCAGTTTCGTCCTTTCCTCTTCGGTTCCCCTTCTTTTTATCTTTCTTTCTCCCTTCCCGCGCCCGAAACTACAAATTAAACACAAAACTTACGACAAAATTCAACGACCCCACCACACTCCCCCACAACAGTCCCAGTCTTTCCTTCGATCTTGTCCGTTGTGTCCTCATCACCGTCCCGACCCCCCCGCCCACCCCCAGCCTACTCCTTCCCCCCCTCCCGTTTTTTCGCCCCACCACCCTTCGTACACCACCTTTTTCGTCGGCTGTTGACTTTTGGTTGGTTGTAGCTGCCAGGATCCCTCTGTTCGTGGGCTGCGTGCCCACGGTCCCTCCTTTTCTCGAGGTCGTCTCCTGTCATCCTCCTGAGCATTTGCTTTTTTTTTCGCGAACCTTTGTTCCCTTTTTTCTCGTCTTCTTTACAATGATCTGCCCTTTTCGCACATACACATGCCTTCCTTTTCCCCCGGCCCGCTTTCTCCTCCCGCTGTTTTCCCTCTTCTTGTTTTTGTGACAGAATCCCCCCCTACCGCGCAGTTCGTAAACAGGAGTCGCCCATTTGTGTGTCCCGGTTTCCCCCCCCCTCGTCCTCCCACTTTTTTTCTTCCCCCCTTTTCCCGGTTTGTTCCCGCTCGTTTCGCGCCCGCGCTGTTTCCTCTTTTGCCTTACACTCAACAGGAGCCCCAGACGTAAGTCCACTGCCCCACGACCCTCGTCCCCTCCGTTCGCGTCCCGTACACCACCAGCCTGTCCTCACCGTTCCTTTTCCTCTCTCGGCGTTTCCCCTTCTCAATGGCTTAATGACCCCGCCACCACACCAGCCCTAACACAACCAACCTCCCCCCCACGTTCTTTCCCCCCCCGCCACCCACCTCCCCTCTCCCTCCCCATGCCCTCTACTGCTTCCCTATATTCACACACCCAAGAAACCCAGATGCGTCTGGTGCTTTTCCGCTGACAGCATAACCTTGAAGGCTTTTCGGGAGTCGGAAAAGAGGCCCTCGAGCCAGATTCTTCCCCCTCTTCCCCCTTTCGCACTCACTGACTCCCCCTCGCAATTCGTTTTTACCTTACAGAAACGCTCCACGTTCATGTGACCCCCAAAGGCCTGACCCCGAGTCGTCTCCCTTCTCTCAACAATCCCCCTTTCCCGCACCTGCTTTTCCCCGGCTTCCACTCCTCCCGCCCTCCTCTCCCCCGACTAGGCGGCTCTGTGGAGGTGATACTCTAGCGACCGCTCCATTCTCCAGATGGACCCCCGACCGCTTCCCCACGTGTCCCATGTCGTCCCTGTATTCTTTTTTTTTCTTTCCTGAATTCCGCAAACTCGAGGCGTTTTTTTATTAAACCCCCCGTTTTCCCCTATATGAGTGGAAATTTTTTGTTTTTTTGCTTTTTGGTGATTCGCCTTATCAATGTTCCTTGCTTTTTCAGCTTTCCAGCACTTTTTGTTTTACATCCTTCCGAGCGTCGACTTGCGGTGAGTTTTATAGCTCCGGACGATTATCTTCACTCGTTTTTTGACACTGTTACCCCCCAGCTCTTCGTGCTCTCACCATCTCGTCGCTTTGATAACTTGTACTTCGACGTTCGATCATCTCCCGCCCACGCTGACAGGGTTGCCTGGCGCCTTCTCCGGTAACTTCGCACGGTCGTAAAAAGGGCGGGTCATATGAGAGACGTCGTGGCGCGTACCTCAAGCCTCAAAGTCCCCCCCCCCCCCGCTCTTCACCCAGGGCGTTTTACACCGGGTCAATGACCATTATCCATGCCCAAGTGTAAGAGGTTGATGCAATGGACTTTTCCCCTCAATTCTTTTTTTGCCTTTTGTCACTCACCCTGTCCACCAACAGTGATCCACCCTCTCCGGCACCCCCACCCCCCACCTATCCTGCCCCCCTCTTCATCCTGAGTTTGCACCTTAAGATTGCGTCAGTCATGAATGCTGAAGGAGGTCTTCTACGACCCCCCCCTAACGCTCCCTATCGTATTTCAGTGGGACGGGACACAATCCTGAGACGGGTTATGCACCTTTTTTTTAAAAACGAATTATGAGGTTTCTTGTGATCATCCCTCTCTACGTTTTCTAAGAAGACCCATTCTTTCAGCCTTTCTTTCTTTACCAAACATGCGGTGCGATAGAGGTTCTGTTTGATGCATTTTGACTCATCTAATCCTTCCGAAGGGGAACGAGAGCCACCACCCCACCCCCCATACCCCACCCCCCCACCCACCCCACCCCCACACCCCCCCAACCCACCCACCACCCCTCCCCCCCCCCCACAACCCCCCCCCCCACCCCCCCCCCCCCCCCACCCCCCCCCCCCCAGTTTTGAGCTCAATTCCCGTAGTTGATTTATTTGACCGCCCAGCCCCCTGACTTGTGAGATTTAGTTGGTGCGAAGAGCCCCCCCTAGTTTTTGTCCCTTTCACCCCCTGGCGTCCACGCAAACGACCCCCCATTTTCATACATTGGATTTAATTGCTGACTTTAGAGCTTGCTTCCGCTGTTCTTGTCGCGCACCCCCCCCCTTCGGAAAAACCCAAATCCCGTAGGTGGCGGTGCGCAGTTTGTCGTTTTTGGAGATTTCCCTCTCTCCCAGCCCCCCAAGAACTACTTTAACCCTTCTTACTTATTACTTTTTTTTCTCGATTGTAGTCCTGTAGCCGTCGAGTTTGAGCGGTTGCAGACCCCCCCAGAAAGTAGGAGTCCGCCCAAGACTGGAATACCTTCCCCCCCTTATCCTTGTGATGATGAACTTAATGTTTTCCTTTTATAATCCTTGATCTCCCTCTCGACAGTCCGCCCCCCAGCGCTCTTTGTATTGCTGCTTAAGACACCCTCATACTTGCTCACCAGGATACCCGACCACCCGCCCAACAAGATAGTTCATTATTTGACACCCCGCTCAACAGTCTCCTAGTTTTCCCGTTTCCCCAGAGGGATGAATATCAGCGCCCCCCCTTGCCCCCCGCCACATTTTCCCCACCCCCACCCCGCACTCTCCTAAGACCACGACCCCCCCTTGTCCTCAATAACAAAGCCATCTTGTTTTGATTAGGTGGGGGGGGGTTGGGGGGGTGGGGGTTGTTTTGTTTGGTTTGGTTCCGTGGTCTTTTCCTGGTCGTGCTGAATCGGGGCCCCGGTTCAGAAATCTAAAAGATGAATGATGATGAGTGCGCCTAGAGCGATTTCGATTCGGATACCCCTTCTGGCCCCAATAAACCCCCGCTTAGCCTGCCTCCCTTGTGAGTCGTGCCTTTTAGGTTTCCAGTTGACAGCGTTAGCTTAACAGAAGTTCCCACTTTCTTGCCTTGGAAGGATCTTGTCCGGATCAAAACGACCCCCGAACAACCCCCAACCGTCCGGAATGGAATCCCGCCCCCCCTTCATTTCTCCTCTGATCCTCTCATGTTACTTTCAGTAACATATTTGCTCATTGTCCGTGGGATGTGTTTTCGGTAGACAATCCCCCAAGCGTTAGTGTCTCCCTTTTTTTCCCTTCCCCGTGCCCGGCCCGTCACGAATCCCCTACGAGCCTGCTGGCGCACTACTTGCCAGTATGTCCAATTTGATGGATTCACCTTGACCTTTTTCCTCCAGGGCCCCCCCCCCAACCCTCCCCAGTCCGCCGACCCCTTTTCTTCTTCTCCATCCTGGTACACGTCGTACCTTTTTTTCCCTTTTCCGGGGCATAAGGCACCCTTTCCTCTTTCCTCCCCTATTTCCTCATAGGTCCGACCCTTGTCTGTCGACAACTATCGTCATGTCTTTTCTCATACTTCGAGCCTCTCTTCGTCGTCGAGCTTCTTCTGCTTCTCTCTTTTTGATACCTCATTTGCCCCACCGTCATGGCAGTTGGTTTGTTCTCCGGGCCATCCCCTTTTTCCAGCACAGCAACTTACTTCCCCTTCAGAGCGACCAGCTGTCCGTTAGTCGTGCGCTCCTAGAGCGAGAACCGGCAAGAATGTCATCCCGAGTCTTTCCATCTTTCTGCCAGTTTCCCCTTCTCATTCCTTCCTAGGTATTTTAGGACAGCAGCACCCTGGTTCCATGTTTTCGGTTTTCCTGACTGTACCATCATATCCCTTTTTTTTAGAGTAATCCCCTTGTCCCCTCTCCCAAAAGACGCCCCCACCGGCCGCTGGCACCCCTTTTTCTTCTTGATTTTCCTTTTCTTGTGTATCCTCTATTTTCCATTTCCAGCCATTTGGGAGCAAGTTGGCCTCCGCGCCTACGCCATGCCATAGGGCCCTCACAGCACCCCCCTACTAACGAGCTCCTGGTTGGTCCTTATTAACCCCAGTTGACGTTGCCCCATATAGCAGCCACAGACTCCGAAACTTCCCCCTATCCTCGAAATCTTTCCTTGCCTTCCTTTCACTCCTTCCTCCTTCTCTTTTTTCTTCTCCTTGTGTCTTTTTTTCCAAGGGATACGAACTCATGCGACCAGCTAAAGGTCCCCTCTCCCTGAGGAGCCTATGCGGACATTCTGAATCCCTTTAATCCAGCTCCTTTCAGGAATCCTTTTTTTGCTAAGGGTTTTGTGTATTGACTTGGTTAATCGGCACTTGACGGATCCGACACCCCCCCCCCCCCACAACTTATCCCCCTGACCGATTTTCCGATTTTCAACAACTCGCTCCAAAATCCCGGTTATTTGCCCCCAGATGTTACGCGGACGTTGCGTCTTTAGGTTGGTTACCGCGGACATCTGAACATTATTCGGTCAGCATCCCCCACGACCCACTCCTGTCTACTTGGCGGCTACTGTGTCGTAAAGATTCTTCCGGCTGTGAAGGATAGCGAACGTCCCATCTATTACGCCGTGTCAGTCCAAGGGATTATTCCCCCCGGAGACGTTTTTCTAATCATGATTTTTTCCGAGACCATTTTGGTAGATAAGGGGACAGTGTCTTACGGTTTCAAACAGCAATTTTCCTAACACCCCCCCCCACCCTCTTCAAATTCTCTTGGTTTCTCTCAGCGAATCCCCCCCACTGAGTTTATCTGACGCGACTCTTTTCATGACCGATTTAGGACAATTAATCAGGATGACGCGAGGATTTCACATGACCCCCTTCTCTGTCGATAGGCTTCAATACTCGGAGTTCCCCTTTCTGAACCCGGTGTTTCTTGTTCTACCAGGCCCCTGTGCCCTTGGAAAACGCTTGGTCGGCGCAAACTTATGCCTCTAGGAATGTCAATGTTTCCTTCCCTCCGTCTAGGCTCGTTCCGAGTTGCTGACCCAAGACGTTATTCCGAAGTTTTCCCTTGGCGTCGGCGTCAGGAACGGCTATCTGCTGTCCCTTCTTTTTTTGCGACCCCCTCAAGGAACAAAACCTCAAATCCCCCCCCAGTTACTTCTCCTTCACTTTAATTTCCTTTGGTCAACACCCTATGTAAGATCTGGACGAAGGCTTCTATTCCTGTGCGTGACGCCCATTCATTATTTTTTGTTTTTTTTTTATTTGCCTCAGATAACCCCTCCCAAGATTTCCCCCCCGTACCCTATTGCCCCCTTGCCCTCCGTCCATATTCATGGGGTAGGAACGAGTCAATCTCTCCGATTCCCAACTTCGTAATTGTTTGGTATTGGGCCCCCCTTTGGCAGAACGAAATTTCGCACTAGCTGTCTCCTTATCATCTAGACTAGTTTTCTTTTCTTAAAATTAGTCATCTTTATAGAAGCTTCCCCCTCAACAATTTGCTCAGCAAGTAGCGAATAGATTCTTTAGAAAATACCTACTCATTCCACATAGTTCTTTCCTTCAGCAGTTCTTCCACTCTTTTCCACGACAGTGACTGTTACTCAGCATCCTGAACCACCTCCAAGTTAATTCCAGGTATCTTGCGTGTTGTTTCCCACGGTTCTCTTTAAATTCCCCTCCGCCTCTAAGCATGTTTTTGATTCCCCCTCCTAAATCCCCCCCGACTTATCGTTCTTTTTTTTCATACCTTGTTTCTTTCAACACCTCTGTCAAATGATGATTCTACAAGTCAAAAAAACCCTTTCCCCCCCCCCCCATTTTCCCCTTCAGTTTTCCGCGAGCCCCCCCCGGACTTCAACAATTATAGTTGACCAAAGATCGTCATCGCACGTTTCGGTGATAGAAGACAGATAGATCCATGGACCCCCCCCGATTCTACAATGCCTTCACCGTTCGTTAAGTTTTTGCCTTCCTATGTTCCTGACCTTTCAGTTCCCCCCTCCCCACACCCCTTTTTTCCTTCACAAAGAGGCACGATGTTGATAGGATGTCCCCAGCAAGCTGACTACGAAAAGCACATCCCCCTAAGTCAAATGCTCTCCTTTTGTCAACCCCACAACAGTTGAAGCCCTTGGATGACGTTTTTTCTCCACGAGATCCCTGGCCCAAAAAGCTCGTTTCAGGAAGCTTTGTCCACCACTCACTTCCCTAATCCACAAACGTACTCCCGCGGAGGTTACACTGTCAGGCAATTCCTACAACGATCACTGGACCAATTACTCACCCCCCCCCCCCCCCGCCCTCTCCCCGTACTACCTTCTCCGACCTCCCCAAATCCTCCAGCGTCCCTCACACACTAGACCCAACGGCCTGGAGCGTCCCGATGGGAATATTCTTACTCTCCATCTCAATGTCTCTCCCCCGATTGTGATTTTCCCCTCAAAGCCCCTCGTCCTTCGTTAAAATCTTGTTGACTTTCTCGGCCGCCATGATTTTCTACTTACCCCACGGCCGCACGAATTTAGCGACCTCAACCTTGTGTTCTTTCTCATTTGCCTTCCGTTTCAAACTTCCTCGGTAAACGGAACCACTCCCCTGTGGCACCGGATAGATCCTTTCTCCCTCCCGGGATTTGGCTGCGAAGTCTCCCCCCCCTGACCTTATTTTCACCACTGTTTTGCCCCGTGCTTTTAATCATTCATGGTGAAGGCAATGGCATTAAGCCCACCGGCGTATCTTCTCATGTGCCTACCCTTTGACCTCCCACTTTCTACCGCACCTGATTGTTTATCCGTTAGGTGGAGTTGTCTTTCGGCTTCGTACCCCTACCCTCCCCTTCTCATAGCCACTCAAACCCACGCCGGCCAACCCGTGAAGTTCTCATCTCAGTCCACCAGCCCTGCAGCACCTTAGATCTTCTTAACTTCTTCCTTTACCCTTTTTTCTTTCATGACTCCTCTGAAAAGTTGAACTCCTCCACAATTACCTCCCCCCCGAGCTTTCGCCCCTTTTCCCCCCCCCGCGTTGCCCTTCAAGGGTAATTTATCACCGTGTGAAAGTCACCTATTTCGCCGACAGGCGGGCTTTAAACACTGTTCACCGGCGCCCTTTCTCCCCACACCTGTGCCAATTCTCATGTCCGGACGCACCAAGTTTTCGGAATGCGAAATGGTTTTTGTTAATCGCCTACCCAGAGTTCTCGAGGTTTTCCTGTTGATAGCCCCCATTCCTCCTTACAGGGCCCTCACGGGGAAACCCTTTTCCAGCGTGTTCGTCACAAGTCTTCTGCTAATTTACGCACCCCCGACCCTCGAGCCTGGAACGTCCCAGCCCCTACCCGCTATCATTCTTCTTCTCTCAGGTTTTAATGCACGCCCCTGGCCTCAGGCCGGGTTTTTTGGGGAGAATCCTTGTTGAACAGAACTGACTTTCTGTTTGTTCCTGCACAATTTTTTGAGCCGATTCGTAAAACCCCTCAAAACACAGACCTTAGATTCCGTCGGTCATCGTAAATTTGAAACGCTTGGTCATTCTCTAGAATGCGGGACACGGCCCTTTCCTTTTTCCCTACTGAGAACTTTTCGTCCTTTGTGCCGTTCGGAATGCTCCTGTAAAAGTCCCTCCGAACACAGGCATTCTACTACCTTTTTCTTGATCCTATGTTACTTCCGTTTAAAACGGCATCCCCCCTCCTTTGGCTCGCTCCCCGATTTCTTTACTCTTGCCGGACCTTTTCTAACTGTTCGCGTCAAGATTTTTTCAGTCGTAAAGAATTGACATGACATCTGGCTGATCTTCCCCGTTCCTTTTAACCTCTCGATTACTGAGATTCAGTCTCGGCGTTCTTTATGGGCCTCTCCTTCGTCTGCGGGCTGACACGCGTTTTTCCCACTTTGGCGCGTCAAGGACCCTTTTGGCGACGTTTTTGTTTCCCCTCCTCTCCGTGCTTTGCCAGCATCTCCCCCACTGTGTTTATTTTCGCACCCCACCAATACACAACCCCGACAACCCTACGACAGACCCCACGCCGATCTCGCCAGGTAGCTTCCTAAATGTAGCACTGCTAGCCCTCAAACGTTCCTCAAACTCAAAATGGCTTGACAGCTGACATTTGTCTCCCTCCTTTACCCCCCGTTCACATTCCAACAGATTCGCCTCTCGAGGTTTCACGATTTCCAGATTCTGCTTATCCCCCCCCCCCCTCTTCCTTTCCCCAAACAAGAGTGGGGTCGTCTCCCCCCTCCCCTGAGTTTCTAAACAAGAACTTGACGCGGCAATATTGACTTTGCTCCCAACAAACCGTCACTTACGGGACCATGGTACACGAGCGAAGGTCTACGAACCCCTTAAGCCTATCCCATCGAGCTGCGGTTCCTGCATGATTTATTACAGGATGAAACCCCCACATCCGTCACAGTTGCAATCCTATCAGCGTATTTTTGTTTTCGATGGAAATGGCGATTTTGCAGGAACTTTCCCGTCGGGCTCCGACAATTCCTCTATTGCCGCGGGTGTTGAGTTTTATTTACAGACGGAATACGCAACACTGTCTCGATACTAGTGCCGTCTCATCCCTTCCCTCCCGACACGTTTCCCCCTTCCGACCTCCTGGGACCTGGTTTGGTGTTTCTTCTCCTTACGGGACACCCTCAATTCGGGAAGCTTCCTATCGGCTACGCAAGTAATTCGTGTCGTTGGATCCCTCAGTAAAAATGTTTTGGAAACTGGAGTTTCAAAAGGCCTCCCCCCCCTTCCCCGGCCCTTTAAAACAGCACTTTTTCCCTGCTATTCAAACCCCCCAATATGGAGTCTTCCACACGAGAGAAATTTGATAATCTTCAATTCTCATTTTCTCTTCTCTTGTTTTTTTTGGTCTTCCAATGTCCCCTTTCCTAATTTTCTGACGCAGATCCTTGGCTTGTACGCATAGACTTCATGCCTTAGCGAAGTGCGTCTGGTCTCTTTTTCTATTTCTATTTCCCCCCTCCGTTGTTTTTTTTTTTCGGCTATCGAATTTTTCCGATTCCTCTATGTATGCAGCTCCGGCTACAAGGGCGGAAGCGGTTCAAGATAGATAGCATGTCTCCTTTCTTCTTCGTGAGCCTTCTCTGATCTCGACAATCCTCCAATTTCTTTTTCCTTCTTGGCTCCTTTTGCCAATTTTGAGTTTTCAGGAATCTTAATGGGGGACTCTTTCGTTGTCGGGTAACCCTACAATTTTCCCCCCCCTTTGTACATGTCCCCTAATCGAAACCGCCCTTTCGCGAATTACTATACACCTTCTCAGCTTTATCGTCTTATTCGTAAGTTTTTTGAAAAAGCCCCTTACCGAGTATGAGGACAAAGTGATTACCCCCCCCCCCCCCACCCACCCCCCCCCCCCCACACCACCCCCCCCCCCCCCCCACCACCCACACCCCCCCACCCCACACAACCCCCCACCACCCCACCAACACAAAATAAAAAAAACCACACTGACTGTCCTGTGCAACTATATATTTCCCCCCCATGTCTTTGAGAGCTCTAGTTGGTAATTTAAGATTGCACAATTATACTAATCCGTTTCTAATGCGGTCAGTTCGTTCATCTATCCTGTACCCCCTGTCAATTAGCACTTCGACCCCCTTATCCCAAGGTCAGATTTACCCTACTTACCTCTTCGCCCCGTTAGCTGCCTCAAACAACGCCTTGCACCAGTTGCCCCCCTCGATGTTGTCCCATTTGCATCAGACTTCTCCCACCACCCTCTTCGCTTACCCAATTCTTGCGAAGTGGCTACTTGTTTTTGGGATCTTACCCCTGAAATTCCCTCCTAGTTCAGTTTGCAGCCCTGAGCACCGCCCAATATGATTGATTTCTGAAGCACTCCGTCCCGCCATAATCTCGACGACTCAGCTCCACCCCCCTTTTTTTTTTTCTTGAAAGTTTTTCTCTTGGTACCGGTCTTACTTCACCTCCCGATCTACATGTGCGCACGGCAGTTTCACCCAAACGAGCTGTCCCCCCGTGCCATGTGTACGAGCATCTTTTGTGACCAGCACCCTTCCCACAGCTTCACGCGCCCCCGTCTCTCGTCCCGATCCACGGTTTCGCACCAATTGTCGTTTATATTTACGTCAGTCCAGTAAACCGTTCTCCGTCTCCCCGCCCCTTTTTTTTCGGCCAAGCTTCCCCCGCCCCCCTTTATATTTTCCGCTCTTTTCCTGGCCCTCCCTCGAAACCCGTCTCCTGTCACCCCTTCTGTCGACTGCCCCCTGGCATCTAATTCCCTCGCCCCGCTTTCATTACCGCCCTTAACCACTCTTGGTCATAGCCCACCCCCACCAACCCAACACCCCCCACCCCAACCCCACACCACACCCCCACCCCCACCCCCCCCACAAATAAGGGATCTCACCCCTGCGTTTTCTACCTCACTATTTCGACGCACTTCTTCACCCGAATCGCTTCTTTTGGTACATCGCCTTTTCGCCTCCGAAGCCTCCCCCTCACCTTCCCCATTTACTGCTTCGACTGTCGGAACCCCGGCCGATTTTGAACGCGGCCTCCCATTTTCGCACCCTCCCTTTTTCTCCCAACCGAATACCGTCCCTCGTTTTTCTTACGAATCCCCAGTTCTGACCCACCCCAGGCCTGCACTAGCTTCTTTAATGCACCAATAACGCTGCCCCTGCCTGTTCGGCTACGTTCGACGACTGCAAGAGCTTTACAATTTTTCCCCGGTTGCTAGAGGTGTTTGCGAATTCCCCTCCATCCGATGTCATGATTAATTTTAATGGCACCACGTCCCTCTTGCCACTTCTTTTCCTTCTTTGACCGCCCCCCCCCCCCTCGAAGCACCTCGTTAGCCCTTTCCTCACCCCCACCCTCTCTTTTTTGTCTTCAGGTATGCCCTTTTTCTCCCCACACAACACTGCCGGCCCCACCCCCTTGTCGGGTCCCTCTATTGCCCGAGGGGCCTACCACGCCCCAGCCCCATATCCCCCACTGTATGCGGCCGGTCGATCTGTTAACCACAACCCGAGTCCTCCGCCCCGCGGTTTTTTTGCCCCAATTGCCTACTCCTTTTGTTCCCACTCGTGAGTTCTATTTTCCCGACAGAAGTGCTCATCATCGGCTCATGTGCCTGCGCCGCGTCACACCCTCTTCCTGACACTTCCTCCTCCCCCGCTCCACTGTCCCCCCACGTTTCGGGTTCAGAGCGCTCAATCTTGCTTTGGAGCCCACCACCCCTCACAGCACACACCGCCCCCCTTTTCAACCAACAGGGTGAACTCCCCATGATCCCCCCATCACCCACCCCTCCTTACCCACCACGTCACCGCACCCACAGACCCCTCTCCTCCCGGGTTCCCTCTTCTGATTTTTTCGGAGACGACCAACGGTTTAAAAATCTTTTGATTTCCTTCCTAAACACCCCCCATTTAGTTCACACAAC
>Ga0179591_1191959_pt1 | contig 12533 bp, 13 predicted proteins | sample CZOMad2_1_08_16f_FD_182891 | JGI IMG/M metagenome (GOLD analysis project Ga0179591, IMG submission 182891) | Vadose zone soil fungal communities from Angelo Coast Range Reserve, California, USA - CZOMad2_1_08_16fungal (PacBio error correction) | ecosystem: Environmental > Terrestrial > Soil >... | reverse complement strand
TTTTTTTGTATCATGTCTAGCTTCGTGTCCTTGACGAGTCCGTGTCTTTTGACAACAAAAAAAACCCCCCCGAATCGCATCTTTTTTTTTTCACGTTTTCTCCCACCGTCTGGCCACTCACACTTCCCCCGTTTGCCGCGGTAACCCTGTGCCGGTAACAACTTTTTGGCAGGCTGCTTTCGATTGGGACTTCTTGACCCCGTCCACAGGTGCTTCCTTGTCTCCGGTTTGCCCCCCCCAGTGCTTTCGGTTTCGGACGGTGTGATACGTCTCCCATTTTTTTTAGTCTGCGAACCCTGGACGGTGTCTTTCCCTAAATAAAGTGCCCTCCGTGCCATGTCCGTTCACCCGTACACCCCGTTCTGCCCCCCCCCCCTGAACTCTCTCAAGTGGTTTTGTTAGGTCCATCGATTTTCCCTTTCCAGTACAGTTGCACAAGTACATCGTTCGTGCTTTTTGCTGGGCTTTCCTCCGTCGGCATACCCTCTCCCCGACTTTTTCAGTCGTCTTTTCATCCCTTTTTTTTTTGTTCCGCCCCCCCTTTCTGCCCCCAGCACCCGCCCGACCTTGTCCGTATGGCTGCCCCAGTCACATTCCCCCCTGCGCATACCTGGTGTCGATTCGGTCAGCTCGTTAAAGTCCGCAGTGTCCCCTCCGCCCCCCGACGGTCCCTTGCTCGCATAGTTGTCCCCCCCCCTTTTGATTTGTGCCCAAACCTTCTCTTATCGTGCCTCTTTTCCGTATTTTTGAGATAGGTCATCCTGTCTTTTGACTCGCCCCAGCCGTTTCCATATCGTCCCTAGGACCGTCCGCCCTGTGAGCCCGAATGTTCCTGTCTTTTGTTTACGGTGCCCCGAGTCGGTAGTTCCCCGTCACGCCAGACCCCCCTTTCGTTTGAATACCTTTTGAGCACCCGCCACCCCGCTCACCGACGCGGCTTTTGCTGATCTCGACCTCGCTCGTACATACGCGCAGTTTTATCATCGTCGATCTCAGGTCCAGGTCCCTCCCGACCTTCTTTTTCGTTTTTATTTCACGTGTTTTTCTGCCGCCAGGATTCGATCATTAGCGCCTGCTAACCTCCGCTAACGAGACTCCCCCATGGTCTTCTTTTTTTTTTGGTCGTTGTCCGATTGTTCCGTACTTTATCCTTTTTTTGCCCTCCGCCATTGCTACCAAGTTCAGCTTTTTTCTACCCAGTAGCCAATTCTTTTTTTTTTTTTCGCTGACTATTATTTTCTAGAGGAAGCCGCAAGTGCGACTGTCTGCTGTAGAGTATATTCTGCTACCTGCTTGTTCGAGTGTATAGGAGCGTTTCAACATAGTCCCCCCCCCCCCCCCCCCCCACTTTTTATCTGTGTCCCAATCTCCCGCTCATAGTAATGCCCGCTCAGGTACGAAAGATTCCCGTTTGTGCACAGCGCTAGTTAACGCCCTAGCCCTTGGTAACGATTTGACCCAATAATCGCTTCTTTTGACGAATGTTCCCCATTTGTCTATTACCCGGGTGCGGCTTTTCTCCTTTTTATCCTTAGAGTACACCGTGCTTACTAGTTCCCAGCCCCAGCCACCCTGCCCCATTTTTTCATCTTAGCGTACCCCCCCCTTCAGCCCCTTTTTTTTTCCCCGGTGCTGACTTTTCTCCAGACACGTTGGCCTACATATGCTTTTTTTTGATCTGTGTTTCCATGCCCCCCAGCGATCCTCGTGCGCATGCTGTTTTTTCTTTTGAGTCGTATTCTTCTCGCTCTCCGAATGACCCCTTCAGCCGGCCTGGTTCTTCAGGAAGCAGCTCTCGCGTTTTTTTAGTTTCGACGGAGTGAGACTAGCCTAGGTTTAGTTGTGAAGTCATATACTTTATCCTTTCTCTACGAACACCCCCACGAGTGAATGACGCGTTCCTGGCATGGGCCCCCATAATTGCCTTTAGCTATCTTCTATTATGCTATCCCCTCCCCTTTCACCCCCCCGTAACCTCAGCGCAACTCTTTTAGCTATTGTGAATGTCTTCTGAGCGTTACTTGCCGCTGATTATAGAAGGCCCAGTGTTTTCAGGTTTACGATCCCTTTTTGTATGTTTTTCCCCTCTGTCGTTCCGTGCCCACTATCCATTAAGGTGCGTTTCCCTGGCATTTTCATGTAAGTTTCTCAGCAGCCTGGGTTGCTGGGCTTAACCTACAGTTTACTCCTTTATGACTTCAAGTTTCACAGAGACCCTTTTTTTATTTGTCTAGGCCTCTTCTTCTTCTCTCCACACTGATGTTAATAAGGTTAATTTCAGACCTTGTATGTCCCTGTGTTTAAATTTTGGTACGGCGCAAACAGTACTAAGCTGTAGTCCTTTAGAAGACAGGCTCTTTCTTCTGAAACTTTTTGGTCACAACGCCCTGACATTCTGCAGTGGCCCTGCGTACTAATCTTTCCCATTCTTTTCTGTCCTGTCGGGTTTGTTTCGCCTCCTTATTTGATGTCTCGTTTCCGGTCTTTTGCCTTTTTCCGCCTCTATCACTTTGATTAACTCTCTTTAAGGAGTTTAGTTTGTCTTTGTAACTTTTGTTTTCCCGTGTCCAATTCTCCTTTTTTTGCCCCTGTCAAACTTTCATTTTCAGAGGCCCTTATAATAAATGCGACAACCCCAAAGCAATGTTTCTCTGCCGCCCCCATGGCCCACCAAAACTTGACTTGATCAACCCGGAAAAAAGGCCATCTGCGATTCATGTTCTAGACTGACGTCAAAGTCAGCCTGCCGAGAATGCCTGTCGCGGTCCTAAGTTCGAGTTTCGATCGCGACTGAACTGCCCACTTTTACCCGGCATGCAACCAGTCGTGCCCCCCCCCCCCTCTCCCTCTGTTCCCTAACGATTTCACGGCATACTTCATTATTTCTCTTTTCCGGATCCAACTACTTCCCCAGACCCAGACGCAGCCCACAGCATTCTTTGTCTTTCTTTCATTTCTCCACAAGTGATGATACTCCTTTTAATGTGGAAGTTAGTTTCCTTTTACGCCCCCCCCCCCCCCCCACTGGGTTTTTTGATTGAGCCTTGTCTGATCCTGTCTTCTTCATCGATGTGTCTTTGCCCTGACGCACGTTGCTGTTTACATGATCGCCTTCCCCCCGACCACTTGTTTATCCGCTTCGCTCCCTGTTCTTCTTATTCCCTGTTCTGGGCCACATGCTGCTTTGCACCCAGCCCCTTCCGTTGAGCGTCTCTTTTTACATTGTTTTCTTGGTTTTTGTATCTCTTTTGGTGTCTCTGAGTTCCCTTGTACTGTTTGCATTATTCAATTTACAGCCCCGTCTGTCTTCTTCTTTTTTGTGATTTTGCATGTAACCTTGCATTTGTAGGTTGATCTCGCTTCGTTTCCAGTAGGCACGTTGCCTTGTCTTTTTCTGCCCTTCAACTGAGTTCTGTTCGGTGCCTTTTTGACGTTTGCTACACTTACTGGTTTGCCGAGTTTTCCCCTGTTTTTTTTTTTCTATGTCATGTTGATTTACGTTTGCTGCTGAATCTTTTGTCCTTTTCTTGTACCGGTTACTTGGACGACAAGACCTGCTCTCTGCCCCCCCCTTGCTTCCCGAACTCGTCGAAAGAAGGTTCCCAGAATTCGGATTGTTGTCCTCGAATAGCCCGCATTTGATACATGTCTCCATTCATGCATCTGCTTTTTGGTTTTTTTTTCCAGCACTAGGCACTTTTCCTTCAGGTATTTGCGATTTTACTTATTTTGATTTTTTTTCTTTTCTGGCTTCTTGTTTTTTTTTTTTTAACTGTACTGTGATACTTAAACCACCCCCAGCAAATACTCCCCCATAGTTGATCCCCGGACGCCATGCAGTGCCGACGGTTTCTTATGCCCGAGTGCCACAGTCTTTCTTCTGCAGAGCGATGCCCACGCGTGCCCTCCCCCTCTGAACTTGTTTCGTCCGCCGGATCTTCTTTCCGTTTTGCACTCCTTTTTTTGCGTCACCGTAGAGCATTTTTTGTGGTCGTCTTTTGTGTCCGTAGACTAACGACCCCCTTCTGTGCGGGCTGTCTCTCTATATTGCCTTCGTGCGCGCTTTCGGGGCTTCCATCGCACTTTCCTTACCTGCCTCAGGTCTTTTCCGCCCCATTCAGATCTCGCGCTCCCCATATGACTGAGACCTTTCGGACTGTTTGTCTTGATTTTAGCCCTTCGATGGGAGCTAGTTTGCCCTCGTCTGCCACTTTTTTTTGCACAGTCCCTAGTGATTGCCGGTGGCTTCTTGCCTAAGGCATGTCATCGCTTTTTACCTCCTCCTTATTTTCCCATCCCCTCAGCTCCTGTATTGTCTTCGATTCCGGTTTTCCGAATGAGAGTCCCTCCTCTCGTTCGCGATTTTTCCCCCTCCCTCAGTCTTTTGCCACTCGTGCCCTATTATCCCCGACTCCCTTTTTTTTCTTTTTCCGCTTATGTGTACCTGTGCGCGCGCCGTCTTGTCCCCCACCCCCCGCACGCATCGTTTTTTTCCCGCTCGCAAGCGCCCATCGCGTTTCTGTTACATGGCAGCCCCAACGCTGATTCGGCTGCCGTGGTGGTCATCGCCTCTTGACTCGACCCCGCTTTTCACAGTTTTTCCCTTGGCATCCCCTTGAGGGCAGCACGTTTTCTAGTGCCAGAACACCCCCCCCCCCCATGCGCGGCCGAACCCACCACCCATGGATCCGGGCCTACCCCCAGAGCTCCGGATCATCCCGTGATGCCATGGTATACGTGAGGTGCTTGACCTTGTCCCCCAGAATTACAACGCGATTGTCGTCACATTGTCAAGTTTTAAGATTCCCGGATTCCTCATTTTCTCCCCCTTCTCGGGTGATGACCCTTGTGCCAGTGTACCCGTGTTCCGATTCTTTTTTTTCCCCCCCTTCCCCCGAGTGCCCCTTGCCCGAGGCTTCCCAGATTAGAAAATTTTTCTGCCTATCAGTACTTTTAGATCTTTCGAGGGCCCGTGTTGCGCTGTTCCCCCCCCTGCCCCCCCTGTGGTCGATTCCTTTCACCTTCAGTTCCCCCCCCCCCCCCCCCCCCCTATTGTGATGTCTGCGTACCTTCGACCTTCGATCCTTGAAGCCGCGCCACCGCTGGGGCGGGAACAGGTTTCCCTCTCCTTCACGGGACACCCTGAGGCCGATTTCCCTTCCACCCACACGGCTGGCTTATAATTGCGCTCCTTCATAGCAGTGTCCCGGTCTGCCCGAAGAATTCCAGAGAGTCCCCCTCGGCGACCTGATTTTTCCTCTCGTTTCCCTACTCTTTTTCACGTTTTTTCTCCCTCCTGCCTTAGCTACTGACCGTTTTGAGTTCCGGTGTGCGCCACGCTGGTCGCTTTTTTTTTGATGTCGACCTCTGCCTTCCTTTCCCCAACTCGGTATGATTTCCCCTTGAACCGCCTTTTTTCTTGTGTCAGGTCGTTTTTGATCTTCCTTTGCCCTCTAGTTCCAGCCGCCTTTACCCTTCCGCGGTTTCTGCAGAGCCCAGACCGCCTCCCCCTACGTACTTCGCCTTGCACTGTGGCCCAGTCCGTTTTTATGCCCGACCCGAGATAGCAGCGAAATGATATTACCGGCGAGTGAGTTTTCCTTTCGAGTGAGACTCCATCTTTTTTTCTTCTGCCTGTTTAAAGCAAGGTCCCCCCCTCACAATCGACGAAGAAGCCGAAAATTCCGTGTCCCCCCCAGTCCTTTGTTACCAAGGAACTAGCGAGCTCCTCTTTCATTTTAACATAACTTGATGGGAGGAGTTCATCTCTCTCAAGATTTCTTTATGGTCCCCCGAAGGGCGTCCGCCACTGAACTTAACTGCTGCAGCAAGGCACTGAAGGTGTCCTTTCCGAGACACAATTCACCAGGATGAGGAAAGTCTCCTTACTTAGAGAAGAGGAATTCACTTGTCTTGAAGCGTGGACGCTGAAGACTCAAAAAGTCAAGCTCCCGACTCACCGTTTATAAGGAAATGTGGGGGGTGTGGTTTTTTGTTCTTCTCTGTTTTTTTGGGTGGGGGTCGGTTCGCTTTTCTTTGTTTTCTTGGCGATGTGGCAGTCGTTGACGAAGACACGTTTTCAAGGCATATCTACGGAGTTATGGAAGAGGGAGGCGTTGGAGGTGTGTTTTTATTCTTTTTTTTGAATTTTTGTGTTTGTGTTGCTTTCTGTGAATTTCTTCTTTTTATTTCTTTTCCTCTTTCTTTTTTTTTTTTTTTTTTTTTTTTTTTTTTGTTTTCTTCTCCCTTTTTTTGGGGTTTTTTTCTTTTCTTCTTTTTTTTTTTTCTCCTCTCTCCTCTTTTTTCTTCTTTTTTTTGTGTTTTTTTTTTTTTTTTTTTTTTTTTTTTTTTTTTTTTTTTTTCTTTTCTTTTCTCTTTTCTTTTCTCCTTTTTTTTTTTTTTTTTTCTTTTTTTCTTCTCCGTTTTTTCCCCTTCCCTTGCCCCCTCCCTGTCCCACCCATCCCCAAGTCTCCCTGTCGAGTCGAGATGTAGATCTTTGAAACTACGCTCGCCAGTGTTTAGTCTCCCCCTCACCCCTGGACCGTGTAGCTTGATTTTGTTCAATCTGTTCCCCCACTGGTACGCAGACGCACAGTGTGTCTTCTATACGCTGGTCACAGTGCCCCGCCCAACGTCTCGAGCACTGAATTTTGTGGTTGCCCCCCCTCACCAATTTCTTTTGCTGCTCCTTGCGACAAAACATTTCCCATGCGCCGCATTTCATGCGCCTTGCTGATTGACTTGCTCCTTTTCCCTATTGTCATGCTGATCCAATCGGTCCGAAGATGTATCACCCGTCCAATGTTCGAGGGAGCAGTTTGCGGTTTTTCGCACTTTTACCCAGAACTCTACGTACTCTATCCCCACGTTTTTTCATCTCCCTCTCTGCGGCTGGACCCCGATTATGAGCGTTATGGTTTTTGAGTTGGCTCTACCCCCTGGCGCTGGTCGCCTCCCCCCTATGCTTTTCTGAGCGCCCCCTGCCCATCTCGACGCTGTTTCTCAATTTTGTGAATGTACTGGTCTCTTCGTTTTGTGCTGAGGAGTCCGCGGCTCTTCTTCTGGGACCTGCTTTATTATCTCACGCCGTGTGATAGAGGCCCTCTATTGAGACCGAATGCCCACCCTTTAGACTTGTGTGCCGTCTTTGTTGAAGAATGGTGTTCAGTGTTTGCACTTTGGCCGTACCTATGCCTTTCAAGTGAGCTGTAAGACACGTCTGATGGCCCCCTTCTCCACCTCGCCCATCCTCCCTTCCTCGACCTGATGCCTAACTGTTCATCTTTCTGCCAGGTGAATGACTCATTATGTCCCTTCATTCCAGAATGCGCCGTTCTTTTTTCATCACATTCCGTTTTTTGACGAATGTGTCATTTCTCTCTGTGAGGCGATTGACCCCCGTAACCACCCCTCTGTGAGAAATTTGTTTTCATTGCTCTCCGCTCGTCATTGTTTCAAGATTACCAGCGCTTCCCCCCCATTGACGGCCTTTTTGCTGTTACCCGATTTTTCTTCTCTTCTGACTGGCGACAGACCAGACGGCTTAGTACATTTCCTTTTAGTGGACTTGTTTTTTCTGGAGGCATCTTTTGTACTTTTTTACTTTTTTAACGTGATTTCCCCTCCCATCTGCAGAGTGATCGCCCGCTCCTCGCACGAATGGGCGCCCCCACTTCTACTCTTTGCCTCCGGCGCTGCCATATTCTTGCGTATTCTCTCGACCCCCCCCCCTTCCTTTTTCGCGCATATGCTTCCTTACAATGAATACAGCTTTTCCCCCTAGTTGGCTTTCGAAAGTACCGTTCTCGTTTCCGGTGCTGTACCGAAGTTTTGGTGACTCTGTCCCTTGTCTTCCCCGAGACATAACTCACCCCCTTTGCTGCAGAAGCCACTCTCCCACGACTTGCCCCTTGTGCACTGTGTTGCGCCTTAAGAGAGGTTGACCCCGGTCCAAAACCTCGTAGATTTCTTTTTTTCCCTTTAGGCCCAACACATTTGCGTCCCCCTTTTTCCCCTATCTTTCCCCCCGAATCCCCCTCCTAGCCAGTTTGGGCTTTTCCTTTGATTCCGTCTCAGTGTGGAACCTGACTTCGTTATTTTTTTAGTCACCTTCTTTGCGGTACATCAATGACGACCCCCAGTTCCCTTCCCTGTCGCAGCAAACGGTCCCCCCCCCTGCCCGTATCTTGCTGTGTAACCCCAGTTTGCATCCTCCTCTGCAATTGACTCCCTTGTGTCTTTTTCTTCTTATCTGACTTCCGTCTCCCCTCCCTCCTTCTGCTCCCCCCTTTTTTTTTTTGTTTGTCTCACGTACTGATCTGGGAATTTCCACCATTCCACCACTCCTGAAACGCCCCCTCGGGCTTCGTAGCTTTTTTATTTCTGATCGGAGCTTCCTCCCCTTTTTTTCCTACGGCTTGTTTCTGCGTGGTTTTTTTGACAGGAGCTACGAATACCCTTTTGTTTTTCCCCCTTTTTTCGGCAGCGATAGTGCTGCTTTCCCCCCCCGCCCAGTGGATACAATGTGCCACTGCCCCACAGTATTCCGGTTTTTTTTTCTTTTGGCCTCCATTCCTACTCCAAATAGCCATTGACTATTTTTTTTCCTTCTCCCTCTCCTCTCCTTTTTATTCTTGTGTCTGTCAGCATCCCTTTTTCCCGTCTGCTTAGGTGCCTCGCGACCTCCATGCAGGCGTTTTCTCGAGATCGAATTGTATCCACATCCCTGTACTCCTCTTGTGTCATTCCAGCCAGCTGTCATCCGGGGCGTCCCTTGCTTACCCCTCCCCTTTTCCGCTGCTGCACCGTCCGTTTTTGTTCCCGAGCCTCGTATGACATTTCAAGAGGAGGCTCTTCCGCAAAATTTCACCTCTCAGTGCGGTGGTTTCCCTCCCAAACTTACATCCTACCTTGTCTCATTAGTTTGTGTAAATTTTTCTCGTGCGCTAGACCACCTGTGATCTTCCTCTGTCTGACCGCTCATGTCTCCCCTCTCTTCTACATAGAAAGAACCGTTCAATCCTGCTCCTACCTGACGTCATTACTATTTTTGTCTCCCCAGTAATGATGATTTAGTTTCTTTCTACATTCCGTGTACAATCGATTTCATTCGTCCCTTCTGGACTTTTAGCTCTCGGTTTTCAATAGCCTTTCCCCTCCCGTGTACCTATCCCTCAAGTCTCCCCCCCTCCTGCCCCTCTCTGCTGCAACATACTTGAAACTCATTTTTTTTTTTTTTTTTTTCTTTTTTGGCCTCACCCTTGCGTTGTCATGCTTCAGTTGCGGAAATCGGTGCAGCCCCGCAGTCCCCAGCATGCCTGGCCTAGGAGGTCTCTGCACTTTTCGTCTATCCCCCCCCTGTCCACTCCCCACTTCAGCATCTCGCATTGAACGTCCCCCCTCCGTTTACCAACATAGTCACCATGGAGTGCCCCGATTATTTCAGAGAGTTCGTTCCTACCATCTGACTAAGAAATATAAGAATAGGAGTAAACAGTCGACAATTCGTGGGGGGTCTACGAGCATGTCCCCGATGACACGCTCCCCTCACAAACACCCCCAAAAAGCGACCAGGCAAATTCCCCCCCCACGTGATATTTTTTTCATGGAATTTCATGCGTAAGATTTCCCTTTCTCAACCATAGCTCAGCCGGCGGTCTTTGTCAGAGTATTTCCCCCCGCTGCCCCCCAGTCTTCCTTTTCAGTCGATTCCCCTTCGTGCTTCCTCTTGACCGTCTTTTTTTCACTCTCTTAGTCGAAACAGTTGTGAACCCCCTATGACAGATTCCTCTGCGTCTTACCATCATACTAGTTGTGATAAGCAAGTCCACTGTTTTGGATCTTATCTTCCCATAGGTGCGCCATCCCCAGGCTGGTCCTGCTCCTGCCCTCAAGGTACCAACCTCCCTTCTTGTGTTGAATCTTCATTTGTGGCCCCGATTCGTGTTTTCCCGTGTTGCCATAACTCTCCCCCCCTTTCTTCACCACTTAGTGTTCATGCCCCAAAGAAATTTTCTAGCCCCTTGTTGTAGCTCGCCTCTCTTTCATTTCTGCGTCCGGGTGGGCTTTTCTTGACGCCCTTATGCCCCTTTATTCACCTGCCCGATCAGTTGTCTGTTTTAACAGAAAGGAAGTTTTTGACCCGATGCTGAACTGGGAGAGCTTTTTTTTGTTTTTCGAATTGTTTTTTTTTTTGCCTAGACTCGGTTTCCTTCAACTCTTCTCGTGTTTTTGACACTTATGTAGAGGTCCCCGCCTCCCCCCGCTGCCGGATCTCGACATGCCCCCCTTCTGGAACACCCCATTTCAGATCTCCTCTTTTTTGGGAGCCATGCTTTTTTTACCACACTTGATGAACTCTTCTGCGCCCTCTTTAGTAGCAAATGTCCGTGTTGTTCCCTCCCCCCTGTGTTTGATCTTTCTCTCTCTTGCTTTTTTTCCACTTCCTCTGGTTCTCGCGTTTCCCCAGCCTCAGGCTTTCTTCTTCGTTTATATCAGCTATCGTTTGCAGTTACCTTCTCCATAAGTTTTTGAGTTACACTGACCCTATCTTTTCGTCTTGCTGCTTGTTCCCAAATGCGCAGCATTGCTTCCCTCCCCCTTGGCTCTTTTTCGTTCCTTTCGATGCATTTCCAGAAGTTCATTTTTTTCCACTGGGACACCATCCCCCGCTTTTTGAGATCCCCCCATACAGATGACGCTCCCCTCCTTGTTATTGTGTGACCCAAGGGGATTTTTCCCTTTTTTAGCCCATCCTTTATTTCCTCTGTATGCTTAGGCGCGCGCCTTCAGGAGCTTTGTCTTGTGCCCAGTGCAAGTTTCCCCTTCTGTCCTCTTCCCAGTTAGGAGGTTTAGTATGACTCTCTTTTCACTTCTTATGCCCCCCAAGGTGTAGCACGTGGAAGATCCCCCCTCTGCTGACATGGTTTCCGCATGTTTGAGCCAGGGAGGGTTTCTATCTTTTCTTATCCATTTTCTCGTGCCGATCGACCCCCTTTTCAGCTTGTAGGTATATCCGCTTCACCGAAGGACCACGTTCGAGGAATAAGCTTTCCTACGTCCCTTTCACAGGTCCCCCTTTTTTTTTCAAAGGTCCGCGTGCCAGTTACTCCCCCGGCCTTTTATCTCAGATCCAGCCAATTTTCTGAGCCAGTCGTTTGCCTCTCTTTTGTTTGCTCATTTGTGCCCGCACTCCCCCATTTCTCCATGTTCTCATGGTTGACTGTCCCCTCCCTAGTCCTTCTTTTCCTCGCCCTCGTATCATCCCGTCCCGTGGCGTCACCCCGGGATCCCCCTTTTGATTTCTGCGTCCGACAGATGCACGTGCCCCGCGTCTTTTTGACGTCGGCCGTCGCTTTTTTGTCATGATAGTGATTCCCTTGCCCTGCCTGCAGATTTTTCCTCCCACTCTGCCGCCCGGCTTTTCTAACTGCGGGTGCCTCTCCCGCGCTCCAATCAGCAGCTATTAACCCTTTTCCGCCAATCTGTTTCTCAAGTCTGTTACCCTTTATCCCCAGACTTTTTTTGGTCTTTTTTTTTCCCGAGGTTCCCCCCTCTCTTCGTAGTTGAGAGTGTTCTCGCGGTCATTATTTTCCCCTCACGCTGTCGCTTATGGGAGAAGTTGATACTGTTTCAATGGTTTTTTTGGGATACTGCTCGTTTCCCCTTTATGATCGCTCACCCTGGCGCGCCGCCGTTCTAAGTTACCACCTCCGTTCGCCTTGCCGTTTTGTTGCGTTTTTTTGTGAAGGGTTCTCTTTTTGAACCATGCGTCATTCTCAGTCCTTCCACCTACCTTGATGAGCACCTGGGTTGCCACTTTACGTGTTCGTTCTTTAAGAGTATTGTGCCTCTCCGCGTTACGGTAGACATCCTCTCTATCATTACCGTACTACTTACTATTCCTGCCGATTGGCATACGTTCCTTGGGGTTAGTCACGGAACCAGGGTACGATTTCTTCTTTGCGGTCTCGTTTTGAACCTCTGTCTGTTTTTTTGGCGTTTTGTTCACGCCCTTCGCAGTCCCCTTTGCGCGCCAGGAGCCTGTGTCCCTTTTCGCGGTCATTTTTTTTACGTTCCCAAAACGAGAGTGCCTGGCCTCCACTTCAGCTTCTCGTTATCCTCTCTATTTCGCCTCCTCGATTTCAAGTCTTGTTTTCTCCACCCCTACTCCCCTCTCTCAGCACATTTTTATTTCCCACTTCATCGCTACGTTCAATGGACCTTGTCGACCGGCGTCCGCTGCAATCTTTGTCCCAAACGCCCTCCACTCCCTTGACCAATATGCCCCCCCCTCTCGCCGTAAAGATTTTGGTTTCGGTGACGTTAACCAGTAGCTGCATGTTCGGCCTCCCTCCATACCGTTGTCTTCTACCCTTCACTTTCCCCTCCCTGTTCGATTCTATTTTCTGGCATTTTCCCCTTCATATCTACAGTGCTTTTTCCTTTTGGCTGACGCTCAGTGTTCCCAACACCACCTAGCTTTATGTTCCGTCTCGTCAGGATTTTCCTTTTTTTTAATTCTTTTTGAGCAC
>Ga0179591_1382409_pt1 | contig 12534 bp, 7 predicted proteins | sample CZOMad2_1_08_16f_FD_182891 | JGI IMG/M metagenome (GOLD analysis project Ga0179591, IMG submission 182891) | Vadose zone soil fungal communities from Angelo Coast Range Reserve, California, USA - CZOMad2_1_08_16fungal (PacBio error correction) | ecosystem: Environmental > Terrestrial > Soil >... | reverse complement strand
CGCATCCCATCCTCTTTGAGAACCCCATGACTGTTGTTCGGATTGAGAGGAAGTTGCTTCCCTTGGTTTTTACATCCTCGGAAATTGAAAGTTATCTCTTCCAAATAATTTCCAGGGGGTATCTTCAGTACCGTCCCCGGCAACCGTGAACTTACTTTTTTTGTGAAGTTGTCTATCAGGGACGAGTAATTTCCGATTCCCCCTCTCGAGAACGCTCCCTTGAAGTGACTTTAGAAGGCCAATTCCCTCTCAGCTTCGGTTGGGGAGTGGAGACTGCGCGATGTGTGCTGTGCATCTTCTCTTCGGCAACACCATCGGTTATATATTCGAGTTCTCCTGCCCTTCAGCCCCCCCCAGAAGGGAAGATTCCCCTCAATTGGATGAGATTCCAAGGAGTCTCTGAAGAATAACTAGATCCCCCCAATGACCCCCCCTACACCTGATTTTCTATCCCTCCTCCGTCACTCTTTAGTTGAGTTTGCATGTTTTCTCGAGATGTTCTGACGGAAAGTATACCCGAGGGGATAATTTCATAAAATAGTTCCACTTAGTTCCCTCCCCTACCCTCCTCTACGATTTCCCTTCATGCCTTACGAGGCCTAGTCCGTCATAGGAATTTAGTGTGCAGGTTCATTGGGAGCGCCCCCGTCGAGACTCAGGAGCTTCTTGTGCCCTTTAACCCAAACCTTTTTCTTTCCGTCGTCCAGATGATTTTTCAAGCTCCGTTCCGAGACACTCGATCGGCTGGCGCAAGCGTTATCCTTTTCCCTACCCTTCAAGAGCATTGTTTTTTCTCCCTTCGGAGACCCCGAGTAGTGATTACGGCGCGTTAGCTAACTCCCGAAATTTCTGTATTCTCAAGAGTAAGGGCTTTCAGTATTATTAGACACCCAGACCCCGTCCCTGGTGATCGCTCGATAGCCGCTAGGGCGACCCTCGCTATTCTCGGATGAACAGCATGAACACCTCTCCCTAGTAGTAACCTTAGCGGTAACTAGACGAAAACCATCGGGCGGCAAGAAGTGACTTCTTCCCTCTCATCCTTCCTCCGATAATTAGAAATTTCCTCTCCCCATCGGGTGTCGAGAGTGAGATCGATTTTATCCCAGATCCCCATCGCTACGGTCCTTTTTCCTAGCAACCGCTTTTCTCTCCTTAATTGACGAGTACTTTTCCTTCTTAGGTAAGTCTATACCTCTCTTCCTCCCGGCTGGCCCCTCCCCAGACAGTGTTTCCCTCGAGCTCGGACTTCTTTCTCAGTAGACAGGTCCCCGAACGTAAAGAGGCAGTTCCCGATGGGCCCCTAGCCTAGAAGAAGACCGGAAGCTGATTAACTGCCGGTCCTTGTTCTAGCATCCCTATGATACATCCCAGAGGGTGAGTTTCTTTCCATTGTTAGAGATGTCTCTCTCCCCGACTATCAACCCTCCTATGGCTCTTAAGAAGAGATTCCTATCTTCCCTGCATTTGAGGATAGCCAAGTGGAAGCGCTCTGTCGATGAACCTTTTTATAGATCCTATTGTATGTCCTAGGGTGGCATTTTTCCGGTGAACCCCCCCTCCCTTTTTGACCGGCAAGACTCCCCGACGGTCTCCTGAGCAGATGAGTTTTGGCTCTCTTGAGTAAGCTGTCTTCGTTTATTGAAGAATCCTCCCTTCACTCGATCCTTCCTTTTCCTTTACCTCTCCTTTTTTTGTTTTTCCCGCTCTGCCGGAGATGAGCACTCGTCCCGTCTTCGCGTAAGCAGACATCCTTGTAGTCCCTCTCTTCTCTCTCACCCCGCTAGTAGTACCTTTAAAAGTCACTGAAGCAGAGAGGTCGAGCCGCGCCTTCCCCCCGAGTCCCCTCTTCTCGAGCAACACCTGATGCGTTCTGCGTCCGTCCTTCCTAGCAAGGCTTGAGGCTTTCGAGAGAGAGACGCATAGCTCTCCCTCAATTCTGACCCATTCGTTAATTTCCTTTGATGTCTTATTTTCCAGCCGCTGTCCCTTTGCAGAATTTTCCCTCCTCTCAATAACCAGTCGTAGGGGATTCCTTGGCTTCCCAGCCCCCCCCTCGTTCTTCCCCCCTAGAACTGCTTTCTGCCGCTCCTACTCCGTGCTCGCGCTCCCCTCTTTTTCCGACTCCTGTTTCTGGAACTCCAGCTGTCTGTTTAAGATCTGCTTCGTCGACCCTCTGCAACGTTTTTTGCGACTTACATTGTGCCGAAAACAATTGTTCTTCCCTCATTTTTTCTCTATAAACTTCTCCGTCTCAAAATCTGTCGCGCTGACCGATGTTGCCTGAAAGATTTGACGATTAATCCCTTTCTTTCTCCCCATAAGAACGCGGCTCGGCTCTCCTTCTCTTTCCGAAATTGGTGGGCATTGCGTTCTTCTCTGAGCGAGACGCCAGTACCAGCCTTTTGTATCGAGTCTCTCCCATTTTTATGATTTCTGTTGTCTCCTCCTCCTTCCAAGAATTTGCATGAGCGCCTTTAGTTTTCTCCCTAGCTATCACAAGAGAGCCTCTCCTTAGCAAAGAATTTAGGGGAGATTTCTCCGAACGGAGGAATGACGGCACCGCTTCAAAGATCCCCTGATCCGGTGAGCGATTGAGAATCTACTAGAGATGTGACTGTTCCCGATTCTTTTCCAGTGTCGCTGAAGACTGCAATACTTCCCCTCCTCTCCAGATAATAGACCTAAATTCCTTGGAACAGATCGTCTTTTCTCGAGCTCCCTGCCTTCCCCCCCCTAGAAAGTCTTCCCTCTCTTTGAGAATCTGTCACAACTGAATAGCCTGCACAAGCTTGCAAAGTTTCTCTCTTCCGCAGAAGCACATACTTTTCCCGGTGGGGTGGTTTTGCCTTGGGAGATTCTCCCTCGTGGGTTTTCTATACGCCTCCGGGTTATGCTTCTCAGGACAGTCGATCTCAGAGAGAAGGAGCCTTCTTTTCTTTCTGAGGGCTTGAAACCCGCATCTTCTCTCCCCGGACCGCCCCACCCTCCTATGTAGCCCTGGTTTTTTAATCGAACTCCAGCCTCGCTTCTAGAGCTGGCAGACTCTTTTCTGACATGAGTCCACTTTTCTCCTGACCATCAGGCATGACTGTTTCCTTTTTGAAACCTTATTCCTTTGTCGGAACGGACGGCCCCTCTTTCTGGCATTCAGAAAACACTCTCACGTCCTCGCAAGCACTCGTCGGGTCTCCCGAGGCTGAGAGAGCTCCCTTTTCTTAAGTGGTTGGTGAGATATCCCCGTCGATTGATCGCAACACTTCCTGTCTTCCAGGCGACGTGATCCCCGGTGTTCGGGGGCAGCTTGGTCCTATAATGTGCCCTTCTGCAACAACGATCCTTCCCTTACTCAGTATCCCACTCTCCTTTATTGTCTCCTAATTACCTATTAGAAAGCTCGTCCCCCCGCGCACCTCGATAGCTATGCCTACCTTTCGCGGACGCTTGGTACCGAGACAGGCTTTTTGTTTCCCATTCTCATAGAGGATTTGTATATCCCCAGACAGAGGAAGGTAGATTTCGGCTCTAGCTCAATTGGCCATTCCTTCTTCAAGAATTTCTCTCTTAAAATCTATGTAGTTTCTTACCTTTTTAGACTCTTCTTTCGTCTCTCAAAAATTTTTACCCCCCTGAGTTAGGTATTGAAGCCCCTGTGCCTGACGGTTTGCTCCGACAGGATCTGGAATTTGAGACTTCCTCCTTCTCCAACCAGTAGTATTACGCCGCGCACCTTGAACGCTTTCGCCTCCTAACCTGTCACATTCAGCCCTGGAGTAGATGATATATATTCCCCTCTGTCGGAAATGTTTTTTTCTGACTCTCTCCTAGACACAACGCGCTCTTGCCTTAAAAAAATGAGATCTCTGTCAGAGTGCCAGAACGGCAAAAAGCGTGTAAACAAATTTTCTCCCCGAATAGTTTCCTTCGCCTTAATTGTCCCCGCTTTAACTAAGTGGAATTAGAACTCGCCCGTAGAAGCTCTGACCCCCTCTCAGATGACCGTTTGCTACTCTTATATACCATCTATTACGATCAGTTTAAAGCATTTCTTGATCTGTCCCACACTCATAAGCGGACTCTCCGCTCTCTACGGGGGAAGTTTATTTTCTCTCTTTTTTCCCGAGACATGAACGCCAGGACATTCTTCTTTCCTATAGAAGTCTACGAAACATAGGTCGGAACTAGGTTGAGCCATTTCTTTTTTTCCTGACGTCTCCCGCCCGAAAGAAGATTCTGCTTCCCCTCCCCATCGAGAGAAGACCCCTAGGCTGTTTTGTATCGAGTTTTTTCCTCTACATACGCAAATCTTTACCGGCCGTTTCTTTGTTCTCTCAACCCCCTGGTGAGACGATTTTCTTCTCTTTTCGGAATAGTACCAATGATTCCCAGCTCTTTAGTCCAGAGTAATCCAGATCCACCTCTAGTTTTTTTTCCCTGTGGTTTGAACATATCTTCCTCTTTCCGTATGGTGATCCCCCACCCCCCCCCCCTGCTAACGGCTTGGGCAGCCGCCTCGCGAGGACCTGGCCCGTTTTTTCTTTCGATACCAGGATGTTATTCCCTTTGTTCTAACAGTCGCTCCCCCCTCTGCTGGAATTTTTTAACTTTTTTCCGAGTCGACATTAGCTTCGACTCGCCGAAGACTTTGTAGTCGGAAGTTTGGACGTTCTCATACCCAAAGTCCCAACTCTTCGTTTTTTTTTCGCTTCCCTGGTTTCACGCGATGGGTGACCGAGGATAGTTCTCCTCCTGAGAGCTCTTAGCTTGCCTGTTACGGAAGAGACTTGAAAACCCTCAGAGAGCTCCTCCCCGAGATTGGTGGGCCAGATCCTCTTTTGATGAATAGAGATGCCTACCTTCTGAAGTTAACTCGGACTCTCCTTCATCCAATGTGTTTGTTTTTTTCTTTTCTGAGGTAGTTGAAATGATCTTTTTCCCTTTCCGCCTTCAAGAAGAGCTACCAGATAGTCAAACCCCCCTCGTCCGTCCAAAGCAGAGACGTATATTCCCCCATCTAGTCTATAGCTTAAACTGTATTTTGTAATGTGCCCCGGAGACAGAATTCCCCTCTCCAAGAATCCGAAACGATCGCTGCTTGGTTTCTTTACCTCGGCGTTTTCACTCCCTTTTGGGGTCTTTCTCTTTCCGTCCTCAGAGCTATTTAGTCCGATGCTCCCTTCAATCTCTCTCCCTTGATGGTACATCGGTTAGATCTCTATGACCGAGGGTATTCCTCCCTCCAGCGGGCAGGTCGCGAAGTCGGAGGGCTTTTCCCCTCTTATCGCTCACCTTCAGCCGATTCGCTGAAGTTTGAATTGCTGTTGGTAACGAAATTTTGTTGGCCCATCCTCGGGTCCCCAGGGTTTATAGTCCTTTCTCCATGCACTTCCGGCTACGTTAGCCCCCACGAAAGTGTTTTCCCAACACGGTTGTCTCTTTTTTCCCGCTAGAGACTGCTACTTAATGATCTCACTCTCCACGAATCGATGTAGAGATGGCACTTCTATGAGCCCTTCTGCTTCTTTTCCAGGTTTTTTTTTTTACCAAGTAATGCCTCCCCGAGGATCGTGTCATTTCAGTAGAACGAATATTGACTTCTGTTCCTTTATCTAGACTTCTAATACTTCGAAGCCGACAGCTTATAGAGAGCCCCAGTTCTTGTTTCTGTCAATAATACTTAATGCAGCTTGAGCTCGACTTGGTACGATTTTTTAAAAGACCACTCCCCCTATCTGCTGCCGAGTCCTTTTTTGCGCTTAGGTAAGCCACGGAGGACAAGATGGCATTGCTCCAGATAGAGACGGTCTTCCGCGCGTTGAACCGTCTGAATCTAGTCCGCTCATCTGATTCCTTAAAAAGGCCGCCAAGGAGCTGATCTCTCCGTGGGGAGAGGCTAACACCTTGCACCTCTCCTCGAAGAGATACTAGGAATCCAGGTGCCGACAAGCTTGATTCCGCGGCGAGCATTTTTTTTTTCTCTTCCTGCCTCTTCTCGTGTGACACTTTCTTCAGCTGGTTTTTTCGAAGGATCGCCCCCGCAGCAGCATCTTAACTACGTCCTCTTCCTGCCCTTGAGGAAGAAGTTAAGTGACCCCGTTTTGCATTTTTATCGGAAGATCTTTCGTCACGGGTATCCCTGACATCATTTTCATGATAGGATGTTTTTCTAGTCATTCCATTCTTCTCGCGCCTTTTCCATTAGAGGTAGATATACGCCGTCTGCCCATGATAGCTAATCACAGTTAACAGCACAGCGTCTCGACTCACTGGTCTTACCGCTCTTCTCTCTGCGCTGGCTTTTTAATGGAGTGGCCATGATCGCAATGCAGTTAGGCCTTCCCTTGTCTTTCTAAGGGTCAAGTTTCCTTCTTTTTAGGTTCGAGATGGATCAGATTGCTTTGAAGCTTTTTCTCCAAAGAACCCTTTTAGAAGTAATTTGAAGTAGAATCCTGATGGACCGCACTCTTCCTCTATTTTTCATTTTATGGAACCTCAGTTGTTGTTTTTTTCGTCTTTAATCTCGGCGAGTTTCCTTGAACAAGCTTCTTCCTGCCGAAGTGCCGTTTTTTCAGGGTTTCTACTACTTCCCAATGACCCCCTTGTTACAGCCCCTAAAGCAAAGGTCCAACTGATTGACTAGATCTTCCGGGTACTGTCATCTCTCTCCAGAAAGTAAGAGGCGCGTCTCCATATCTAGATATTTCTTAGATGTAAGTCTGGCGATTCTTTTCAGATTTACCTTTTGAGTACTAGTTCGCGTTTTTTTGTGATGTTTTCTGTATGTTTTTTTTTGGGAATCGATATTCTGTTTATGGCGTATTTGACCAAGAGCTGTTCGAGACCCCCTTTAGAGGAATAACTCCCTACTCCTCCCCTAGAGATTAACACTTGAGTTCTCTTAAAGGAGATTTCTCTACAGTCCTTAGTTCCCGGCCAAAAGACCAGATTTATCTTAATTCCTCACCTCAAAGTGTGAAGGTTTTCGCTCGTGTTGATTCTCAATGGAACGGGAGCGTCACCGGTCTTTCAAAGACCGAGTAAGGCACTAATCTCCAGGCGTTTCCCCTTTTCGAACCTTCTCATATACAGCCTCCTGCAATATCGTAGTAAGATATTGTCTGCGACAGAGTGAGGAAATTTTTCCCTCTTTGTAAAAAGAGATGCCCGTCGCTCCGAGAATTCCCTTACTTCCCCCAATTTCGGCATCAGTCCAGGAACGCGTTGTGAAGTAGAAGATCGCTGCCTTCGGGACAGTCCTATGTTGAGAACTCTCCCGTCCTTGGGAGAACGTGAGCTCCTCTTCTTTCTACCTAGGCTGTTTTTTTTCGACCGTTCAGAGACCGACCTTGGGGCGCTAGCGAGCGGTATTGGCCGTCATTCTCTTCACAAGAAAGAAGTACCTTGTCTGTGTTCCCCTACCGACTATTAGGTGTCAGCTTTTTTATATCAGAGCATCCCTCTTTAAAATGCACGACCCTGCCTCCCTCGTTTATTATCGACTCCCCCGCTTACTTTTTTTGACGAGCCTTTTTTATGCAATCCCTTCTCGTCCGCTGAGGCTTGTGAAGAGTCCATTTCTCCCAGCTTTCCGCGCGAATGAAGGGGGTTCGGGAGACGAGGGGAGAATTCTCCAATAGAAGAACTCAAGGCCCCGTTTCTAGTTTTCGTCCCTCCCAACTGTTCTGTTAGAGAGGAACGCCGTATCTTGCAGTCTTTCTTTTCTTCCCTTGTTAGAGTACGAGATCCTCGTTTTTTCTCACCAGGAACTATATGGCCCCCCACAGATCCCTGCCCCTAGGGAAAGGAGGATCGTCTCTCCTTTTCTTGAATATTTTTTGAAATTTAAGTAGTTTCCAATGAGGCGAGTTCAGCTGTCTAGCCCCCCCGATGACCCCCTAGGTCATGCATAGTGCTTACCCCCTAGTGTTTTCCCTAAGAGGCTTTATAGCTGGCTTTATTACGATGGGGAGCTGGTCTTTATCTCAGATAATCTCCCGATTGGCAGCCGAGAGTGAGATTAACCCCTCCGCCTTTCGTGATTGCTAGAGAAAATGGAAATGCCGCTGTCCCCGCGTTTTTTTAATAGAGTGAGGTGTCTTTGTGTATTCCTCTCTCTGTTCCTACGCTATTCTAGAACTGACAAGTCTCTCTTGTCTGGTCTCTATGTGAAGACGATTCATGTGTTCTACGGAGACCCCTATCTACAGTATCTCTCTTTAACACCCCAACATTTTGTTAGAGCTCTTCCATTGCCGAGGCGCTTAGTTCACCAAGCCCTCTATAAATTTTGTCCCCACTCGCGTTTGTGGCCGAGTGCGTAACCCTATCAACTTCCCACACTGCATCAACTCCCCTTTCCAGTCTCATTTGTTACGAGCGCGCCTTAGCGAAAGATCTTCAACTTGCTGACTTTTTAAAGAGCGCAGGGTTTTACCTTCCCAGAGGTCTCCAATCGGCGTTCCTCGTTCCCTCTTACTCTCGAGAAAGCGCGCAAAGATAGCCTCAGAGTCTCCAGCTATCCTCCTTCTTTCGGGCAAGTCTTACCGTCCTACTTTGAATTGAGAACGGTCACTCAGTCCTCCCAGCGCATTTCTCTCGGTAGGGCGGAGTAAAAACATTCTGCTCTCCAATGCTTCCGCCGATTCGATGTTTGCTCCCCGCCGACCGCGAGGTTGGAGAAATTTTTTTATGGAATACACTTGATGTCACGTCTGTAGATTTGTGATTGCCTCGGCAGCTTTGGCATCCTTGCCTTCCGCGCACCTCACATTTTTGCTTGCAAACATTCTTTCTTTTCTAGATCCTTGACGTGATCAACTATCTCCTGCCTGCCACGACCTATTTCCCCTATCGTGCTGAGCAGTCCTCGGCTCTTCTGAGGAGCGTTTCTCAAGTGACGAAATAAATCCCACGAGGATGAGTGGTGACTTTTCCCTGTATGCTGTGATTTTGTGTCTTTCCTCGTCTCCCCTCCTCGATGACGTAGAACCCTAAGAGCTATCGATAGCTTCCAGGAGGTTTTTTTGGGAGTAATACTTCCTCACTACCATGCAGCTGAGAGGCCTGGGGTAGCTCTCTGTACAGACTGATCCCCTATCTTCCCCAAGCTCGGCCTCTCTTCAGAAAGCACTTTAGTTGGCTGAGTCGCTTCAACTTCTTCCAGGGCACCCTCCCAGACCTACGATTTTATCAGGTTTGACGTCCGGTATGAGGTGGTCCCCTCTCCTCGGGAGGTTGGTCCTTGACGACCGCGGCCTGCCTGCCGGCGCTCTCTCCGTGGGGAGGGCCTGGCCGGCAATCGGACTACCCTTTTGCAGTTACCTCCTCAAGGCGCCCCTTAGCACTGAGTGCGCTCCCCTTGTTTTTGTTCTCAACAAGGAGGAGAGTGCTCTCTTATCCCCTTCTTCGGGAGGAAAATGGTCACGAGATCCAAGCAGACTCGGCTGCAACGGGTAAGCCCTGCAATACTAGCCCCTGTGCGGAGTGGCAGTTGCCTCTTAATTCTTCGAGCTGGTGAATAATGACGAGCCCCTGGCCTGCTTAGGCCACCCTTCGTAGCGCAGTCTTCGACCCTGGTCTTTTTAGTGTTGCGAGACCTCCTGAGGAAACTCCTCTCATCGTAAAGATTACTCATTACAGTATGTCAGACTCTCCCCACTTTCTTCAGATATCTTTATTCGCGGAATTGGCGTGGACGGCCATGATCGCCGTATTAAGGACATCTTCTTCTCCAATATTTTTCTCCGTGAAGTGACGTGACTCTGGGGGTCAGCTAGTTCCCTCTGCGGGTAAGAGGAGTTTACGGTAACCCCCTCCTTCCTTAGCCGGCCAGCTTTTTGTCTTTTTTGGGGCTTCAAAGGGCCCCCCTCTTTCTATAATCCCTTCCCCTCCCCTGTTGTGGTTTGATCTCTCTATAAAGCGAGCGTGATCAAATCCCTGCCCTTTTTTCCCGGAGCTTTTCCGTGCTGCAGTTGGTCGGTCAGCAGCTACTTTCCTCAAGTCCTCCAGACTTCACAAGTACCTTCTCTTAGACTCTTGATTTCCTGTCTACGTGTCTTAAAGCAGACAGTTACATTCCCCCAGTCGCGGAGATCTCCTCTCTGTCCTCTGGTCGCTTCGTCTCTTCACTGAAGAGGAGGGTGGTTTCCCTTCTTTTTCTCTATTCGACTCGGCGTCTTCGCACAGAAAGACAGCATTTTTAGCTATAGCTCTGTGGAAGGGACGAACGGACTGCTCTTCCTGAGTAAGGGAGGTTGTAGACGTTACCCTCTTAGCGATTTTTCCCCCCCTAAAATCCCCCCTCTCCGAAGTCTCGTATTCATCAGCCCTGAATTGACGAGATTCCCCTGTGACTCTCTCTTGCTGGTCAGGTCGTCGGATCATGATACCGTGCATGCCCTTCCCGTATCGCAGACGCAACTTCGACCGCCGCGCTCCCTTTAATATCCTCCCTTTTGCGGAGCAATGGAGTCTGATGACTTCGGAGATTCCTCGTGTGCCTTTTCCAGTTGTACGCTTCAGAAGCTCTCTCGAGCCAGAGCTTGTCCGGGAGAACAACAGATATCGCCCCTTAAGCTTTCTGACTCCCTTCCCCCCTATCGTAGCCCAGGAGACACCTCCCAGAGACGTTCTTTTCCTGCTTAATCAGTGTCCCCCCTCCCTAGAAAGATTGTGGGGGTTTTTTCAAGATGGGAGAACTCCGACTCCCCTCTCTCTTTTATTTGACTTCGCCCGAAGACCCTCCCGACTGACGAAGATACTTGGCGAGTTCGATCTTTTGCCGGAAGTTTATTTTTCCAACCTCCACGAAGAAATTTGCTTCCAGCTCGCCTCGTGGTGCTCATAGTATAGATAGCGTTCTGAACTCCTCCACAAGGCCCCCCCGACGACATCGTTTTTTTCATTAGTTACTCGACGCCCTATTTTCTTCTTTCGTCGTCTTCTGGAGTTTTATGGCTGACGCCCCGTACCATCTCCCGCTACTTCTCCCTACAATCTTTTATAGGACGTGTTTCTAGAGTGTCTCTCTCTGTTCTCCGTCGATTCTTCATGTTGTCGAATTCAGGTCTGATCCTCTCCTATCGGTTTGAGTGCATAGTAAGATTCGACATCGATAAGAGCTTCAATCTTGAACATCCCTACGGCCACCCTCTCGCGATCACTTTCTCCTTTGAAAAGTTTTTTTAGCGTGCTCTTCACTATCTACTATGTACTCCGACCTAGAGCATGTTCCTCTTTATTATTAGAGCCGGGAGGAATCACATGATCCTCCACGATACGGACACATAGCCTGATTGAGATCTTACTGTAGCGTAGAGATTGGTCTCTTCTGTGGAGTTTCTCTCTACGCGAAAGAGGACCGTCCTATGGAGCTTTTTCTTCTTTAGCTACCTCCTCTCTAGCTACGTGGCCCTGCTCCCGTTGAAAGCTCTCTTTTTGTGGCAAGGGAGCGGATTCTGTATTCCTTCTCTTCTTTCGGCCCGATTCTTATCTTCTTTTTTTTAGGTTTGACGAAGCTCCCGGGCCTCCTCTCTCTTTTGACGAATTTTTTTTTTTTCGTGGGGCCTCTTCTTCTTTCCGTGATAGTGGCGATATGACCTCGCCGTCCCACTAGGATGTCTATTTTAAGATCCCTCGTTTTGTTATTTCGAACGCGTGCACGGACGTTCGTCTAGAAATCTCTTCCTTCCATATAGGACACCCGCCTGTTTTCTTCTACCCGAGGTCCCTTATTTGTAACGTCCACCAGATACAATAAAGAAAAGTCCCCGCAACTTTTACAGCTCCCATTCACATGAAAAGTACGGCCTTCCCTATCGGGGATATTACTCCAAATAGTTCCATTCTTTCATTTTAGGCTGAGAGAGTATCTCTCTCACCCAGTACTGACAGTTCCCTCTCTCACGGAAGTAGGATGGTATTCTAGCATCCTCTTCAGCTTAAGGGTACATAGCATACAAAGCGGGTCCCCCCGGGGGAGGAGGTAAAATTATGACAGTGCCGTTGCTCGGTTTCACAGAAGAAGATAGACCCACAACCCCCCACCGGGAACCCAGCCCCAACACATACCACTAAACACAAACCAAAATACACCAAAACCCCAATCCAAACCCCTACACACGACTTTCTTATGAAGAGCCGATGGTGGACCCGTCCGGTATGTTTTTTTCCACCATCATCCTAGTACTCTTTCTCTCTAATAGATTAATCTTTTGACCCGATAGGCACCTTCCAGCGTACGGTCGCGCTATTACAACCCAACACAAAACCCCCAAACCTTTTTTTTTTTTCTTATCCCGATGTCGTAGATGTGCTCCTTCTCTCTCACCGTTGTCGAAGTTCCCCGGCGATGTCGATAGCAGGCGCGTTTTTGTCGCGTTTGCGCCACGTGCTCGACCTCGTTTCCTTTCGATTCTAGTTCTTCTAGGCGTAGTTGCTTTAGATTGGCAGCTCCTCGATTCTTAGTCGCCCCTCCTCGCTCGATAGCTCCCGGTCGGCGTTTTGGTCCGCCTCCGGTTCTCCCTTCTTGCGCCG
>Ga0179591_1299402_pt1 | contig 12534 bp, 15 predicted proteins | sample CZOMad2_1_08_16f_FD_182891 | JGI IMG/M metagenome (GOLD analysis project Ga0179591, IMG submission 182891) | Vadose zone soil fungal communities from Angelo Coast Range Reserve, California, USA - CZOMad2_1_08_16fungal (PacBio error correction) | ecosystem: Environmental > Terrestrial > Soil >... | reverse complement strand
TTACTGCAGCCTGTCCCCCCCCCCCCTTCCTAACCCTCAAAAAAAGAACTTCCCCCATTGACCCCCTCCCCTCCGCTTGTATTTACAGCGAACTTTTTTTCTCATCCGATTTTTGAGCTGTCCTCACTGATTGATCTTTCTTCTCAGGCGGAAATGTACCCCCTAACGTTTTCTTTTCATTTTGAAACCTCCCCCCTTTCTTTTTTACTTCTTTTAGAAGTTTTCGCCCCAGCCCCCCCTTTTTTACCCGGCTGAGGGCTTCCCCCTCCCAACGATGAGTGCCACTCTTTATGACAGGACACAAGCCCATGGCCCTTTTTTTTTCCCCCAACCTTATGCGGCGTCCATCCCCTTGTTAAGCCGACTTCTTGCTAAATCAACGGCGTTTTTGTTCTTTTAACCCCGCTGCCTCCCCACTCAAGAAGTTCCCCTCTCAACCGCACGACCCCTTCCCCCCTAGCTTGCGGTTATTGAATAGCTAACCTCAAAAACACCTATCCCCTTCTTTTTGCACTAACAAGCTTCCCCCCAATCATACTTTTGACCCCAAACCCCGAGGCTCTTAAATATTAATTTCATTTTTCTTTTTATGCCACCACCTAAACAACCACCCCCCCCATACTTTCATGCCCCCTCCTCGTTTTCAACAAGGCCTACCTTTTCTCCAGCTGAAATTAGCTTACAATTATACATCCTTTCTTTTCTCTTTCGGTGTCTAGAATGGAATCAATCTAACCCGGCCCCCCCACAGAAAAATCTTCTTTTAGCTGAATAAATCTCCCCTCTTTTATTTTGTGACATTTTCCTTCTTTTCCTCCTTCCAGCATAACACCATATCCCCAAAGGAGATTTTCTTCCCCCCTCTCCGTTTTTTTTTTTTTTCTGGATGAGGCCCCCTTCCCCCCGATGTAGGTTTGAGGGACTCCTTATTTTGTGCGGGATTTTTCCTTTCCCAGACGAGCCCTCTTTTTTCAAGCAAAAAAACCCTTTGCCAACCCAGGATCTTTCCTTCCTATACCTCCCTCTGACGATTCCCCCTGACCTGTTATCCATATTGATTCACTTCCCTTTCCATCCCCCGATACGCCCTTGCAATCTGTATAACTCCCCCTTTCAGTTTACTTCCTTTTCTGTTGTTTTAAGCCATCCCTGGCCCTATTTTCTTTGCTTAGGTAGTTGCTCCCTTTGAGCCTTGGTAATCTTCACTAGTTCTTTTCACCTCACAGTAGCTGTTTCCAGAGATTTCTCTCCCTTCGGGCCACAACACGAACCGTTTGTTAAATCAGGGTATGTTTCACCCCTATCCCCCCAAAAATCCTTCCCTTTGCTGGGGCTATGCTTACCGTGAATATGGTTTCACTCTTATAGTGTTCGGCTTTCGTTTTTTCACAACCCCCTGAAAGTTGTATGACGCGCAGGCGAGTTGAGGCGCCCTTTCTTAACATGTCCCCCGTGCGATTGCAGCGACTGCCCCTTTTCGGCGACATGCCTTTTTTATTTTGTCTTTCACCTCTGCTTTTTCACGGGGTTGTAAAAACTGTTCCCAAGTCCCGCACTTGCCCCTGATATCTTACCCTTCTACGGCCGCAATAGGATTCCCCCGTTTAAAATTCTGTCCGTTTTTCCCTTTTTCCTTTCAATGCGCAACCACATCTGTCCCTAATTCTCCTCCTCCCGGGTTTCTCCTTTTTGTATGTGTGTGGATTACCCTGTCGGATTGCTCACTTTTCTTGACTTCTTCTTTTTGACTTGTGCAGTTGCAACGCATAATCCCGTTTCCCCCCTCCCGTTCTTTTTTAATGGCGTCAACCCCCCCAATAAGTGCGATTTTTTCTTTTTTTCCAAAGCCCCCTTTTTTTCCCCCCTAAGTTTTTTTAAACCCGGCAGATTTAACCAGAGAGAGGATTTTTTCCCCCCTGCTTTCGAAGACCCACAACCCTTCCCCCCCTCCCTCGTAAACAGGGGAACTCTTTCCTTTCCCTTTTCCCTCCTCCCCAAAGCCGAAATGTTACCTCTTACTTCTTAACGTTACCGATTAACTTCTTTTACTTTTAAAAAGACCTCCCCTTTAACCGCCCCCTTCCCTTTCTTTAGGTAAGCCCTTTTTCTCTTTCCCCTTTTCGGGGGCCTCCCCCGTTTTGGCAAGCAATCTTCCCCCCTCTCCTACGGTCTAACCCCTCCCCGGCGATTCGCGCGAAATAGCCCAGTCACCCCCTTCAGGCTTACCTTTGGGGCCCCCCCTTTCCAGCTGTAGTTACCCGAACGTTTTTTGGTTTTCTTCTCCTCTAAAATCCGCTTTTTTACGGGCGCGTACCACGGCCCTTTGAAGATCACTGTATTCCCCAACTCTTTAATTTCGCGAGTTAACAGAAGAACTTCCCCCCCCTTTAAACGCTTACTTCTTTGAGTCTCCCTCCCCCCAGAAGTAAGTGATTCCCACTCTCCCACTTCCTATCCCCCTTTTTTCATCTCCTCCCTTTTCCCTGCGCTCCGGAGTCTTTTCAGACCGCGGTTTTCTCTTATTATTACGGATCCAGTTCCACTTTCTTCTTCCCCTCCTTCTTCAGCGTGCTTCGTAGCTCTTTTGAATGTACGAGCCCCCCGCCCGGTTTTTGCTTGTTTACGCATGTCCTTCATAACGCTCCAACGTCGTTTACCCCCTTTTTTTTGTCCCTGGACCAGGCCCAAGGTTTTTTTGCCGCAGCCTTGCTTTCGGTGTTTTTGAGACCTTTTCGGGCACCTCCGCTTCTTTTTCTGCTTTTCCGGCGGTCGAACAGACTTGTTTCCTTTCCTTTTTCGACCCACTCTTTTTTTGTGTTCTGTGGAGGGTCTTTCTTCCCCAGAAACTCTTTAGGCTTAAACTTCGGAATCCAATCTGTTTTTAGCTATTCCGCGACTTTGGCCCGCCGACTCCTGCTTTTCGGTTTTTTCCCCTTTCTATAGGCTGTACAATATTTTCTTTTTTGGATGTTAACTGGGTACCCTTGTCGTTCCCGTAACCCCGGCAAACGTCCCCCCTTTTATAATTAACCGAATCCACCCCCCCTTCCCGTGTTCCTTATTTTTTTTTGTGCCCACGCAGCCCCCCAATTCCCAACAATACCTGACCCCTTTTTTTCCCGAAATCCCTCCTGTCTCCCCAGCCTTTCCCCCCTTCTCCGATTCGGAATGGAATGCCGACCCCCTCGCTGTATTCCGCCCTGGGAAGGTACCGCCCGTCCTTTCCAGTCCGAGAGTGGCATTCCTCCGCTTTACCCCCTCGTTCCCCATTTGAACCCCTCTTCTTTTGCCCTTTTTTAAACCGTGAGACAAAAGCAGCCTTCTCTTCAGAACTACTGTCGCGTCCTTCAGTGGTGCGGCTCTGCATATTGTGTTAACGTGCAATAAATTCTTCCTCCTGGTGCTGGTTTTCCCCCCCCCTTCTGCAGAAGAAAATACAACGCCCTAAGTTACCCGCCCCGATTCCTGCCTCTCCTTGTCGGATGCTTTTTTTCTATTTTTTCCACCTTTCCCCCTTCCCCAAATCCATGCAGGTCGAACTTCAGTAACCTTCCCCGAGTGCACTCCCCCCCTCTTCCCCTCTAATTTTGCTGGAAAGCCCAGTACCTCTTCCCATTAATTTTTCCTTCCCTGGATTAGCAACGACCAAATCCCAGCCACCCCCCTTTCCTCCTTGATGATGGATGAAAACCTTCCCCTTTCAACACCTAACTTTAAACATTTATCCGAATTGTTTATCTGTTTGATTCGTTCCTCACGATTCCCTCGGCACACAAGGATGTTTTCGTCCTAACTTCGTTGCTTTTTGATTTCCCACCTACCTTTTTCCTCCTCCGCATCCTCCTTCAAACCCCAATTTTTGCACCCCCCTCTCCCTAATCCGTTGTTGTTGAGTTCTTCTCTAACATGATTTCTGATTTTTCGCTTTTGAAAGAACCTCTTCTGAAGAAAGTGGGAAAATCCCCAAATTCAACACCGGTAAGATTTCTCCCCGATCCCCTTCTTTTTTTATTGCGACTCCCTCTTGACCATCGTTCCCCCTTTTTAATCACACATAATCCCCTTTATAATCATTCATCTTTCCCTTTTTAAGATTTTTTTACTCATGTAGGCTTGGTTCCAGCCCCCCAATCCTTACTGACTTTGTGCTTTTCTTCTGTATTCTCAAGTTCCATTAGCTAACTTTTGTCCATATATACATAGGCTGTTGGCAAAACTTTATTTTCAGATATTTTCTTTTTAGTGCCTTAAACCTTTCCTTGACGAATAGGGTTGTTAAATCTTGTATTCCTTAACCTCCCCAGCATGGCTGGGTTTTTCCTTTATTCCCCCCGGTCTATGTACTTATTTTCTCTGTCTTTTTTTGTTATTTAAACCCCCCCCTCCCCACCCCCGTTTCGGGCCTTATGCCCCTTCATTTTTTTATCCCTTGCCCATTTTTTCCCCCGCCCCAAGTAGATTTGAAGCGACCTCATCACTTCCGTGAGCTTTCCTAAGGGATTGTCTTTTCATTTTTCCCTTTTTTCTCGGTGACTTTTAATGTGCCCCCCTCTTTATTACAAACTTGGTCTTTTTTTTACCCCGCGGTTGCATCACCCTCTAGTGCAACTCTTTGGAGTGTCAACATGCACTGCCTTGTGTTCGTCCCTTTTTCCTCCCTCCCCCTTTCAATACCCTTTCCCCCGGTCATTATCCTCCTGAATCTTTTGCTTGTCGTCTGTGCGCTACCCCTTCTTTTTTTTTCTTTTCTGTTTATGTGGTGGCATTTCCCCGTTAAACCCGCAGGACATTTTAATCATTTTCAACATAACCTTCTTTTTTGTTTTCCTTGTTGCGTCAATTATACACCATTCGGTTTTTTTTTTGGTAGCGGCTGACAAGTGGTTCCTTTTGGGGTTTAACCCTGATATTTCTTCCTTATGGGGACTCACTGGTCCCCCCCACCACCGGCACATTTCTACCTGAACGCTTTCGGTCTCCCTGTCTTTGCATTATCCCAAGGCCCTCGCCCTTTCCGTTCTTTTTCCCCCCTTTTTTGATATTTTAAGCATGAAATATCAGATTTATTATTTCAAGCCCCCCCCACTCCCCTGCCGCCTTACTTTCTGACAAGGGTAAGCAGATGTTTCACAATTTTGGACCGCCGGACGCTTCCCCCTTTTGTCCCAAGCTGATTTCCCGTTACCTTCCCAAAACTTCCCTCACCCTTTTGCTGAAAAGCACGTACACCCCCTTTTCTTGCTAGCCTTCCTTCCCCAGTTGATGGTACCCGACTTTCTACGGTTACATCAATTTTTCCCCCCCCCCCCAAACAGATCTGTTCGACGGGTCTTTGCTCAAGGCCCCCCCATCGATACCCCCGCTACTAAATGATTCCTCCCCAGTGCTTCCAATAAACGTGGTACCGCTGTCCCATGGACATCCCCCCTAAAACGCAGAATACAACGAGTCCCAGGAAGGTTAGCCTCCGATACCCCCTCCCTCCTTTCCCCCCCAAAGCATCTAATAATATGTTAATTCCCTTTTTGTTTCGCGTCTTTTTTTATAACTTCTCTCCGTTTCTTTCCTCCCCCCTCCTTTGACTGCGTTTTATGGTTCGTCCGTTACCCCGTTGATTGGAGTTCCTGTCTTCCCTCGATTCTCTTTCGACGTGCCTTGTCACGGGAAAAAGTTCTTACTGACAACCGATTTCCCTTGTGGACGTTACAGGGCATGGTTCAATACCGCCCTACCTTTTTTAAGTGCAATTGTCACCATTTCCTTGATTTAGGAAAGGAAACCTTTGATGATTGTCTTTCCTCTCTTCGATTTTTCCCCCCGTGGTTTCTGAACGAAAGACATCAGAGGACGATTGCTTTCCCAATTTTACGAGTGACCGCGCCCTACCCCTTCGTCACTCCTCCTCCTCCTCCGTTTCCCCCTCCCCCCCTCCCCCCCCCCCCCCTACCCCCCCCCCCCCCACCCCCCCCCCCCCCCCCCCCCACCCCACCTTCAACCCCCACCCCCTCGTCCCCCCTCGCTTCCACAACACCACTGCATCCCCCTGCCCCACCCCAACCCCTTTTACGCCCCCCCCTCTTTTGCCCCAAAGAGCCCCCCACCCCCCTTTCCCCCCGCCCTCCCCCCCCCCCCCCCCCCCCCCCTCGCCCCCCCCACCCGTTTCCCCTCCCGCCCCCCCCGACTCCCCCCACCGTCCCGGGAACCTAACCCTACCCTTACCCCACCCCATTTCACCCCAACGCCCCCCCGGACCCCGTTCCCCCGGATTACTCTTGCCCCCCCACCCCGCACCCCCCGCACGCCCGAGCCCCCCCCCCCCCGCCCGCGCGCACCCCCACCACCCCACGCCCCGACACCCTTACCGCCCCCCCCTCCTTTTGGGAGAGCCTCCCCCAATACCGCCGAATAATGCCCCCCACCCGCCATTGTGTTGGACCCCCCCCTACACACCCAGCCTGGCACTGGGATCCCACCACGCCCACCCCCCACCCCCCCCCCCCCCCCCCCCCCTTCCCACCCCCCACCCCACACTCTTCGCCACCACGCCCCGCACCGTGAACCCCAACCCCCCCCTTTCCACCCCCCCCCCCCCCACCCACACCCACACCCCCCCCCACCCGCCCCCCCCCCCCCGCCCCCGCCCCCCCACCCCCCTCCGCCCCCCCCCCCTTTTTCACCACACCCCCCCCCCCCCCCCTCCAGAGACCCCGAAACCCCCCCCCCCCACACTCACACCCCCCTCAACCGTTTTCCCCACACCCCACACCCCCCCCGAAGACATTAACAACCCATTTCCCCCCCCCCCCCCCCGAATTGTCAGCCGTTCGACCCCAAAACATTTTGAACCTTTTGTATAATACAGCCCCCATGACCCCCCCCCCCCCCAACGACACGTGTTCTTTATGCATTTTTTCCCCCTACCTCCGCACAAAATCCCCTCTAACCCAGAACGAATCTCCTCCCCCCAATCACCCTTTCGACACAGACTCCCAATGTCTTGCTTCTGGAATGGAAGACTTTACTACTTCCCCCCCTCTGCTTCTTCCAATTGTTACCGAAACGTAAAAGGCATTTTCCCCCCCCAAACTGCACTGTTCGCTTTTCTGACCCACCCGCTTTTTTACCCCGCCCGATACCCCCTTTTTCACGCGTGAGGCTGGCCCAAGTCCAAGCACAGCTCATTCCCTCTTTCCAAACCTACCAAGCATTTCGTACCCGGACTTCGGTCGTGCCCATTTCCACCTTTTTTTTTTAACGTCCGGGTTCAGACACGGATGCCTCCTTCCTCCCCTTTTTTTGTTGGATTTTGGCAACGCCGACGTCCTCCCACGTCCCGACGTCTGAACCCCACGACCCTCTTATATCCGATCAACCGTTGGATGTTTTTTTTATTTGTGACTCTTCGAACATACCATGATTTCCCCCCCACTAGGCCTTTCTAACTTTTTAAGGCAACTTTTTCCATACTGAACCTTTCTTTGTTTTTTAATAACCCCCAAACTGCCTTTGGTATTACCACGCCTTTCTTCCAAGGGAGTTGGAGCAAACCCTACCCTACCCCCAGAAATATGGACTTCCCTGAAGGCTTTTTTACCCCCCAAGGTAGTCTCCCCCATGAAAAATTCAGATGAAATCCCTACGCGATTATCGTTCTTTCCTTGTAGACGATGGCCCCTAACAATCTCCGGCCACCCAGAAAGTCTATTATCCCCCGGTTTCTGAATAAATCCCCCCTTTTTTTTTTCTATTTTTCTTTTTCCACCTTCTTTCTTCTTTCTTTTCTTTCCCCCCTCATCAACAAATAATTCGGTATTTTGCCTCATCTCCCCCCTTTTCCCTCCCCCCCTTCCGTGGTTGTTGTTAGATCTATCGCCCCCCTCCTCTTTTTGAGGATATGGTTGCTATGTTGGTATCGGAGTAGAAAAGAGAGCTCCTCTTCAAAGACCACACCCCCCGCAAACTCAAAAAAAGGGTGCCGAGAACCTTACCTTCTTTATGGGCCGATCCTGCGAATTTTATTTTTCAATGTTCACCCTATCTCGCCCCCGGAATTTTTCCCCCTTTCTCATTTTTTTTCAGATTGTACTATTTTTCGGTTTCACCCAATCCCAATTTCCTATTTTTTGTGCGTTGATTAGGCCTTTTTCACTTTTTTTGGCGAATTCTTTCCTTCTTTTACATAGAGTTGGCCCCTCCCCCTAGTGTTTGAGATTTGTGAACTCTTTTTGTAGTTACTGCCTTTTCTTTCTTTCCTTTAATGTTCGCACATATCACCATCAAAGAAAATGGATTTCGAGATCGTGTTTTTTCTGCCTGTCTCTCATATTTGGGATCTTTCTTTCGGCTTTTTTTTCCCCATAAGACCCCCACGTGTAATGAGTCCTTGCCCTTTATTTCCCCTGTCGTTGCCCAACACTGGGCCCCCAAGTTCCTATTTGAGGACCCAGCCTCATTTCAGGATTCAGGTCTTCTCTTAAGATACCTGATGTTTTCTGTTCCCCCTTTCCAAGACCCGCTTTCAACCCTTATAAACCAGCCGGTCCGCCCGCAATAGTCACCTTTCCCCCTCCCTTTGGAGATTTCCCGCGTACGTCTTTCCTTTTTTTCCCCCCTCCCATTGCGAATACACGGTTTTCCACTTCAATTCCGAAGTCTGAACTTATTGTTCCCTTTTTGTCGAAACCGTGTTTCTTGTCCTTTTAGTGATAATGTTATTCTTTTTTTTGGTCTGTTTGTTCCTTTCCTTGGGCAAAACCCCGGTTTCTTCGGAATCCCTGACAAAATCCCTGTCTCCCTCTACCAACCAACTTTCCTCTTTTTCCTTGTTCCGGCTGAAAATCCCCTTACCGCCGTTCACCCCCCTTCCTCCCTACAGACTTCCATAGCGGTTCCCTTCGCAAACCCGCCACTAGTTTCCCATTACCTCCTTTCTTGTCCCGATACATTATTGAACTCTCCAACAGCCTACTTTCCCTTAGGTTCATCCGCCCCCCTGCTGCTCCCCTCCCTACAAAGACCCTTCCACCCCCCTGAACGAGTCCTTTTCTTTTAGCAAGCCTTGTTCCATTAATTTTTCTTTGGACGGCAAGCGATTAAAATCTGAGTGCCCAAGTCTCCACCCCTTTCCCCTGCGCCCTGCTGCGCAGCGAAATAGTCCCCCTCTGGCTTTTCCAATCCTCTTTTCCAAGGCCAGCTGGATTCTGGTATTTCGCCCCTATTTTTACCACACCCCCCCCCCTCCCCTCTGCTCCTTGTTCAAGGGTTTAAGAGTACTTCCTTGACGCCCCCAGCCCCCCCCCTTCGCCTACGTGGCCTGGCTTTTCTTAGACTCATAAACTTTCATGCTCACCCCTTGCCGGCCGGCGGATACCACCTAAGATTTCTCCCCCAGATCTCTCTCTTTTAATATAAATTTTGGTTTTATGTCCCACTTCTTTGGTATCGTCGCTCCTGGTCCTTTAAGCGGTTGAGCCTGCGTTTTTGATTCAGTCTCCTTTTACCTGTCTTGGCGGTCTTTTTGTCAGAATTTTTCTCTCCCCCCTTTTTTTCTGTACCCGGGAAACAAAACCCACTCTATCCCTGGGTGTGGTTTTTTCCCCCTTTTTTAGATTTCATACCGATAAACCTTAGTAGCTCACCTGTCCATTATGGCCCCAATTTTTTTCCTGATTTCCCGCTTTCCTCTTCCTTTTTTTCCTTTGGAGACCTCTCGGATTGTTCGATTTCCTTTTTTTTTCCCCCTCGAACCAGAATTAAATTGACCCCCCTTTTTTACCACTCCCCTTTCCGTAGTTGGGTCTTTTCTTTTCCCTATACCGATTCCTCTTTACCCTGAACTGTTTAAAACTTTTAACAACCGCTTCAAGATGACTTCGGGGTGCCGCTCCATTTTGTGGTTTCGGATTGCATTTGTGCCCCTCCTTCTGGCGAGGCGTGGTCTTTTCCTTCTCCTTTTAAACAGGTAGGTTTTTCACTACATGACTCCCCCCTAACATCGGCACTTCCCACTTGGTCACGCATTTGCAATGAACGGTTCGTTGCTTTTTTCCGCCGGTGTGAAAGTCCGCAAAATTTTTCCTCCCCAAAACGAACGATTCTTACTAACCTCATACAACATTTCCCTTTCCTTCCCTGATCGGACTGCCTCAATTTCTTTTACCGGAAGAGGTATTCTTGATTCGGGCAACTACGTACAGTCATTTTTTTGTGATTGAAACCCCCTCCCCTCGATTCCTTACATTGATGGTTACGGTTAAAATCCGATCCTGGTTGCCTCCCTTTTCTTTGGCCAGTTTTCAAACCCGCAAAATCTCCCTTCCCAAAAAGCCCCACCCTTTCCTAATGTCTACCTCAGGGGCTGCTCAAATCCTTGTTGCCTTCCCCCTTACGGCCGCAGAAAGTGCTCTCGCGTGTTTTTTTCCCCAGCCCCGCCGCCGCCGAGACCTTTTTTTAACAAAGAGGAATTATTCCCCCGACCATCCTACCGTCAAGTCCTTTCCCCACATGCTGATCTCTTTTTTCTTTTCACTGGAAATACCAGTGATTTAACCCCCCTCTACCTTATTTTACCCCCCCTTTCACCATTCTGAAACACTTGATAACACCCCCTATATTACTCAGATTTGCTAAAGTTAGTTTGCCCTTCTTTTTCCAACCTTCCCCACAGTCAACAGCACCCAAAAGATGGCCCTTGGTTTGACCCCCCTTTCCCCACCTTCAAACAAGCTGAAAATTCCCTTTTCCATTCTACAGCTCAGTGGCTCGGGTGATTGATTTTAGTATCTTTTTCCTAGATTATAAACAGTTATTTCATCCTCCATGTAACATCTCGCCTTCGACTAAATCCTTCCATTGTGGGCTTGACTTCTTCTTCTTTTTCTTCTCCTTTTTACAGAGAAACCCCAATCAAATAGGGATCTTTTTTCTAAATCTCTCTCGTTTCCCCCTTTTTTGTTGTGATTTCGTCCGCCCCCCCTCCAGTTGGTTTTCTGCTGGGCGGAATGGTTCCTCCTCCCTCCATGACTTAAGTGGGAAAAAGCACCCCCCTTTTTTAACCCAGGGGAAGATTTCTGCCCTCTCTTTTTTTTGCCGATCTTTGAATGCTAATCTTGATTTCTCCACCCCAAATCACCCTCTACCCGCCCACGAATTTGTATTTCACTATGCTTTTTAAGATTCGCCTTGGGTTTTTCAGCCCCCCTATTTTTGCAATTTACCTTGTTTATTTCGTGACCACATTTCTCCCTCCTTCCCCTTACATGGTATATGCATTGGTTTGGTTTTCAAACCTTCTAAGATTTTGATGACTCCTTCCCGGTAAAAGAGGATTCCCATCTGGATTTGTGGTCTTCGCACATATTCACTACAAAAATTTTCTTTTTTATTTCGGATTATCAGCGAGTAGTTTTATACTTATAGTTTTTATTCTTCTCGGGATCTTTCCAATCAGCACCTTTTTGTAGATTTTTTCTTATTCGCCTTAGTGCCCCCGTGCCCTGAGTTCCCAGCGCACCCATCCATTGCTGTCATTTCTTTTGCTACGGTTTTTCACGTGGCCCCAAGCAGCCTATTCCCTTGGTTATGCTTTCCACTTTTTTTCCCACCTGAGCCAGTCGTTAAGTGTGTGAGGTTCCCCGTCCCTAAAGGACGTTCGGTCCTTCTCCGCGCCTGGAATACATCTTTCCCTTTTTCCCCTCCTCGGTCCATATAAAGATTTCTGTGCTCCTTTCGGTGGTATTGCTTTTTCGTTAGTTTTTGACGGTCTGTTTTTCATTGCCTTCCTTTTTTTTGAAGCAGGAATCTTTTCCCCCAACCCGTTTTCCCGGTCTTTTCCTGTCCCTTTTCCTCCTACAAATTTTAATTAAGATGTTTTTGTTTGGCTGACAATGGGTCTTTTTAAACCTCCTTTTTTTTCCCCCTATTATAACGCCTCTTGACATTGCAGTTTAGAACCCCCCCCCGGCAAATTAATGAGTTTCACCTGGGTCCCGTTTGAACCCTCTTTCTTGATTATACACCCAAACCAGCCCCCTTAATCGATTTTAACAGTTTTCGATATTTCCGCATTTAAATCATTTCCATTAATTTAAAAAAGTCTCCCACTACAAAATGAAAGACCAGTTTCGACGGTCCCTCTTTCAAATTTTTTTAATTCTGTTCCTTTACGAAGCGGAACCCGAAAAAGGACGGAACTCTTCTACGCTACGTTCTCCCCACCTTTACCCCTTCCCGGTCCCCCGGATTTTTTTCCCCCCCCTCCCTAGAGCCCAAAAACCCCCTACCTGGACTTCCCAAGGACCCCAGGGCAATCTTGCCGGTTCTCCCCCCCCGATGTCGACCTGCCCGGTAAACCCCCCCCAAAGCTTCCTGTAGAAGTTTTTTCCGCGTACCATTGACAGTCTGGAACGCTCTCGCCCCTTGATTTCCTCAAACCCTTCTCGACTCGGTTGGCGTGACGTCCCCAGGAAAGACCCTTCTCCCAACGCGGCTTCATACCCGGAGCGACCCCTTACCCAAAGAAGAATTATCCCACGA
>Ga0179591_1266217_pt1 | contig 12534 bp, 10 predicted proteins | sample CZOMad2_1_08_16f_FD_182891 | JGI IMG/M metagenome (GOLD analysis project Ga0179591, IMG submission 182891) | Vadose zone soil fungal communities from Angelo Coast Range Reserve, California, USA - CZOMad2_1_08_16fungal (PacBio error correction) | ecosystem: Environmental > Terrestrial > Soil >... | reverse complement strand
TCACCCTGAGACCCCCTCGAAGAATGGTTCCCTCCGATTTTTGGCGACGTCATTCCCCCTTCGTTTTCGATCCTCTCCCCCATGCCTGCCCTTCCCGGGCACCTTTTCCTTCTTTCCCTCAAGACCCATAATCTTTCTGCTTTTTTCTTCGATTCGTATCTTCTATGTGGAGCAAGTACTTCTTCATTAGGGGGATCTCTTGAAATTCGAACCTTCTGCGTGAGCGAAACCCTGAGTCTGATTTTCCTTACTCGACCCTCTGGTATTAGGGGACCTTTTTAATTCCCCCATTCACCCCTCTTTTCTGAAACACATTTTCCTCAGAAGATCTGCTCGCGTGAGCTTCACGTCTTGTATGAATTCGATGAACTTCCCCCCTTTTTGCTTATCTTCTACTCTCTCTTCCACGACGATCTATCTTCTGTCTTCGGCGATGCGACCAGTCCCTGGAATCACTCAGGACCCCATTCAGATGGATTTCTGCCGTTTTTCTCCTGTGAAACCACCCTGCCCCCCCCCCCCCCCCCTTTCTTCAAACCCTCGCGCATCTATCCCTTATTTTTTTTTTTTCGACTTCTTGCAGCGGTTCTTCGTGCGCGGACATTCCGGATCCCCCAATCAGTCTCTACCCGACCGCCTCCTTTTCCTCGTTGTTCTCTTCCCTCCTGTCGTCGGTCTCCTTTCTGCGTCACTCGATTATCCCTCCTTGAACTGGACCTTTGACCGACAGAGCACTCTCTTTTCGATATGGGTCCACGATGCCCTGAGCTCTTGGGCTGTGAACTTCTGATTCGCCAGTGAGCCCTTTTATGTATCTGTTTTTTTTTTGACAAGTTAACGATCTCTCCCTCCCCTTTTCAGTGGTTACTTCTTATTTTCCCACTTTTATTGGTTCAGAGTAGCGTATTCTCGCTCAGTTTCCCCTCGTAATCGACTTTTTTTTCTTAGTGTAACCGTTTATGAAGGATACGGTATTTATTCTCTCATCCGATGCGAGTGTCCTTTCTTCGTTTTAACTTTCGACAGTACCAAAGACAAACAGATATCTCCGCGCGCGGCCGGCTCTACCGAGGGATGTAGGGCGATTCGCATCCTTGACCTACCGACTTTGCTAGAGCCGTTTTTTGAATTCCTTGTCCTGCTCCCTTTTCAGATCTCGCTAATTCCGTAGAGTGGTTATCCGCTGAGTGTTTGGACGAATTTGTTTACTTCTTTTAATTCCAGATTTGAAGAACTAGTCTCCTGTGTGATCGCTCCGTCGACGTCGCGCTTGTACCTTTATGTCCTCACGCCCTACAACCTGATAAACCAGTCTTTTCGTCTCCATTTTTTCCCATCAAGGTTTTCGGCCCTTGAGGCTTTCCGTTCCCCACGCTCCGGCGCTTTCGGCTTGCGAACCAATATATCTTAGTTCCCCGCGTTGCCGCTCCTCCGTCGTGTTCAATATGGGAGTCTTACCAGTGCCTTCGTAGAGTTGCGCGTTCGGCCGTTGAAGGTTACCAGATTTTTTTTCCCCCTCCCCGATTTTTGTTCGATCTCTTCAGACTCCAATCTTCGTTTTTTTTTATTCAAAGCTCATGGCAGTTGAGCCACCTGACGAAGAGGGTCGCCATTCTTTTGAAGGACCCACTTCTTCGTTCCGACCCCCCATGCGACCTGAATGCTCTTCGCCACGATATAATATTCTGGAGAATAATCTTAAATATACCCTTTGATGAAGTTTTCTTAAGATGTTTTTATATTTTTTGGAATGGTATTGTGGTATTCTCTTATCAAAGTTTTTGTTGGATAGAGATAAACAAAGCCAATTCCAACCTAGTTCCCTCCCGATGTACATCTTCTACTATTACCCTTCTGTTGGAGAGACCTTCGACTCGTTTTGGTAACTCTAGCTTCTCTATAGATTCTCCCCCCCTTCTTTGGGCCTCCGTTCTTTGTGCTCTTGACCCTAGACGTCTCCACTTTTTAGACTTTCGGAGCTGCTTGTGTATGACAAGTCTTAATTGCAGTGCATGAGTTACCGTCCGACTGGCTTTCCGCTTTTCCCCTAAGGCCCCCCTTCCCCCCCCCGGCCCCTCTTGCCTCCCGTTTCGTCGTTCTTATCAGCGCTTTCAAATGGCCGACGTGCTTGACGGTTTGCCCATGGTTCTCCTCTCTATCGACCTAACTCGCTTTTTTGCGTAGCCTTTTTTTTTTTTTTGACCAACATTAAGCGCCAGAGCTGAAACCGTCTGTGGACATGTCCTCCCCTCCACGTAGACTGGTTTTGGTTTGATTTTTGAACTTTTTCGGGTTCGTTCTTTTTTCCCACGTAAAATCCTCGAAGGAACATACTCTCAGCCGCTCCCATGATCCTTTATCCTTCTCCTTTCACCCTTAGTATAACTTCTAAATCGAGGAGATCTCCCACTCCTCCCCAGTCTCTTCGCTCGCACGAGCTGGGGTCACGTTCCAAGGAAACGCTTTTTTCCCGCCACCCTTCCTAGGTAAGGGGACATCTACTCTATTTCCCCCGCTCCGCCCCTCGATTTTTTGTTTCCATTTCTGACTTTATTTTGGCGATGTTCCTTTCGTCCCCCGGAAGAATCCCAGAGCCCCAGGTCCCCCGTCCTTTTCTAGCTTAGTACCGCCTGGATCCTTCCCCTTCCCCCCCACCTACTCGTCATCCTAGTTTTCGGCCCTAATCCGGACGCTCGACCTATTTCGCCCCTACGGAAATGTTCACCGAGAACGCGTTTTCTCGACCCCACCCAGAAGACTAGTCTTTTATCCCGCGGCGCCCTTTCTTTTTAGCTTTTTCCCCTGAGAAAGTCTTTTCATTCGAGGAACTTTTACAAGAGACTCATCAATCTATTGAAGAGTCTGAGTTTCGATTTAACTTGCCTATTCTTCGTTCCCACCTTTCCCGGCTCCTCACCAAATTGACTATCCCTTGATGTTTTTCTCTGAGCCCTACTGAAATCCAGTTCCCCTCGCTACACTGACCCTCTACGTCGTTCTCCTCCCTTCTTGGTCCGGAATCTTTTCTGAACTTTCCCTTAACTCTCTCTATTAAAAACGCCAAACGCGGATCTGTTTCTTTCGCCTTTTTCTGGGCCCACGATTTGGCTGCAGCAAATCTCCTTCTTTCCCCGAACCTTTCCCTAGGCCTTGACCCCCTTATTTTTTTTTAAGAGAGATAGGCTCCGGGATTCGTTTCCCTCGTCCCATCACACTTCCCCGCCTTCGTTCTCACGACTCCCCTTCCTGGTGTACTTTTTTCCCCCCTTTTTTTCTCGGTCGCCTGGAACGGTGTCCCTTATGCTTTTTGTCCAGATAGTTTGAATTAAGGAAGATGGATGTTCGCTTTTGAAATATCATGATTTCTCTCCCCCCTCTCGCAGCTGGAGTTTATCCTCCCTCTGCTTTCTTCTTTCATGCTTCCCCTGACTGCTCTCGTATTCCCTCTCGGATCGCTTGAAATCAACAGCCTATGATCTGGTGTGGAGACGCGCAGAACATTGCCGTGTTTCTCAGACGAGTTACCGAGTCATCGGCTACTCTCGTCCGAACTGACGATCCTTGAACAACTTCCCGGGACTTCCCCTCATATATCTCTTCCTTCCCCCCTTTGTTTTGTAGCCTTCAGGTTCCCTAGACCCCCCGGCGGGCAAAGAATCCATCCAGTTTTCTCGTTTCAAGTCGATTTTTTTTTTTTTCTGGTTTACAGTATTCTCTCTGTATACTCTCTTTCGCCAAGTTCGGAAAGAGCTCCCCTTCCCTCCCCCGAACTTCATCATGCGAGATGATTATAGCGTTCCCCTTTCTGCATTTCATTGAGTTCCGTCTTAGCGACGACCCCCCGTTCCTCGGTACCGCTTAAGCTCCCACTGCATCCTCCCTCTCTCCCGAACTCTAGCTCCCCCCTGAGTCGGGTTACTTGCTGGGAAAAAACGCTCATCTCTTCCCTTTTTTTTCCAGATAGCTTCCCAAAATCCCCCCTTGTTTTTTCCCTCATTCTATAAGATGCGTCTGAGAGTCAGTAGGTTTTACCCCCATGAAGGAGAGTCCCAACTTTCTCATAAGGATCTAGTTTTTCCGTTTAGACCTTCGTCTTTACCAACCCTGAAGCAGCGTCTCGACTCTTCTTTTTTACGTAGCCTTCTGGAAAAGATTTTTCCCAGCTCCCCTTTACCGACTGCGATTGCTGTCTTCCGATCGTTGCCTTTTTAAATTTCGAAAACTCCCCGTTGAGACGTCTCCCTGGGCTGTTTCCTCGTTTTTCGAGCGTTCTTCGTTAGCGGAACACTTTTTTTTCCCAATCCGTCGGGCGACGTCGAAGCGTCCATTCCGGTTTTTTTTCCCCCTTTTTCCCCCTTTGAGAGGACTGCCTAGGTAGGACGTATCTCTCGCCGTGTTCAATCGGACCCTTTTTTCCGACCCTAAAGTTATCGGGTTTTTAGTGCTGACGTCGGTTTACCTGGATGTGAACGTTTTTATGTGTTTTTCCTCTACTTATTTTTTTCATTTCTTTCCCTGTTAGACCCTCGTTGCGCATCCAGGGTTTCGACCTCTTCCTTCGTTGTCGAGTACTGTGCGCGGTGACCCAGTTGCCCCCCTCTTCGGCTCTAAGTTTTGCGCGTTTCAAGTTCTCATCTACGATATTCCTTTTCCCCAGATCCGTTTGGGCGGCCACCTCTCAGATATCCCTTCTGCTATTTCGATTGACGTGGCATGTCGCTCCTTTCGTGTCCCGCTTTTTTTGCCCTACGTCCCAATCCACCCCCCCTGATCTGTCACTTCTTTCACCCTCTTTTGAGTTACTCGCGGCGTATGGCATGTTTGGCTCCTTTTTTCAGGATGCTGAGCGCGTTGAATTAGGGTCCCTGCACCCAGTTCGCATGAGGATACCGTCGTCTTCCCGGATGTGTGAGCTCCACGCTGTTTTTGATTGTAATTCTTGGATACTCCCTGAGCATCTTATCCTTTCCAGCAACTTCAGTTTTTTTCGATTGTCTGATACGGAGTGATCGATTGATGTTCTCAGTCGATCCTTATCCCGTATGACCGACAAACTTCTCCCCCGTCGCATTTAATGTTCCACTCTCACGGTGGTTGATTCCTTCCTATCTTCCGGCTTGTGATTTTCCTCGGGACTTTTCGCTAGGTTTCGAACTCTCGCCAATTCGATGATGGGCCCAAGCCCCCCCCCCCCACCTTCCTCTGAAGACCGTCGGCCCTTTTCACTCGTTTATCCGAACTTTAGTCCTCGCGTTTTGATCCTTCTCTGCTTTTTGGAAACGCACCTCGTGCCGTTCGTCGAATTCAGTTTTTTCCGCTCCCCCTCTTTGGTGCATCTGCGTCTACGGCCAAGCCGAGCTGTATTCAAAAGTCGCCCACGTCCTTTTCGTCCTCCCCCCCCCCTTTGACCCCGTCTTTCGTCCGACGAGATTACAACATTTTCTCTCATCGCTTCAGTACCTTCCTGAAGCATTATTTAAACTCGATTCCTTTCCTCTGTGTGGCCTGGTTTCTCCCTCTCCTACTGTTCCCCCCCTCATAAGTGTGTTTCTTTTTCTCCCCCCTCAACCCGGTCCAATCCTGCTCAGAAAGCTCGTTTTTATCATGATTACTAATTTTCCCTATGCTCTCTCCGATCGATGTTGGTTCCCTTCTTTCGCTATTTTTGGTCGAAGAGATGTCTGATCGACGTTTGCAGTGGTTGACCCGCTGAGTCTTTTTTTCCGTTCTTTTTCTTTTGAGTTTTGACCAAACTGCGTACTTTATCCTGAAAAGCCTATTATCCCACCCCTAGACTTCTTTTCTCTTTTCCCAGGCAGAGACTCTTCACGTCCTGACGACCTTTCGAGGCGTTAGATCCGTACTCTACCTTGAACTGAGCACGGGTTCTCGTCCGGGGCACATCTCTCCTTGGTTAGAACTCTAATCCTAAGGCTGTTCATAGTTCCGTTGCGAAACCAAGCAGACCTCCAGACGTCGTGCGCCGCACCCCGTCTTTTCTAGTGTACATGGATGACGACAACCTAGCTATTTTTATTGTCGACGTCTAACGCCCCCTTTCCTGACCTGCTGAAGTTTCCCTGCACTTTCATTTCCGCCCCGCCATGAGAATTCCTTGAGAAGAGCAGGGACCGCTTTTCAGAGATCCCTAACCTTCGTTTCACACAAAACCACCCGCTTTCCGAGCTCCCCAATCCCCTCCCCGCGCTTTTAGCATCGAACGGGGACGCGCCCCCGCATGCAAACGCGAGCAGTGGCTTCCCCCCCTCGATTTTCTTTCCCGAACTTCGCGTTTTACTTGCCATTCTCACGGGAAGTCTTGACGTCTGTTTTTTTTGGAGGAGCACCGGATCCTCTCGAAGTCCTCCTTCCTTGTCGCTAGATTAGAGATCGGAGCTCGCCTCGCCGCCCAACTTCTTCGTTACAGAAACTCTCTCTTTGAAGACTCTAAGTATGCTCTCTCGCCTCCATCCGCCCTTCCCTCCCCACCGCTCCCCGGAGCTTCCCTTTTTAAGACATTCGAAGCCGCCTCCGTCTCCCTCTTTAGACGCTTTCCTGGAGAAACCGATAAGGAGCCTTCCGTATTAATCGGAAGAAGCTCCTCAAGAGAGCCGCTTGAGCTCCCGATCTTGATTTGTAATCCCAGGACTCCTACCACCTTAGAGAAGATACCGCGCTTCTCGAGTTTGAATCCGGCTCTCTAGCTTTGACAACCTCGACGTCGTTTTTTTGTCCCCCCTCGACTCTTTCCGGCCATTACCCTCTAGATTCAGCTTTTTATCCAGGATCTCCCCTCCCCGACTCTATGCTTTGATTCGTCGCATTGGCGTGTTCACCCCTCTGCGGAAGACCAATTCCCGCTATGACGAACTTCCTCGTTTCTTCCCACATTTTGTTTTTTCACTAGCGTCCCTCGAGGATCTCTGCCCTGTTCCTTGGAAGCTACTATTAACCTACCGAACTAGCTCTGCGTGACCCTGGGCACTCTCCTTAATTGGTAACGTTGCGTAGGAGCCTTCTCGGCCGTCAGTGGAGTTCTTTTTTTCCAATTTTTTTTACCAGTTAGGTTTCCCGGAGTGCACCTTTTTTCCCCCGCGCCACTATCTTTCTTACGAGCCAAGATTTTTGGATTGTCGTATCTTGTAGGCGACTTCTCGTCCGCGTTCTTGTACGTGTCTGCCTCGCTCCGATTATCAGCTCTCCTTGTTTCTTTGCTGCGAGAGAAAGTTGGAGTTTCCTGCGATTGTGAGAGAAAGCCGGGCATCAGCGCTCCTTCTATTCCGAAAAGTGTTCCCGTCTATTCATGTCAGCCTGGGTATCTTTCACCTCCTCTTATCAGGGTTTCTTATATAGCGACCAGGTTAGAATTAATGACCTACAGACTGGGCCCTTAGTTCCCTTCAAGAGCCGATGCAAGTTTTTGAGCGCGATCATCTCGGTCGCCCCTTTTTCACCTGGCGTCTCCCCCCTTTCCTTCCCATTTTTTCTTCTGCTTTCCCGCGAGCGTCTCGGAGGAGCGTCGCTTCCCCTGTCTCGGTTTTAGCCCTTCGACTGCTTCCCCCTCCTAGCTCATATCGATCTGAGTGAGCGCCTTTGGATATTCGCCGGTGAAAAAAAAACAACAAGAAAACCGAGTTCCCTTCCAGTTCACTAGGCTGCTTTCCCCCAAACCCCATTCTTCAAAGACCCCTCCTCCAACGTCCCCCGTCCCTTCCAGCTCGAGGCGTCAAGTTCTTTGTCGTAACTCCTTTCTGTTGCACGCCCTCCAAGAGCTGCGTTTACGTCCGTCGTATTTTTTTTCTCGTTAAAGCGCCAAGCTTATCGATTTTCCTACGATGCGCCCTTTGTCCAATCGTGCCCCTTGTCATTGTTATGAGTTCCAGACCTTTTTCCCCCCCCGCCCCCCCGAAAATAGCGAGCATTCAGTTCTATTTTCTTTTCTTATTAACTTTAGGTTCGTTTTCTCTGACAGGCGTCCCATACGTTTTGTTTTTTTTTTGCCTCAGGAATAGGTTACCGTTCTCTCGATAATTGTATTTAGAGCTTCCTCCCCCCCGTCGACTCTTAGATTTTTCTCTCCGTTATGTTGAAGTGACGAAGAGTCAACTGACGGGACTTGTTTGGCTGCCAGTCTTTTGATAGAGTTGTCATCTTATCTAGAGATTTCCCCCGTTTCCTCTCATGTAGTTTTTTTCTATGCCTTTTTGGTAGAACGAGCCCAGTAGCAGAAGTTCTTCTGCTAGTATCTTCCAGGAAAGAGGGGAGGTGACCTTAGCGTTAATTCTCTCTCGAGTCTTACAAGTGCTTCTGAATTCGGTTGTCCTTCCTTTTTTGGACGACGAGGCGAATTCATTCTCCTTTCCTCTAGTTTTTTTTTTCCCGATACTTTTCTCCCCTTATTACTTGACCTGTCCCAAAGACACCAATAGCTCTTCAAGTTCACCGCCGCTTATTGAGCCTCTCCCGAGGATGTCGGGCATGTCAGCGGCGTCTTTGGAGAGTTTGACTTAGGTCTCGCCCTTTTCTCAGACCCTATCGTCCTCTCGCGGTTTTTTTCCGTGGGGATCTCCGATGGTCTTTTCGATTTAGACGACGGCAGGAACCCGTGCTGCGCGGTGATCCTTATTTTCGCCGTTGACTGTCCGTACGTTTCTCGTAAATTCTCGCTCCGCAACCCACTTAGAAAAGCGACTTTCGTCTCATTTTCAAATTTCCCTGATTGAAGTATTGGGGCTGGGATGCGCTGATTCGTCTCTTTCCCCGTAGCGATTTTTTGCGTACTGGTTCTTTCTCACCAATCTTCTTATGTGGGAAACTCTTGATCCGGCCTTGAGTCAATCGCTTTCTTCTCGAACGTCCCAAGTGGTGGAGCGTCCTGCCGTCCTTTAAAAGAGAAAGGCCCGTCTGTATTTTTTTTTTTTTCTTCCCCTGCTCACTTCGCTGTTTGGCTAGAGGCCCCTTCCACGCCCTCCTGTGTCGCACTTCGAAGTGAAACCCCCCCCCTTCTCCCCCTGCTCTTTGGCCTTCCCCAACTAGTTTCTGACATTTTGATCCCACCTAAAATCGCGTCCCCCCCCTCTACTCCGCAAGCCTCTTGAAAACTAGCTTGCGCTGGTGGCCTTTTCTTTTGGTATCTCCTCCCTTTCTCCTAGTTTGATATCTCCCACAAGCCAAAAAGTTCCACCATACTTAAGCGTCAGCTTCGATCTACCTTCCTTCTCTTGAGAGTTCTCTCCCTTCTTTTGGATCTTCTCGTCGCGTATTTCTCCATGTTGTTAGAAGATTATTTGGTTCCACGGGGGACGCGACCGTTTTGCGCGTGACGGATTCCATTATTCAACGGAGTTTTCTTCAGCCCTCTTCGCCACATCAATTTGCTTTCGTTTTAAATTCGTGCCATTTTTATCTCAACTGGATAACAGTCGATTTTTTGATTTCACATTTCCCCTTCCTGTTCAGCGGCATATTGTTTCTCCTCTCCGCTCTACGTTCACTCCTCTTCTTTCCCTTCTCATCTTCAGTTACATTCGTCGCGCCCGCACCCGTTATCGGGACATTTGGCGACGATTTAATTTCTTGCTCGACTATCCACGTTCCATCTCTACGTGGCAATCTCTTCCTTTGATCAACTCCCGTCTGGCAGAATTCTTTTTAATCTATTTACCCCGTCGCCTCCAGCAATTCGTCCACCGACCATTGTCGAGCAATTTTTGCCCCCCCCCCCCCCTCCGCTCGCGAACGGGTTCGCTCGACCGGCAAACGTACTCGAGGCTCTTGCATGTTTAATCCTCTGCGTCGTCTCCCTTTATTCCTTTACTTGCAGAGCTCTTGGTGTTGCTTGGGGACTGACGCCGCGAAGAGCCTTTCATTACCCTAGACTGCACCTATAAGCCTGCTCGCCCGTCCTCCTTAATCCCCCTTTACAATTATCGTCGAGGACGTTCAGCTATCTTCCTGAGCTTTCCCTGGTCACGTCACCCTCCTCCATGCATTTCATAGCAACGGCAGTTTGCCGAGTCGAGTCCGGGTGTTCCGCCGTCCCGCGATCACTTGATCGTCCCGTACGAAGCCTCGTTTCCGATCCACCCCTAGCAGCCGCGATGTGCGCACTCTTTTCATTTCTATCGTAGGTCACGTTGCCTCTTCAACCCTGAGATAGAGCTGCTAGTTTGCTCGACCTCCCATGGATCTCGCGACCGGTCCCTCGCGTCGTTTTTGCACTTCTTTCTTTCTGTTCCTGAGCCCCAATTTCCCGTCTGACGTTAACCTAACCTCCCTAGATGCTCTCGGCTTGATTGTCCTTTGTTTTTCACCGCCCTCCTTCCGAAACCCTTCTCTGCAGCCCATCTTTTTTTCGTGCGGCAACCCCCCTGAAGCGCGGTTGCCATCTGCGAAGGAGATCTCTTGCTTCGTGTAACCCTGCTTTAAGTACGGCCATTCGCTCTTTTTACTTCCGGTTTTTTTTCGCCTCCGATCGGCGCGCTCGTTCGGTTTTGGTTTTCCCTGTTTTCCTACGTCTCCCCTGGGACCCTGGTAAGTATTTATGATGTTATTTTCCCGGCACCTACGATTTCTCTCTGATTTCAAGCTTCTGTGGAGCTGCGCATCATTCCCCGTTCCTCAGAGATACCCCGGACGTTTAAATTTGTCCGCGCCCGCTACTCTTTCCCTCCGTTTTTTCCTCCGTGTAATGCTTTTTCGTTTTTTTTTTCTCCTAGCAGGTTCTCTGGTCTACCTAGATTTAGAGCACCTCCTTCCTCGCGCTCCTCTGCCCTTGACAAGCGAATTGGCTGTAGGGTCTAGTCACTCATCTCTCTCTACTCCTCCTTTTTTTTTGCCGCACTCAAACGACCGGGTTATCGCGGTCGGCGCTCGGTATTTTGAACCCTCGTGCGTGCGCCCTACCATCTCAGAGTCGCAACTTTCTTTCAAGTCCTCTTTCCCTCCCACGCCCCTCACTCCTCTTAATCTTCGGCGCCCGTTGCTGCATTCGGCCGACCGTCTTGCGGTCCGTAGAATTCATCTGTCTCGCTCTCCCCACTTTCTTCTATTCGCGTCCTTCCGTTTATTGCTTTGTCACCGATTAGCGCCTTCCCAGTTCCCCACTGCGTCGGAAAACAAATGTGACCCAAAGAATCCCCCCGCGATGATGCGCGAGCGTCCCCTTTCTTGTTTTTTACCAATTCGATGATCGATTTTACTAGTCGATGATTTTGTCCATCTTTCGACCCCCTTCGTTCGCTTCCACCCTTTCAATTTTCTTGCGAGAATCTTTTCGCTCCCGATGACCGTTTCAAGCCTTTGAAGATCTCGATTGGGACTTGCAGTGAAGGCCCCAACGTCCCTTCTCCCCTAAGAGAGCTCTTCTTCCGAGGGTGTTTTTTTTTCTGAACGCCCGATTCGTCGGGTCTTCGTTGTCGTTTGACTAAGTTCCTTCTCTACGCCTCTAGTACCTTTTTCTGCGAGATTTTCCTGTCCTTAGCCTCTTTTCGTTCCGAGCTCGCCTCTTTTTTTCCGAGTACTTACGATTTTGGGAGCGGGCTCACTAGCTTTGGCTCTTTGAACGAGGATCCCGTGACGGATTCGCCGCTTTCCCTCTTCTATCCGGTCTCTTCGAACGTAGAGCGCCGAGACTACTCTTTTATTTCCTTTGTCGTAGGAACGCTTGCGCCGTTTCACTCCTCTGTTATTTCGGCGCTTACGTCTTATAGTTCTACTGAGCTACTGTGATCGTGAAATCTTCAGGTGGGGACGCCAGCTTCATACGTTTTGCGCCTCTTTGTGTCCCCCTTTAGTTTCGTTCCCGCTTTTAGGAGTAAAAATCCCACGATCGACTGAGTCCCCGCCCTCGAGGCGATCGACGATCTTCGAATTTTTCGCGCTTCTTCTGGGCGATTCTCTTTCCTTCTTTTCCGTCACATTTTTTCCCCCCCCTCCCGATGCCTGATCTCGTCTCGGAGTGTTTTAATCTCATTTTTGGAAGCCTTTATTCGCGACGGCGTACCTTCGCTCCTTCACTTCCCTAGGTCAAGGTAATAAGGAATGGGAAGGGTAGTAGCTATTTATTCATTAGCGCACGAAACAAATTTAAACTCCTTTCTTTTTTCTTTTTAAATGTTCGTCAGTTCCCCGAGTCTTCGGCTGATGTTCGCTCGGTAAAGCTAGGTCGCGTCAGACTTTTCTTTTTTTTTTCCCAAGAGGTTTTTTGAGTGCCCCCCCCATTCTATCGGAACTCTCATGTCGCGTGGATGACCTTTTTCTGTCCTCGCGACTGAGTTATTGCTTGAAGGGCCACTCGCCCTTCTGAGGTTCGCCTCGTTTTTTCCTCCCATTCCTTGGACCACCTTTCCCCTTGCATTGTCTCCGGACACGTTTCTCCAGTAGGGTTAGATCATTAAAACCGTTCTCCACTGTCGCCCTTTCGAAATATTTTCGCCTGACTCTCTATTTTACCCCACCGACTTTCTAATCCTTAGCATTTTTCATCATCGAAGCATGAGTTCCACGAGTTCCCGAGGTGGCCTTGTCTTTTTT
>Ga0179591_1207544_pt1 | contig 12534 bp, 18 predicted proteins | sample CZOMad2_1_08_16f_FD_182891 | JGI IMG/M metagenome (GOLD analysis project Ga0179591, IMG submission 182891) | Vadose zone soil fungal communities from Angelo Coast Range Reserve, California, USA - CZOMad2_1_08_16fungal (PacBio error correction) | ecosystem: Environmental > Terrestrial > Soil >... | reverse complement strand
TGTTTACTCTTTTTTGACTCCTCCAGTAGGATTATTCCGAGGAAAATGGATCACATGCCTGGTTCGTTTTGCTTTCGGCGGGTCCGTTTTTTCCCATCTCCCACCCCCGTCTCTAGGTCAAATTGGGTGTTCCCCCCCTCCTTTTTCCTTCTCCCTAAACCCCATGTTGCTGTTCGTGGTGAGACTTTCTTTCTCCCTCCATGGTTTGCTGGTGTCTTTTTCCCTCTCACCCCTTTTTTTCCGGTTGTCTGCCTGTTTTTTTCTAACACGGCGAAGTCACACCCGGGCTTCCTTTTTCCCAATAGAACCAGAGAACCTTCTGGTGGCTAAACGACTCTGCCTCCACCGAAACCCTGGTCCGTCAATACTGAATCAGTGCATTTCCCCCACTGTTTCTCCCCCCCCCCTTTCGAATATATTATGCGATAGCCCTCGTCTGGAATACTAAATTTAGGTCGGTGTCCTGACATCTGCTTCTGCGTGTTTTTTTTCATTGCTGTGGTGACTGCTAGGACTTCCCTTTCTTTCCCTGCTGGTCTAATACCTAGGGTTTTTTTGCTGTCTCCATTCGAGAGGTATAATTCTTTTCCTCTTCGATCTGTTATTACTGAATAGCGAATATTTCCCCCGCATCCCACGCTTTTTGGGCGGCCCCCCATTCAGGATTATGTTTTTTTTACACTGAAGTTCTGTACTGTTTTTCTTTTCCGACTTGGATCGGCTCCGCTTGCGTCCCTCCTCCCCCCGTGCGAAGGGTAGCTGTCCAGCCTTTTTACTTTTTTCTCTCATTTCTGACCTTTTTCCGAGAACTCACACGACTACCCAGGCATTCGAGCTGTTTCCGTTCTGTCACCTACAGGCAGTTAACCCTCGACTTTTTGCGCGCCAACTTGTCTTGTCCGTGACGACCGCGATGATATTTTTGTGCCACGCGTCCGCCCTGCGGCCTGTTCTGCTAGAGGACCCACACCATCCCCACCCACCCCAGCACTAAGAGCATAACAAACCCCAAAACTACACCACAAGAAATCACACCTCCACCACCCCCCCCCCCCTTGCTCCTTTGTTAGCCGACTTTTTTCAGTCTTTACCCCGGGATTGTGCCCTGCTCGGTGAACTCCATAACCCCCTTTTTCCACCCTTCTTTCTTCCACGCCTTTTTTCTTTCTCTTGACAGCAGTCTCGCGTCCAACTCTTCCTCAATTTTACTTTTTTTTTTCGCCGAAGAGCTGATTCTGCGGTGCATCCGTTTTTCCTTAATTCTAGATTCTCCTTCTGTTAATTTTTTGTGTCGCACTTTTTCATACGTCTCTATTGACCCCCTCCTTATACACTTGGGCACGGACTGCGATGAATAAATTGCCGGCCACCTCTTTTCCCTTTTTTTGTTTTCCCTTGTTAAGCTTAAGTTAGTCTAGTGGTCCATTTTCTCTTTTTAGAACGGAGTTTGGCTTTTTGATTCTGTTGGTCTCATCCTTTTGGCTTGCTCCTCGTGGTCATTACGGACCCGTTTTCCTTGATTCTTTTCCACTTTTGTACCCCTTCCCAATAACAATTCAAGGTTGCGACAGCTCCTGTTTTTCGTTGTGTATCTTTTTCGCCAGCTCGTCTTGGGCATCCATCACATTTTGGTCCCACCGACTGAATGGACTCTCACCCCCATCTCAGTGTTTTGCACGCATGTTGCCCCCTTTTTGTTATGTGGCACGCCATATCGCTTCGTTTTTTTCACTCCCCCCCCCCACAAAAGCTACTCTTGTATGTCTTCCTCTGCTTTTCCTTACCCCTGGACCGAAGTCCGGAGATGTGCCCGGTCGGTAAAACCTTTGATTTGCCCTCGACTCCCTTTCTTGCTTCTCATCGTCGAACATTCTTCGGTTCGAAAATGAAGACACCTTCTTGTTCCCTTCAGTTCCTCCACATTGCATCGTCCTCCTTCGGTCCGACTTTCCTTCTGAGGTGCCACTTGTTCATTTCATTTGGGAACCGTTTTTCCTCATTCTTTTTCTTGTCCGATTTTTTATTTTCCGAGGCCAGGTGTATCTCGACTCAAGAACACCCACGATAATTTCTTCTCCCCCCGCCTGAGGGGCAAAAAAACCACCACCAAAACCCCCAACCTTGGTTTTTTTGAACTTGTTTTTTTCATTCCTTCGACCTCTGGTCCCCAACCCCTTTTCCCCCCTTCATCGTTTCTCCAACGGACTGAATTTGGCAGTCATGCTGCTGTTTCTCCCTATTTTTTTCTTCTTGCCTCCGCTCGTTTCAGGCTCAACCTGAAATTAGGGTCCCATGCATTTTTCGGACTGAATTCAGTAATTATCCTGCCCCTTATTTCTCGTTTTTGTCAGCTTCCTTTCCCCCTTACTTGTGGATGTGGTTTCGAGTTTGTCCTGCCCTGTTTTCCCCACTCCGGTGCCTCCTTCCCCTGCGTGCCCCGCGACCCTCCCCCCCATCCATGTTTTGACCTCTGTCGCCTTTTTTTCGCCCTCGCCCCCTTTCTGCTTTTTTTTTCTCTCGTCTCCTCCCTTACCCCGTTGTTGTTTTTCTCTCCTTTGTGTCGTATGTTTCGTCCGATGGTAACGCCTCCTCCCCTGTTGGTTTTTTTTGATTCTTCGTTATTTTCCTTTTTTTTCACCGTGCCATTCCTGTCTTCCGCTGTACGTTTTTTTAGGTTTTTCCTAAGACCTCCTGTCAGGAGCCATTGTTCCCTGTCCCCCCATGTAGCCTAGCCAGTTGGCAACCCACTGCCGAGATTATGATATTTTCCTTCCTCTTCTCTGGGCCACTTTAAGCAAGTGGCTCGCCTGTTTTTTTTCCCCTCCTTTTGCCTGAACGAAAGGCACTCTTCCCCGCAGCAGTAGACTTTGCTGTTTTTTCATCCTTTTGCCCCCCTCTTTCTTTGGCCCCTGCCTTAGAACCCTTTTTTTTCTTAAGGACTTTTCCATTTTTTCCTTCCCCCACACCCTGGTTGCACTTCTTGCCCTTTTTCATTGAATTAATTTGTTCTTGAGCCGAGCCCCCTGCCCCGTCACCCCCCCCTTCCCCTCGCCCAGCTGTTCAGAACCACTCGACTGCGCAAACTGCTCCCCAATTGAACAAGCATTCCACATGTGACCCAGCCCAGCTCTGTCCAATAAGTACACTTTCTTTTCTTTTTGCCGAGGCCCATCGTCATTCTGCCCCCTACTGATGACGTTGTCCCAGTAGTAGTCCTTTTTTTCGAACCGATTTTTTTCATCGAACTGCCCGACCTCATCATTCGTTCCTTATGCTTAGCCGTTCTTCTATTCTCGCCGGTTTTGAAGGTAGGCCCACGCGCTTCTCCCCGACTTTTGATTGTTCAATGCATTACCATACAAAGCTCCTTGCGAGTCCCCAGACGGGGCCCATTTTTTGACTTTCTGCGGCCTTCGTTTGTCGGATGTGCCCCATTTTTCTTTTTCCGCCCCTTTTTTTGTTCGACCACTCTTTTATCACGTGTTGGACTCAGGATTTTCGTTATGTGTATTCTTTACGTGTAGCTGATTCGGCGTCCGTAAGATACCAAGGTCCTGTCCTAAATTGTCCAGACATGTACATTTCCTAATGTATGAGTCAACCCCCACCCATTCCCAACCCAACCGCAGTCCGACTTGTTTCCCCCAGTCTCCCTTTGCTGTGATGACCCCAGCTGAGTGGCAGGCAATGATTCGCTTGCTCCTACCGTTTCTGACCCCTGGCGTATGACGATGTCGGAATTGTTTTTACACGAAATCTAATGCAGTAACCCCCGCCCCCCACTGGATTGCCCCTCTCTCCTTCTTTCTCTGATTGACTCAGTAAGTAGAGCGTCTTGCCTCTCCCTTTTTTTTTTTTTTTTTCAAATGCCCTGAACTCCGTTTTTTTCGGCTGAGGCCGGTCCGGGCAGAGCCCGCGGTTTCAGCGACCCCCCTTTTTTTTTTTTTCCCGAACCCACCCCTTGGTCCCACTCGTGCTTCAAAAACTGAGTCGCCTTTTCTAAATCTTCTTGTTGCTTCGCGCCCGTTTTCGGCCTTCTCTTTCCTATTTCCCTTATCCAGGCACTCCTGAGAGTTTTTTGAGTTCGCGATCCCTTTCCTCCTGTCTCGTCCGCCCCTGCTGATCAAGCACGTTTTGACACTGCTTCGTGATGGCGGGCTCCGCCCCATTCCCACTCTGGCCGGCCCCTGAACAGTCTTCCCCCTTTTTTTCCACCCCACCACAGAAGAGTTAGCGAGAGGCCAAGTACCCCGACGTTTGGGCACTACGGAGCATTGGCCGTTTTCCTTTTTCCCTTTAGTTCATCGAAGTGTAATTCACCACTTTCTAGTATTTTTTGTGACCGCCGGTCAAACAAACCCCGTTTAGTGTTCTTTTTTTTTCTACCCCCAGCAGCGAACTCCTTCTAGTTCCCCAGGGCCCTCCCCCTCGCCTGGGACCACCCCTTGAAACACGAGAGAAGCACTTGCCTTTATTCCCCTCCAGTCCCTTCGTACTTCAGCAGGGGAAATCTTTTTTTTTTCCGCCTTGATTGGTTTCAATCATCTTTTTCTTGATTGCCCGTTCCCCCTTTCCCCTTCTTTTTCTCGCCCGTTTTTTTTCTGTTTTGCATTGACCCGGGGACCGCCCTCTCCCCGTGTGAACCCCCCTCGTGTTTCTGCGGCAGACATAAAAGGCGTAGCGTTGACCCCCACCAACATGCCCACTTTGTTGGTACTTTTGGAGTCCCTTTTTCTTTCTTACTCCCTCGCAGTCCTCAGGTGTTGCTGCAATCTGTATTTTTTTGTTGTCCTTTTGGGTCAACGATCTCTGTTTCGTGATGTACAACGACTAATGTCTTTGCCCTTTTTAGCGCCTTCGGAGTTAGCATACATTCCCCCTTTTACCGTCGTTTTTCCCCTTTTTGTGTGGTCTTGTAACATCTCTCTCTTTCCCTTTTTTTTGTTTTTTCTCTCTTAGGTCTGTTTCACATTACAACCAGACTTTTGTTTTTTCCCGCAACCCCTTATACGTTACCGGACATGTTCTTCTCACGCATGGGATCGCTCTTCCCTCTCGGTAATGCTTTCGATCTGACCCTGACTCCTCAAATGGGACGTTGAGTGAGTTCTCCCCCCCCCCGTCCCCCCCCATTGATGCTTTGTCGTCACGATTTTTTCGGTGACTTATCTCCCCCCCCGCTAAAATGTTTCTTTTGTTTTGTCAACTTGGGATATAGATCATGATTTATCAGACCCCTTTTCTTTTAACCTTTCAGTTCTGAAGAGGCGTTGTCCAACCGTCCCCCTCCCGCCCTCATTCGGGCCCGCGCGACCTTTAACGGCGCTATTTTCTACCGTTCACCCCCTCTGTTGGGTGTTTATTTTTTCCCCACTTGGCCCGCTGCCCCCCCCCTCGATTTTTCCCTTGTCATTCGACTTTTACTCAAGGAGTCATGTAGTGTGCTTCACCTTTTTTTTTTTTCTTTCCTTCTTAAGCAGCGATTTCCCCGTTTCAACGCTTTGGTGGATTGAATGTGTTTTTTTTTTCCCGTTTTCTGCTGCTAGCGTAGTGGTAATAAAATGAGGGGTTTTTGTTTTGTTTATATTCCCTCCGACTTTGAGGTCAAATATCCTCTCATCCTCTGTGAGTTTTTCGGTTGACATCTTTCCCAGCCCACACTGGTCTTTCTTTCCCCCTCTTATGTTTCTGTTTTTTCACTTTTTTTCTTTTTCTTTACCGTGTTCTTTCCTTGGTCCACCAGATGGGGGAGTTCTTTCGCACGCGGGCAGCCGCGCAGCTGATTCCGTGTGTTTTACGCTCTAGTTCCCATCTACATTGGCGATATTCGTCGCGACAAACCATTCTCTGAATGCTGGTCAAGTGTCTCGTTCTTCCCCCCATTCCACGCTGATCCAGAGGCGCCAAGTTCTTTTCACAACTTTTGAATCTTTTTTTTTTTGTCAGACACCGGGAGGCTCTTCTGTAGCTTTAACGTTTTGAACGGCGCTCTTCCCGCTACCCTCCCCAGGAAAACGTTTCCTGTATCGTTGTAGAACGCCTTTTTTCTTTTCGGCCCCCCTCCTCGACTTCTACTTCATCTAATATGAAATTTCCTCTTTTCTCCCCAGAGTTTTTTTAGGGCGCCCCCCCATCTCGATTTTCTGTTTTTCTTTGGTCTTGCCATATTCTCTTTAGGCGACTATCGGCCTATTTGCCCCCTTCCCTTTGACTTACTTTATTGCTCACTGCGGAGTACTTCCTGTTGCACGCACCCCCCCCTCTTTTTTTAAGTTGCCCGCGGGCGTCTTTTTGTTTTTTTCCCCCCCTTTCTTTTGTCCTGCGATGTATGGGAAAAGAGTGTTTTTTCTAGGATTTTTTTGCTCATCATTCGCGCTGGATTTGGTCCCATTTCTTCCTGACGTCCTTGGATATTCCCGCGCGCCCCCTTAATCCCTTTCGACTACATTCCGGTTGACTCGAGATATTCGTAAGTTACCTTTTCTTTCTGGATCACATTACCCCCCGATGGCCAAACCGACCAACGACTTTTGGGTTTTTTTAATCCTATTGCTCATGCTGGTCTCCCCCTTTTCCCCTCTGGGTGGTTGGACACTGCATTTTCGTGATCGCCCCGTTGACATACCTCTTTTTTTTTTTCCTTTCGAATTCTGTACCGTGATCGGCGAGTTGTCCCCTTTTACGCGAGGACACCTTTTTTCCTTAATATGCAGTCTGTTCCCCCCCTTTTCTGCCGTGACTTTCTGTCTTGCATTGTCCTGAATAGAGACCCAATCTGGAGTTTTTCAGTTGTCCTTTCACTATGGTTAGAGTCCTTTGCTTTTTTTTCTTGTCCTGCCTAGAAAGCCCCGGAGTCGAAGCTTTTTCTTTTTCCTGCGGCTCGGGCGCAGTCTCTAGTTTTCGCCTCCCGTTTTCGCATTGTCCGTCTTTTCAACCTTTAGTGACTTTCCCTTGCCCCACCAGAATTTCCTTTTCTTTCTGCGTTTACAACCGCCGTGTTTCCAAGAAATTTCTGTCCCCCCTTCTGACCGTTTTCCCCAAACCTATGTTTTTCCCTTTTTTCAAATCCTTTATGCAACTTTTGACACCTTTTCCCTGGTCCAGTCATGTTAGGATTTGTTTATACTTACGTTTTTATATTTCGTTCGTTTCCAGAGTCCCCTGCTCTGTTCCAGCCTTTTCCTTTTCCCTCAGTTCCTTTTTCCAGAATTTCAGCCGTGTGTGTTTTTTCCTTCGCGTAATTTTACTCGGAGTTAACACTTGTGCGCATGACTTTCTCACTCAACTTTCCTTGATTTGATTGCGTTTTGCCCTAGCTTCCCCCCTGCAAGAAATCATTGACTTGCATGATTAGTTTCTTGGTAATCTTGAACAAACCTCGTTTGAACTTCTTTACTCTTTTCCCTAATTTTCCTCAGTTTTATCGTTGTTTGAGTCTGTGTCTTTCCGAGTGTTTTCCTCAGTACATGTTTTTCCCCAATTAACTCTTTCATGATTTTCACTTTTCGTTTTTTTGCAGTGTCCCGTTTTTCACGCCCCACCCCGTCTTCTTTGCCGTTTAGTGAGTTTAACTGTAAGGGAACTTTTTTGTTGACCCACCCGTTTTGTCTTGCCACAGAGGAATAACACCATTCTCTTTTATTCCTCCTTCCGAGTGAGGAGGCTTGCCCATGAATAACGTTGTTTGATTGCACGCGACTGTTTGCAGCCATTCCAACCCCCCGTTCCTTCCTTCTTCCAGTGCCCCCACACCCTTGTACCTTTCCCCCGTTTCTTTTCTTGCTTTTTTCCATCCCCACTATTTCCAATGGCAACAAGTGAAAAGGCTGTTTTTTAACCTGATTGTGCAAGGACGATTTTTCCCCCTTTCGTTTTTGCCCCCCCTTTTTTTCTTCAGCCGTTCACGCATGAATAAGCCGGTTCTTGAGCCTTTTTCCAGTTTTCCTGGTGACAAATTGTAGGGAACCGAAAAGCTACTGATCGACAATTGAAATGAACAGCAGAGTATTTTGTTTTCCCGACCTTTCGTCGCTGTGCGGAAAACCAAGGCACGCCGGGCAATAGGAAGCGCCCCGCGAGGAGGCAGTTTTTTCCGCACCTTTTCCAAGTTCACTTTCATGTCGTTTTTTAGTTTATCCTTGCCTAACTGTATAGTGTACCTCATTTACCTTTCCCCCATCGTCCTCTTTGCCTCCGTTTGGCCTATCCGCTCCTTTTTTTTCCTAGACCGCCCCGATTTCACACAGCGGATTTGAATTTTTCCCCCATTCAGCTCCAATGCGCCCCCCCCCCCCCTCAGCAAGCCTTTTGACCAATGAATGTCAGCGTGCGTTCGTTGTTTTTCCATTCGGATGTATCCCCCCACCCCGACGGCCCGGAAAAATTTACCTTTGACTCCCCTGAGTTCCGCCCTTTGAAATTTATGTACGTTTTTCCTTTTTTCGCTTAGGCCAGATCCCCCAATGAAGGTCCACGATAAGTGGGCGTCGTTTATGTTCTTTACCCCCCCCCTTTTTCCAAATCCACGGCCACGCTTTTTCTGCTGCGTGCCGCTGTCCTTGATTCCAAACAGCTTTCTTTTTCCCTTTAAACTTCTCTTTCCCTCCCGATGACTACAATCCGCGTTCTCCATATAGTTTACTTTCATGCATCGGTAGAATGTCCTGATTGTCCACACCCCCCACAGATCGAATCCTCAGAACCCTCCCCCCCCTTCCCAAGAATCTAGGGTGATACGTTTATGATAATCCTTTCTTCGGCCCTTTGATTTAAGTACCTTGCCCCTAGATCAGAGGGCAGAAATGACCATTCTGACCAGCCCGACTGTTATTCCGTCGTGTGCTGTCGTCAAGAAATCCCTCCGCCTTTTTCTTCCGCGCACCCCACGGGAATGATCCCCCTCCTGTCCCCCTTTTTTTGTCCTCGCTTTTTTTCCCCCCCCTCACATTCCCTGGACGGCGTAGGATTGCGGGTCGACACGCCGTCGCACTCATCCTTTTTTCTTCGTCTTGCCCTTCGCGCCCGACTTTTCACCCTCATTTTTCGATGACCTGCCAAGTCGTTCAGTCACGTGTTCCCTGTCCCCTCTCTCGATTGTCCTAACCGATTTTAGCGTTGTTTTGGTAACCCAGATCCAGTTTTTTCCCTTTCACCAACCCCCTCAACGAGGCGAGGGCAGGCATTTGTGCACGACCTTTTTTTTACGGCGCATTGTGAGCATTCTGACAACGTCACCTTTTCGTTCTAACTTTTCTTTTTCTTTAGTTTACGTTCCCCCCCCCCTTCTCCCCCCACCCCCCGAGGTTTTTTGACATTCAGACAGCATCTCTTTCACACGTCCTCGTCCCTCCAAGTTTCCACACATCGTTTGAACACCCTGGTCACATGCTCGTCAGCGTCCTTTTCCTCCCCCCCCCCCCCCCCCCCGTCCTGAATTTCGTCCTTTTTTTCGAGGGTTTAACCTTCGTCGGTCGCGCCGTCTGGTTGCGTCCCCTCATTTTCGTATTTAAACGTACCCCCTTTGCTTTTTCTTGATCGGAGGTCCCCAGATACTATATGGTACCTCTTTTTTTCTTTTTCTTGCCCCCCGTTTTGTCCTTTTTTCTTCTATGAACCAACTGCGTGCGCCATTCCTGCCCAATCCCCGAGGTTTTCTTTCACCCCCCCCCCCCAGCGACCATTTTGACTGTTTTTTTTCTACTCTCCCGGACCCCCATCACGAATCCTTCCCTCCTCATTGCGGATTTTAGGCTCCTTTTTTTTTTTTTTGGCCCTTTTTTCCCCCCCTTTTGGGAACGTCTTCGATTTTTTCCAATGAACTTCCAGCGACTCCTCTTTCGCCGGGTTTTTGACTAACACTTCACTTAGGTTTGTCTTAACCCCCCCCCCTTCTTTGAGATTGAAAATATATCTTCTCCCCTTTTACGTTTGTTGTTTTTTTTGAGATGATCTGTTCCCTTTTCCCCCCCAGACTGGTCCGAAAGTTTTCCCCCTTCCCTTTTTCCTCTTTTTGTGCGCCCCCGGCGTTCGCATCTCTTTTGAGACTTTTTTTAGTTTTCCTTTCGTTCAAATCTACCACACTGCTCTTTCCAAATGGTGGACTTACCCCCGCGTCCTTCGCAGCCTGAAAACACTGTGCTTTTGCCCCGATTTCGATTGGGTGCCTTCTCCTTTCCCCACAGTACCCATGGTGATGTGTTGGCGTTTTTTTCTCACCTTTTTGTCATCGATGATCCGTGTTTTTTTCCCCTTGAGTTTTCAGTTTTTTCTAAACTGTCTGACCCCTTTTTTTTTTGCTTTTTTGACCACCCCTTGCAATACCCGAAAACTTTTGTTTTGCTCACGTTCCGAGCCCTTCGCATCCTCCCCCCCTTTTTACGCAAACGGAAGTCAATTGAATTTCCCCCCCCATGCTGTCTCGTAGCGCTCTCATTTTCGAGACAACCTGCTGGACCCTACCTTCCTAACTGTGTCCTTCTTTTTCCTCATCGTCCCTTTCGCGCCTTTTATACCTCGTTTCAGGATTTTTTTCGTTTTTGTCCAATTTTATCGCCTGGCTGGATGTTTTCCCCACTCGGGTGTTGTTTGAGGCACTTTTTTTCCGTCTTTGAGTCTTTTCCCTCTTTTTCGATAGACCTTGTCGTCTTTGATCTCCTTAACGTTTTCTTGGCCTTCGTGCTTTTTCTATTTTTTTTTCACTGACCTCCCTTCCAGACTGGTTTCGCCAGTGTTTTCCCCTCTGTTATGATGGACTCGGACCCCTCCCCCATTTTTAGTTTTTTCGTTGGTGCCACGACTTTTTCTTCCTCTTTGTTGTACCCCCCGTCTCCTATCCCCACGTCCGGAATGGTGTTCCTTTTGCTCTTGTAGTTCTTTACTACACCTACCGCGTGCTTTCAAGGGATTGTCAGAGATAAACCGGCAGAATCGTTTTTCCTTCTTTTCGAGGCTTTCTTTCCCCCGTATGTTTTCGTCTTTAACGTGCTTTCGTTTTTCTTACCGGAAACCGTCGTTCCGCTCCTTTTCTGGACCGTCCCCCTCCGCGCACTGTCCTTTCATACAATGACGAAATCTGACTTTCGCGTCCCGAGCCCTATTTTCTGTTATGCATCCTTATCTCGTCTTCTAGCATGTTTTTTGCCAAATCTGTCCTTCAGTCGACATCGTTCCTTCTTGTCCGAGGATACAATCCCTTGGCTATTTTAGCTCCCGGGAGATCCTGTGGCCTTGTCTTCTTTTTTTCTGTCCATGTCTTTGTATGTGATTGTGTGCGTCACCCCTTTTCTTCTTTTTTTTTGGACCATGGATCTCTTTGGTTTTTCATCATGTCCGGAAGAGCGCTCGCTGACCCCCATTAGATCATTTGATTTTTCCGTTCCTCCTGTGCTACATTTTACGACTACATTCTTCTTCCTTTTTTTGACATCATTTTCGCCGTTAGTGGACTCCCATCCCTTTTTTCCCCCTCTCACAGGTTGCCATTGACTCAGAGAGGCATTTCCACTGGTGAAGCGCTAGAGGAAGAGGACGTAACAATATGGGAGGTTTTTTTGGTGGTGTGGAAATGTGTTGTTGGTTGTTTTTTGGAGGGGGTGGTTAACCCTTGCTTTGTTTTTTTTTTTTTATTTTTTCTTTTTTTTTTTTTGTTTTGTTTTGTTTTTTTTTTTTTTTTTTTTTGGGGGGAAAACAACGAACCTTGTTTTTTTTGGAGCTTTGTGTGGTTTTTTTTTTTTACCCAGACGTAAACCAGAACCTTGTGTTTTGGACGGCATTTTTTTTCTCTGATGCCGAGTTGCAACCATTCAACAAACCCACCTATGTATCCTTTGTGAACTCAGTTTTTTTCGTAACTTTTCGCCGTCCGGTTTGATATTCTTCCGCTTCATGAGTCTGGAAGAATTGCATTTCCCTTTCCCGTAATCCCTCCAATTCGCCGTTTCTGCCACCACCTGATGTTTTCCGTCATTTTGTTTCTCCGAGTCTGGTCTTCCTATCTGCCGTCACTTCTTTTTCTCTGGGGCCAGATGTTAATCTTTTCACCCTTTTGGGCGGCAAGTTAGTGTCTTTCCTATTGGCGTCGCATTGGTCATCTTCCCGTTTCTTTTTTTTCGCCCCTCAACCAGGAATTTTTCATTCTTGGGCCGGTCCAGGAGGGGGGTTTTCAATTTCTTTTTCGCAATTTGACCCAAAAAATCGTCCTTCGGACTCTTTTTCCCCCACTTGTGTGGGGGCCCCTAGTTATAGTTTCTTCTATGGGTCAGGAAGGTGTGAAGTCCCCCTTTTTCTTTGGCCTCCTCATTTTTTCGTTTCTCCTGCTCGGCTTTTTTTCCCTTCCCCCTTCCTATGGTTGCAGGCCACCTTTCGACATCGGGACTTCCAGACTAGTTTTTTCCCCCCTGTCCGCTCATTTTTCCGTTCCTTCCCATGGCCCTGACGCTTTTCTCACTAACACTTTCTTGGTTTTTCCCTGTACTTTTACCCTCCCCACGACCTGCCAATCATTGGCTTTCCTTCATCTTCTTGTACACATTCCGC
>Ga0179591_1317603_pt1 | contig 12535 bp, 8 predicted proteins | sample CZOMad2_1_08_16f_FD_182891 | JGI IMG/M metagenome (GOLD analysis project Ga0179591, IMG submission 182891) | Vadose zone soil fungal communities from Angelo Coast Range Reserve, California, USA - CZOMad2_1_08_16fungal (PacBio error correction) | ecosystem: Environmental > Terrestrial > Soil >... | reverse complement strand
AAGCACTTGCTCTTTTTTTGACCCCGGGCCTCCGTTCTTGGTATGTCTCATACCCGCGCGATCAGCTTTAACCGTACTCTCGGTACGCAGGTTCTTTGTGAGAGTTACGTCGTTCGTCGTACCTAGGTGTCCCTCCTGTAGAGATAACGTTGTCAATTCAACACCAAAACGCGTCTTTTCTCTGAATTGGTCCCCCGCAATAAAAGAAACGGGTTCCTTCTCGATCGTAAATTTTGTGCTAGCTTCCGTATCAACTTATACCCCTGATAGTCCCCTTTCAGATTTCGTTTTTACAGTCAATAAAACGACACTTGTGAATGAATAGCAAGACCAGGCTTTTTTCGAACCCCCAGGTCTTATCTTGGTGTTTGACGATCCCTTTTTCCTAGAATCCGGCATGAGGGGACCGCCCTTGTCCCTCCCCCCACGAGATTTTCCAGTGTTCGGTGGATCTAGAAGAATCCCGCTCTCTCCCTCCACCTATTTTGTTTGTGTGACGCGTTCCAGCTTTTCTTTTTAGATCTGTAATCTGGTCTTCCACGCACCTGATCCCTGCCCGCTTTTTTTACCCGGCTGGGGATTACTATCCCTGACATGGACTCCCGTTTTTCCACAAACAACCCACCCCCTCCGATTGCCCTCCTGCGTTACGCTTCCTCCACCAGGCTTCTTTGAAGTTTATTACCAAGCACTTTGTTACTGTAGATAGACTCTCTGTTGATCAAGCTCTTCTTCGCGGTGTGTTCGTTTCCCCCTCTGTCCCTTTTCTTCGTTGTTTAGGGACTCGCTAGATGGGACAGAATTCTCGTGCAAGTCGAACTGGGGAGGCGAACTCGTGACCCCCCCGTCCACCCAGCGTGACACGTTCGTTTTTCTGGTTGTTCTCAATTCTTTCAGTATAGATGAAAGGCAATCGGCGTCCGTGAGCATCACCCTGATTCTTGCGCATCAGGCCGGCCATGACCGTGGTGTTAGAGCCCTTTCCCTTTTGATCCCCCTGCACTTCAAAGGGCTAAGTCACACCGTGCAGGCCCCCCGAGCATCCCTTTCCTCTCCACCCCTCGGTGCGGCGCTTCACACTGTGTCTCCTCTTAGTACCAGGAGATTTAGTGGCATTCCCTTCCTTTAGCGCGTGAAATTAGTTGTCTAGTTGTCCCCCCTGCAGGAATTCTGCCGGTATGAGAGAACTTTCGCGAATTCGTTCACCTTCTCCAACGGTGGAGTTACTCCCCCTCTTTCTCTCCCTAGTCCCCTAACCTAAATAGCGGAAGCCTGCCTCCATAAGCACAATCCGACTTGGCGAAGAGTTTTTCTGGCCATTTCCGCTCGCCAACCCTTCCCCTATGATTGCTCCCTCCTCCCCCTCCGCGTTAATGACGCTTGGCAAGAATCTGCGAAGAACCCGCTGAAAACTGCTGCCTCGACTCCTTCTCGTCTTTTGCCGCGTCCTCCCCCCTTTTTATTTCATCAACCCTGGAAAAGAATTTCTGCCCCCCCCCACGCTTAAACGCTTGGTCCTGAGGCCAGCCCCCTACCTAATCACGAGAGCGTACCCCCTTGTACTGGAACCCCCAAATTTCCTACCTGATCGCTCAACGCCGATCTCTGTTCCGAAGTGGCACAATCCTGAGCAAGGCCCGTTCTTCCCTTAGCTTGCAAATTCAACCTCAGGGTGTGACTCACGTCACTCATTCCGGTTCGTTTCCCTTATTGGAGAGTCCCCCTTTTCATCCCGGCCCCTCCAGTTTGGCTGGTTCGGTGCAAATAAATTGCCGTCCATGGAACCGGCGGCTTCTTTTGGTCCTACGGCGGGCGCTTAAACTCTTTTGGTGTGCCAGCGGATTTGGAGGTTAACCCAGCAGGTGGAGGCTATCGTGGTGCCCCGGAGGGGGCTCTTGGTTCCTTACCTGTATTCTTCTTCTCATCATTTGACCTTCCGTTCGACTGGTGGGCGCGACGATCGTTGCTATTCACATCTCTTGTTCGTTCCTCGGAATTGCCTCCTGAGGCACGTTTTTTTCTGTCCCGGAGGATCGTACGGGCTCCCTCCAAGGAGTTGTAGACCCTCCTGCTCGAGGTTGGCCTTTTTCTCTTCTCCTCGTCCTTATTTTTCTTCCAACTGGACATTTTGTGTTTCCCCCCTGGGGGCCGGGAAAACTGATGGTGACCGCGACTACCGTTTCGGTGACTCGTCCCCCCCTCGACTCTCGGCTTTGTGTCTTGAACTTTTTCGTTCGTGCACTCTTCTCTTCCCGCTGCTTCTTTAATGGAGTGTTCGACCTCCACCGACGTGCGAGTCCGAGGGTGCCTAAGGGACCTTCTCCCACCAATTCTGTTGAGTCATTTGTGTTTTCCCCCCACGGAAATCTACTGCTGTTCCCCCCTTCCTGCCTTAACGTCCGGCGGTCTTTTTCCTTAGTGCTTCCCCACCCCTCCCTCTTCACAGCAATTCAGATTCGACCTCCGACATTACGATAGGCGATCCAATCACGCCCCTGGGTAACCGTCGGAGCCGTTGTCTCTGCTCCCCCCAGGCCCCGACCCTTAGAGATCCTGGGGTCTCGCGAAGACGGCCTTTCAGAAGGTGGCACTCCCATCCCCACGCTCATTGAAAGTACGTTGTGTTTGTGGTGCCCTACCTACTCTGTCTCTCATCCGTTGGTTGCTTTTTCTCCCCACACTGGCCCTGTATTCCCCGCGCGATGTTTTTCATTTATGCGGCACTCGCGTAGTAGCGGAGTAAACAGATCTTTCGCGTTGCCTTCGAGCCTGCGAAAGCAGTCGTGACCCCTTTTTTGTAGGGGGTAGATGCCTTTGTTCTTTTCGTTCTTTTAGTCGCTTGGCCTTGTATTCTCTGGGTTTTGTTGATTCAGCCTAGGTGAGTTGGAATTGAGGATGTGTAAGAAGTTTTATTTCCTTGTTCGACTTGACACCACCGAATTCCTTTCGATGTTTTCAGCTTATAAAAATCGTAGGTAGGTTTTCTTATTCGCGGTTCTTTTCACTACTTCTCCTTCACTCCTCAGAAGTTAAGAGTATGTATCTTTTTTTTTTAAAGACGAGCATTTGAACAACTTCCCCCACACCAACCCCCCCCCCCCCCCACCACACCAACGAACACCCCCCCCCCCTCTTCAAATCTCCAGAGGTTGGCAATCTCCTGCCCATTGAAGAAGGGTTCTCATCGTGCGAAGTCTATTCCTAGAGGCACTTTTTCTTTTGTTTGTCTTTTTTCCCGGTGGTCCTCTCCCTCAGACCGGGAGACGCATGTTCTCTTCATTTCCGGGTTTCGCCCTCTTGTACTTTGCACTCTTCTTTTAATGGCCGACCGCCGTTCAACTGCCCGTACGAAGCTTTTGTCCGGGTTTAAGTTCCAACAGCCTACGTGACCCACGTATAGAAAGGTTTTTGTTGGGCCACTGGGGCACGCCCCGCCTTTTTCAAACCATTTTCCCCTTTTTTCTTTGTAGTCCCCCTCCACCTGGTCAACTGGACGTCCTTTGCTTTGACAAAAGGGACACACACCCTGGGCTGGGCCTGGGCGGCCTGGCCGGCAAGAGCCCCGCCGGTTTCAGACTTACAGTTTTGGTCTTGCTCTTAAACCTTCCGTTTTGTGAATTTTTCCTCGTGCATGCCGGAAGAGGTTCTCCCATGGTAAGGGGTGATGACGGACAGGAATTCTTCCGGCGACGCCGCCGTATTCTTGTGGTTCCGTCTGTGTTTTCCGTACCGTTCATGGTGTTTTTTTTTTTGATCCGGTATTCTTTTAAGGAGTTTGCCGGGCTCTAGGGCCGTCGGGGCCCGGTGCTAAGCCTTTTTTAGTTTCTATTATCGCCCTGATTTTTTTTTAGGGAGGAGGTGCCAGAGGTTTCTCAGGCGGCTCATCGGAAGGGCCTCGTTCTTGGCGGCGAGAAGTTCGGGGGCCTTTCGGAGAGGATGGCTTTGCCCGCGCAGTTTTGTCTGTCTTTGGCCTTTATGGGCTTTTTTTTCGCCGTTTTGTAGTCGACGGCGACGGTGAGAAACCTTTGGGAGTTGTCCGCTTGTGAAGATGCTTGTATTCTTTCTTTTTTTTCATTCCTGATGGTGTCACCGAGTTTTTTTTTCCTGTGTTTTCGCCCCTTCCATACTTTCCCAAGAGTTGCGCCTTCTTCCTTCGACGCCTCGTTAGCTATGACGGAAGGGTCCTTTACTTCACGGTTTTGCTCATGTTCGATGCCGGTTCTTGGGGTGGCCATTTTTTTCCGAAGTGCTCTAACCTTTTTTCCCCCCCGGTTTCTCCGGCTTGCTAATGCTCTCGTCGATGCGTTCTCATTAACTGAGGCGGGATGCAAACCGGCACACTCCCTCAGTTTTCTCGCTTTACGTCACTCGTTTTTCGCACTCCCGTTGACCTTTTACCACCTTTCCCCAGCCCTTTTTACGAGGCAGCTCTCTCTTCCGGCCTTCCAACAGACCGTCCGACACGACCTTCTTTTTCGTCGATGTCTCTTCTCCGCTTGATAACAGCTGTATACTTCTTTCCTTTTGCCTCAAGCCTTCCTCACTTGCCCTTCCCCTTCGTAAAGAGTCCTTTGCCGCGTCGGTTTTTGTTGGGTTCGGCGTCGTAGGATATCATCCTCCTCCCTTTCAGTCTGGTCTCCCCTTTTTTTTTTTTTTTAGGCCTTCATTTATCATTCCCCTTGACAGTTTTTTCATCGCGGCCCCAACAAAACTCTTGTCTTCGCGAGCGGATATCCCCCCCTTTTGCTTCCCAGAAAAACTTGGCTTTCTACAGAGCGTCTGTTAGACACCTTTCCCCCCGGTAAGGGAGTCGCGTCGATGAGGTATGTTTCCCTTCACCATCCTTATCATGCAACCAGCTGGCCTTTTTGTCGGCCCCCCCCTGCGTGAGGAAGGGACACGCCTCATGTTCAAGCGCCTTTTTTGTACCGGTGTCAAGAGAAAATCGAAGCTCTGCTTCCCCGTCGAATTCTGTTCCTCCAATCGAGCACCCCCATCTCTTCGCACCCCAGGGGTGGTGCTGGACAACTTTCTCATTTGCTAAGGGCACCGCTTGTTCCTTACCCGTCTTTTTCAACTTTTTGTTTTTACCGTCGCCTTTTTCCCTTCGGCGGCTTGTTGAAACCTATTGAATTGGCTCGCTTATCTGGAGCCACTCCTCCCTTCCGTTTTTGTTGTGAGTGCGCTCAGTCTCTTGATCCCTTTTTCTCCCCTCCTTTGATTTTCTGAAAGGTAAGAACCCACGGAGCACCGGTTCTTTCTCACGTAGGGCGTCCCCTCCTGACCGCGAGCAATGACCGTTGGGCACCCACCCCCCCTGTTTTGTGCCAGAGTGTTATCGATGGTGTTTTTAATCGCAGACGGGGTAAGTAGAGACTTCGCTTTTTCTAGTTTTTTTTTGACTCTTACGCTGACCCCTTCTCGCTTTACCTTAGGTTTAATGATCCAACGCCCCCCTGGGGGCGCCTCTGCCCTATGGCCCGAGGGTTGGATCACGGAAGGATCTTTGTCGTGAGAATCCTCAGATCCTCGACCCCTTATTTGTCCACTTAAGGTTCGTACTCAACGCGCTTCTGCCCGACCAAGGTGGTCTTAGCGTCCATCGATTTATCGAGACCGCTTTTTGGTGTGCCCGTCAGTGTGTTGGTTTTCCGATCGGCAAGAGGCCAGAACGCCCGTTGGTTCAGCTGCCCCTGGTTTCTCCCGATATCCCCCGACCAAGCGACTTTTTGACACCCCCACCCCCCCCCCCGACGCTTTCAATTTTCCTCGTTATGATAGCTAGCCCAGGTAGAGCCGCGTATTGATACCTCCTGGTCAGGTAGTACTCAGGATCAGCGCGATAGCTTTCGGCTGAGGAGACTTCCCAGATTTACCGTTTTCTGTTGTTGTTTCTTTTGCGTAGGAGCTTGCCGTCTCAAACTGATTGTGGGTTTCGTCCTGGTGACTTTTCTCAGCAGTCTGCCCTTTTCCCCCTCTCGAAACCCTCCTTTGGGGGTTATTTTTTTAACGCCGTCAGTGTCTAGAGGCCCTCCATTGGCTCTGCGGAGCCTTTCGTTTCTCCCTTCGGACACCCTTTTTGAGCGATCCGTTGAAAGAGGCGTGATTACCTTCCCCGATCACAGGAAGCGTCCGGATACAGTTGATTTCTCCGATTCTTCCCTCGTATTTTTGCTGGCTATTCCCCTGTGTAGCTCTTCTTGACTTTTTCTTCGGCCGGAATGACACCTTTCCCTCTTGCCAAGGACCTCGGGTCCCCTCCCTTCCATTACTATTTCGGCTGTATCTTTGCTCTTTTTTGACTTTTCAATCAGCGTTATCCACGTTGGACCTTTTCTCAAGTCGCGGGGCAGCTGCGCGCAGAAAGGGGACGTTTTTTGTCGCCTGTCTTCCTATAGCAGAGATTTGTGCGGGAACCTCCGCTGCCAAATGACCCCGTCCGGACGCCTGCCGCCAAGCCATCAGAAACTTCCTCTGCGCCTCTGATGCCGCGCTTCCTTTCCTTTCGAGCTCGCTGTTTCCATCCGACGGTTCTTTCCACCGTCAGAAGGCTCCGGCCCAAGTCTGGAAGTTTCTCACGTACTCGCCTCCCCTCCGCCTCTCTGCCCGTTTCGTGCAACCAAACTTTTCCCTCGTATCAAAAGTACCGGAGTATTCTCTTCGTTCAGCCCGTAGAACCTCCCTCTTCCCGGTTTAGCAGGGCACACTCCCCCCCGGTACGGCTAACCGTAACGACCCCCCTTTAGGTCGTAGCGCTTGCGCTTCCCCCCACCCGGTTTTTTTTTCGACCGGCCAGCACATTTGGGAGTTTCCCCCTTTTTGCAAGCAAGGTGGCCGCCTTAGGACACTCCCCGCGGTCCCCACCGCGGCTTTGGTTGGTCACCCCCACGTTTTTGGACTGACCCTTTTCTGTCCCCGCATTTGGATCCTTTCGTGGTCGCCCTCCTTTTTTTGTGTTGGCCGTCCTGTCATTTGGGTTTTTCGAATGTGCCTTCGGTTTCCCGGTTTGGAGAAGAAGTGGCTCCCGAGTTTCCTCGAAAACTCTTTCCTCTCTCCCACAGCTGGCGCCCGTTCGGCGGGTAGAGTTTCCCCCGCCACGAAAAAGGCTAGACCCCGTCGCCCCTTTTTGTTGCTGCTGAGTCTCTCCCCCGAGCCGCTCTCCACAGGCCTGCCCTGTGCATGGATTACCCTCGGTTGAGATGGTGTACTATACTCCTCGCTTTTCCTCCCCCTGATCTCCGCTCCCGGCGTTTAGTGAGTTGCATGTGTCCGAGGCGAGGAAAAGCGAGCTGCTGGAGTCGTACCCCCTTACCCGTCCGAGTTGACGACCCCTTATGAGATCTATTGACCTTCCATTTGCCTCTCCTGGTCCAAGCCATTTTCTGCTGAGTTCAATATCACTTCCCAAAGTTCCCGGAGGAAGACTTCCTTCGCCCCCCGAATCGTCCTGAATACATTGACCCTACTCGTTTCAGATACCCAGTACCCCTCTCCCCTTCATTGAACCAGGTCCGCGGCTCACCGCACTGGTGCCACGGCTCGAAGTCTCCTTTGAGATTTGGTTTCTGTGGTTCCATGCTCTGTTTTCCTCCCCCTCAACCTTACTGAAGGCAGCTCATGTCGATTGTGGCATCTCTCTATTTTTTCGTTGTGTTTGCCAGATGCCACAAGTCCCTTCACATTGACTGCTGAGTGTTTGGCTCCACCCGTTCCCCTTCATGAGTCCGTCGTCCCCTGAGTCTGACCCCTTCTCCCCCCCCCCCGATTGCCTTTTGCGCCGCGGCGCATGGCGTGTGAACTCTGTTTGACAGTTTTGTCGTGAATTGAGAAGTTCTGAGGAGATCGATTTTAGGGGTTGCATTGCTCGGTCCTCGCCTTCCGTTTTTTTTCCCCTTGCGGACTGTACCCGCAGCGGGTATTACGGTCGACGTGCAACATAGGTCTCCTGACCCGAGTCTGCAGTACTCCTCGCCGTCACGAACCTCCTTTCTTTTTTTCTGTATTTTTTTTTTACCAAATGATCTACTTATTTTCAGTTTCGAGTTTTCCTTGCTTTTCTCGTACACTGAATTCCCCTTTTGCGTTTTTCACTTAAAAGGTTTTGAACCAACAGGGAACCGTTGTTCGCAACCCTGGCTCGTCTTCACTCTTCACAAGTGCGAGCAGGCTGTATACAAGTTGACCCAAGTGAGCAGCCCCTCTCTCCGGACTAGGAGCATGACTTCGGGATGAGTTTCGCACGGGCCGGCCAAGCTTAGGTCGCACCTTGCGACCGACTACCCTGTTGCAGAAGAGATATCCCGGCCCACCCAACGCCCCCGTGCTCCCTTCCCCTACCCTTCTGCTTCCTCCCCCGCTGGGCCCCGATGGAGGAACACAGACCGAGCGGCTCCCCCGCCGGAAGCGGGACCTTGCGCCCCCTTTCTTGCACCTGAAAACCCTTTCTTTTCTGGCGCGCCGGGGACCCGCCAGCGCCGAGCCTCCGTTTGCAGGGTGGCGGTTCCACACGTCTGGTTAATTTGCCCTTGCGTCCATTCAGGGCGGGGGGAGTGAGGGTTGGAATGCTGTGCCTTTTACCTCGGCCCGTCCTTCCTGTTTCTGAGCTCTGCAGAAATTGTTGTTGTCCCCAGAGATGGGGTCACGGGCGGCTTCGTTGGCAGGTCTTCGCCCCCTTCTTGAGGTGGGGGTTCTTTTTTTTTTTTCCGCTGCTGAGCATCTTCAGCAGATTTGGGAGCGGAATTTTCCCCTTTGTGAGGTCTTGCGGAGAAGCGGGGCCATGTTCGGCGTCCTGGTCCTGTTGGCTGGCCTTGTGGTCCCTAGATTGCTTGTTTTCCCTCGTCGGAGTTTGCCGGTCGAAGCAGAGTGATTTCGGCAGTCGATCGCCGGTCCTGCCGTTTCTGTCCTCTTGATTTTGCATCTCCTCCCTCCTGTAATTCTTTTGACCTGAGTTTCTTTCCCTTCTTTTGCCCCCCCCCTGCCCCCCTACATCTCGTATGATCAGCCCCCTTGTTAGGCGCCTGCTAATAGGGTTAGATATTTTCTGGTCAAGTTACGGTGTTCAGTCTTTTCCCTCCTCTTTGCTGGTCTTCCCCGTATTCCCTGCTGTCCCTTTCCTCACACCCGGTCAGGACGGTGAAACGGGAGTCGTGAGATAGTGATTTTTGATTTTTCTCCCTTTTGACTCCCCTCCCGCGGAATCTATATTCGTCTGCAACCCACAGACACCCTTCCCCTTTTTTTCTCCTATGTAAGCCCAGTTTTTTTTCTCCTTCCACGTCGGTCCTTAGAATTTTAGATTTTTTCTCGATTAATGGCCCACCGCAAATTTCCCCTTTTCTTCTCTCGACGCAACGACGTTTCGCTCATTGTCTCCCCTCTGCTCTAACCAGTTTTAGAAAGGACCACGGACTCTCCTTTCTCGCTATCGCGTAACGCCTTGCTTCGGTCGGGGTTTTTTTTGGGCAAGTTATTCTTCTCTAGCCTCCGAAGTGGTTGAGGCCAAGGAGTTTTGAGTTGTCCCCCTCAGTGAAGATCCCACGACAGTGTAAATATTGAACACCATTTCTGCGCGGCGGATCGTCTTATGAAGTATAAAAGTCCAAAACTTGGCGTGAGAAATTTTTTCGACGTAATTTAAGCGTAGTTCTTAGATCTCTTTTTAGTTTAACAGGCAAACGCGCACTAATAACTGTTTCCCTTGTGTTAAAATCGTGTATTGCAGCCCCAATTTTTTGCTATCCGGGCACCCGATTTGACAGGAATTGGAGTGTCCTGTTCCTAGACTCTAGGCTGACCCCCCCGCGGCCCGTCTTTTTTTCTGGACCTACAGCTCGAAACCCCTTTTTCGTCACCAAGTTGGTTTGGTAATGGTCACCTAGCGTTGCCCAGATGGTGTTGCCGTCTTTACTTAGCCAGAGGAACCCTGTTCTATAGTCCCTCAATGGACTGCTAGCTTGGGATTCCCCTAGGAAACGGTTCCGTTACTATCATTCTAATTTTTTGTGTTTTTTTGTCCTAGAGGTACTAGCGGGGGTAATACCCCTGGGTAACCGGATATCGGTACGACACTTCTCAAGTGCATTTTTTCCCTTCTCGGAGCCCTTGAGGTGCCTCCCGCCATGATTCAAGTTTTGACGCCCACCCCCATTGAGTGAGACCCCAGATGCTTTCTATCCGTTCCTAAATCGCGGTCGTTTCTTGTAGCGGGGTTGACGCCCCTTCCCCTAATATACTTTCTCACCCCGAGGGGTCGCCTAAGAAAAGGTTCGGACCTCTTCGTATGAGAACCCGTTTTTCCTAGAGTGTCATTTAGTCTATCGACACAACACTTCTCTGGAAAGTTCCCTGTTCTTTAGAAGCGCGTAGACACTGTGGTTTCTTTCTTCCGACGACTCTCCCTCTCCTCTTGTTGGTGCCGTTCCACGATGTCTTGGCTTTTAGGCTTGACAGAACGCTCTGGCCACAGACTTCTCCCAATGTCCAATCCGTTCACCAAACCCCCGACTGTCCCAAAGGAGAGACCCTTCGACGTCCAGTTCGTTTCTTTATGAATACTTTTAATGTTCTCATAATCTCTCTCCGCGAGCTCTTGGCTTCTGCTACAAGCCTTACCGGTTGGGTTTGTTCTGACTTCTATGATGGCCGTTTTGAACTCTTCCGTGTTTCACTTCCGCACCGGGACCCACAGCGAGAAAAAGGTGACCGTGTCCTCCCGTTCCCCCCCCCTTTCAGGCCGGTCTCTCCCCAGCCGCCCGTGCCTTTCAGTGTCTAGCTGTTTCACAATTCGTGCTGTCGCCTTCTACCCCCCCCCCCTCCCAATTTCGAGTTTTTCATCACCGGTCCAGTTCCCTTCCGGGGTTGGACCCTTCAGTGAATATGCTGGCCTAGAGCCAAACTTTTCATCGAAGAACATGAGCCCCTGAAGTCCCTCTTTCCCCATTTTAATAGTAACAATGAGGCTGCCTCCTGATTGTTAGCCTATCCAGGAGATGTCGTTGGCAGGTAAGTAAACACGTGCACTTTTCCAGTTAACTCGGTTTCCACTTTAATGGAAGTCTAGAAAGTCTCAGTCAAGGGATAATTCTACTCCCTCATAGTTCCCCTTTGATTTAGCCGCTTGTCTATCTCGGGAAATAACCGTTCGTCGCTGAAGCCGTGTTCAAATCCCCATTTTGACGAAGGATTCACGCTGATGGCCCTTCCTCGCCCTTGCCACCAAAGAGAATTCGACGCCTCCCAGAGGCCCCGGTCCCCTATGATTCTTTTTGCCGCAACGCTCTGAAAAGTTAAAGCCGAAAAGGGGCTCTCCTCTAGTCTCCTGAGGACACCTATTTCCGGAACCCCCCTTTCTTAACCTTTCGTCCGATTTTCCTTGGCCCGTAGTACTCCCGACGAAGCATACCACCCACTGCTCCCCCCCCACACTCCGGAACCCACCCACCAATTATATAGGTCCTGACAGCGCACTTCCTTTTTTTTCACCTCTCTATTACCCCACACAACCGTCCCCCCCACCGGCTCCCCTAGGAACTTCCATTTAGTGTACAAGAAAAAAAGTTTTGTGGGAATTTTCCTTCTAAGCTGTAGTCACGGCGGTTGAGTTAAACTCCCCCCTTTAAAGCGGAGCCCGGCCCCCTGCAAAGTGAGCTTTCCGGTAACGTTGTGAAATCAACAGGTGGTAAGGAAGGCCCGGAGGAGGCTGGTTATTTGGTTGGGTTCAATTTAAATCGTCTTCGGGACCCCAGTCAGGTTTGGACCATCTTTGGATGCGCCGGCTCGGTGGTTCGCGATCGTGGTCGACCTTAGGGTTGGGGAACGTCCCGCTTTTCGCGGCTTCGCCGCAATGTTCCTAGGTTCACTGTGGTGTTCCCTCCGCCGTGGCCTTCCAAGTGCGAAGGCCAGAGTAAGACATACGAGAAACATGCAGCCTCCCGCCCCTGTCTTTCTGCGGGTTTTCTCCAAGAACCAAGTGGAAAGGGGGAGGTGCGACCCCTGGACCGTTCGAGGTGTTGGACCTAAGGAGACCTCAGATGACGATTGCTTCCGCAAACCCTGGCTGGTTGCGGCTGGGTTTCGCCTGTCCTCGTTCTTCTTTCTTTTCTTACCTGCTTTCAGAAAGTCTCTTGACGAGCGCTTCGGCGGCTAGTTGATGTATTTTACTTCGGCAGGTGTTGCGAGCGAGGACACGTACCCGCTTAATTTCTTTTTTCTCCCGGTGAAGAGGAAACGTCTTCCTTACTCTCGTTCCCGCGGTTCCCTTCTTTCCCTTTCCGACCTCATTTTGTTCCCCCCTCCAGTCCTTCCCACGTTGCTTCTATTTTTCGTTTTGAATAACCAAGTCCCCTTCTTTCAGAACTCTTGATTGAGTTAGAAGCAATCCTTCCTGCTTCACACTCCGCCCACCCGGGGTCCGTCTTGGCGTTCACCGATGCGTTTGGCCCTGGTCGCTCCTGCCCATCCTCCGAGTGGTTTCGACGAAGACGGACCCTCATCCTCTAAGCCAAAACGGGTCAGGACGCCTATTTAAGATCTGTGG
>Ga0179591_1315721_pt1 | contig 12536 bp, 11 predicted proteins | sample CZOMad2_1_08_16f_FD_182891 | JGI IMG/M metagenome (GOLD analysis project Ga0179591, IMG submission 182891) | Vadose zone soil fungal communities from Angelo Coast Range Reserve, California, USA - CZOMad2_1_08_16fungal (PacBio error correction) | ecosystem: Environmental > Terrestrial > Soil >... | reverse complement strand
GCAGCGGCGTTATGGTGGGCCTTCGACGTTGGCGAATCGCCCTGGACAGTATGAGAGGAAAAATTTTTTTTTGTTTACCCCCGGATTGCCGGATTCCGACACAAGACTCTTTTATATGGTAGCGTGCGCTGAGCTTTTTAGGCCACCAACCCTTGCCCTCGCGTTTCTTCCTCGGGGATGTAGTTCCAAGGAAACGGACAGATTGACTCTGCCAGTTCACCAGATCGGAGGGTTCAGTTGGGGACAGATGCCTCCGCCTGACCAAACAGAGGCGTCGGCATCAGTCAATTACGTCCTTTTTGCCGCCTGGGCCGGATCTCGGCTTTTTCCCCCCCGGCACGGAGTCGGGATCGTGATCTAACTGCCTGGAGTGGTCTTTTATTGTCCAGGCGGCCGCGAGCGCATCAAGCCAAGTCCTGTTAACCGCCGGTCACCTGCCGCGCCCCGCCTCCCCACTTTCGTCACCGGCGCCGCTTTGGCGCCATGTCGAGCGACCTCCTCAGCTGTACTATGTCGGTGTTAGGATCTTGGATGGCTCCATAAAACGTGGCCCGCGGGCCCTACAGATGCAGACGCTTCCTCACCGGCCGCGCCTTGGTAGCAATTAGGTTTCCTCAATTTTTTTTTGTGTTGATTAAGCACTGCTACTACGGTATCCCGGAACACGAAGCCACTGGCAGCCTTCAAAGCTTGATGGCGGTTTTCAGTACCATCGGACCTACGGTCATTTTGTTGTCTGAAGTCGCTCGACATCCAAAACAGCAGATGGCAAGCCACGTTTCGCCTTTTCTCGAGTACCATGAGTTGGGCGACCACGCCAAGTTGTAAACAAAAGCTATTGCGGAACTGGTGCGAAGCAGGTTTGTTTTCGGCAGACTTCTGAAGCCGCGATCTTTTCCAAATTGGGTCAAGCATATTCGCTCCACCCTTCTACTCGTCCAAGGACGACCTTTTTCAACGGCATAACCCCGCGTTCGTGCCCGTATCATTCAGGAAGGTCTTATCTTTCGGGCAATCCTGTAAAGACGACGCTCAAATGTGTCAAACCCAAGGGCCGGACCGTTGTTTTTTTCGATGCATGATTCGACGTACCACCCGGTTTTGGCAGGGTGAAGTAGCTTTTCGATCAACCACCCCACCATGTATACGCGTGGCGTTCTTTCGTGTTCACTTGCCAGGACCAGGTGTCCGATGATGGAGCGTCACTATCTTGGAACCTGATCTGGTGACGTCTTACCTGCTGGGAAGTTCCAGATCACAAGGGTTCCGGGTGGGTTTCGAAGACCTCGTCGCCCGCATGGACGCGGGTAGGGGGAATGTAGCACGACTTCTGGCGTTCCTGATTCTTTGGCGGTCGAGGCGGCCTTCAAAGGGACCATGCCGCGAGGGTCCGCCGATGGATGTTTCCGGTCGACCGATTGGGCTTCCCGCCCCGCCCATGATTCCAGATGAACTGATGGATCACTCGTTTCTGCGTGTGTTAGTGGTTCTGGCGTACTCTGGCCCCCGCTGGAATTTGCAGCCAGGCGACTCCGTGTTCGTTGTGGACGATCCTGAGAGAGTAATAGAAGTGAATTAGATTAGAGGAGCAGGGTGTGCGTGACGGGCACGAGTCCGGTTTATTTTAAATTTGTTCAGACGGTCGATCGCCTTTAAACGTTAGTTTTTGTCGCGTTGACTTTGGGGTCGAGCGCAGTACGGTTCGAGCTCCGAGGTGTACACTTGACCCGTTCATTGCCGAGGTTTGAGGTTTTCTCCGGCGCTGCCAGTCGATGGCCCGTCGGCGAGCGTGTTCGGCGTACTCTTGTTCTTTCCGCGGAGTAGGATTCTCCGTTGAGCACGTCGCAATGTTCGCGCGCTTTTAAGCGCGTGCCGTTCTCGTCGATTGCGACGGCGATCCTAGCTTTTTTTGGCTTCCTGTCGTCCATGTTCCGCTCTCCCTGGTATGTTTGGCGATCTCCCCTTGGACTTATGCCATCTGCTGCTTTCTCGAATGTCGCTTTACTTTTGTTACTTCGTGGATTTTAAGGAAAGAATCACCTCCCCTCGCGGACGCGATCCCGGTCCAGTAGTAGGATGTAGCAGTCCGGTGTAGGTGGCTCACCGGATTCCCATGGATGAGGTTTTTGACAAGGGCACATCACCAGGCAACTTGAGCGAGTGCGCCGCTAACGTATGTCGTTCCGTATCCTAGACTATAGCGTATACAAAGCTGTTTTTTTTAAGGGCTTCTCGAGCCAACTTCAGTCTTTCCTTGCTACAGTGAGGTGCTAGCCTTTTTGTAGCAAGAGACTCGCTGTAGTGACTGAATAGTTTCCGTATAGCTAAGACTTTGTCATCCTCGTTGTTTGATCCTCTTGTATATCTCGGGAATAACTATTCCGTCACTACAGCCGGAGTCTGCCAGTTTTCGCGACATTGCTAGCCTCCGTTTAGCTGCTAGCTTTTAAGCCTCGACCATATTTGGAGTACTCTTGACCGTCGCCACCTTACTTTTTACAAGATAGTTCTCCGCATTACGGAACGTTCTCTGTCGTCTTGACCAGGTACGGCGCACTCGTTGTTCCCCCCGGGTCTGATGGTTATCCTGGTCTGGATTTTGTCAGAAGGATCGTTGTGAACTTCCTAAACTCCTCTTTCTCCGGCCGACATCTTAAGGACCGCGCCGCTCTTCCCTAGAGGTATTCTGGTGGGCCCTTTTTGTACAAAACAGCCCCGCTTCCACGCCTCTTCAGTTTGACCGGCCTCACCTCCTCCGCCCCGTGCATGCAGGTGTCGGAACCCTCGACAAAGGAACCGAGACTTCAACGCGCCTAGTGTTGAATCCGTCAACCGCGCTCCTTTCCCCCCTCTTCATTGCGACGGTCCTCACCGTCTCTCAGGACCCGGCTCTTTCCTGAACTAGCTCTCCCGCGGCGCCTCGGAGTTGCCTCTAGTAGAGCCGGTGCACCCTCTATCCTCCCTCCAGTGGGACGCCAACTTTCCGTCAGTTACACCCTGTTACGGACCCGGATGCTCGCACTGTACCCCATGGTTCACCCCCTGCGACGCAACAACGCCGTTTTACTACAGTCTGCCAGTGATCGATTCACCTTCCGCGGTTTTTTTCCGCCCGGAGATCCGTCCCTTCCCTACCCCCTCTACCGCTCCGCCCTCGGTAGATACCGCAGGACTCGCCCAAACTGGCGGACATAGAATAGTTGCTGCATCCGAGCGTGGCTAATCTGCAAAGAATACTACTCCACACGACTAAACGAGTTTCCCCATGTTTAGGCACAATCGTCATCGGCTGCATCATGGCCGATGGAATCATTTTTTTTTGGCTGCCAACAAGCAAGAGAATCTCGGAGGCCATTCTTCTGGTCCGCGGGCGGCCTTACTACTCCCCCCCCTCTTAAGGCGTCGCCCCCCCCCCCCCCCCATCCTTTGCCCCACGACTCAACTGAGTACAGGCCCCCGCCTCGGCGAAGAGTTCTTCGCCACGCTTATTGGAACCTGTTGATCGGTTCTCCTCATCGTTTTTTCACGTCCCCCACGGGCTGCCAAGATGTGTCCACGCCCGTTTCCTCGGAAGCCCGTGTCCTTTCACCGCGTCCAAGAAAGCAAGCGTCTATTATGTCTTGGATTATTTTACTTGGCACCAAAAACGCTTTGACATCTCCTCCAGACGATATGCAGTCCTTTCCGGCCCCCGAAGGCGGCCAACCCTTTGATCCTCGGCCAACATTTCCCCGCGCCTTCTTGTCCGCCGACCTGCATGAAGCGCGGTTCAAGTTCTTGGCGGGGTTTCAGGGTAGTCCGTGCCTCGACAGGCGCAGTTCATTTTTATGTTGACCGCATATTTCTTCGATATCCCCTACACAACAATTCCCCCCCACCGCGGACCGCCTTTAGATGGATGTGTCCCACTTTCCGGGGGTAGCCCACTTCATGTGGAAAACGAACGGTTTTTTCCATCGGGCACATGCTGGTGTCGCAGTTTTTCAAGAGAAGGAACGGTGCGTAGAAGAGTTAGGCCTTGATACTCGTACAAGAAGGGCCACCAAGATTGTGTCATCCCTCCCCCTTGACGATTCCGCGTTTGCGAACACTCCTCGCGCATGTCGAGGGCAGCTTTCGGTGGCCCTTTCCGGACCTGTCTGCTCGGACCGCGCGGGTTACCCGGCCTGATCAACGGGTACACCGGAGTGGATAAATCCGATCCTTTTCCGCATTTGAAGTTGCTGCACACGGATTCCTCAGGCAATCGCCGCTCTCGCGCCGGTGCCCTAGATGGCGTGCTTTACATGGGGTGTTGTCCCTGCCGGTCGTCGTTTCATATTATGCCCCTAGGGGCTTGCTCATCTCCGAGATTTTGGCCGATCGACTTGCCCCCCTTGACTCTATGAGACCTGTCCCTCTTGTACATTCAGCGCATAACGGGCGAAGGGACTGTTTCCGAAAAGTCCGCTGTTGGTCGTCGGGCGCGGAACGGTACCACGAGGACGACTCCTATGTGAGCTGGAGGGTTCATACCGGTTACGATGATGGGTTGGGTCCCCAACCGTCCGTCTCCCGCCTTGCGTTTAAGTCGGCTCCGCCCATCGACGACTCACCATAGATGACTTGTGCGCCCCGGCAGGAGATCCCAGGTCCCACCGTTGGCATCGAGCTCCTTCCCTGAACTTTTCGGTAAAGTCAACGAGCCCCCCAAGGCGCGTCTTCTTGAGGTCGTTTACGCTCATTTTCTCTTCAGCCTACTCCTTTGTGTTGTTTCGATTTGAGCGAACGTTTGTGGACCACGCGTTCCGATCTGGGTTTTTATGATGTCGACGTGGACACATCGCCCACTCCCTAGGAGAGGCCATGTCAGCGCACCGATTTTAGAGCGCAATAATCGAGGGTCGCGTCGTCGCTGGGCCTTGGACCATCCATGCCGCCCTTTGAGCGTTTCTGTTGCCCAACACTCCGAGCGGTGGGACATTGAGGAACCAGAAAGATAAAGAGAAGGCGGCCTTCTTAGTTGACGCCGAGCCAGCCAACCGCCTTTCCCCCCAACATGCCCCACGACCCGAATGGGCCTTGCAGTCGGCTTACAAAAGGGGTGAGCGGGCGTTCTTGCAGTCCCAATCTCGGCAAACTACATAGTGTGCAGGTCGTTCTCAACAACGGCCCCCCGTTTTTCTCAAAGACGCAGGGCGAACGTCCGTTGGAACATGACCCTTCGTGTTACGTTCAGATCTTCTCAATCGCCGCTGATTGCGCGTTTTTTTTTGAGGACTGGCAGCCTTTCCCCCCGGGCACTGGCATTTTTCTTCGGTGGAATACCGTTGACGCACGGTACAACCCGGTGATCATGTCCCGCGGGGGGCTCAGATGCCACATCCCGATTCCCGCGGGCCCTTTTTTTGAATGCTGGGCACCCTCGATTCTGGCAGGGTATGTCCTTTCTAGAACCGCCCATGTCTTACTCTTCCGATCCGGATCGCATACTGGCGGCAAGCTTTTTTCTCACTTCGGTAGTATCCTGACCGCCTTCGACCCCAGCCCCGGTCATTCGCTTGCCTGACAGCGCTCAAGGCTGGCACCCGAAGGGGACAGCCCCCAAAGTTTCCCTTTGGGTCCCACGAGTGAGGATCTTTGGCGGTTAGAAACGAGACACCGGGGTTAAGAACTCGAGGTTGACGCTTTGTCCGGGGGGTTCGAGGTCTTGTGGTTCTTGTAATTGAAGCATTTCTGAAATTGCCTGTCTCATCTTGCGCCTTTTGATCGAGCACTTCCGAACCGGAGCCCGCCGCAACCTTGAAAGACGGGGTTCTCTAGGTCAGGAGTTGTATCCCCCTTCTGACGAACTCGCTGTTGCCCGCACTGACAACCATGGTTGGCGCTCCGTCGGGGGCTTTGGACGACTTTTTGTCGATTTCTTCGTCCGATGTCCCCGAACCACCGCGTGGGTTTTCGCGTAGCGCCCCATACACCCCTTCTAAGTGGCGCCGGTTTTCACACGACTCCACCGGTGCTCCGAGAACCCTTCCCCTCCTCCGAAAAGCTGGTCCAGCCCCCTACGTCGTAAGGCTGCCTTAGGTCGATCAACTTCCTGGGGTTGGGCGAATACCCCTCGCCAGGTTTTAGCACGGCCTGTTTTTACGGGGGAGTCGGCACCAGTTTCCTACCCCGTAGGGGTTGCTGCGTTATTTTCGACGCCTTTCCGCTCTTTACCATAGCTCTCGCCACGCTCCGGCGTTTACGCTGGAGATGAAGGGTGCCTGAGGCGAACCATGGCTGCGGCAGCCCGCGAAAGCGCTTTCATTTCAATCGTTTCTGGCGTGTTAGTGGTCCGGCGTTGCACTTCGATTTGCTTATGTCGTTTTCTTATAGTGTACGAGTTCAGTATACCGCTGCCGAGGTTGAGTGAGCGGGTAATCCCTTCGTCTCTCGTGAAGGGCTCAATTTAGGCCATTTATCTAGAACGTTTTCCCTATCCTGAGCTCCTTCCCTGCGGTTTAGGAGGTTGAAGTCCCGTGCAACACGGTCGGATTCACTACGGGTTCGCTATTCCCTTTACCCGGATGCGCTGGGTCATGTAGGCCTTCAGGTGAGAGATGAGCAGGAGGACACCTCCCGTACCTTTAAATGTTTCCGGAGTTAGGCTCGGTGTGCCGAGAAGTATTCTGTTATCCGGGTGGGGGGTTCCATCTGCCGGCTCGCGTTTGAAGGAGCTGTGCGCGGTCTCGTTATTGTGCCGATAGACCGTCGATGGTTCACTGCCGTTGCCGGATGACTTCGCGCTCTGAGGTTTAGTGCGGCGCGACCTTTCTTCCCTTTGTCAACGGAAAGTGCGTCCTTCCGCGACCACGCGTTTGCTGGGTCGTCCTTTGTGGGTTGTGAAACGGCCACTATTTCGTGACGAGCCCGCTTTTGCCGGATCCCCTTATCTTAGGTCGACCAGGATCGAGCATTGACCTGGTAGGTGGCTTCACCCAAGGATTCCTTTTCTTCTGAAGGTCAGGGAGGTATACCCCACTCTCAGAAACAGACGAGGGCCAAAATTCTTCTCTCACTATGGTCATAGAAAGCGTTCCCCGTAATGTCGGAATTGTCCCTCTAGTTGTACAAATGTTCACCGGTTTTTGCGCGCTGTCAGGTCTCGCTGCAAATATGGACCTCGTCTTTCCCCTAGAAGTCTCCGACGTGGCTAGTTCCTTTTTCCTTGCGTCAAGGCAGCTACTGCTGAGTGACGGAATCGATTCAGTATAGCGGAAAGTCCTCTTTTTTTCTCTCCTCAGTTGTTGTGTTGGCTCATTTTTCCAGCTATCCTGCATAACTATTCCGTTTTTTCCCTACCTTTTTTCACTTTATTGGACACCTTCCTAGCCCTTCCGACGGAGTAGGCGGTTTCGCCTCCGAGAGAATGCGAGAGTATCGCTTACAGTCGCCAAAATTTTTCCCTTTCTTATCCATCGTTCTATTCGCATTAGAAGCGAGTTCGCTGCCCTTGTTACGTCGCACTCGCGCGCGTTTGGTCCTCCTCTGGTTTTTCCTTGGTTGCTCCGAACTTGCCAGCTCAGAACTCAGTGGTGTGCCACCTACCAATGCCGATACTCTGGCCGACCTAAATATGGAACTCCGCTGCGCGCCCGAGAGTGGGCTTCGTTCTTTGATTCTGGAGTCTAGGTCCAGTCCCTACGCTCTCTTCGCCGCTCATTCGGCCATCCATGACTCCCATCTGAAGACCTGCCGACCTGTCTAGCGACAATTGTCTGAAGCGGGCCGAGGGAACCAGGGCGAGAACCTCAATAAGAGATAGTCGAGACACAACGCCAGAAGCGAGCATTTGAGGACTGAGAAGGAAGAGGGAAAATGACCCATGGCCCTGGAAAGAGACAGTAATCCTTTGGAATGACAACGTAGATACGGACGACGGCTAGTGCAAGAATAGAAGCGTCAGACGCGCGGCGTAACCGCACCCCCCCTGCCTCAGGTATAGGCTGTCGCGCCCGCTTTCTTCCGTCAAACAGCGCGACTCCAAATTCCTCGATCTGTACACACTAAGCACTTCTCCCCTGCCTTGCAAGTACCCCGCCCGTCCCGGCGATCCACAACTGCCGATTTTCGTCCGACTACAGCCCGGATTTTTTCCATTTTGCAGCTTTGTAATGCACGGTCCAGAGGGATCACAGCGGGACCGTCGCTTCCCGGCGCACCACCACCAATCGCTTTCTCCCCCCCGTTCTACGCGGTCGTAGAACACTGCGACAATACCCGACCACGTTCTGACGCTGCCCAAATTTACCGGCGTTTTTCGCCAGAGCGTACCCCTTTACATAAGCACCCTCCGCCCCAGTTTTGGGATGCCAATTATTACACAATCGATTTCACTTTTCTTGTCCCATCATGTGAGGCCGAGATCCCCTCTGTGTCCTAAGCGCCCCCTTCCCGGTCCCGAGACAATTCCCGTGTGTAGGTTTGTCAGTGGTTTGGTTCTCTTTGTCGAAGAGTGAGGCGCCGAAACCGACCCAAGTCAAAAGACTTCGGAGATAATTTTTGCCTACTCCCCGCCCTTAGGCCTTTCCTCTCGGCTTCCCAATTTTTTTGAGCCCGCCCAGTCCATGGTGACACTTCTAAAGCCGAACGGACGCCCCACCGGGAGCTGCACGGTCTTTCCCGAACTTGATGAGGTAATACAGAAAGTATGCTCGGTTTGAAATCAAGGAACCCAAATTGTCTATGGTCGTGATTATGACGACTCCTTAGACAACCTCAAAAAGAGCACCTCGTCGTAATAAGATCAGAAAGGTATTCCACAACGGGTCCCACGTCGTTAAGGGCTGCCCCCACCCTGATGATCGTCTTTTTTTTGCACCCTCCGTGCTTGTCGTTTTCCCTCTACTGGTCCTACGGTCTTGGAATGGACTGCCGGGTCAAGTTTGGTGGCTGGGGCGGGTAGTCTCCGCTCAGAAGGCGCCGCATCTCTCGCCCGCAATTTTCCCCTCTCCGTCTTCCAGCATCCGCTACCACCCAGTTTAACATCGAGTAACCTCTGCCAGGCGAGTTCTGGTTTTTGGTGGACAAACCACCCTTTGGCGCGGTGGTCGCCAAACCCCGGCCTCCGCTTGTGCCACACGAAGTTTACCAATCGGGCCGCTGCTTTTGTAGATGCGCCTTTTAGGACAATTCGCCCGACCCGGCTGTCAGAGTCGATCCTTGTCCCTCTATAATCCCCCCCCCGAATCGAAGGTTCCAATAAATGCTTTCCCGGCCTTGCACTGGGTGAGACCATTTTATCCTCTTGATGATATACAATTCATCACTCACTTCCTCGCCAGGTCCTGTCAGCGTTTGCCAGCAGGTGAGGGTTAACAGGGACGCTCCTTTTTTTGACCTCTTCGTCATAGACTCGGTCCCCGCGTACACTATGATCACCGGGTTGTACTCTTGGCTCCCGCCCGTATTCCATCCCGCTACGTCCCCGCCCTTTGTGAACAGGCGCAAAATGTATTACTTCCAGCAGTCTACATATCTTCAATCGAGGCGCTTGATCCGATTTATCAAGGGCTACGAAACCTTGTTTACCGGACTTGGAACCAGCGTTCATCTTTATTTTGGTGATCCGGGCCGGTGTTTATCACATGCACCACGATTGCCGTTGTTGCTTCGAATTTCCTTTCTTTCACATGCATTTGTCAAGCCCTCCGGACTCCCACCACTCCTAAGTCTCTTCCCTCAAACACCCCCCCCCAGGGCCAAGGCCTGACACCTGCGATGACTGTTGTGACGGAAGAATTCGCTGTATGGTCGCGTTTCCAGGAGGTCTATACAACGGCCAACTTCCCCTATTTTCTTGTGGGGCTGGCAGAGGCTAACATTTCCATGTTGGCTTCAGAACGCTGATGGGGTGGTGGCACCATACCACGATAAACTAGGCCGGAATGTTAGCTATGCCTGCCCCTCCCGTCCCCTCGTCTAGGCCCCGGAACCTGATAGACCCGATTGAGTGTCGTCAGGCTCTGTTGGGCGAAGGCCCCACCTTTTTTGCCCGAGACAAATGAAATTTACTTAGAGTCTTCCAAGTCGCTCGTCAACCAGATCGGCCCGCGTTCTTTCCCGCCCTAATTTAGGGTCTTTTCCCCGGAAGCGATCTATAGAGGGCCCTTTCTGTTAGTCTTCTCGATTAGCCCCTATCCCCTCCATTCGGTTTCCTGACTGGACGATTCCGTTTCTCTTTTCTTTGGTTTTTTTTTTTCGTGTCGACCTTTGGTACGAATCCTTTCCTTGCCGTAGTACGAGTTAAACCTGTGTGTGCCGGTTATTCACACCGCTTTGCCGATGCGGCCAGAAGTCCCTTTGACGAGCCTGTTCTAGTTTTACGTAGCGATGGTTCTTTCCTGTCCTGCCGAACTCCTGAAGAAATGCTTGGGCTAGTCCTTTATTGGGAACCACCACCCCATCCTCCGCACCACGGACCCCACCGGATTGAGGGACCTCTACCGTCCACCAGAATCTCTTAGGCGTCGGCGTGACGATTGCCGCCCTGCCCGCTGTCCCACACCGCTACTTTTTCGGCCGTCAACATGTCAATAGAATTGGTCCTCAGGGCCCGTAGCCCTCCCGGGCGAACCAGGAGTGGCTCCGGTCGGCTGTGATATCCTTCCCCCCGACTCTTTCCAACATGTACACCCTGCTCTGGGAGTCGATGTCCCCGGCCCCGGCCCTCCCAGATGCTTCCTTCATTATGTGGAATGCCTTGAGTTCCCGCGCCTTGAACTTGAACGGTCGAGCACTTCTCGCCATCTTGTCCCTTCTCCGAGGTGGCGGCGCTTTGGTCGACGGTCTGTACTTCTCTGTGAGCTGTTCCACCTGCTCCTGGGGCTCTCCCATATGATTGATGGGAATCTGCGCCCTCTAAAACGGTCTCTGTCCCCTTTAAAGCGTGGTCCCTGCGTGACCGATTGACGCCTATGTTCCCTTTGCGACCTTTTGGAGAAATCTCCTTCTCTTCCCCCCCTCGAACATTCCTGTGTCTGATCGCTTTCTTGATTTTACCTTCCCTGTGAGAGTTAATCCAGACGATACCCTGCTTTTGATTTTTCGCGCCCTTCAGGCAAAGCTTGCTTTTAGCCCCCTTTCTTGATGTCGAGATCCCTTCCTCCCCCAGGAGTCGACGTCGTCTGGTTCTTTTCTCTTACTGACAGTCGGCTCTTCCACCCACAGCGGTACCCCATGAATGGTTTTACAGGCCACCGTCCCCTGTACTTTTTCCATCGCTTGCGTTCCCTTCGTTGTCGACCACCCTCGCCAGTGGGGTCACAACCAACCCCGTCCGCGGGCTGGCACTCCGGTTGACAGATGTACTATTTCCCTTGTGGTTGCATGTTCCCTCTTCTTGTCAGACTTGATCCGAATTCTGGTCCCCCCTACATCTTCTGCTTCTTATTCTCATGCCCGGACGACAAGGAATCCCGCCGACAAAGACCTGGACGCTTCGTCGTCCTCGTGTCCCAAGCCGTAGGAAACTTACCGTCCGGTGATAGACCTCGGCGAGTCAAACCCAAACCCTCTTTTGCCAGCCTCCGATAAACTGGCTCCATTTTCCCGTATTTCCCCTTACACGTTGGGGTTTGACGTGAATTCGTTTCCTTGCAGAATGATCCAAAAGACTGGTGGTCCCGTTTTGGGCGATGTGAGGGCGTCAGATTACCCAAGAAAAAATGAATACTACCTTTGCTTAGACGGCTTTTCAACCTCAAATAAACAGATTCTCTTCTAACCTAATCCTCAGTACGGCACTTTTTTTCCCGGAATTGGTGATTTCCTTTTTTTGGGTCGCCCCCCCGGTTTTTGGCTCCTTGGTCGATGGCCCTCCCTCCCGTAGTTAATCCGCTTTTGGTTTTCGTGCACCCTATCGCCACTCAGTCCCGTAGGTGTCCATAGTTGTGTGCAGGATTTTTCCCGTCGTTGGCATGGATATCCTCACAGAGCTTTTCCCCCCCTTTGCCGTCTCGGCGATGCAGGTGGGCCCCGTTGAGATTTTGGTGCCCGTTTCCGCCATGGCGCACGTAGGTTAAGCGATGGTGTGGATACCCAGGGTACGGTTGACTTTGGTAAGGAAGGGTCTAATGGGGAGTCCCTACCACGATCGGAATTGGGATAGAAAATTCTTAGGCAAAGCCATAGGAAGATCCTGCGTAGGGGCACTTTCTTCGAGATAGAGGTGACTAGAAGTGAAGGGCTACCTTGAAAGGTTCCCCGAATCTTGCATTAATGATGCCAGATGACTCAAAGAGGTGGCGTCAATGAAAGGGGTACCCGTCGACCAGTTGTCATGATGGTTTCCGCTCCACTGGAGCGTACTGCTGAGGTCGACGGCGCCGCCTCGGCGTCTCACGGTCGTCTATGACTTTCGCCCCCGTTCGTAGGCAGAGTATGGTTTCCGCGTCTTCGACTTTGTGGACGTAGCGAGCTTCTGCCGCGAAGTTGCGTGTGACAAGAGTTAGGCTGAAGGCTTTCGCCGTCGTGCCCTTCCAAGATGTCCTTCTTTTTCTGGAGCCTGCGCGTAC
>Ga0179591_1328911_pt1 | contig 12537 bp, 21 predicted proteins | sample CZOMad2_1_08_16f_FD_182891 | JGI IMG/M metagenome (GOLD analysis project Ga0179591, IMG submission 182891) | Vadose zone soil fungal communities from Angelo Coast Range Reserve, California, USA - CZOMad2_1_08_16fungal (PacBio error correction) | ecosystem: Environmental > Terrestrial > Soil >... | reverse complement strand
GATGTTTCCTCTTGAGTACCCCCCCCCTTCCCTTCTTAGCAGTCTCTTTCCCCTGATGAACCAACGGTAGCCTACCCCCCATCGGATTCGTTTCGCCGCATGACCTCTGTGACTTATCGAACTTACCCTCGCTTAGGGATCTCCCGAGTACGACCCCCCTGCAGCCTATCACCACTGATCGTCGCAAGCACTTCAGGGCCCCCTGGCTTTTCCGTTTCCTTACTCAACCCCTTCCGTTGCCACATGTTGATAACCCCTGTCCTCAGACACCATGCAGACCGGCACGTTTTTTGCAGATACACCAACCTTCACGAACTGGATATCGTTACCCCCTGCGTACGTCACTCGCCCCTGACATGCCTCCAAGGCCCTCCCCCCACCCAGAAAAACACAGCGCTGCTGGTCATCTTCTCTTCTGCGGGACCCTTCTGCCACATTTCGTCCTCCTGATCGGTCCCTTTTTTCTCCCGACCATTCCTGAGATCATGCCGAGGCTTGTTGCACGTACCCCTGAGGCCTCCCCCCCAATTTCCTCTGAATTACCACCCGTACAGTGAAACACCCTTTCGGCCCCGCTTTCGCAGGATCTCGTGCCTTGCAGTGCATCACAGATTCTTTGCTGGGAAGTTTATCTTACCCCCGAGTCCGCCAGCTACCCCCTTCCATCTTAAACCCCTTCCGCACGACCCACCCCGGTAACCACGCGCACAATCTCTGCACACCCCATTCGGCCGGTGGCATCTAGCCCTTATCGCCCGCTCTCCCGACCCTGAGAAAGTTTTTTCCGTCAACAAAACCCTACATCAAGTTCCTTCCCTTTCGCCCCCTTAGGCATTAACAAATTGGCACCTCCCCTGGACCGTTAACTCGTTTTCCCCCCTATAGACCTCCCCTTTTCTCGTAGGATCCGAAAAATTTACTTCTGGACTCCATATCTCACACCTTGCCAACCCATTACAGCTGCACTCAATGCTCCGCGCATGCAATACGCCTCCCGCGCTTCCCCCCTTCCCCCCTCCAATTTCATATAGAAGCTTTTCCCCGCCTTCGAACTTTCCCGTTCTCCTCTTGACATCTACTCTCCTTACATTTTTTGTTTTTAGACCCTTTCGCCCAGCAATGGGCCCTTTGTTTAGGATTTTACCCCGCTCCCCTTGAACGTTTACATAAGATCCCCCTTCCCGCACACCCCCAGATATTCGTAGTGGCTTCACGAGGCCCACCCCCCCGGCCGCCGTTTGGTACCCTCTCCCTCCGTGGCAACCTCAAGTTCCCCCTCTGAACAACTTTTTACACACACCCCCCTTGCCGCCTGACGGACAATGTACCCCAATTGCCGCATTGTTCCGAGATTCGCCCATCTTTCCCTAGACGGCCCGGTAAGCAGCACTGAACCCCTTCAAACAAATTTAATCCTTTATCGAGACTTAGCTCTCCCCGCTCTCGGTGCATCTCCTCCACTTGAGCACCCCGAGACCTTTTTTTAGGTCATCCACACCGCAAATGTTTCCATGCCCTTGACCTTGGCTCATCAACCTTCCCTTGTTCGACAGTGCCTGACTATCGGGGCCATTCTCCCCCTTTGGTGGCGTACTCACCCCTGGTTCCCCCTCCCCGACCGTTTTATGAGGGACCATTCCCCCACTCGCTCTTTGGGGGGCATTTCCTTCCCACGTCTCCGCAGAAGACCATTCTTCCGACAGCAGGATCGCACGCCACCTTCTCTTAATACCCCCTGCGCTTTTAGATAGCCTTTTTGCCGATTGTTTCCCTTGGATCAGTTTTCTTTACGTCTCTTCTGTCGACTTCGACTGCTCCCCCTTTCGAGAATCACCCCTCTTCAGAATCTCCCAACTTTCTGAGCCCGCAGACATGTGCCTTGAGGGACTCGCCCAGCAAGCCCCCCCCTACACCCAAAACCACATTCTTCACACATCCCCCCAGACCTCCCCAATTTCAGAACTTCACGTCGGTGAGTGCGCCCGCCTTCGGCCTTGCCAGCATCGGCGTCTCATTTTTTTTCAGCGCCAACAGTTTCTTTCTTTCCTACTAACTTCTTCCGCCCAACCCTGACAGATTGGAGAGCGCCGACGCCCACGCGACGCGTATATGGCATTCCCCTTTCCCATTCGGGAAGCAACCCCCCCCATTTTTTCCATGCCTGCAACACTTTGGTTCACCCCCAACGTGCGAATTCTACACTGTTCAGGTTGTCGCTGAACCCAACCATTTTGGTCTCGGGGGGCCCTCTCCCCCCTTACTTCTGCGCTCTTTTCATGGCGTGGTTTTCTCCCTGATGCTTTTCCATTTCCAACACTCCCGCGACAGTCGACCTAACACCCACCGATCGTTATCATTCTGTCTTCCGTTGTCTTTTTCCCTTCCCCACCCCGAGAATCTTCTCGCCCCTAGCACGGGAGACCTTCTGCGACTCCCCTTCCCCTCCTAGCAGTCTTCTTCCCCGTTGACGCCCACGCCATCCAACCCGCAAGTGCATCTCACGTTGCGTTTCCCTCCCCCCCCCCAACGGTTCTTTTTTTTTCCCCCGGAGCGTATTTCTCCCGACAAAGGTTTCTTTCTGCTACGCACCTTAGCCAGTTTTAAACACCCCGCATACATTTTCTGCCGTCCCGTAACTTCGAGGCCGTAGGCATCCGACTGTCCTTTTCTCTCCAAGATCAAGCACTTCCCTGCCCCTTAGCCTGCCTTCTTAGACCACCCCTTTCCATTCCGGCACAAACGCGTGCGGGTCAGACCCCGTTGTCCTTCGACACCCCCTTCCATGCCCCGACACCCCCACCCCTTGCAATTCGCTTTTACCGTCCCTTTTGAGCGTTGAAATACTTAAGCCTTTTCTTCCAGAATCGCAACACTGTGAGGTCGACTTCTCAGTTGTGGCCGCACCTTCCATTTTTCTCGGTCGTCCACCCCAGTTCAAGATCTTTCTTGTTTAGGAACCAACGTAGAGTTAAGGGGGAGGACGCTTGTCATGCACACAAAACCTCCGTTTTTTACCCCTTCCCCTCTTGCGCCCCCCCCACCCGGCACGCGCTGAAGAAAACCTTCTTCAAGACTTTCTTTACATCCTTTACCCCGCTCCGAGATTAGTCTAGTCCTTATTTAACCGACGTGCTGACTTCATGCGGCAGCATGTAAATTTTCTGAGTAATGGGCGGCGTCGTTTTTCTCGTGACCCTCCAGACCCACTCTCCTCCTATAGATCAATTATTCCTCCCTCGCAACACCCTTCCCCCCGGTCTTGGACCGAACCCCACGTCTCTCCGCCATAGTCTCTCTGGCACCAAACCGTGTTTCCCCTTTTTCCCCACTTTTCACTTTCCCCTTTGTATTCTAGGCTTCCCTCCCACCGGCCGCCTTCTTTGCCGCATAAGCTCCCTTTGACCGTTTTTGGCGGCTTGCAACACCGCACTGTTTTCACTATTTCGTTGAAAGCTCATCAAACTTCAAATCACAGTCTCCCCTTCTTCCCTCCCTCTCACATGATCCTATAACGCTGTCTTTTTTTAATGTCGTAGTCGGTCCCTAGGAAGTTATGCCCTTGCACGGCCCTCATTCCCCAAGCTCTCCAAGCGCTCCCCTCCTTCCCCCTGGTGAAATGACTTCTCCCAGACATCTATCAACAAAACCTTTCCGAATGAACATCGCGCATTTGCTTGCCCTTGAGCGCCACCCGTTCGAGCCACCAACCATCCTGCGAGCACTCCTTTTACTCAAAATTTTATCCCTTCCTTCGTCGTACATAAAAAACACCCCCCCCCCAAAACCCCCCAAACAAAAAAAACCACCACCACAACAAAAAAAAAACCACCACCCCCCCCACTGCGCCCACCCTCTCCTTGTAGCGATCTCTCTCCATTGCCACCAACCCCTTGCGAGAAGACCCCTTTCATCCCAGCAAGTCCACCCCACCTGGACAATCTACATTGCAGCTTTTGTCCTTATGCATACGGCTTCCAGCCACTGCGCGTCATCATGCCTTCTCCTTTCCCCCCCTGAAGAGTCTCGGCAAAACGCTGTCGTTCCGCCGACCTTTTTCCTCTTCTTACGACGCGGCACCCTCTTCCAAGCCATCATCCTCCCACGTGCGTTCGTTGAGAGAGACTTTCTGAGTCGACAAGCGCCCGAATCCCTTTCCGCTGTGTCTTTTTATTGCCCCCACCCCTTTTCCCCGGTACTTCTTTCGCCAGAATTTTTTTTCCCTGTGCTACCAACGCCACGCCACATTAAGGATTCTCGCAGCTTCTATTCTCTCACTTCTCATGGAAACTATTAAATGTACTCGAAGTATTTTCCCCTGGGACCCTCCCCTGAATGCCCCGATGACCACGTAAGACGGCATGCTGCTAGACCCCTCCGGCCGCCATTTGTTTCCCACTACGCACGCTCCCTTTTATTAGGACCCCCCCCAACCACATACCCTTTCTTGAGTGCGATCGCTTTCTTCCCCCGGCTCTTCTTCGCCTACCTTCTCGGCTGTTTACCCGCTTTCACGAGTACCGGTTCTGCCAAGTATGGTTACAACCCTCTCCCGTCAGTTCAACCCTTCTTTTCACCCACCTTGCAGTCGGTCTCCTTTTTGTGCCGAATACTTTACCTCCACAGGTGCTCATTGACATTCTTTTTTTCAGCATCCTACTTTGTAGGAGTATGACCCTCTCCTGTATTAACCCCTTAGCGTGGTGACCCTTTCGCGCTATGGGATAGATCCGCTCCCCTAACCACCCCCATACTTCCCCCACCGCTCCCTTTCGCTTGTTGCAACACAACCCCCCCCCGGTAACTTTTCTGCAGGCAACTCAGGTAATCGGCCGGCCGTGGTCCACATGCTGGATCGCCGACTGGGCTTTACCAGGCCCCCTTTCCACATGGTTTCAATCCCATGTTTGTTGCACCCTCTGGCAGGATACCCCTCTTGTTCCCGCAAAGGAGACACCGTTTCGTAGTCCCCCACTTTTCCCCAGTTTCTCTATCTTCCCTTCCCCAGCCCGCTTAGGGCGGTTCTCCTCGGACCCTTTTTGAAACTTTCGCATGTAACCATCGGTACGACACAGACCTTCGAACTAATGCCTCTTCCGGGGTCTCCCGCCGTTCTCCTTTCTTTTAACAGGACCTCCTTTTCTCGCGCACCTAGAAACTCTTTTTCCCGCATGTTGAGCCACTGCCACCCTGGCCTCATTTGTCCAGGACAGCCAGGTCTCTTCCGAACGTCCTTTAAACACATTTCCACAGATCACAAGACACTTTCTTTCGCCGCGCCCTCTGGGCCACTTCCAAGGCCCCGGCCTTAGCGCAAGAACGACGTGGAAGACACTCAATTCCTGCCTCTTAGGGTCCCCCAGGCGTCCTTCTTTCCCCTGCTCAACAAATCTTCTGCCACTACTCTCAGGCCCTTTGCATGCCCCCGAAGCGTTCGGCGACCTTTTCTCATCATATCTCTCCCTCAGACGGATTCCCCCAAGCCGTTTCTTGCCTAAGTTTTTTTATTCTTTCTCGCATCCGCCACCGAAGGGTGCGCTCCAGCTTGAACTTTATTCAAGCAAGCCAGTCCCCCTCACTGACTGCACTCCCATTACTCATCCACCTGTCCCTGTACACCGAGACAATCCCCTCACGACAATCGCGTCGCTGACCCCTTCTGTCACTCCCAATCCCTGGGGGGGTCTTTTCTCACACGTTCCCCATTCGCACCGATGGCCCCCCCTACTTACCAAACCTTCTGCGAACGCACTCCTTCCAATTTACGCGATGCAGCCATCTGAATTTAGTTCCCTCTCCCTGTCGTCCCTCCCCTATTGTCCTTTCTCTCCCAGCACTCCCCTCCAAACCGCTCCCTAGGAAGACTGGCTGTGTTTTCCTCCGCGGCCCCTCGACATTTGATGACACAACTCCCGTGCCCCTTCCTCCCGACCTTTTCCCCGCATCGAACCACACGAGACCCTCCCCCGAATATTCCCCCTCCCCCCAACCCAGCACCACAAATATTCTTCCACGAAGGCCTCCCGCCGGTTCACCTACCCGTGCCTGCCCCCGATCAATTCCTCCTCTGGCAATTTTCCGCGCCTCCCTTCCCTCTATCTACTTCCCCTTTTTGTGGGTCATTTTTTTCAAACCGCTCAAAATTTTGCCACTCAGCCGCCCCCAGAGCATTTTCCTGGCACCACCCCTCGAACAATGAGTTTTCAGCAATAACACATTCTCAAAAAGTCAGATTCTCTCTTTTGTAGGCTCCCCCCCTTTGTATCCTTTCGGGCGCATCAACCCCAGCGCAACCTTGGCCTTCCGCATTCCGTTGTTGTTCTTCCCGAAGATGTCCCCCCTCTCGAAGAACCAGACCAGCTTTTCCTCCACAACATCCTTTCTCAAATATTTACTTTTTCTGTCCGAGTATACTTTATACTATCTCCTGCCCCGCCATTTAAACTTTGACTCATTCGATGTTGAGAAACTGCCGTCCTGAAACACCCTTCCGAGACCTTCCAGTTTTTCCCGATTTACCTCTCCCCCACACCAATCGTCCCCCACACATTCGAAACTTGCCCCCCCACCCACCAAGCGGTTTTTTCGTCCCCTCTCTCATTCCACGCCGCGACCTTTTGAGTATCCCCTTCAACGGACCCTTTTTCCAAACATTTTCCCTTCCTAACGACTATGGCGTAGTACTCTGTCTTTGAGTCCGGATCCTCCTTTTCTCGAGCCCTCCCCTTCCCACCCATTAACACCCAATCGTCAGCGAATTCCCGGAACCACACCATCGCGGCCCGGCCTTCCCCCTCCCTAGAATCGAGCTTTAGACCACACTCACCCCCATTCGACCCCCTTTGACGTTCTCAGGTCAACCAGCCAAATGGTTGCCGTTCCCCCATGGATCGCCTTTCCAGACCCCTTTCCTCCCCCTTGAGGTCTCCCCTACGTCCCGCCCCCAACGGCCATTTGGCGGGCCTCGCCTCCCCCCCAACCCCCAAAACTCCTTCCCCGCGACAACCACGATTTGTCCCTCTGTTTCTTGAGACTTCACTTTCGCTACCATTGAGAACACCCACCACCTTTTGACGCCAATCCCCGGCCTCCCAGTTCCGGGGGACAATTTAGAAAAAAAACCCCCTTATTCGATCCCGCGAGAAGCCCTTTTTTCCGGTCAAGCCCACTCAAGGCCGCCGCGCGCAATCTCCCTGTCGTAAACCCGATTTCTTCGTCCATTTCGAGCACGGCCTCTCGTAATGTTTTTTTCTTTTTCTATTCGGACCCCCCACCCTCCTCCCCACACTCGACGATACACTTGTCCCTAGTGGGGAAGACTTTTTTCCGATTCCATTTCCTGTGCGAAAACACCTTTCTCCCGCCCCCCTCCTCTGGTAGATTTTCACCACCCATCGCAATTGTTGGCCCCCCTCTCATTATGCGCCTCGCCGACGATCCCCCTCATGACTCCCCTTTCCTGGGCACGGCCAACCCCACTTGCACCCACCCTTTTGCCGCATAAGTCAAGAAGTCGTGGCCGGGTCCATTTTGCTGCCACCCCCCACTACGGACCTTTTCTTTGAAACCTTCCCCCGCCAACTTAGAACCACAACCCCCTCCATTTAACATGATTAGCAGCATATCACCCCCCCCGATGCTTGAAACTTCTTGTATGACACTAGGTAATGTCGCCCCGCGAACTGTGAACCTCGCTCGGCCCCCTCAGCCTTCCTTCACTCCAGCCCCGTGCCTTTCCCATTACGGACTTCTTTTTCCCAAAAGGGCTCCACCCTCGGAAGCAGATCCAGCCACGCACTTGCTTTGCGGCCTAAGTACCGTTCGTGCCTCCCCGTAACAGTCCCCCCTTTTCCTACAGCCTACTTCATTTTGCCGAGATCACCTCCTTATTCTTCCAAAACAGCACCCCCCCTGGTCTGCGCGCCCGCACCCCGCTTCAAGCGGCACCAAACACTGAACTGACCATTCCAGACCCCACACCCCCCCTAACACATTTAACTGCCGACCAGCAAGGTTCCCGCCGCCCGAGATGTTTCTCAGTCCCCCCCCCCCCCCAAGTTCCCTTTCCCCGGCTTCTTTCTTACCTCTCCCTGCAAACCTTGGTACCAACCCTCATTTTTTCCACACAACCCCCACCCCGCTTACTTTGGCTCATCCCTCTCCGGACGCGCGACCCCCCAGGTCGATCTAGCCTTCCCCTTTAGGATTTTTTCCGTTGTTGTTGTGAGTATCTTTGAGGTAATTTTCCAGAATGTTGGGTTTTGGCTTTTCGGTCGATGCACAACATTTACCCGGTTCCGGCAGTCCCCTCCTCCCGACGGGCATTGGTTTTTCCGTTCAGGGACATTCCCTGAACCGACAGCATCCTGAACAAACTGCATTTTCCCCCCCCTTTTTCGGGCCGGGACTTCTCCAGTAAAACCGCGTCAGTCTCTTTTCCACCTTGTTAACACCTTTCGTCCGGTCGCATCCTTCCCCCTGATCGTTACACACTACGAACGAACAGGAATCGCCCCATATGGCCTGCTCCTACACTGTTCTCTCCTGCCTCTCACGGTGAGTCCCGCACCCTTGCGCGAATTTCCTTTTTTCTTCTTCCGGATTGACTGTTTTGCACCACCGACCGATCCCTATCAGTCACCCGGCGAGTTCCACCCTCGTCGGCTTGTACGATTTTACTTTTTTTCCGATGCTTGAAGGGCCCCCGGTCTGAATTTCAACTCCCCCTACCAGATCTCTTTTTTCCTTTCCTCTCGCGATCCTACATGCCTCAGTGTGCCGACGGATGTTTCACTTTTTCGGACGAGAACCTCTTTCCCCCGACCCCTACCCCGATTACGCCGCCCCCCCCAACCCTCCCCACGATCCCCCGGTCCCACCCACTCTGGCACGCCGTCCCGTTTTTTTTGCGTTCCCTGCGGTGGATTTTCTTTCCTCGGTTGAAGGGACTTTCTTTACCAACACACCTTGTGCCCGCTGCATAATTTTTTGAAAGACCCTTTCACTCGTTTCCGTTTCAACGCGTGACACCTGTTGACGCTATTCTTCTGGAGGTCTGTCCCCCTGCGTGTCGGGAGCAAGTTCCCTTTCCTCTCTAATAGCACCCCCTTCGTGACCACACCACCTCTTAGAGCACTTTCGACCCAATTACCCCCTCTTCCCGCTTGGTGTTTCCGTTCGAACTTGCTTACCCCACTCCTCCCTCTTGGCATTACATTTCCCAAATAGTCTTTTGCCGAAAGGATGGGCCCCCCCTGTGAATACTTTTCCAATAGCCCCCCCCACCCCACCGCCGCAGCAAAGTTACCCGAGCCCCTACCCACCTTCACCGGCACCCCCCTCTCACTTTTACCCACCCTTCCGCCAGGATACTTGGAAGAGGTTTCTCCTAGATTTTTTCTTTGGCTTACCTACCTTCCAGTTAAGCCGCTGTACACCCCCCCCCGGCCCTAACACACCAATTGGCGTGGAAAAGATTTTAGCTTTGCACTTGTCACGAATCCCTTAGAATCCGAGCCGCCACCTTTCCAACACCATCGAAATCATTCAGGGAACACCTCCCGCAATTTTAGAGAAATGCCGCGCGCCCAAGGGCTTCTCCAGCGCAGTAACTATGATACTCGCAAAGCAAACCCTCTTTTCTTCTGAATCCCCTCGGAACAACCTTTGGCCCCGACGCTACCCGAGCCCGTTGTCGAGGCTACCCTTCCTATCCTGGGGTTTCCACCTCCGGTCTTCCTCACCGTTTCTAGAATAACGCTGGCATTCATTCCCCCCAACCCCCCCGGACTGTCGAGACCGGTGTCGCTATTTCCGACAGTTGTAAGCCTTCTAGAAGACACTCCTTATACCTTCCTCCTTCGAACCTATCACCCCCACCCCGGAGAGACACTCTTCTCCGACTTAAAGACCCTCGCTTTCTGCCTTGCACTTCCTCTGCGTGGACCACCCTTTGCGAGCGCCACCCCCGTTGCCTCTCGCACTGACCAACCCTCCCTTGTATTTTTTTCTCACAAACAATCCACACCATTATCCCCGATGGGTGCCCCAATATGCCTTGGCCCGGACATCCTTCTCTGGATCCCGTTAGATCCCCATCTTTCGTCCCTTTTTGTGTTGTGATCCCTCACCTCGACCGACGGCTCAGCCAGCGACCCGCAGACTCTCTCTGGAAGTCACCCACTGTCTTTCTCAACCCCGTTCACTAATTGATCACTCTTGGCCGAAGGCCACGTCTTGGTCTGTCGGGGGCCTTCCCCTTTTCCTCGCACGATTCCGTTTCAGCCTCCAAACGTTCAAGTCCATCTTCACAATGACACACCCACCGACGAGTTAGACCCCCTTGATCCCGCTTGCTTTCCCTTCCTTTCCGGACCCCCGTACTTTTCAACCACAAATGGCAATACCGACGCTACCGCTCGCGTCCCCTGCTTTCCCCTCTTCAGCTCCAAGATTTTTTTCCCCAGTCAACGGGTCACACACCGCAGTTACCCCCCTATTCCCCAATATTAACCGGCTGCAAGACCCCCCGGCTTACGTACCAGGCTTCTTCCGCCCTCCGGACAATGCTTTGATTAGATCTCAAGAACGTTCGTTCACCGCAACCTTTCTTAAAGCTGTCTTGCGACGTCATAAAGCCTCATCTTGATGCATCATTTTCTCGCAGTGCTAACCCCGCCGAACCACCCCCGGTTCGCATCCTCGATGTCACACACCCTTCTTTCCCCCCTCCCCACAATCCATTCACTTGCAAATAATTTCCCTTAGCGCCCGTATGGTGAACTACCCCCTCTCTTTTCTGAAAAGCCACTATGTCGTTACCACCTCCCAAAACAAGCCTTTGGTTTACTAGTCCCCCCCCCACGGTAACGCCTCAGGTCCGCGCCGTTATTTCTTTTTTGAAGTGACTCCGGTCTCGGCCACCCCACCCCCCGCGTTAACCTTACCCGCCCCCTTCCCCTTCCCAGTTGTTTCTCACCAACACCTTTCTAACCAACTGTTTTTCTAGTAATCCCAACTAGGCCCTGGAAATCTCCGAACGGCTCGACACTTTTTTCACTTACTTAGTTCTTTTTACTTCATAGTACCTTGCGGCCAGCTACTTTCCTCGTGCAGCCAGTTTTTCCCCCCTCCTTGGCGTACCCTCCCCCTACTCCAGCCCCCAATTTTATTTCCTACGAGCTTTTTTTACCCTTTTCCAGAAACCACTATCCAATTTCCTTTTCCGTTTTCCAAACACACCTTTTTCTCCATAGTGCCCTCCAACACTTCTTTTTTGCAACTGACGACCTTCCCTCGCCGGTATACTGATTTTTCCATCACCTTTTTCCCGGCCCCCACACCCTCCCCAATCACATGTGCTATACCTTACTCCTTCGTGTTTTTTTGCCACAACCCCCGCGGTTTGACAGAACCCACCCACACCTCCCCGACGTCCTTCACCCTTCGAACCTCCTTCCCCATGACCTTCTCCTCCCGTGAGTCACAGATATTTATCCATGATTTCCCGCTTCCTCCTGAGAAGTGAGACCCTCCACAACCCCGGCAACTATTTTTTATGCTGAAACAATCCAAAAATTCCGGACTCCCCCCGCCATCCCATGTTCTCCGAACAGACCCATTTCCCTCGCCCCCTCTCCCATGGCCTTCTGCCTCGTGTAAACGGACAGGTCCTCTGCCCGCCATCCCCCACCCATCCTGTACACCTGGGCTTCCTTTGTGTCTTCCCCCCCCGGCCCTTCCCCTACGGCCCTTTCTTTTTCGCACCCCCCCCCCCCCCTCCATGTTAACCTTGAGCCCTACCTAACCGCTATCCCACATCCGTCAGTGGAACCCTTTTTTCCCCCCCCCAGCACCTCCCCGCGCCCTAGTTTTTTCTAGTCCATCCGCCTCCGGTATTTCGTCCGAGACTCCTGAACAGATCCACGCCCTCACTCACATTAAACCCTTCAAAACCCTCCAGGCCCCCCCCACTACACCCACCACGTACACACCCCACCCGCCCAACTTCAAATCCCCCAATACCCCACACCCGGCAACCACCACCCCAAACACGACACCCCCCGCACCCACACGGCACGACTGTTCCCTCCCCCTTGCGACGCACATCTTTCACGCTACCCCTCCTCTAGAGTCTCCCTTTTTTTGGCAATATGCTTTATTACAGATTGATATTTACTTCACCGTATTAGCACCACCCCCCGTTGGCCTCTCACGTGCACATATCAAGACTATTTTCAACTTCCCTCCTCCTTTCGAGGGCTTCCTTCTCAGGACCGGATTTGCCCACAACCACGACTCTCCCTTCAACTTTCGAGGTCCCCTCTTCCGAGGCCAGAACCCAAAATTTCTACCCAGCGTTCTTTTTTAGTAAGATTTCGCCGCATATTTATGCTTTCCCTCACTACTGCCACCGATTACGGACGATGTGTAAGATCTTCTAGGCAAAATTTTGGGTTCCCGTTCTCGATTTGGCGCATCAACAGAACACCAGTTGCGACCCGCGACTTTCTTTTTTAGCATTCAGTTCTTCCTTTCGAT
>Ga0179591_1322661_pt1 | contig 12537 bp, 16 predicted proteins | sample CZOMad2_1_08_16f_FD_182891 | JGI IMG/M metagenome (GOLD analysis project Ga0179591, IMG submission 182891) | Vadose zone soil fungal communities from Angelo Coast Range Reserve, California, USA - CZOMad2_1_08_16fungal (PacBio error correction) | ecosystem: Environmental > Terrestrial > Soil >... | reverse complement strand
TTTCGATCCTCTACTAACCACTTTCTTTTTAGGCCTACCTCTCTCTCACCCCCCCCCCTCCTTCCAGTCCCCACGGACACATTGAGTCGCTATGAAATCCACGATTTGGCGACGAGGGTTGTACCCCATGCGTGTTTGCCGCACGGCACCCCGGCGCAGTGACATACCTCTGCCTCTATTTTTCGTCGGCAAGCGATAACAACTTGTGTCGTTTTCAATCCTTTTTTCTTTTATTATCGTCTCGTCCTACGAGGACGTAACCTTGGTACAAGGTCTTCTTTTACTCACCCCGATCCGCTTTTTTTCTTTTCCCCTGATTCCAACCTTGTCTTTGTTCGGTTTCAGGCGCAAGCTTTGAGGAGCGCGCAGATTTTGTTTTTCCCCCTCTGAGCCCAATCCCCTCTGCTTTGTTAGAAAAACGATCAGCAATGTCGATAGTACTTGTCATATGATTAGCTCTGATGATGATGTGATCCGGCGCGCCCTGCGGGTTTCCCCCTCCTCCTGATTCTTCTTGTCACCAGAGGAAGAGGCTCCAGAATGGCAATTAGGTTCCCTTCTTCCGCCCCCAGAGGATTTGAGGTGACTCCTGAGACCCTCCGCTGGCGCTTCAATCCCCCCCCTCCTCGTCAACACCTCCCCTCAAAATGCGCTCCGGTCAAGACCTTAAAATAACTGAAGGAGTCTTAACCTGACTCTCCCCTGGTCCCCTCCCCTTTCCATCCCTTGGTCTCATTTTTCCCCCTCCAAGTGCGTTTCCGATGGAAAGAGGGATCCGCATTCGGACCTACTGGAAGGTTCTGCCTGATTTGCCGGTTCGAAGTGTCTATTCCAACCATGTGTATTCTCTCAAATACGCTGCCGGCCCTTCTCCGCAGGTCCCTCTTCCGCGCAGAAGGCGCCCTGCGAAAGACACAACGGTAATTGAGACATTCTCCCCCCGATCGGCCACTTTTTTTTTTTTCGGTTTCTCCTCCGCTCCGAGTTTCTCCCCCGTGGACGCGTTTTCTCTGATACGTGCCTGTTTATGATAATTCCGGCACTCACTACTTGACGGCTAGCACCGCAGGCTCGTGGCGCCTTTTTTTTTTGCCGTCTCTAAATTATGCCCGGGCGCACCCCTTTGCAGTCAGACGACGCGCCCCTATAGCCCCCTCCACGCTGTCCAGTCTTTTTGAGGATTTTCAGGCCTGTTATTGCCTCTTTTTTTCTCCGGAGGGTTTTTCCAACCCCTGGTTTGGCTGTGACACCACGATTCTTGCCATGCGGCATCCCCCCTCTATTTATCCAAACGCCATGCTAGTTTGATCCTGCCGAGCTGCCAGCTTTTCACTTGGGAGGCGCTTTTTTGTTTACCCTTTGCCCCCATTTCCCACCCCCCCCCCTCCAACTCTTATTTTCTCCCTTTCTGGTATCCTCTTTCCTCGTCCCAATACTGAAAGTCGCCCAACAGCTGCTAGATTTTTTCAGAGGACTGTATGTTTACGATTTCTGGTCCCTCCTTTCGATTTCCGCCCTGGTTTTTTTGCGGGCCAATTTGTTTCTTCAATAGGTCGCGAGATTGTGAATCCGCAGTTCTTTGAAAAACACGTAATATAACCTTCCCTCACAGCCCTTTTTCACCACCGGTCAATATTTCCCATTTCCGGCCTCTCCCCCCCTCTTTTCGGACCTTTTTCGACCAGCTAGTTTCGTATATTCCTGCTGTTTGGCGCACCCACTGCCGGACCAAACCAATAATTTTTATTCTCTCGGCCGGCGATGGAAGAAAGTTAAGGTAACCCTTTACGGCTGCTTTTTCCTTTTCTCCTCCTAGTTTGAATTCCCCGCTTCTTAGTCCGATATTCTCGGCTCATTTCGCGGCAGAACGGCTTATCCAGTCACGATTCCATGGCTCCCTTTTGCTTCAAGAAGTCCTCCCCCCCAGCAGGGCGCCCCCCCTTGAAAATCGGTCACTCGGAGTTTTCCCTACTTCTCTCTGTTCCGTCGCGTTTCCGGCTACGGACGATTTGCCGCGAGCCCCCTTTCTGCAGCTCCACTCCCTCGCGCTTTATTTTCTGCTCTTCTTTTTCGGGACTCACTCAGCCTAGTCCGGCCGGTGCATGTGCTCGCGAACCCCAATTCATAACAAGGAATTTATGCCATGCCGGGTAGTTGAGGCGAGTTTTCCTTTCCGTCTCATGGGACTGGCCGATTGTCATTTTCCGCGCCTTTAAATGGCCTTTTTTGCCTTTTCAACTGTTCATCGAAGACTCCCCTCCGAGAATCTAGTCCCAATCGAAAGTCTCTCCTATGTTTGGGCGGAAATTTCCTAGACGCTTGTCTCCTTTATGTCCCTTGTCCTCTCCCCCACCTGCCCTGTTTTTTCTTTTTTATTGTTAGCTTACAAACATCCTCTTCCAATGCCAACGAATCATATACGAGGCGGAAAGATGTACTGTGTCGGCCGAATCCTCCCCTACTACTACCGACGCCTTAGTAGTAGGTGGCAGCTTTTCACGTCGCCCTTTTTTTCCTGTCCTGTTCCTCGCTCAATCATAGTAATTCCCCCCCCCCCCACTGTGCGGTTTCCCAAAAGTCGATTGACGCGATGCATTGCCCTGCTTTTTTCGAAAAGCTGATCCTTTACTTCTGATTGCGCTCCAAGTGAGTCGTAGGTGCTCTTCTTTCGTCTGCCTTTCCTTTTTGCTCGGCCCCTTTTTTGCTCTTCAGTCTCACGGTGTGGCATCGATAACGTTTCCCCCCAGATTCATGTTGGTAGCGGGCTCATCGGGACGGATTTCCCCGTAGATGTTGCCCTGTTCGGTCGCGGATCGCTTTTAGATCTCCCTTCAGCACCAAGGATCCTTTCACAATCCTTGACCTACTTATCTTGAGCATATTTTTCATTTTTCAGTAGTTCTCCTTGTTCTCCAAGGATTTTTCTCGACCTCTTCCCCAAGCGGATTCGTTGGAACCTTTTTAGTTATGGTTATGACATCGAGACGCCAGTCTCCTGTTAGGATTGAAGAATGGTTCCAAGAGAGATGCTCTTTCCTTAGGCTCGGTATGGTGGCGGCTCGTCCTCCTCCGCCCTCCCCTTCCTCCTGGTTTTTCCCGATATGTCCGCTTTCGGGGCTCGCCACTCTCCTCCTTGTGACAGCACCCGCCATTTTCCGAGAGCTATCTTAGGACCCACGCGGCATCCCCAGGACTGACGGCGTCTCGTGTGTACTCTCCCTTTTCCCTCTTACCCCGCTTTTTTTTTTTCCCGAATTGCGATCAATCCTTTTCCTTCCCCCCAAGATTCCGAACCAAGTAATTATTAAGACCCCCCTTGGAGACCTCGCCTTTGGCCAGGAGGTCAAGGATTTTCAGAGATCCGGGTGTCTGCTGCCTGATTTCCCTCCCACTCTTTTCCCTAGCGTCTGCCCCAAGGTGCCAACCATTCGGGGCGAAGGTGCCATCTTTTCCACGAGAGCAGGTAGATTTTCTCTTACTCTTCCACACTTTGATCTTCTTTTCGCTCGTAAGGAGCCCCCCCTTTGCGCTCCCCCGGTTGTTTCAGTCCGCTGACCAGATCACCTCTCAAAGCTTTAGCCGAGCGGAAGCTTTTCAGCTTTTCTCCATCAATGGCATTCCTCGACTCACCGCAATCCTTTTTTTTTTTTATTTCCACTTTTCTCCCTTCTGCCCGTTCATCCCCAGTAGCCGGGATCGTTCACTTCCCCTAAGACGACTCAGAACATGGACGTCGGTACTTTCTTTGTATATGCTTGTCCGCCCAGCACAACGTTCCTCTGTTTCCTTCTTCCTTTGGCTGCCGTCGTTAGGGTTTTTTTTTCATCGCAAAGCACATCATCTTTCGAAGCTTCTTTCATTTCAAATTTAGACCACTCCTGCGCTCCCTCTGCCTTCCCCCCCCAAAACTATTTCTTTTCTCTGTCCGAGTTTTTTCTGCGCCCTTTAGCGCACGTAGAGACCCCTTTGAATTTAGGAAAAAAGCCTGCCAAGCGAGATGCCTCGGCCAAGGTTGCCGCTTTCCAGGATCTTCACGCCACTTCCGGCCCAAAAAAACATGCTCCCCCCCCGTACAGCCCCTGTGAAGGCCTTTTTTCTAACGTTTTTTCGCGTCAGAGCGCCGTCATTTGCCAGTAGGCTGAGGCAACACGTCCCTGCAACAACCGATCCTTATCCCCGCTTTTTTTAAGGTCGTTCTTGAATCCCGCTCCCGGGCACAGTCCCCTTCCTTTCCCGAAGGGAACGGCGCGACCCAGGTCTTGATTTTTGACGCCTGCTTTGGTCCCTCTAAGTCTTGAGCCTCGCCACTTCTAGGAAGGCGAAGGCCAAATCCTCCGTTTTCCTCGGACGAATCTTACTTGACTACCCCTCTTTTCCCTTCGACTGTTCGCCGCGCAATCTCTGCCCCCTACGCAATCGGCTTGAGGCTTAACGCTCTCGGCTCCTTGCCTACGGACTCCTGTACGATGACATACTTTCCGTATTCCCCCGCCTTGGTTTTTTGGGTTTGGGGGCCCCGGCGTTCCCGACATAAAAACTTCTTTTTTTTGTCGCGGAAAGTGGGTGCCCACTCCTCCCCTGTGACCTTTTACCTAGTGGTCTTAAAGTCACCTTTAGTGCTTTTTTGCCCTTTTTCATACTTGCCTTTCACAACGGGTTTTTTTTTGCCGGCCTTTCTTCGTGTTTCCTGGCCCTCTTTAATCTCGCGTCCGCGGTCTCTTTCCTGAGTTTCCCAAATTGGCCCTACAGAACCCCCCAGGGCGCCACCCTCGTCTCTCCCGTCTTTAACGAAAACCTCGAGCCATACATGGCTCTGCAAATCATGCAGCTGGCTCGACTGTTCTGTCATTATGAGATTTAATACCCATGCAAGGCGTGACATATTTTTGGACTGTTTTGGACTCTCCGGTAAACCGAACAACAAGGGATACGGCCCCTCCGTCTTAATCAAAAACGAACGGGTCTCGGCGTTCTTCCCTTGCACACGTGGGCGTTGGGACTATTGTTAGTGCGCTTCCACCCTCATTTTTTTCTTTCTAACCTCCCCCATATTATCCTTTTTACCTACATCCCATCCGTGCCCTGACTCAACGGACGGAATAAAGTGCATATAAATCCTTTCCCCCCCCCCCGAAACAACCTCCGTGTCAGGCGGGACCCTTCCTAGTCCTCTGTCCTTTTTCTTTGCTCCCCATTGATTCCGAAGTTAATCCCTTCTTCTCTTGAGATCGGCCGCCCACGCCACGGCTTTCGACGCAGGGGTCTTGGCGGTTTTAACTAATCCTTTTTTTCAACTGCCTCGCCCCCACTTTTTCTTTTCTTGACGTTTTGAGCGCTAGGTTCTCCAACAGGAGCTTTCTTGCATGTATGAGGGTTTTCATGAGTTCTTTCTTTGTCGGACTTCTCTCCTCCACAGTGATTTCTTCTTAACTGCCCGAACGGTTTTTTCCGCCCCGTGGCGTTATTACGAAGTCGATAAGTGGACCTCACCTTCACCAAGCACACACGAAGCCCCGTCAGGTCGCTTCCCCTCCCGTCTCCCTTCACGAGATCCCTGGATGGCCTGCGAGTCCTTCGTAGAAGGAGGCGTGAAGAATTTTTTTTCTATCGGCTTAACCCCCGGACTCCCTAGGCGTTCTTTCGCTCCTTGAGTCTGTGCTGTTTCGCTGGATGTTGCCTCCCCGATTTGTTTTAGCGGTTGCGCATCAAGATGTGGTAAGCGAGGTGCGCCGGAATGCCCTTCCTTACCATGCGGTCCTCCTACCCGCTTGCGTGGCGGTCCTTTCACAAGGACCTGACCCCTGTCAACTGTTTCCCCTTTCAGGATTACATCATGACAGTTCCTTTTTTTTTTTTTTTTTTTCTAATATTCAGCGTGCTGACGACCGCTATTCTGTTAAAACCACCGTAGTCATGCTTTCGGGCTGGCACTCCCCCCCGCTTCCCGTTCCGCTGTTCAGCATCCCTCCGGTCGGCGCGCCCGTTAGCCGATCTCCCGATGAACCGTCCCCCTTTCTCCCTTTTCCTGCGTCTTCTCAGTGCGGCTTAGACTGATGTCCAGAAAAGGGGACGCAAAAAGCTATGGAAGTCCCCTTTTGTGTTTTTTATCCCTACCCTCCCTGTTTCTTTCCCCTTCGGTCCGATGGCCTTTATTACTTGTCGTCCGGTGCATTGACGCAAAGTAAAGAATGACCCCAGAGTCGCCCAGGGAGCCAGATTGCGCCCCCTCTGGGGGAACTGGCCCTTTCCCTTATTGATTCCTATTTTTAGTTCTCGATAAGTTCCCCTTTTCGCTCTTGATATCGAAGCGATCAACCCTCTCTTTCCTCCTCCTTTTTTAGTCCTCTTTTCCCCCGCCCCTCACATTAAATCCAAGGCCCCCCTTGTAGGACCTTCTACAAACTATATTAGTCCCCTCGAACCCTTTCCTTCCACACCCCCCAGTGCGAACTCGTTAACTTCCCCTGGCCTTACGCGTTTTTACCCCCGTCCTGCCCTGCACGCACCCCTTCTTCCCCCAAGTGACGAAATCGGGACGGGTTTAAGGGGTTTCAAAGGTTATTTTTCCACCGTTCCCCGGCCATCGGCTTTTTCGCCTTTTCGAATTAATCTTTTCCCTCCAGCTTGGTCCGGCGTACGATTGTTTTTTTTTTGTTTCTCTTTTCTTTCCCCCTCACTCAGTTCTCGCTCGGCAGACGGTATTTTACGCCGAAACGACAATTGAAAAGGATTCAAAGGAGACCCTGGATTCGTCTTCCAGTTATGGTTTCAAGCCTATGCGCTGCCTCGTTTGTTTTAGAAATTGTCAGACACATGTCGATCGTCTGGAATATTTTCCTGTCCCTCCTTTCGATGACTCTTTTTCTCTTTGTCACAGTTGACTTCCTCGTCGGTCTCCAGCGATTTCCTTGGCTTTTCATCGCCGAGGTTTCTACCGCAGGAATGCAGGATCACCCTGCGCTGAGAGTTTTTTTTTTACGATTCTCCCCCCTTCTCACGGCCTTTTCCTCGTCCTAGAAACTCTTTTCACAAGCTCACCCCGAGAGCCGACTGAAAACAAAATAAGGCGTTTTTCCGTATCGCCTGTCTTCCCTGGTCCTTCCCGCTTTCTTTTCGTCCCGCCCATACCAATTTCCGGTCCGCTGGGCAAGGGCTTGCATCGCCCTAGGACTGCATGATTTGTGATCTGTGTTCGCTCCCCTTCCCCGGCGGGACCCCCGCACTTTTCGGCAGGCCCGTTCGAATTCACCGCGCCGCGCAGATGGCGCGGCCCCTTTTTTAACGAACTTTCTAAGCCCCCTCCATGCTCCCCCCTGATCGTCCAAGCCGGTTTCCCCTCGCGATGGACCCGACAGTGGCCGTTTCGGCCGGCTTTACGCGGGGCCTGTTGATAAGGATCATTGTACGCCCGCCTTGACGCCCTGCGTCGACGCGTGGTTTTTGGCTCTATGCATCAAGTCTGCCCCAATTTGTTTGGCGCCCCTTGGGAGTCCGCCAACGCACGACGCTGAACGATCGACGCTCCGGCGGAACTTCCGACCTTGTGTGGCATTTTCTTTTCTCCTCTTTTTGTCTTTGGTCTTTTAAATGTAACATTCCCTGTGCGGTGAACCCAAAAATGATCGTTTTTCCGCCCTGCACGGCCTAAAAAGACTTTTCCTCCCATCCATGCTAAGTTTATTCCCTACCGTCCCTCCTTCCTCGTTTTATGGTTTTCCCTGGGCCGGATTGCCTGTTGTCGGCCGAAGACATTAAACACCAGTTCACCCCAATATCCTTTCTTTCTCGAGTATTGTTTCCGCCCCCCCTTGACCCCTTTATTCACCCCCGCTTAGATTGCCTTTTTCAGGTCGCCCTTGTTTCGGGTGAAGATTTTTCTGGCCCTTTGTCGATCGCCCTGCCAGGTTGTGGGCTTTTCCATTTGTTCCCCTTTGCTCCCTGTCACTCCCCCATGTTTCCTCCCTTTTTGCAGGGAAAACACTCATTCCCTTCGAATTAAGCTTTCCTAGAGGTCAAGTATTTATCAACGGCGAGCCCATCTTTGCGTCCATTGCGCTCCCTCTCCCTCCTGACTCATTCGTCTTTGCGTCGCCCCACTTGCCTCTGGCCCAACCCACCAAAAATTTTATTGTCTCGATAGGGAGGCCTACGGACAAGGGTCGTCATCTCTTTTCTTCTGCCAAGGAGCTCTTTTGAGCGTTCATTCCCCCCCCCAGTCATGCGTATGTCCGCTCTTCGCCGCGCATTTTCGGCGGCCGATCCTGCTTAGTATCAGTCCAACCGGCGGCATCGATCTCCTCGGCCTTTTGACGAGGCGACTTTTGACACATTTTTTCGCCACCGCCCCCTCTTTCGGTCGCCCGTTCCATAGGGATTCGGCCGCCTGTGCCTGGCTTGAGGGCTTTCCACCGAAAGTCCCAAGCGCTCTTTCTCGGTTGTTTTATATCTTAGGGCCCCCCTCCTCATCTCTTTCATTGTGAATTCGCTCGCCTCAAAAAATTATAAACAAGGCTTTCATTCTTCATTTTCTTATGACGAGATTTTCCCGTTTTCTCCTTTCTCTTTTACTGGATTTCCTTCGCGTTCCCATGCTTTTGCCTATTCAGTCACCTACCGTCGGTCCGGCAGACGCGAAGATCCCTCTAAATAGTTTGTTGGGCGCAGCGTCGAGCGCTTTTTAGCAGGTAGGAACTTCTCCCCCCACCTTCACCCGGGCCTTTTTTCTGTTTCATTTATTTGTTTTTTTCTTTTGACACACCTCTTATTTGCTTTCAACTGCCAACTGAATCATATAGCCAGAAGCGGAATGTCGTTTTTGCGCACGAAACGTATCAGCCCTGTTCATTTCTACTTTTTCGTGTTTTTTCAGATAGTCGGAGATGACTTTTGTTCTCCGTCGTCTTCAAGCCATAGCTTCCACACTATGCGGGGAGAAAATCTTGCCGCGATGCCATTGTGATGAAAAAGATGAATCTGCGTCTTCGGCTTGCGATTGCTAAGATTCGTAGGTTTCTCTCTTTTCGAGCGCCTGAAGAACCCCTTCTGTCCCCTGGTTTTCATCTCTCCCCATCCCAAATGTGGTTAATCGAACGCGCTACCAGCTCCACTGTGGGCTCTCTTATAAATTGGGCCCTTCGAGTGTTGCCTTGTTCGGAACCTCCGCTGATCTCTGCCTCCTTAACCACGCTCCTCTGTCCCCCCCCCCTCCTTGCCCTTCATTATAAGAATGATATGCGGGTGTCTCCGGGGAATGCTAGGGTTCGAGTTACTTGGAGCGCACTTTTTTTCTGTATCCTCCCTTTTTCACTCTTTTCAACCGTTTTTTTTACAGTTGGCCTTTTCTGACGCCTCTAAGGGTTTGAGGATTGCCGGTTTGTCTCACGCCGATTAATACTGGATCGGTACAGTAGTCGGGATTTATTGGAGCTCCCGCGACGCGGTCCCCCTTCTCTTTTCCCCCCCCTCTTTTTTTCTCTCTGTCCGCGTTTTTTCTCTCCCCCCACCTAATCCGACTGCGACCTGCCTTCGTATCCAGATGAGATCTCGTCCCCATGCAATATAAAACAGGCTGAGTTCTCGATGTATCAAGAGCGCACCAACTGAACCGCTGGTTTCTCCTTTGTCCCCCTATTCCCCCTTCTCCCGTGTAACCCTTTCCGTCTTCATTAAGAACGGGGCCCGCCCTTCGATCCGATCAGAGGTCAAGGATGGTGAGGATAACGGGTTATTTGATGAATTGTTATCCCCGATCTCCTTTCTTTCAGGGCCCCTTGGCTGCCGCGTCTCATGAGCCCGCCGACCCTGAATGGGAGCGCCTTTTTCTTTCGAATAGCCACTTTGAGGCGTGCGAAGTTCTTTACCCCCCCCTCCCCCGGTTTGCTTCCCAATATCACCTACGACTTTTTCACCGCCTCGGAAGGCCGCAATCAGTTTTTTTCAAATGATCGCGATCCTTCTCACCGCACCTGTTGGATTACTATGGTTTTTTGAGCTCTTTGCCCGTCCCAATTTTTTTGGGCTCCCTTTTGACACGATCTTCCCTACAGACTACCGTTTTGAACGCGAACGGAGTCTTTGAGTGCACGGTTCTGTATATATTCTTGCCGGTTTCCCCCCAGCACGCCATCTTTTCTGCTTTCGGCGATGATCGTTGGCAGAACTGACGAGTTTCTTGATCCCCTAAAACATCAAGGTCCGCCCTTTCGGGGCCTTTTCTTTTCTTTTCCGACATTTCAAGTCCCTTCTTTCGCGGCCGCCAACAGAGGTCCCTTCGATTTTTACGAGTCTTTTTTCGCGCCGTCTTTTTCACTTTGTATGAACTTTCTAGGTCACCGGACTCCTCCCTTTTTTCCTCTTAAGCTCTCCTGCTTTTTTCCTTCGCCCTTCAGCAGCTCCTACCGTCAGGAAGCGGACAGAAGGCCTTGTATAACGTTGTTTTTTTTCGCCGAACTCCTAAGTTTGATGAGTGATGTCCCTAAAAGCTATCAACACCACCGCTCCCCCTCCGCGTCTGGTCTTTAGGTCTGCGATTCTTAAATCCCCCCCCAACTCGGCACAGAGTTCGTCGAATCCGCCGTGAAAGTGCTACAGAGAGATATTTTGCGCTTTCCCTTTTCAATTGCTTTTCGCACGCTTGTTGTCTTCCGCTCTTTCCCTTCCCTTCCTCGGTGCTCGACCCTAAACGTGACTTCCTCTCAGCCGGCGCAGGGCGTCCTCGCGCTCCCCGCTTTTACAGACGAAATCGTGAGTCCTTCAAACTCTCTTTCGTCCCTTCCGATCTCTCCGCGCTGATCCCCTTACCTTTACGATTGCGCCGAACCGATTCGGCGACAATTTTTCGCTACGTGGTTTTTGCCTTCACGTACGTCTTTATCCCTGTGTACCTATGCTTCTAGTCCCCCCCTTGTCCGCTCAAAGATTGGAGGGTGAGCTGTGATGGACCCAATGTTGTTTAAATTCTAATTCCTTCCTCTTTCCTTTTTTCCCTTCGTCACCACATATCGCGTCGCCCCTTTTTTGCTTAGTCAGGCAAATTTTCCTCCCTAACACCTCCTCTTGATCGACCCCCCCTTCGGCCCTAAATTTCACCGTGACCACATGTCTCTGACATCATTAGCAGCTCTAGACATGTATGTGTTACCCCCCTTCCCCTTCGTCCTCTGTGTTTAACTGGTGTTTCTGTTAGGTGCACACCGAACCCCTCCTGGGCCTTTTGCTCCAAAAAACGCACTTTCCTTGCGCGTTTTTCCTTCTGGCCCACTCCTTGTTTGTTGAGCTTTTGGCCGCTTTTCGAACGCTCATTTTGGGCACGACAGCCTGGTTCTCTAAATCCCCTCCTTTACAAGCACAGACCTCCTCGCCAATCTCGACCTTGACACGGCGTGCCCCTTCTCGTTCTCTTCTTTCGTTTGCGCGGCTCCCAGGATTGGCCGCCCCTCCGTTAATAATTGATGCTACCCACGTTAGCCTGTCTGCCGCAGGTTTTTCGGGCGGTCTGGATGCCGACCCCTTTTTCCCACTTTTCCGAGTCGCCGGAAACGGCATGGCGTTCAGCCTGGCTGGGCTTATAAAAAGGCTCTTCCGCGTCTGAGGGTCTCATGTCTTTCCCCTTTCGGTCGGCTTCTTCGCGTCTTTCTTGCTGGGAGGACACTCCTTCTTGAAAGGGCCGGCCGTTTTTTTTTTTCAAGGACGGTAGTTCACCCTGGTTGAAATCCCTCCCCCCCTTCCCCCCTCCCCTCACCCCTCATTGCTTTCCCTGCTGCGCGGTTTCCCGATTGCTATCCTCTTAGCTACCGCCCTTGGTTCTTTGGAGCTCTTTTTCCCGCGGCGGCGAACCCTATCGGCTTCCCCGCTCCTAACTCCCTTGTAGAAGCGCATTTGGAGGTTTTGTCTGTTAGAGCGAGTCTTCGCGAGCGTGAGTAGGGCATCTTTTCCCTTTCATTTTTCGCTTCTGCCCCTTCTTCTGCTCCTTGTTTTCTCTGCTGACGCCCCTTACGATTCAATCCCCCTGACCCTCCAATACGACGCTTCAGACACCCCCCCCCCCCGCGCCTCCTCTACCGCACTCTTCCATTCGACGTAGCTTCGGTTCACAACCACTCTTTTTCCCAGCGCCTTGCCTTGCTGCCTACCGGGCCGGCCCCAATGCTTTCTGAATCGCCCGTTTTCCCTCCTACGTCCCGTGTCGATCTGCTTTTCCATGGTGCCGAAGGTGAATCTGTTCGGCGGACTCATCGCGCACGGTTCGTTTCCAACGCCCGTCTACCCTCCCCCCTCCCGCTTTTCCGCCTTTTCCCTAGTTCAATTTGGATCCCCCCTTCTTTTTTTTTTTTTACCCCCTTGTAAGAGTCTTTCTTGTCGCGGTGCGTTCTTCACGTTCACCATTGTTGTTTTTTTTGTGTTTTCCCCGCGTTTCGCCCACGGTGTTCACTCCTTTTGTAAATCGTGTAACTTTGCAGGAACGGTTCCCTCTTGCTTCAGTTAGACGCCTCGATCCCAATTGGCAGCGGTTCCTCGAGAGGTGTTCCGAGCGCCCCC
>Ga0179591_1325567_pt1 | contig 12539 bp, 19 predicted proteins | sample CZOMad2_1_08_16f_FD_182891 | JGI IMG/M metagenome (GOLD analysis project Ga0179591, IMG submission 182891) | Vadose zone soil fungal communities from Angelo Coast Range Reserve, California, USA - CZOMad2_1_08_16fungal (PacBio error correction) | ecosystem: Environmental > Terrestrial > Soil >... | reverse complement strand
TTTTCTCCTAACTTCATCTATGGTGCCTCTTCCTAACCCCTACACGGTAGGTGCTCATAATAGGGCATCCTCGTCTTCCAGAACTTCCGTGCCTCCTCAACGAGTTGTTCTCTCGCGGGTTCGTCACGAAGGAACCCTGTCTCTTCCTAGCGAGGTTTCCCGACTTGTCCGGAGAGTCGACCTTCTTTGGCCTGCCCAGCCTGCCGGATAACAGGTTCGGGCCTCGACTCTTTTCCCCCTTCAATCGTGTAGTCTTCCCGCCCTTCTGGGAACCCCCTCTCCGCCTTCATAGTCATCCCAAAATGTGACTCCCTAAATAATTTTCCCTCTTTCCGATGTCCCTCAGCCTCCCCCCTTCCCCCTTCTCCTTTTGCTCCCCCTCTGCGCAGCTCAGATGTGCCAGTAGAGCAAACGGCAAATCTTACCCCCACCCGGTGACATGCCTCCCTTTTCGTGCCTTCAGCTTCCCTTGCCCTGCCCCCGCTTTTGAACCGGGACCTCTTTTGTGCCCTTGGGACTTAGTTCCCCAGCGACCCAGTACTCCTGTCCCTTAGTTATAGAGCCCGCTCAGAAGATTTCCCCCAACCTACGGTCGGGCCCGCCTTCTTCTTAGCCGCTTTATCTATGATACGCCACCTTCCCCTCGGTTAAGCCCGTCCCTGAAGATCGAGCCCGATACAACAGCCTACACCCCCCCAACCCACCCCCACATCCCCAGCCCCCAGAAGTAAGGTTCCCAAGAATTTTTCTTCTTCGCTGATGCTATACTCCCCCCACTAACAGTTGTGCTTGTTTCTTCCCCCTTTGATCTTTATCCCTCCCTTCCGACAATGCGTAAAATGTCCCCGGAGGTTAGAAGGTGAGGTTATTCTCGTTTCCTCCTCCCTGCCCAGTCTTACCCGCTGAGGTTCAGTGCGATCATCAGCCACTTTTCGCTTATAAGGCGGCGGATCCCCGGCATCCAGTTTTGTTCCCCCCTCGTCGGCCTTTCAGGTCGTCCCCTTCCAAGGAAGGCGTAAGGGGTGTTAGATGCCTGGCTTGTGCAGACATTTACAACCCCATAGACCCTTCATTCGGCGTCTGGCTCTTCCGCCTCGTATCCCCTTGACAGTTCCACTCGAGTTAGAAGTGCTTTTTCTTCTTCCTTTTGTCTCATCTTCCGGTCCCTCAGAGATCGATAAAGAGTTCGTCTTCCCTTAGACTCTCGTTATGCCGTTCTGAATCCAGGTTGTGCCCGCTTCAGCGGGGGCTTGATGACTCTTCTTAGGATTCGACCCCCAGTGGAATGCTTTAATGCTACAGTGATGTGAACCATGCCCCCCCAGACCCCCTGCGCCTCCCTTTGTTTGTCTTTCTCTTTGCCTGTTCCCAGCCGTCAGGTAATACTCTATTCCCCCTTCTAACCCTTCCCTCATATAGAACCTTCTTCTGAACTTGTAGAAGAAACTAGAACTCATAGGTGCTGTTCACTACTTTCTTCCAGCTCTCTCTGCTCGATTTACCACGAAGACTTGGTCTAGTTAATTACTCCACCTCGTCCCTTACTGCTGTATCAGTATCCCCTCCCTCAAACCTCATGCTGAAACCTTTCCCTTCCCCAGGCCCCTGACCCCAGGGTTCCCCGACCCTCCTTATCTCTTCTTTCGCGGGCCCTCCTCTCCTGGCAAGCGACCGGAGAATCCATTCTCATTCCCTCCCCGGTGGATCACTCCGTCCTCTTCTCGAATTCCGTCTTCTCCTCTCCAAAATACATCCCCGATCAGGCCTTCCCTCCATATGCCCCCTAATCCACATCCCCTTCCTCGACTGATTTTTGCCTTATCCACCTCAGTCTGTTACATTCTCTTTGGAACTGACTGTACGACTTCCACCCTTCTTGTCTTTTTGAACCGCTTCATCGGCCTCCTTCCCGGTTTTTTGATCCCCCCCTATCTGTTGTGGCCCTCCACCCAAACCATGTTGTCACCTTTGTTTGCATCCTTCCAGTCATGCTGGGACTCGCAGTTTCTGTGGTGATCTGGCTTGTGCATCTTTGGACGGTAACGTAATCTTACCTTCGTTCCCTGCATGAGCCCCGCTCACCCCCATTCCTTCCCAACAGTCCCACGGTTTTTCTTCCGTACGGAGTTTTCCCGAGCCGTCTGGGACAAAGATGGTGTGCCACTCTCGCCCGATTCCCTGTAGAGCCATTTTCTGAATCTCTTCTCCTCGTTTTTCTTTATTCACGTTCTTCCTTTCCGATCACGTCGAAGGACCCATAAACCCCTAAGAGAAGGTTCCAAACTTCCTTCGCAAACGGAATTGGGCTCCGTCTCTACAGGCTTTCCCGCCTCCCACGTCCCTCTCGTCCCCCTAATACACCCTTCTTTTTTCTTTAAATACTTCCCTCCCTCCTCCTGTCCTTCCTTCGGCTTCGGCCAAAGTAATGTATGAGGACATCACCCGCCTTCCCACCCAATATGGGTCCTAAACCATATTCCCCCAAGTTCAGGCTGGACCCCTTTTTTTAAGTTTCTGGGCGTACAAGACGCTATGTGTCCCGACGACCATAAGGCCACTCCCTAACGCTCAAGTTCGTCGTGTGTATCGGCTGCATCTCGACAATGTTTCCCCTATGTAACCCCTTATACTTTCCTGTCTTGATGCCGCGCCCCGGCATCTCCACTACTGACATTATTTTTTATTGTCCCAGGGCCCGCTACCTTCTTACCCCACCTAGAGGTAATCCCATGAGTCCTCGAATTGTTTTTTTGCCGCTTCCTTTCTTCAGGAAATTTCTCCCTTTCCCGGTCGTTGTTCCTCCAAACGCCGACCAGCACTCTTTCTGGTCAGAGTTCTTGACAATGGAAGACTCCCATTTTCTTCCCTTTGCTTTTCTTGGTTGGTTGTATGTCCCCCTTTTGCCATCTTAGGTTCTTTTGTTTGTGCGAAGATGCGCCTCTTCTATGTCGGACTTAATTTCGGGTTTCCTTACTGTCTCCGCTTTCTTCCGTACTTCTCCCCTTCTCGGTAGGCCCCCCATGCCAGTTTCCGCGATGTTGTGAGTTTCCTCTTCTCTCTGTTTCAAGATGGTCTTTTTCGCCATGCTCAATCCCCTCCCTTGTTTGTCCGTGCAACGAATTCTTCCAGGACTCTCCCGCAATCAACTATGACATACTCTCGCGTTCCTCCCTGCCTTTACCCCCTGTTTGAAACCTCTGGACCCAGTGCTTCGTCCAGATTGACCTTCCTTTGCTGCTAACCAAGCCCGTCAGTCCCTGGAGAACACTCAAAATTCAACTGGTTATCTGCCACCCCTGACAAACAGTCTAAGCCCCCCACCACTTGCATAGACCGCGATCCTTATCTCATCCTGCTTTTATTTGACCGTTTCCGTTCCCTTCTTCCAAATAGGGTCGGATGATGGATTTACCATTTCCTTTTGCGTGCCCGGTTTGACTTTTTTAGAAGGCGGCGGTCAAGGTGTCCGTTGGTCCTGCTTGGCCAAGCCCCGGCTTCCCCTCGTTTCGCAATCATTGCTCTTTTAATTATTCTGAGGTTGTAACGAAAGGATGTCCTCACGTTCGGCTGAGCGTTTTTCTTTGCTTAACCTGGAGGTGGCGACGATGTCTCCCTTTCCTAGGCCGGGCCCGTCCGGGCGGTGATTTAGTCTGCCTGACGACGTTTGAGGCCCTAAACGGCTATCACCAATTTTTTCGTCGGGGACCAAGCTCTTTTCTTTCCTTTTTTATCATCTTTCATTTGTGTTGAGTAGAGATCCCGATCCCCTCGCTGATCTGCCCTCCAGTCTTTTTGTATTTTCCCTCCTCTAACAACCCTTCTCAGCCTCAGAAACCTACCGCATGGGCCAGTCCCCTCCCCCCCCTGTTTATTTCGTCGCCACCGTTTTCCCTTCAAACTGACCCCCTAAGCCGCACGGAATTCCCTACGTCAACACCGCAATACGGGAAACCCCTGAACTAATTCCCAAGAGTTAAGACCATAAGGTCTCTTGCATCCGGGCAACAGTCACAGGGCCTCTTACGCCTTCCTCTACGGGGTCCCCGGGCCCTTTTTTGCCCCAGCAGTACGGGGAAGCTTTTTCCCTCTTTCCTCTGGCAACCGCCGGGTCTCACCTTTAACCCGATAAGACATCCCTACTGTCGAAGCAATTGGTGGCTCTCTTTTTTGGTAGTGTTTCACTTCTTGCCTCTCCCGGCGGTCTCGCCGCCTCCCCCCGGCGGTGGGTAGCAGCCCAATCTTCCCTTTGCTCCCGGTCGAGCACTGTCTTCCAAGAACTGACGTCCCTACCCAACCCCCCCCCCCCCCCCCCCCCCCCCCCAACCCCCCCCCCCCCCCCACCCGTTCTTGCTTACGCTCCCCTTTCTTCTCATCATCGCCGAGGCCTTTTTTTTCTTGAGTTTTCGACAACCGCCGGGCGAGATGTCCTCTGACTCTCCTCCCCCCTACGTTTCGGGCGACGCGTCTCGGCTTTCCCCTAAAACCCATCGGACGGTCTTATGATGACCCCTCTCCTCACTCCCGTGCTTTCGATGACCTGAACTCTCTGTGCATCCGTAGCCAATACCTTTAATCTCCGGCGCCAGCTTCCACACACCGGCAATGCCTGACTTTAACGACAACCGACCCTTCAGGCCTCCCTTTCTGCAGGGTTTCCACACTTTTCCATTGCCGCTTCGGGCTCTGGTCTCCCACTTCCTTTCTCTACCTTACTCCGACCAAAAATCCCCAAAGGAAACCAACAGTCACCCACTTTACCTAACCCCCCCTGACTATTCCTTTTACTGGTCTTGCGTGCCCAGCTTTTCCCCGACTTCCCAGTCACCGTAGAATTCCACCCCGTTCCACATTCTTTTTCCCCTAACCAAATTCCCGAGTAATTCCAGGTTCTCTTCTTAAGGTACCCTTCTCCGGCAGCGTGCTCAAACCCCTCCCTTGAGCTCTGCCGGGCTGGTCCACTCGTGCTCTTTTTCCTTCGAACCCCCCCTCCGGAAGTCACTAACCGGAAGAAGGTTTCCCCCCCCCCTCACCTTTGGCCGATTACGTTGAAAAAGATGTGTTCTACCCGCGGTTGTCATCCTTCTTCTTAGTGCCTCCTTCTCCTGCCCTTCCAGCGCGATCGCGAGGTCCGCTGAAGTTTCACCCAAAGACCGGAGGTTTTATTCTCTCCGTAACCCCTCTGCCTGGCCCGCCAGATTGACCAGCCCAATTGGGTTGTTCTCCTACAGCCTTGACCCTATTTGGCAGCTCAACCTTTTCTCTTTAGTCGCCCCTATCGAGACCAAGACCCCCCCAATCCCGAAGGGAAGACTTTGACCCACCCCTGAAGTCGACTTCTCAATGTGATACCCTCTTCTCAACTTTCCCTCCCTAGCTTCCCACCAGCTCTTGCCAGCGCGAGTTAACATTCTCTCCTGAAGATACGACACCTGTAATCCGTTTGGATTCACCACCCAGCCTTATCTTCTGGCATCATTCCTGCCCCGAGGTCACATAGGAAGCTACACGCCCCTAATGACCCAGAATCACCCCCTCCCCAATAAATGCGTTCCCTTCCAGTCAGTTTAGTGCACCTTCCTTCACCCATTTTCTTCCCCATACACAAACCTCTCTGCCACGTTTGACGAGGCCCCCGACGCGGCAGGCCTCCCGGGAGTTTGCGCCTCCACTCCCCCAAGAGGTCCCCCCCCCCCTTGATTTTGTTACCCTCCTCCCTCTCCCACTTTGGTGTCCTCGCAGGGATTCTAGTCCTCGACCGTTCTTTCTTGCTCGGGGATGTATTCTCCGTATAGTGATTCACCTTAGGATGCCTTTATCCCCTAACAGGAATTCCCCTTCTTTCCCCATAAGTACTGGCCTTTTTTCGTCCCCTCCTCTCCTCTGATGGTACCACCAACCTATTGCTGGACTTGGGCTTGATCGCTTCCGGCTTAAGCAGGAGTTGGTTCTTGAGTGTTGGAGGTACCGCCTCTCATCTTTCTCGTGGATTATTTCACGCCCTTTTTTTGGGTTCAATCTATGCACGAGGCTCCTCTAGATTTTTAGTTCCTACACGAGGGAAGCCGCTTGCTTTTCATTAGGTCTTCTAGTGCCCCTTTAGACTCCTTCCATGATATGCGTCCCTCTCCGGCTCCACTGAAGGCCTTTAGTCCCACTGCCACGGCTGACCTTAATCCTGCGGACCCCCCCCTTACAGCCCCCTCCGCATCTACTTGCGAATAGTGGAAAGCGAAATCTACTTCCCCCGAGCAGCAGACCAATGCGGTGGCCTCTCCCACTCCCTATCCCCCCTCACCTCTGAGTTTATGTTCATCGATGTGCAATCGCCTCGTTTCGACCTTCCCCCCTGAGATTGACCGCTGCGCATTAATATGTCGTCCATCCCTTATCAACGGCCCTACGGCACGGGATCCTGTTTCTAAGTTTTCTTTTCCGGCCTCGTGACTGATCGGTGTACTCTGGTTTGTCCCCCCCTTGCTAGCAAAGCCAGTTTAGATGACCCCATTTCCGCCGTCTTGCGGATCTTTCACATTAACCGATGGCCCACCAAACCTTCCTTTCGATTATCTGCCGCCAGTGGAATCGTCCAGTGATCGTCAACTATCCCTCTGTCCACGGAATGCCCTCTTACTCACCCCCTACCCTTCCCTCATCAACCTTTCAGGAAAAAGAATTTAGTCTCCCCTACGATGCATATCTCTCGTGTTTATCCCCTTTGTTTTCGACCTTTTCTCTTCATAGGCGATACGCCAATGCGTTCCGCCAAAGTCCTGTATCGCGGGGTCCCTCTCTTTTTAAGGGCTCTCAGGCCGTAACCTATGTTACGTTGCGTCAGCGCCAACGGATTCTACCCCCTCCCTCTTTCTTACCCCTTCTGATTCCCGAAACTAGGTTTTTTTGCCAATTGTAGTGACTGTAAGGAGTCCCCCGGCCTCGGTACGGGGTCGTGTTTCTGCTTGCATATCAAGTTCCCCCCCCCTCCACCCGATCTCTTTTGGGGTCTTAATCGTGAGACTGGTCCATGGTCACTGCCGAATTCACTTCTTGTTAGTCAGTCGATCTTTTCGGGCATGATTTCCATCCGGGAGTAATGTACGGCGATTTCTCCTCTGTGCCTCAATCTTTTTTTCCCATGCCCCATACTGATTCTCCTAAGAGGAAGCGGAGGGAGCGTTCTCAGCCGGAGGGATGCCCCCCCCATGTATGGCCCAAATGGCCCCAGATCCTTCCTGATCGAAGTCTCTGTTGGTCCTTGCCTGTACTCTCTCCCTTACCCGACCTAAGCCCACTTCGACCCCCTCAGTGCGCCTCGCGAATCCTCCCCTTAGCGCCAAGTCGTTATAATCCCCCGCGGCACATCCCCACAAGTTATGCCCGACATTCTGAGCATGCGCTTCCCTTCCAGTGACGCAACCTAAATCCCCTTGTCCACTCCCCCCCCCAAAGACAGGACGTCTTAATACCGCTCCTCCTCACCCCAATACATTTGAAAGTCATACTTTCAGCCGCTCACGGACATCACAAATCGGTTTTTTTATGGACCCGAAGTATTTTTTTCCCTCCCTTCTGATTGGTACAAGCGAACGCCCCCCTCATGAGCAGGTGACAATCCCTCCTGCATTATAAGCAAAGGATTCCCCCCTCCCAATCCTCTCCTTACTAAGCCCCCCCGATAGCGAATCCCACTCCCAGGCCAACAAGTCGCCAGATGCTCTCCTGTAGACATCAATTTTTTCTAGTGGGGTAAGGGCCTCTCCCCGCCCCACCCCCCTACCCCGACCCGCCTTCATCGGCAACGCCTCTCATTGTGCCTTTAGTTGTTGGTTGTCCCCATATTTGAACTCGTTTTTTTCAGAAGGTCGGGCCCCTACTGGTTGCCTCCCCGGGAGGTGTTTTCTCTTTCCTCTTTTCCCCTGGGGGCGTGTTCAAGTCCTATCTTCTAATGGTTGCCAGTCAGCTTGCCCCTTCCCTCTCCCCCCCTGTCTCCCCGCATGTTTTCCGGTGAGCTTCGTACGGCAGCTCTTTTTAACAGCGCGGGCAAACGATGTCCTCGTCTCTTAACGCTCCCTCTGACCCATCGTCTCCCCTTGATACAGTCCCCCCTGTTTGTTCAATGATCCCCCTTTCTTCTTCGGGGGGGTTCAGATACCTTTTTGAAGACGCCTCCACTCTATATTCTTTCCACGGTTCAATTAATTCTAAACCTTCCTTGGTAGTCGCGCCACTTTCCAAGAGCGTTCGCTCCCTGCTCACTAATATTTTTTTCTCTTCTCCAACCTCATCCCCCTTCCCCGGATCCGCTCCCGTCTTCTGCCATACGTAATGCTTTCTTTCAAGCTCTGGAAACCAACATTCTTTGGGCAAAGTCATCTTCACAGGAATGTAAATCTTTTCCTTCTCTGTGAGTAAACCCTGACAGTTCGCTTCTTCCGGTCCCCCCTACTCCTCTCCCAAGGCCACACCGGGAAACATTTTCTTTCCCGTAGTTGTTTTACTTGAGGCCCGGAGATGGTGAACCTGGCTAAAATCTTCTTCCCCTGGACCCCCAGTTTCCGAATTTGGCATTTGTCTCCTCCCCAGGACCGGACACTCGGTCTGAGGTCCCCCCCTCCTGACAGCTCCATGAGTAACCCACCTGACCTTTTTTTTTTCATGACCTTGAGTACGACGTTTGTGTTGTGTCCTTGGCGGTTTCTTTGCCGGTCCGGGTCCTTTTTCCTGCCCCCCAGATACCTGACTCTCAGTCCCCGGCCGTGTGCTCTTGATTACCCCCCTTTTTTTCCCCCCCTTGGTTTAGGTATTTCTCCATCCCCTGTTCCAACCTTCAGGCGCAATCCGTGTTCTTTTCTATGGAGTAGGAGTAATACTTGTGCTCTCTTCCCTCTGGAGTCATCTTCGGCATTAGCTCCTGGTTCAGCATCGTCCGTTCGACCTTTTTGTGTTATTGCACTCATCGAGAGGGTAACGTCACCTTAGTCTTCCCTTCTCGTCAGCTGACCATCCCGACAGGCTTTTCAGGCCCATCTTTTCCAAGATCCGGAATCTGGGCAAGCACCCCCTTTTCCCCCTTTCTTCTGCAGTATACGTGTTCATCCCATCCTTGTACCACAGTGATAGACACCTCTCTTTCCTGATTCCCCCCGCTTCTCCAAAGCCACACGTGTTTCTGCTTCCACGATGACACCCCAAGCTAAGATTTACCAGGACCCAGGCATGCGAGATAACCCTGAGTGCGGAGTTTCGTAATTTTCTAATTATGGGAAGCCCTTTTTTTCCCAATTCGTTTTCTTTGCTCTAGGGCTGCTGGCCTTTACTGCGTTGGCCTGGGACTGCTCTAAAGCTCACCAGTATGGAGCTTCTCCCCCTTCTGGCCGTGGAACGTGATTGCCATATCCCTTCTTTTTCGTACTGAGGTTCTTCCTTTTTTTAAGTATTATGTCGGTTCTTCTCCCTAGAAGTGATTATTCTTCTTCCTCTTTTCTGGGAGTCAACGGGCAGGTGGTCTTTAGTCTGAAGAGTTCTTTTCTTCCTTAAGTGTCGGGAGGTTTTTTTTTTATTGCTTCGAAGTGGACTTCCCCCTGGAGCTCCCCCAAATTGTTAGTAGTCTTTCTCCTCCTCTTTTCTCTTGTTGGATCTTATATACAATCATTTCGGTTTTCTCCTCAGATCCGGACCCCGATCCCCCTCGTTCCTCTTCAAGACCCTAAGTTGTCTCGTACAGTTGCCGCAGAACTTAACAACTTTTCTCCTCTCATCAAATAAACCTGCTGACTCCCCTCCCCCCCTGATGATAGCCTCGTCGACCCAACGGCCCTTGAATAACAGCCACCTCTAAGCCCTCAGCCTGGAAATGGCTATGAACCCCCCCCACAAATCCACCTCCGTCCAAGGTCCCTAAGTGTCCCCCCCCCAGAAGTCCCTCCCGCCAGGTCTCTGGACCTCTTTCCAAGGAAATAGGGAACTGAACTCCTTGTATAAGTTTGTCCCCCTTTTTTTCCGGCCACAACGACCTTTCCATCCAGTCCCTATGGGCCTTAGGTTAAACAGCAGGGTTCCCCTCATGCGACTAATTATCCTATGGTAGAAGCGAAGTGGTGGATATCTGCTTATTTTTTCGTTTTCCATATCACCTTCTTTTCCTTCGTTTAATTCTCCTGATACAGGTCTCGGGGTTCCTCCAAGTTCCTTAATCGCGAGCACTGGTAAGAGGTCATTTGTTCCCCCGAAATGAAGCCCCTTCCACGCTCTAGCATCTTGCTTTTGAAAGAACTCCGTCCTACTTCAGGGGCGTCTCTTTAACCCCCCCTACCGTATTGTCCCTCTTTGCCCTTCCGCCCCTACGTAGTGGACCGCGAGAGCCCAAACCTAGCTGCCCTTCGTGAACATAACTCCGAAAAGTGCCTGGATATGAACTCACAAGCGTGAAGAAACCCCTACTTTCTTCCTCAAGATAGGCGCCCGTTACACCCCCGGCAATTGACTGATTCCCCCACTACCCCCACCCCCGAACCATCCCCAAGGGACCCCAAAGTCTTCGGCCAGGTACTCCCCCCACTCAGCTTATCCGGGAGATCTTTTGCTCAACGGACTTGACAGACTCATTTAATTGCCAACCCCCTCCCAGTCACAAATGATCCTCTTGTTTCTCTGAACAGCTCAGACGCCGGGGCGCAGGGATCTGGAAAGCTGTGTAACCCAATAATTTCTTAATTCCTTCCCTGAAACCCCTTCCCCCACCCCCTTTTCCTCCTGAAAGTTCTTCAGGCCTTTTCTGGTTACCCACATGCTTCCTTCCGTCCACCCCCTCCGACGTGTCCTTTCTTTACGTTCCCACTCTGGGTGTCCATCCGAAGAACTCTCTTGGTCGCACTCCCCTTCATCCTGGCACACCTTTTTTTCTTTGGCCCCCATCTTTTTTTCCTTTTCAGCGGGATGTCCTCATGCTCTTTTCTTCGTAGGTCCGAAGCCTGCTTGCTACATCAGATCGCGAGACCTATGTTTTTTTGGTTTTTTTCTCTTTTGGGAACCGTCTTTAACCCAAAGAAGTTTTTTGTCTCCCTCGACCCTCCTCTTTCCGGATGCGCGAACCGCCACGCTGTTGGACTTAATTGACTTGGAAGTCTCCTTCCGTTGCCAGAGCGTTTCTCAGTCCTTCTCTGTACCCCCCGACGAGCGAGTTCTCTTTGAAAAAACCCTTAAGTCACTTCCTATCAAATGGATCAACGATGCGCTTTCTCGACCTCGTGCACCCTCTTCTCCCATAGAGAAAACTTCCTGTACTAATATCCAGCCACCTTCTTGTGGTGGACTCAAAATTTTTCTCTAGGCTGAAGAGTGGCTGTTCAGATGGCAGCTAGGACGTTACCCGTCCCCCTACCTCCCCAAGCGATCGTCAAACCCCTCCCCCTTTCAGAGTTAAAATCAGGCTAAACCTTCCCAAACCCGTTCAAAATTTTGTCACCCCCCCCCAAGATCGGCTGCCAAATTTTCATTGCTTCCGATGACTGTTCCCTGAACCGGGAGTTCTCGGACAGCAAACTTACCCATCTTAACACGATTTTTTTTAGCCGCCATCCCATTCTAGCACTGGTCATCCTGTCTTCCCGCATAGATGTATCCAGGCACCTTCCGGATGGATCCGTTTCTACGTAACTTAATAGAATGCCTTTTCGTTGTCCCCCCCATCCTCTTCCTGATTTCCATCAGTCAGACCGTCTGGGCACCCGACCCTCGATAATGATGTCCTCCATCACACCGATTGCGACTTCCTTCCCTTCTCAGTCTTCAGGGGCAGGAGTTTGATCGGAGACGGATTAAACCGTCTGTTCTCTTGTCATTCCTTACCTTTTGCTTCGGTGCGTCAATACTTCTCTCACCCTTTATTACTTTCTTGCCGCACCGCTTGCAGGCCAGTCCTTTTTTCTGTTCCTCAGTAGACAGCGATATGGAGAGAGTCGCACTGAATTCTCTAGAAAAAAAAACCTCCCCTGATTTCCTTTCCCCCTCCCTAGGTCTCCACCCCTTTGAGTTATTCGCCAGATTCTTCTTTTCCCCTCTCATCCGATTTTACCAGACCTTTTTTCGGGCACGCCCGCCTGCTCTCGTTCCACCCCTCCCCCTCTCCTGAAAGAAAGACCCCTCTCCGATGTCACTCCTTCGTCTAATTGCCTCACGTTGCTTCTCCTTTTTTGACGATGTCCTCCTAAAGATTTTCTGGCCCAACGGCATTAGTACATGACAGTATCCCTGTGCTTCCGTGCTTTTTCTTACCGACCCCCACCAGGAGCATAGGGCCGATTTTTTCCTCAGGGCATAAGTCTCGACCCTAGATGGCTTTTTCCTCCTTTTCGACGAGAGACCGCGATGGCCACACCGGAAGGTCTGGTCCGATCCCCCTTCTCTCGAGTTCATCCGTTAGCAGCCCCTATGACTCGCCCCAAATAATCCACCGGTTACCTTTTTAATTCTTATTCTTCCCACCAACATCTCCCTCTTTTCAGACCCCAGGGTCCAACGTCTTGGTACAGTTCAAGACTGCC
>Ga0179591_1247354_pt1 | contig 12539 bp, 17 predicted proteins | sample CZOMad2_1_08_16f_FD_182891 | JGI IMG/M metagenome (GOLD analysis project Ga0179591, IMG submission 182891) | Vadose zone soil fungal communities from Angelo Coast Range Reserve, California, USA - CZOMad2_1_08_16fungal (PacBio error correction) | ecosystem: Environmental > Terrestrial > Soil >... | reverse complement strand
GGACTTGGATTTGGTGGTCCCCTTTCCCTTGTCTTGAATCACTGACCCGACTCCCCCCATTTTCCCTTTTTTTTCGTCCCGACTTTCGCTTTCCCCTTTTTCGATGGCAACATTTTCCCACTCCTTTGTTTCCCCCACCCCACACACGGGCGTACACCCCCCTTCCCTTCACCCCCAACGATGGCCCATGCTCGTCAGCCACATTTCCCCACGCGTTGCTGGTTCCATCTCTTGTGGGTCACCAGCCCTGCTGGTCTCGCACAGGATATCGAACGGCTGTGGTCCCCTGGTGCTCGCGGACATCTCCCGGCCCCTCGGCTCTTCTCTTTTCCGCTGGGCGGATCCCCTTTATCCGGCGAACTGTCCTTCTTCCCAAAGTCACCTAAACATTCCCCAACCACTTCTCCCGCAACTTCATTCCTAGACTACTTTTGAAAATACACTGGAGCCTCATTCGTATCAGCCCTGTTACTCCTGATCTCCCTCCGTGCACCACCTGCATTGTTTTTTGGCCCAACCCGTCGTTTGTTCTTTGAGGAGATGTGACCGGGGATTGTCGGCGTTTCCGGTGGTTGTCTGTCCGTTCTTCGTTTTTTACCTGGACATTTGGACTCGTCACATTAAGTCGATCTTTTTAAGCGTTCCGCTTTGGCTCGTCGGACGCAGCTCTTCTACTTTTCCTTCGCGCTCCGCCCTACCGGCTACGGAGTGCCACTTTTTCCCACCTTGTTTTTTTCACACCGGGTTTCCTTTCCATTCCATGAACGGCTTTTTTTTTGTTCTTTTTTTTGCGTGGGTTGCCATCCCCTTTTTCACCTTTTACGTTCTTCCCCCCCAAACTCTTTTGATCGACCGGCCCCTCCCCCGTTGTCCGTACCGCGGCGGTTTCGAACCACTCCCGGCTGGCTGCCGTCACACGCTCTCGGCCCTTACGACGACGACCATGTCTGATTAAGTCGCCGTTCTTCACCCCTTTACCCTGCGTCGCAGCCCCACTCGTGGATGTTTAACGCCGGTCTTTTTTCCCTTGAAAAGGGGCCCCAAAAACGCTAAGGTCCCCGCCTTCTTTCCTCCACGTTATCTTAGTCGAGGGGCCTCTCTGGGACCGACGATTCCAGATATTTTGCACGAGAGCTTCGAAGCTAACCTTTTTTCTTTTCAACTGTCATCGTCTTCTCTTTTTAACGTCTTGCATTTCTACCCCTCACTCAGATCTGGGATCATTTTTTTTTTTTGGTTTGGGATACGAACCTTTCGCATCCACTTTTTTCGCTTCCCCGCCGGCGCCACCGGTTATCTTTGTACGGGCCTTCTCTCTCTTTTCACCCCCTTCACCGTGGTGTAGAATTAGCTGTCCCCAACAACCCCCTCCCCCCTTCTTTTATTTTTCAACCTGGTTCGGTCATGTCCGAAGTGGTTTTCACTCCGAGACCAAGTTTCCAGCCACGGTATTTTTCCCCTTTTTGATTGCCATATAGTAGCTGATCTTCTTGCCCCGCCCCCCCCATTTCGGCTCGTGAGTCGGTCACGCCCAGGCGACCCCCCTTTGTCCTCTTTCTCCGGTCACCCTTACAGTTTCTCTGAACCCTGCCCTCTTTTAGTTAAAACTCTTGTGGTATGCAGATCCATTCCTTCGGAACAAAGTCTGGCAATTCCTTGATGTTACAAAAGCGTCTTTCCCTGCTCAAGCCGCCGAGTTTTTGCTTCTTTTGCTCCCTTCGCCTTGCCCTTTGGACAGTTACTTTTTTCTACATACGTTTCCCCGGCACTTTTTCTCCTTTTTTCCCCCTGGTGCCTCGCGGAGAAATGGCGGGACAGACGTTGTGGTCCATTTTTTCTTGGACTCACCTATCTCTCACACTGCGGCTGCTTTTTTCGTACCCCCCCTTTTCTTGTGGCTTTGCCTTTTGTTGCTAGGGAATCTGCACCCGGCCCTCTTTTCCTCTCTGATCACCCCTTAAATCACTTTTCCCTTTCGCACAGCCTTTTTTTCTTTTTCTCCCTCGGATTTGTTCAAAACCCCTACTCGTTTCCCTCCCGTTAAGGTACCGTTTCTTCCTGGCCACCCTCTCAACCCCCGTATTTACGGCGACGAGCGTTCCCAACCGTTCAAACCCCTTTTTTTGCGGGTAGGTTGTCGTGAAGCGTTCCCCCACCCCCTTTCTCTGTATTTCCACGCCCCCCAAGGCGACGAATGGTCCTTTGAATTCAGTACCTTTCCTGTCCCTGACGGGTGTGTCCTTTATGTTTTTCTTCCTTTGAACGTCTTCAGTCTGCTGACTCCCACGATAAGCTTTTCAAGCTTCCCCCCCGGCCTTTGGCCATATTCACGTTGGACGTGCAGTCACTTCCGCCCTTTTTTGAAGCTATGCCTTACGTGTAACCCTCCCCTTCCCGTCAGGCCGCTGTTTTTGACAAATTTTACTGCTTTCCTTCCTTTGGCGCTTTTTCTATCCGTATTACCTTTCTTTCTTTTATTCTTTTTTTTTCTTTTTTTTGGATTTCAATTTCCTGCATTCCCCTTTACTTTTCCCCCCTGTGCCGTTTTTTTTCAGTTGCCCCACGTTGGCCCATTGAGGGCTGAAGTGTCCCCTTTTTTTTTCGAATTTCTGGCTTTCCGCGTTCCCGCGTCTCTTTTCCCGGAAGTGCCCCCCCTTCCCCGTATTTCATTTTTAGCCTTTCCCTTTGAGCCTCTTGATGACGAGGAGACTAAGTTTTCCTCGTTCTTTCCGTCGGGTTTCTCAAGGTCCCCTTTTACTCGCTCGTCGGTTAGGGAACCTTTCCTTCTTCGGTTTTTGAGACCCTCGGCCGCTTTCTTCTTGTCTTGTGCGGCGGTTTTCTGTGTTTCATTTGGCATATTATCCCCATTTTTTCCCACCCGTTGCACAACCCAAGGTTCATTGTTTTTTAGTACTCTTTTTTTTTTTGGGTGTGCAGGACAGGTTCCTCCGCCTTGCCGACTGTCCCGAGTCGGGGTTTGCCACCGTCCCCACCTCTTTCGTATCGGTTCTTTTTTCGATTTTAACTGTGAAACAGGTGCTTTAGGTTCCCTTCTTGCTCAATATTTTGCGGTTGGCCGGTCCCTCTTTTCCTTCCCCCTTGTTTCTGCACACCCTCCAGCTCATGTTGTGATGACTCGGTGAAGGCCAGCATCACTTCTCCCGGTCGGGCAGCTTTCTCTGCGATCACATTGTGTTTGCAGTATGCCGTGGGGCCTGCGGGGGTACCTTCAGTACGTCATCGGCGATCCGAAATTCGGCCTTCTCCCCCCTTTGTTCGGGCCGCCCGGTCCGGCCTCTTCGTCCTTCAGCGTCCCTTTTTTTGTTTTTTTCCCTTTCTTTGGTTCCTCCCTGAGGGCCAGCTTGTCCGGCTAGTGGTGTTTCTGCCTTTTTTCACATCGTTGCGACTTCCGTCGATCAGTTGCAGTCATGTTTTTTCTTGTGTCTGACGGTGTCGCCTTGGTGGCTTTCTCCTTTCGCTTCCCTTTTCCTTTCTTGCTCCGATCTTCTCGATGATGGGTTCACTGCCCATGTTGTTCCCCTCCGTGGTGCGAACTTTGGTATCTAGTGGCGAAACCTTTTCCCTTCCAGCCGAACCCCGGTTGAAGACAGTAGTTTGTTTTTGGGGTTGTACAGGTCGGTGCACCCCGTTTTACGTTGAGCGGCCCTGAGGGCCCCTTCCTTTGCATCGCGTACGTTTTGGCGTTTTTTTGCTCGTTGATAGTCGGTGAGTTGATTGGAATGGCTTTGTTAGTTTCCCCCAACTCCCTTGACCTCTTTCTCCTTTTGTTTTTTCTTGAATAAATCGGAGTACCTTTTGACTCCCCTTTTATTAAGTGTTTGATTCCTATCAGGTGTATGCGTCCTCTGCAATCGCTGGTTTGTCTATCCTTCGTTCTTCTTTCAGTCGGGTTGACACCTTTTTAGCTCTTTTGTTCTAGTTTTCTTCGTCCTCCGTTCAGGTTTTTCTCTTTTGGTTTTGCCCGGTTTCGATAGCCTCGTTCCCCTCGTTGGGGTCTGGTTTTTTCTGTCGCCGTAGGTTTGCGGGCTCTTCCCAGTTTTCTCTCTTCGGATTCTGGTGTTTCTATTGGCGGCGGCCAGCGTCTTTTCTGAAACTATTTTCCCCCCCAAGTGAATTTTTTCGGATGTCCCGCCACTGCGTTTGGTTTTGCGTTCTTGGTCAGCTGGTCTTGTGCCCCTTTTTTTCCCCCCCCCCGCCGGTGGGCCGTTGTCCTTTTCTTCCCTTCTCGGTGCGCACTGGGAAGTGTATGTCTGGTTTTCCTATCCGGTGGTGGGGTGCGTGATCAGGGGCAAACTTCGCCGCTGTCCCGTTTCCGACCTAACGTGTGCGGTCCCCCCCTTTTTTGGCCCCCATCTCGATTTGGTTTTGACGTTCTTCCCTTTTTCGTACCAGACCGTTGAATTTCCGGCCCTTCTCCCCTTGCCCGGTCAGGATAGCCTCGTGCAGTGGCGGTACTCTTTCCTTTTTTTCTCTTCATCGTATGTCCGCCGGCGCGATCTCTCTTTGTGCTTTTGATGTCCGTTTCTCGCGTGCCTTTTACTGGTTTGAAATGTTTTGTTTTTTTTCTCTTTTCCTTCTCAGTGCCAGGAAGGACAGGTATTCAGAAGTCTTTGTCGCTCTCTTCCCTCCCCTCTTTTATGAGGTCCTAGAGGCCGTGTTTTCCCCGCCCTGTTCCGTTTCTTTTTTGAGTTTTAGCCACTGTTTTTTTTTCCCCCCTGATTCGGCACACAGGGGCGGGCTTGGAGACCTTTTTTGGTTCACGTTTCGCTTTTGGTGCGCCGTGTTGGTTTGGTTTCGTCCCCCCTTTTCTTTTTTGTTTGAACGGGTGACATCCTTCACTTTTGACCGCTTTTTTTCCTGTCGTTTTTTGGGGGGGGGGGTGCATGCCCCTTTTTGTCCACAAAAAACAAAGGTTTCTGTTCAGACGTGGAAGTTCATTTCTTCTCGTTTTCTCTTTACGTCCTTTTCTTTCTTTTTTTCCTCCCCCCTTCCTTGTTCTTTCTTTTTTGTGGAGAGATGTAAGTTGACCGAGTACTCGTTACTGTGACCCCTGACGCATCCCGGTCAACCATGCTTTCCGTCAATCTTTTTTCCGTTCGCTGTCACCCTTCGCTTGGTTTCACCGTGTCACCCCTCCCCGTGTTCGCAACACCCTTTTTTTCCCCAAACTTTCACAACGACGATTCTTGCCTTTTCCCACTCAAACGCGATGGACCGATTCGTGGGTTCCCCCCCCCCTCCCCGGCGGGCTTCAACAGGCTGTTTTTTTCCCAGGTCACAGGGCTCGATCTGCCTCCTCTTTTTCCGAATTCGGAGGTCTTCTGTTTTCTCCCTTTTCTCGTATTTTCCAGTTCTCCTGTGCACTGGAATGAACCAGGGATGACAAACCCCCCTTCCCCCCGAGAAAAAGGCACGCGTCTACTTTACATCCCCTCGATTCTTTTCTAGTCGGCCACGGCGTACTACTCGTGATCTCGCCCAAATGTCCTTCCTTTCCCCCGGCCACCTGTTATGTTTTTTCTTTCTTACCCTTTCTTGGCCGGTCGTGGGAGGCGCCCCCCCCCCCCCCCTTGGGTTTCCTTCTGGTTTCTTCACGGTTGGTCCATTCTTCCTCTTTCCCCCTTGCCAAGCTCGTACCGGTTTTCCCCGTTTTTTCCCCGTCTTGATCGTAGCGCTTTTTTTCTCGGTCTCTTCTGATCCGCTTCCGGAGACACCCGGACACGGTTAGCCCCACTCCCCTTTTTTTTTTGTTTTTTTTTTTTTTTTTCGTGGTGCCCTCTTGCCCTCCCCCCTTCGTCCGCGGCATGGAGTGGCGGCCATCCCCTTTTTTTTCCTACAACTCTGGTTCCCCAAACGCTGTCGGGCCCTTTTTTCCCGGCCCCCCCCCTTTTTCCTTGTTCCTCCCTCTTAGGTTTTCGAACAGGACTTTTTCCTGAAACTTCCATTTCGACACCCGCTCCGACTCCCGACCCCTGTTCTCTCTTCCCCCTCCTCCGGTTTTAACGGCGGCGGTCTGCCCCCCTTCCCTTTCCTTTATCCCCGCAGATCTGTCAACGGTCCACTCCGTTTTTACGTCCTCCCCCCTGTTTGGGGAAGGACGTTCAATTCTTCCGCTTGCCGCAGTTTTCCCCCCCCCCCCCCCGTCCACTAGGATTAGGATACTAGCTGGCTTTCCCCCCCGGTCCCTGCTTGCGACGCTCCCTTACTGATCAAAACCTTTTTGTGGTTTTTAGGGCCATAATGACGCCGTTTTTTCGTCCCCATCGTTTTTTTGCTGCGGGGAGTTGGGCTACGCCAGCCATCCCCTTTTTTTCATCCCCTTCCTCCCCTCTCCCCCCGTTCAAAGTCTTCGAGGCATAGGCTGCGTGAATTATTTTTTTTGCCCCCCCCTCTGTTTGCAGACAATTCGCGCCCACAACCACACCTTCTCTCTTCACCCCCTTTTTTGTAATGTCATTCCCGCTTTTTTTTTTTTTTCCTACCAACTAGAGACCCACGTTCGTCTCAGCCTTTTCTGTACCCCCCCCTTGTTCATGAACCATTCATTCGTGAAGTTTTTTCCCTGGGGCCCTCGCTGTCCTACCCCTGGTCACGACACCGTCGTTTTCCTTTTTGTTATCGTAGACACCCCGCTGCTCGTTTTTAGCCCCCCGATTGTGGGCGGCCTCCATCATTCATCCCCGTCTACTTGCCCAGCTTTGGTCACCAATCTTTCTCTTTCCCCCCCAGCTCTCCCAAGCCACCGACGATAAAGGTGGATCCTTTTTTGTACCCGAGGAGGCCAGCAAGTTCTCCGCGATTTCTTTTTCTTAACACGCTTCTACCCCGCAGTCGGCAGTCAAGGCATCTTCCACCCCGTGGTTTTCTCCTTTCTTCCCTTGGCGGGCCCGGACGTGAGATTCGCTTTCCCTCCCCCCCTGGATTTCCTGCTGTGTGTAAACAACCACTTGGCTTGTCTGTCTTTTTTTTTTCCTCGTGGCCCCCCTCTATTTTGTTCCCCCTTCCTCATTTTTCAACGTTTGTCCTCTCAACTGGTGCACAGGTCGCACCCTTTTATCGTCCTTTTACTTTTTTCTTACGTGTGTTTCAACCGACTCGGTCCAGCGTGTCAAGTCTTTCCCTTGGCCACATCGACCCAGATTACGGCGAACGCGTTGCCACCCTTCCCCCCCTGTTGGTGGTCTTTTGGACGGTGCAGTTCTTCGAGGGTCGTTTTCCCCCTCCCCCCCACGGAACAGAACGCACCACTTTCGCCCCCCGGCCCCTTCCCCCCCCTATGCGTGTCTCCGGCCTACCTTCCTTCCCCTCGCAAATGGAACGAGCTGCTGACGATTTTCTTTCTTCCTCCTGCCCCATTCGTCATCGAATAACCCCTCCCCTTCTCCGCGGATCCCCAGTCCTCTGGCTTCTCCCCCCCGAGTCCTTCCTTTTCAGAACATAGCCCTCTCTCGAGTGTTTGTTCACTCCGTCGCCAAATGTCCCTTGGCCCCCCCCTTTCAGCCTTTTCACATGGGGTTACCCGTTTCCCCTTCTTGGTTGACCTTCACAGAAGGTCGTCTTTTCTCTCTCTTAACCTCCTAAGTTGTTGTGTTTCGAGTTTTATTTTCTCCCTTGATACTTCTTTTTGTCTGCCGCGCCGTTTTTCTTTTGACAACGGGTGCCCCCATCCCTTTGGTTTTGAATTTTTTTCGGGGCTCTTGGGTTCCCTAGGTATCGATTTATCTTCTGATGTTTCGACGTTGTGGCCGGACTGAGTTCTGAATAGGCCGCCTTGATCCTGCTTTGTTGCGTGGTTTTATACTCTGAAGGCGCCGCTTTTCCTTACGAAAAAAACCCTTCAGCTCTTTTTCAAGGTGTAGTTCCCCGGGGTACTGTCTTCTTTGTTTTCATGAGGGACCTTTTTTTTTTTTTTTGGGATTGGGTTGGCGTTTTCTTTTTATGGGCAGTTCGCCCGGTTTTCCCCACCGCCCCAAACCCATACCATGTTTCAAGTTCTTTGGCCCCGCGTCCTCAGCTTAATTTGGCGATGTGCGGGGGTTTTTTCCATCACGTCCTGCCCCGGTGTTTTTACCGAGTCGTTGTCTTTTGACCTTCGGTGCGTAGCGGCTGGTGTTTTTTTTTACCTTACCCCTGGTGATTCCGGTGCACCCCCTACCGGATTCCACTCTTGCCCCCGGTGGGTCAGAGTCCCCCCTTCCGCCCGCTTTTTTTCTTTTCCCCCATGGCCGCGCAGTTTGTGAGAGTCCGTGTCTTTCAACTTTTCTTTCCTTTTTTTGTTCGGGGCAGCCCGTTCGACTCTTTCACCTTGGGTGGGCACTCTTTTTCCTCGTTGGCACTGCCGGACTGTTCGTTAGAAGCGTCCCGAGGTTCGGCGTTTCGTTTGTCCGAACGTGAGGGGCACGTTCCCGCTCGTTTGTTGTGTTCCCTGTCTTTTTTCCTTTTGGCGGGTGCTTTTGGGTCCATCAAATGGACCCTTCTTTCCTCTTCGTTTCTGGGTGAAGGGCCACATTCGTGTCTAAAAAACCTTTTCTTCCCGAAATTATGTCGATTTCTCCGGACGCGAAGGTTCGCCCTGGTTTTTTTGTCCCCCCTCTTTCCATGTGGCCTTGCGGGCCCCTCAGATCCTTTTTTTCCCCATTTGTTGTCATGAACCATTGTGGTTCCTCCGTTGGTGAAGTGCGAACACTGGCTCGAGTTCGAAACCCATCACTTCTTCATCGTACTTTGAAAAGGAATTTTGCGGGTTTGTGGTGGTTCCGCTCCTTTTTCCCCCTTGTTCAAGTTTTTTTTTTGAGAGCGGCAGAGTGCCCCCTATCATGATGATTTACGTTTGGCGGGCCGTCTTGGGGATTCGTTGGTGGAGGCCCCCTGGTGAGCCCCACTCACGAATCCCCCCTCCCTCATGTCGGTCCAGCGTGTCTCTGAAGTCGCGTAAAAGGTGCATTCAGCCCACGGGGGCTTGCGCGTTTCGAACTTTCTCCGGGTCCCCTCTTTTTTTTATATATCGTCTTTGTCCTGCGGGTTTTTCTTCTCTCTCCGATTGAAGTCGGCTTTCCAGGGTCCGGCGTTATGCTTTTTTCCGTCGATCGCGTTTACGTCCATTTTGTTTTCCCCCTCTTTTTTTTGGTGTGAGAGCGCGTCGGTTGCGTTTGCGTTACTTCTTCCCCCCTTGCCTTTGTATTTTCCGTCGGGAGCGGTGCGAGCGCTGGCCTTTTGCCCAGTTTCTTTTTTCGACCCACCCCTCTTTCGAACCACTTGCTTGTCCTGTTTTTTTCCGATTTTTCGCCAAGAGTTTGGGGAATCCTGGTCTCTTTTTTTGATGGGCTCCGGATGGACGAGTGTAATGGGGCGTCCCTTTTTTTTTCCTGACCTTTGAGTGGGTGAGTCTATCCCGGTGTCGTTTTTTTCCTACCTCCTTAACGTCCCGAGAGGGCGTCAGTACGGTTTTTTTTGGCCCTCCTCGGAATTTTTTGCGTTTTTTTCCATTTCCTATTGTCTTTTGCAGACCGCCTCCGGCCTGGGCCCACCCGTCTCCCCGGTAACGCCCGCTTCTCCTTTTCCTTTACCCTTGTACAGGTGTGCGGAGACCCGTCGTAGACGCCGTTTGCTTCCTTGAGGCCTTCTTTCTTTTAAGGCAGTTTTTTTTCGCGCAGTTTTTTCGGTCCTTTCTTTTTAACTTGTAGTCTAGTCCCAGTGGCCTTGGAGTCCCTTTCCTTCCTCTCTTTGATCCGAGATCGCCGCTGTGTTCGAGTTTTTTTCCTAGTCCCTTGTTGTCAACCCGTTTTTTTGCACGTTCTGAAGATTTTCGCTTTTCACGGTTCCTTTTGCCACCCTCCTTTTGGCGTGCGTGTGTTTCCCTTTTCCCTTTCGGTTAGGTGGTGGTGAAGTGATCGTTTTCGTTGTCCTTTTTTGTTTGCGTATGGTACCCTTTTTCGTGTTTGCCACGTTGCCTGGGACATTTTCCCTTTCTCCTTAGGTACGGGGACAAGCTGATGGTTTTGACTTTTTTTTTCGTTTTTTTCAAGTGATCGGTCGATGTGCCCACCCCTCGCGATCTCTCCTTTTACATCTCCTCCGTTTTTTGTTTTTTTTTTTCTCATTGTAGATGACTGGACCGATTCCCCCACCTAAGGGAAGAATCCCCACTGACCCTTCAGCCTGTCCCCCTCTTTTTTTTTACCCCTCCCGTTTCCTCTTTGGTCACACCCTGTCCGCTGTTTCCCTCCCCCCACGTCATGTTTGTCGTTTAAACAAAAACCACCCCGGCTCCCCCCCTCCTCCCTTTTCACCCCAACGGACGAATTCCTTCCCCCCTTCCCCATAGGATGAAGATCGGTTTCAACCAGGTTTTTTTGTTGTAGACTGCTCCATTTTTCGCTCTTTTAAACCGGGCTTGGTCACTTTCTCGTTTTCCCCCGACGACCTCGGCCGATTTCGCGTTTTGGGCGGCCTTTTCACCTTTCTCCCGGGGCGAACTGGTGAAAGACCTACATGCCCCAACCCCAATTGCTGCATTGCCTGATCAAATCCTTCCCCCCCTTCCTCCAAGGAGTTAATCGTCGCGGCTTTCTTTCCTCCTTGGTTTTTCCTTTTCTCCTGCAAACACTGGAAAGGTCGCTTAACTTGCCCCCTTTCGGGGATCTTCCCTTTTGTGTTTTTTTCTTTTGGCGTTCATTCCTCTATTCGGTCTCGACATCCCCATGGTACTCTTCACCTTTTTCAAGCTCTTCTGCCCCGAAACTTTTTGCCCTTTCTTTTTCTCTGTCGACGCGCTTGTGACTTTCCGTTTGTCGCCGGACCCCGTGCCCCCTGACCCCTTTTGATCCGTCTGCAACAACCACTTCAACTTCGTATCCCCTTCTGTTCTTCTCCCTCCTCGAAGCCGTCATTTCGTGGCAGGGCCCATTTCTTTTTTCCCGGTATTCCACAAACGCTGGGCGGACTTTTTTTTTAACCTTCACCCATGCAGTTGGTCGACCTTTGTTTGGGTTCGAACAGATCTTTTTTTTTCCCTTTTTTCGCGCTCGGACAACCTGCTCGACGACGCTTGTTTTGATCGTTTTTTCGCCCGCAACCGCCACTTCCGGTGGTTGCGGCCCCCACTTCCGGGGATTTGCACCTGCCCGGCGTCTTCGTCCCCGGGTCCCCACTCTCTGACAGCGGGATGCCGACGTCATCTTTTCCGTCCCTTCTTCGCCCGCAGGCAACAGAACAGCTTTTTCGTTGATTCCCCTCCTTCCCAGGTGGAGTTTCGAAGATCCCCTTTGCTGTATCACCTTCGCTACTCGGAGTTTCCTTTAGCGCTGTACGATTCGGACAATTCGCGTTCTTCGGATTTGGCTACCGCAATCGCAATGGGTCCGTTTCCTCTTTTTCGCCCCCCCTTACGTAGTGCTCTAGGCTTCCTGGGGGCGCTTAATCTCCCCCTCTGTTTGTTGACTACTTTCCCCCCCAAAAACCCCTCCTTCTTTTTTTCCCCACCTGTTCTTTTTTTTTTTTTTCTGGTTGTTAGCAATTCACCGGAGGACCCAGTTTCCCCGGGCCACGGAGTCCCCGACCTTTTGCAGGGACCCCCTTCATCGATAAAGGATCTCCCGCACAACCCCTTTCCCTTGGCCCTAGAGTCGTCAGCCCAAGGCGACACCTTCCGAAATGACAGTGCGGCTCTACCCCCCCCCCCCCCCCCACCCTTTCCGTACCCCGGGGAGTTTTGCTGAATCCCTCCCCCTATAAAAGAATTCCGGACAAATTGCGGCCCTCTGTGCATGTCCCCACGCAGTACATACCTTTCCAGGGGACGCTCTTGTTTCGGATCTGCTCAAGTTCGCCTGCCGACTTCGATCTCTTACGTTCCCTTTCGGGCCGGAAAGGCATCTGCCCACATGGTGATTTCGTCTTAACGGGTGACCGCCGGGAGAGTGATGGCCTGTCCCCCACCGCCCTCTCAACATGCCGCGTCCTTTTTCTTCACCACGGCGGCCTTGCTTTCTGAATCTTCCCCCGTCTTTCGGTGTACTCCGTCATGTTGCCCGGGACTTTTTCCCTGGTTCAAGGTTCCCACCTGACCATTCATCTCCGCCCCCTTTTCGGGATGTTCTCCCCCCGCCCTGGGTCAGTGTTTCCTAACTGGAACGTCTTCCCCTGAACATCGCCCCTAGAGGTTTCAGCGGCCAACCTGACCTTTCTTTTTTTGGTTTTGCCGTTTTTTTTTCTGGAGAAGCGTGCCCCCCCATGGCACTTCACCCATTCTAACCAAGGCGTGCTCTGGTCCCGTTTCGACTTCCCTCGAAACCTTGGACCTGATTTTTTTTTTGTTTTTTTTTTTTTATCGACGACGCGTTTCTTTTCCTGGGAAGAACAACTTCCGCATTCTCTTCTTCCGAACCCTCGGCACCCCCGTCCGTCCCGTGCACTTCGGACAATCGTCCGCTTTAGCATACGTAGGCCACCCATTTCTTCCCCCCGTCCTGACCCTCATGGGTTCCCCCGTTTTTCTTGCCTTTAAGCAGGTCGCATTG
>Ga0179591_1312991_pt1 | contig 12541 bp, 9 predicted proteins | sample CZOMad2_1_08_16f_FD_182891 | JGI IMG/M metagenome (GOLD analysis project Ga0179591, IMG submission 182891) | Vadose zone soil fungal communities from Angelo Coast Range Reserve, California, USA - CZOMad2_1_08_16fungal (PacBio error correction) | ecosystem: Environmental > Terrestrial > Soil >... | reverse complement strand
TCTTCCGATGTTCACGATTTGGTACGCGCCCGAACTGTCTTCGACGCCCCAGTTCAGCCGTTTTTTTTTGCTCCGTCGGTCCCTTTGCAGGGTCTTTGCCTGCCGGCGTCTTTTCTCCTTTTTCGTGGCTGGAGGATACCTCCCCCCTTTGAGGGAGCCGGAAGGTAACTCTACTAACATTGCAGGAAATCGACGTTTTCCTACCAGCGAGGGACCTTTACAACTACGTGTTTCCGAAACTCCACTCTTTACTGTCATCGTTCTCCTTTCCCGGCTCGCGATGAATCCTCTCGCAGAGATTATCAAACAAAGTGGTAGATTTTTCCTTCTACCTTACCCTTCTACGTTGGGTCCACACCTCCGGATTTGGCTGTCGCTCTGCTTGCAAGCCTGGTCTCCTTTGAGCGTTGTAGTGTCAGCCGGCTAGGCTTTTCCTCATTTGTCGTTCTCCTTACCACGTCCCGATGAGTGCGCACATCTTTTGTTGCTGATCAGATGATCTGCCCGTCCGCCTGGGGAACGGCGGCTCTCCCCGTCGTGCAGCGTGGGTTATAGCGCCCCTTTCCGTAGACGGCGTCTTTGCTGGCGCATCCACTGAGCGGGCTCAACCTCAAAGTCCTCCAAAAGCGCCATATCCCAGCAGAGATGACCCCCCCCGCGCGCGCTTCGCTCGTATGCGGCTTTTTCTTCTTTCGCTCTCCCCTACTAACTGAACCTTTGAGTTCTGTCCTCCCCGATGCGAGACCTGATTTAAGGCCCCATTGCTGCTGTGAGCCCCCAGCGAGTTTTGGAGGTGAGTGGCTGTTGCTTCATCCCTTTCGATGAGGATACTTCTGCCCTCCTGGTAGCTTTTTTTTGGTATAGATTCCTTTCGCCGCATTGCACGTTTGAGAGGGGCCGTCCTATAGAATTGTCTCCTCTCTCAGCGACTCAAGTTTGAATTCCTGCCTGCCTCCCCTTGAGCCTCCGCCTATTCCATCCTAATAGAGATCTCCCCCGAATCTTTGATGGAGACTCCCCCCTCCTGGCAAACCCCTTTCCTCCCCTTCGGCCGCTCCTTCGAAGACTTCTCGGTTATTCCCCTCACCCTATCCCCACCTCTTCTTCCGCCTCAATTCTTACCCTCTCTCTTTTCCAGGCAAATGCTTCCGATCCTCCCCGTATCTCTCTCTTTACTTTCCATTTCTGACTCGGTTCCAACGTTTTTCATAAAAGTTCTTCAAGAAGGAGTGGAGACTCTTCTTTCAGCCTTTCTCCTGGTTGCTTCCCTTCGTTTCATTTTTTCTTCCGCTCGGCTGATGGAAGCGCAACGTTGGCAGGGAGTTGGTGAAACCCTCCTAAGCCTCTGCTGCGGCGCATCTGACGTGACTTCCTTAGTCTCAAGCCGGTCCTGTTATTCGTTCTCCGGTGAGCAGTCCCCCCGTGGGAATTCATGTTCCTGACTTTTTTCCCTTTTTTCATGTAAGCGTTGCGTCTTTCCCAAATGATTGCTCTCCCCATTAGCGCTTGCGTTCTTACTTCTCCCCTCCTTTCTTTCAGCGGAGCGCTTCTCGCCCCTTCTCCTTGCGTCCAGTAAAACGTCGGCTTTCTCCTCCCCCCATTTTTTTCTTTCTCGCGTCTTTCTGCCTTTCTAGATGTGCTAGCCGGTCTTTCCTGAACGCGAGTACCGCACTTCCGGGAAGAACCTTCCTAACGCAGCTTGTGTCCTTCCTTTGCACAGTTTAGCGATTCTACGTTGGCCCTCCCCCTGCGTCGCCGACGAAATCTTGACGGCGTGTCCTCTCTTCTGGCAGAAGTGGCAACGGTCCAATCTCCTCCCGTCTTCCTCGAATTTGATGGATCCCTTCCAGGCCCTCCTTTCCGTTGATGGATTGAGTAGGATGCCTGACCTCGCGTGGAACTTGTGATGCCAGTCCCGCGCCCTTCTTATTCTATGACGCCTCCTCGCGGCTTAGGACTCCACTTTGACATACAATGACGATGGAGGGAGTCCCCCTTTCGCCCCTTACCGCCTGGTAACGACTTTCCTTTTAAGGGAATCCGCCTTTTAAAGGATCATTCAGTGGCCTCTTACGAGGCAAGTATATAACCCGTATTTCTTAAGAAAAGTACTTTCGTCCAGCCCCTTTTTGGAGCTTATATGGTCGCGACCTCATGCGAAATGGCGCTCCACCCCCTTCTACGAATTAATGCGATTTTTTCCCTTCGAATTAGGCTTCGTCCTAGGCACCCCGAGCCCAATAGTGTTGATACTATCTCTTTTCCTCTTTTTGTGAGGAGATTTCTCTATGGAGCGGTATTTCCTCGAACGACAGTATCCTTGCGACTTTGAGAATGGGTTTAGTTCATTCTCCGTTTCTTCCCTTCCAGCTCCCAGAACGGTCGTGCTCTTTGGATTCTGCTTTCCACAACCCGCATAAAGTACTTTCGGATTTTCAGTTTCGTCCAACACGGAATCAATCCGCCGCTTCGATGCCCTTCTTTCTCAGGTCCAGTTTCCCCCAGACGGATCGGTCACCTTCCCTCCTTGGCATTCACATCGTCCGCCCTTAGCGTCAATTGACTCCGAAGCTTCTAACTCCGCATCTCTTTCCCCCAAGAAGGTCTGATACCTTTAACTGGCATCCCCCAGTTAGTCTCCCAGAGAGGCTCCTTAATGCCCCTCCTCACTCTTCCTTCTTACCCCTTTTCCAACCTCGAGATCCGAGCCGTGACTTCATTCCGTCTTCCCCCCTTGCCAGAAAGATAGTTTCTCCCCTGAACACGGGGTCCATGATTTCTAGATCTCCCCCGAATTTACCCAAATTGCTTTCGGCGAATCCTGATGGCCAAAACGGTTTATGACGGGAGACACCTTTGCTTTTCGCCATTCGCCTTTGATTGTTTTACGGCGTTGCACGCCCCTCAGGCCCCTGCGCTTGGCTTCCCTCGGCTTCCCGGCAGACCGTGTGCGAGGCCTCCCACATCATTTTATGGAATTCTCCTCTTGTAAGTGCTCCACCCGAAGTCGCTGACTCCTCGCGGAGACACCCATGAAGTTTGAAGGATGAAGTAACCCCCTCGCTAATTCTTTTCCCTCAATTTGCCCGCTTTACATCCCCGTGAACCGCCTCAGATGTACCTTTATTCCCACGGGGCGGCTCACCAGGCATGAACTCTCCTCCCGGCTGCTCGGCAGACTTTGTTTCCTGCTGGAATGCGCCTTCTCCGCTGCCATTTCGGATTCCCCCTTTTTTCCTCGCGTAAGAAAAATTAAACTCTCCTCCCGGCAAAAAGGATGCGGGCTGCGAGTCTCACTCTTCGGCCCTCCCCTTGAGGCCCCAGAGTTCCGATTTCTTCTGGCTCGAGATTGAGGTATCGTCCCTCATTTCCACGCGAACGAGCGTCGATGCTTGAGCTTTTCCTTTTTGAAGAGGCTTTCTTAATAACCTCCGAAGTCGTCTATCACTGCTCCGACAGCAGAGTTCAGCTGAATGGCCTGCTCTGCAAGTTGTTCCTCAATAAGAGTACTCCCCCCCCCTTTGATTTCCCCCGATCTATGTTTCCCCTTTTTCCAGAGTGACCTGAGGGCTCCCTCCCCTTCTCTTTCCTAGCTTCTCGCTTCTCTCCCGCGAGGAGAGATTTCTACAATTAGATATCTCCCCGCGTAGACCCCCCGCGTTCCAATGCTCGATGGACTCCCCCCCCTATTCACCCACCGCCCGATCGGCACGATGATCCGGTCCCCTCAGCACTCGTTGATGACCTTAACCGTCAAACCGCTTCTAAACACGTAAGGCTCTCGGTCAGGAAATCTCGTTTGAGTCTGCACAGCTCTGTGAAACTCCATGTGCAGTTCTCCTAGAGACCTTTCAACTTCTCGGGAGCATTACTTCCCCCCCACAGATCCATCCCAACGCATCCTCCCTAATGCCTTTCCGCGCGCCCGAGGGTCGACCGTCTGAATACTGCGCAGATGTCGTTCCCCTCTGGAATTGGTTCGCAGCGTCGGACTTGCCTAATTAGATAGTATCGATTTCCCGGAAATATTCGATACCCCCTCGACCCGTGTCTAGTCCCCCCCTTTCCCCGATATTCGATATCGTTGTGCTAAACGATTTCACCACGTTCGTCAGGAAGCCATTCATCAAGTCCCCCCAATTCGTCGTCCTCCAGTTTCTACCCCGGCACCGCTTCGACAAGGTCAGGAAAGAGCGAAGCAACCGTATTCATCCTTGGGTGCAGTATCGTTCTGTTTTCATGGTTTTCGGGTCTCTCACAAGAACCTTAAATTGTCTCAGCGAATGCCGCAATGCTCCTTCCGAGAAGCCCCTTCACATTGACCCTTGGCTGAGTTCGTCACCCACGTCCTGTGCAGAAACGAAGAACTCAAGTCCCAAGACATGGCCGACGCGGGCCCGAGAGGGGAGCGGTCGGGGGGGCTTCTGGAAGGGACAGTATGGAGAAGTCCCTCAGGCGAAGCCTCTCTGAAGCAACAGCGTCAACTCTCCGTGCGACGCCCCGAACTAGGCCACTTCCGCAATTCCATTGAACCCCCTTCCAACCGCTCCCCCACTGTTTTCAAAAATGAGATCGGAGGCAGACTCCCAAAAGGAATTTTTCCCTGTCGCCTACCCATCTTCGAAAATATTCCAGTAAGGAATATCCTCTCCTTGTAATAATCAATAACTTTTGAGAGAGATTTACTTCTAAGATTCGCTGTTTTAGCACATATCCTACTCTTTTGTATTAGCTCAAGCTCACCGAAGTTTTTTCCATTGGATCCGGTTTCACTCAAGAAGAACCCGAGGGTCCTGGCAGTTATCGTTTTTCCGATTGCCCCCCGGTTCAAACGTCCCGAGCCCTTTCCCTTCTTTTTTGGATAATTCCCCTCGCACGGGTCTCGCCTAATCCGGAAGGTACTCCTACTATCACTCTCCGTCGACAGCGAGGAAGCACGAATCTTTTGCACCAATGACGTGTTTCCGAACTCCCCCCCCTTCCTGTGCATCGAGCGACTGCTGATCGTCAGGCTCCCCTTCTAGAAACAAGTTTCCCTCGGTGCTTTCCTCGAAAAGACCTCAATAAAATCACCCTCATTGGAAACCCCCTACGTTTCGGCTCGGTCGCGCCCTTGCTCCGCTGCGTTTCTCCACGGTCAGGCAGGATCGTTTCCCGTGACGAATTTGGTTTTCTTTCCCTCTGCCGACTTTCCTTTCACATCGTGGAGCCACTTGATTACGGATGGCCAGACGCATATCGTTCTCCCTGGCGTCTTGTCTTCCCGCGTGGTATCTGCCTTATTTCGGAAGACGCGAAGCCGCCTTCCTGCTGATGCGCCCTGAGGAGACCCAAACTTAAATGCGACGGAACCCCCCCATGCACCCCTCGCGAGCCCCCTCCCTCAGATGCGAAGCTAGCGCTAGAGATACGTGGTATGAGGATGGAGTCGGGTCTGAGCCAGCAATCCTCTAAGAACCAACCTCCCTGAGTTCTCTTTTTTCAGCGCTTCTCCTCTTCTCAAACGAGTCTTGGTAAGTAGGAGATCGCCCTTGCGGTTTTTGGAGCAACCGTCCCCGCGTTTTTGTCTGGGTGTCTCCCCCGGGAAGTCACCGATAGATGTTCAACTTTTTTTTTTTGATCGGTCTCGTTGCGGTGTATTCAACTGAAAAGACTCCCCCGTTGGGAAAGTTGTCTCTGAGGGGATACCTCCACGATCTAGTTGGAGTCTTTTCCAATCCCCGCGCCGGGCGATTATGAAGAACTTCTAGGACCCTGCGAGAATTCGAATCCCCCGGGAAGGATATTTCTCTAGATCCCTCCGCTTCGCTGAATGAGTCCTGTAGACACTTGATCCCCCCCCCATCCGCGAACTTCTTCTGTTTCATTCGTCCGACGCCTTCGGCCCACCTTTTTTTTTATTTCCCAGCTCCCTGATCAAACGCTTCTCTGGACACTCTTCACACTCGACCTGATTATTCCTTCCTATCGCAAGATCCTTCGATTACGAGCGCCCATCATCGACTCTTCACGCTGGGCCTCCCCCGTCTGGTTGAGTCTTTCGACTTAAAACCCGTGCGAGGTCTTAACGTTTTTCATTGCTTTGTCGATCCGTTTGTCCCTTTTTAGAGTTTCAGGCCGTGTGTTCAAACAGGAAAATCTTAAACTCCTCGCTGTTTTCAGGACGTTCCACGTATGTAGTCTGCCGGGATAGTTTCTCCTGATACCGCCGTGAGCGTCCCCCATGGGAATCTTACTTGTTCCTGTGTAAATAACTGCGTCGCAACTTTATGGCATGAGAATTATCTTGTTTTAGTTCTTAATTAATAATCGAACTTCCCAGTCCCGCAGGATTCTCTTTGATCGTTCCGAATTCTTTCTCCCGCGGTTTTGGGGAGGAAAGCCCGCGGATTGCTTCCCAGAAACTTTCCGCGACTGTGACTTGTGAGAGCCCTGCCGAGTGGATATGTTCTCGTTCCCCCTTCCCGCGAGACCTCATTCCGCTTTTTTTTCCTGCGACCGCCAAATTCTTGGATCAAGGCATCCGCAGAGAAGATTGATTGTCAGCAGCATTAGTCTTTTGAACTTTCCGCGAGAAAGCATGCCTCTTTTTGCCCCCCTCTTCTAGGCTTTCTGGCATCTGCACCTGCCTTCAAGAGAGAATGTCTCCCTTCCCTTCGTGATCCCTACCCCTATTCCTCTCGGGATTGATCTGGCATGCTGCCTAGAGTTGTTTATCTCACGGCCTTCCCCCCCCGTTACCCGCACATTATTCCTGCTGTCGCTTCCTATTTGGTAGCCGACTTCGGACCATTCACTTTCCCCCCCTAAATAATTAGGAGAGATCCTCCCGTGGAACCGCTGATCATCATACCACCCCATGCCTCCCTCTCCAAGCTCCACCGTTCAAACGAGGGTCCTGAGGGCACAAGTAACTCGCGAGACCAGGGCACAGGAGCCCTTGTCCCCTGCAACTATATAGACGACCGACCGGTTTCAACCACTCCCGATCAAGTATAGAATCATTTCTTCAGGCACTTGCTCTGTAATTAGAATAGACATTCGGCAAGACGTGGAGGCTTCTCTTTTTCTCCCCCTACATGCGAATTTCGAAAACCACCGGCGACCCTAACGCGGGGTTTTCCTGGAGAAGGAGTAATTTCGTTCGGAGGGAACCTATACCTTGTCAATAGGCAACCCTTCCTACCTTTTTTGTTTGCCTCTCCTCTTCGAATAGGTGACCTAGCAGAAAGTTACTGCCAGGCGCGACCTCCTCGCACTTTTCATTGTTTTTGTCTAGAATTTCCTCTTGACAATAGAATCTCCCCAAAGTTCTTGCCGACCCTTTTTTATTATGATTCCCAAAAAGCCTTTTCTTTATCATACTTGTCTCTTCCCTCGACCGAAATTCCGTGCCCCGATTGCTTCAGCTGGAGTTCTTTCCCAGAACGAAACTCCTTCACAGTGCCTCCCCAGTTTAGGTCAAAGTGACTATTTCTCGCTTCTACCTCAGCTATGCCCCTTGCGCTCTTTCTCACTCCAGTTAGTTCCACGCCTAGGCCCTAAATCGAATCAATCCGGAAGCGATTATGTCCCTCCCCCCCTCAAATTAGATCCCCTTTCGCGGCTCTCCGCTGCCAGAGCCTAGCGTCGAAGCCACTCTTTATGCATTTCTCGTCCTTTCCTCAGTTAAAAGGCTGGTCCCGTCTTTTTGCTTGACAAAAACGGTTACCTTTGGAGCCAAATCTCTCTTCTCATTCTGCGGAATTGGTACCTGCGTGCAGCAGACAGGCTCTTGTCACAGTCTCTTTCCTTGCGATCCCGGTGGCCTCAGCACTAATTTTCTTAAATCGAAAGGCGGTGGTATTTTCCCTCTCAGGATATGAAGTTCCCACGCCCCCTAGATCGAACGGCCCCTACAGCCGCTGATGTCCGCTTCATTAGTGACCTGAAGTAACTCCTGCGCTACTCGATTTCCCTTTGCTCCCTCATTTTTAAATCCACCCCGAACCGCCGAGAGTAGTTCTCCCGGGGTTTCCTTGGGGGGATGCGCCACCGGCTGGTTCTATAACTTCACCTGTAACTAAACTTCCCTTCCCCGAAGTGAAGTCATCTGTCAATGCTCAGAGATTCCAATTTTAGTTTTCGTTTGGAACCCCCCCCTCATTGAAAACTTTTCCCATAGGGCCGACCCCAAAATCAACTGAACTTTAGGAGAAGCCCTTCGGACAAACAGGTTGCGGCCCTTCTCCCCCTGCCTCTTCTTTGCTTCACCCGCGTTGCACTATCAGCTTTTGAGAGTAACTCGCGAGTCTTTCGGATCGCAAGCATGTCCTGAACGAGCGGTAGATCTTGAGTCTCAGCGGTGAGCTGATAGTGATCCCCCCGGTGACGAGGTTATACGATTGAGCCTGAGTCTTGATGGAAGTGCAAATTTCTGAGTTGGCTTCAGACTCTAAATCCCCCCTTCGGTGATCCCTTCGAGGTGCCTGGGATAGCTCCTCAGTCCAAGCTGCCGCTCCCATGCTGAATCGTCCTAAATGGAGCGTCTCTTCTGATCGACACTTCCTAAGAACCCTCGATTGAAAGCGTACACTTCGCGCTGATAACACGAAATCTCTGATGAGGCCAGGTCTCCGCGATAGGGATGCACCCTTTCACGCTCCCCTCTGCTCCACCGGCCTATCGGCGCCGGTTGCACCGGGGCGGACCATCGATACGCTCTGATGAAATCCGCCAGTTCGTTCTGCTAGATGTTCTGCAGACCCCCCTAATGCATAAGGTTGCACGCGAGAGAGTCCCCTTTTTCGGCGTGTCAATATGCGCGCTGTTGAGGCCCTCCATTGGGTTCGTTAGTCGGCGCACAAGTAGGGAATTCCTTGAAGTATTCCGTCAATATCGCATACCCCCCTTTACTAAAGTGGATCTCCCCTCCACGATTCCTCGGACTCAGCCCTGCTAAATTATTTGCGTCCCTTCATCTCCTTTAAGAAGTACCGTCACTCCGACAAAATTCGTTCTCTCCTCTCCGGCTGACAGTGTCCCACGTCCCTCTTCGACCAGGAGTTTTTGATCGCAGCATTATCCGATGTTTTTTCCCCTCCCCGTTGATGTTTGAAATTTTTAGGTTCGATTTCCAACATAAACCCCCCCTTTTTTGTTGGGTAGCCTGAATTTTAGCCTAGAGCCGCATTCGCCTCTTGAAAAGTGAAGCTATGGAGTTCGGTTCCCAGTCATGGTGAGCAAGACAATGTCTTTCCTCGATGGCCGTCTTTGGCACATGTCAGTGGCCCTCACGTCCGGATCCGCCCTCGCTGATAATCAGCCAAGCACTCTTTCCCCCCCTCCGTTTTCGACGCTCATCTCCACCTCCCCTTCCTCGTCTCTGAAACGCCTGTCCAAGCTTACCCAAACGCTGATTTTCGTCTTAAGACACAGGAATTCGGTCCGCGGTCTCTTTTCCCATCTTGAAAACGTAGACGTCCTCTTTTCCTCACTCCTGTTGATGAGAGCCTCCTCGGCCTACTATTCCTTTTGGCGGACCCCTCCGAATTAAGGTGTCGCCTCCCAGCCAGTTTCTGGAGTCGGTTTCAGAATTTTTTTTTATGCAGGGAGATTTTCCGAGTTTGGCTGCGAAAAAGTCTCTTTCCTGGTGTTTTTCGTGCCGTGCGGTCCTCAGGAAGGACTTTAATAATAAATTTTCCCTTCCAAATAAGACGTCCCCGACTCCTCCCCCCGCGTTAGGAACCCCAGTTTCTTTTAGTGTTCTTACCCCCCTAAAAAAATTCCTGGGCATGCGAGAGGATCGGTCTTGCTGCAAGCAGGTCTTTCTCCCCAAAAGGTGATGTCCCTACCTCTACCATTACCTAAAAGATTACGTTTGGCCACCAACCTCTGCTCTGATTTCCCCCCTTGTCTTCACTCATGGTCCCTGGTGCGCGTGGTAGCCCCGTCAGAAGGATAGGAGGACGCCTCCTTAGTAGTGATGTACCCGGCTTTCCTGAAGAACCTCTTTTTCTTTCCCATAGTGGAGCCCCTTCCCCTCTGATATCTTTCTCCACGTTGAGGATCCGTGGTGCAGCGTGGCCGCGGATTATTACGGGTCTACGGAGACGACTCAGTGCATGATGCGAAACTTCTTTCTTCTGTACCTTTTAGTTCCGAAAAAGTTTTCCGCCTTATACTCAGAGATTCACAAGAGCGAGAGGAGATACTCTTTGAGCGGCTTTCTTTGTACGCCTCGGCATTAGACCCCCCCTGTAGTTTTCCTCGTATCCGCGCGCACACGTTGAGATGTTCTATCCTTCGGATTCTGCAAACAGCGAGTTGGCGCCCTTTTTTCTCGGTGAAGTCCTCATCCCAAGAGACGCCTTTGTCTTCCCGGCAATAACGTTCAGATCTGCGCCTTTTTATCTAGGATTCCTTTCTGGAGACTGCTTTTGCCCTCTGGTCCCTGAGGGGATAGTCATTCGAATGTAGACTTCAATCTCTCGCGTCTCCTCTTTTGTCTTTTCGGCATTTTTCCGGCGAGCCTGTTGGCCTGCGATTCCAAGGGTTTTCGAGAGATAGGCCTTCCACCGAATCGTCGATGATGGACTTCCGAAGCCAACTGGCGAAAGTCTTCCTTTCCCGCGAAATCTTTCCTCAATCCTTCGGGCACGGTTCCAAGTCCTCAAACTATCCCCAAGAATTCCCCTCAAAGCTCAAGCTCGCCCGCTCGGTAGTGCATGACATGCTTTTCTCACGCGATTAAGAGGCCCTCGAGGCTCTTTTTCCCGCTGGGCCGTAAAACCTTCTGGCAGAACTTAGTGTTTCCTTTTCCCCTTCGAGAGGAAGCCCCCCTCTTTTTTTCACGATTTTGCTTCTAGAGTTTCACTTTTTTCTACCTTCTTCGTTCTTTGAAGAGAACGAGTTTAAGTATGTGACCCCCCAAACAGAAAATTTCCGCCCTTCCCTTCGCGCGGCTTCCGGACTTTTCGTCAAGCAGGTCTTCTCTTTCTGATTCCCCGCTTTTTTTTTTCAGTAACCCGTGGGACCTAAATGTTTACTACTTCTTGTTAAAATGGGATGTTCCCCGCTGTGCGTTCCCTCCTCGTGAGAATTTTATTTACATTCATCCCGCTTTTCCTCCTTTCTCAGCTGCTTCTTTCCCCTTAGTCGAATTTCTCCCTATCCTGAGGCGGCACTTAACCCGCGGATTTTCTTCCCCTCCCTGATGTTTTCGTTTGATCGCCCGTGAGCAGTCCCTCTTTCTTAACAAGAATGTTATTCGACCCATTGTGCGGCACCGCCCGCATTCGTGAAGACTCTCCCCGCACCTTTTGTCTCCCCCCGGTTTTTTTTCAGCTTTCGCCACTTCCAGCCCATTGAACTCGTCGCGAGGAAGACTCATGCATTTGAGCGTGTCGGCCGGAAGCTTTTCCCAAGGCCTCCTTCCCCCTTTGGCAATTACGGCGGGCGTGATCCCGCTTTGGAGCTCCGATAAGCAGCTTCGGGATTGATGCGGATGGCATATTTTTCCGCTGAGAACTACCTTTCCGTTACTTATCACGCTTCTTATTCTTGACGACGTCTTTCGATTCGGAAATATCCCTTGACCTAAAACTCTTTTCCGTCTTTCCTGTCACTGTAGCATACGTTTCCGGCTTTTTCTCTGAAGGGCTCTCTTTTCCCAGTTTGGCCGTTCTCACGAGACCAAGTCCTTCCTACTTTAGGGTTAACTGTTTAAATCAGGAATCAGACATAACCTTTTTTTTGGGCGTAAACGGAATGCGAATGGCGCCTTTATCGAAGAATTAATGCGACGAGTTTTCTCTTTTGCGCCTTAGTACCTTTTCGTCGAGGGCACATACTTTTCTTTTTTTCCCTATCTCTCCTTTTTCCCTTTTTTTCTGAGAGAATCTTTTCCCCCCGAAAGAAAGTACTAATTCCTTCGTCTCTCGCATGAATTCGTAGAATGGTTTTTCCCTTCGCATTCCGTTTGCTCTCTAGAAAGCTCCCAGACACGTTTCTCCCCTCATGTCTGATTCTGATTTACAACCAGCTCAACTACTTTATTTTTTCATTTTTCTTCTCCCCTTGATATACTGCTCAAGCTGGGCGAAGTCTCGCGCCGAAATCGGTTCCTTCTCTCCATCGTAAGAAGTTATTGTCAACCTTCAGAAGCTTCTACATCCGCTATGCCCTTTGAATCAAGAAGGGGCAGTTAACCTTCACTGGCACCTTTTCCCTGATTGCCCCTCGGAATGATGCTTCTGGCTCCCATCACTTCGAGATCACTACCCCGTTAGAGTGCCTCTATTGCCACTTGCAGACGCTTTTCGAAAGATAGCACTTTTCCCCACACCCGAGGAACCCCTTCCCCCGGCCCCCTGGCTGGCAGTCATCCCTGACACAACCTTTCAATTGACGGGCGCCTGAGCTTTGCGGTTCCTGCCCGGCATGCGGTCGTCCGCACCTTCTCTCACATGCTGATCTCTTTCCGGCGATTCCCGTCCCGTGCACGAAAACATTCTGGAAATCGAGACGCGCCGTTTCACGTGCCGCCGAAGTCAAGCGCAGA